>OLOI01000463.1_pt1 | contig 41101 bp, 32 predicted proteins | sample 1672131 | NCBI WGS metagenome assembly OLOI01 (sample SAMEA3136651, study PRJEB25190) | human gut metagenome
TTTGATGGACGATTTCGGCCCGGATTTTCCGGAAGTGTGACCTGCACAAAAAGTTTATCCGGCACAGATAAAGCAGCCCAGGTGACCGGGCTGCTTATTTCTTTGCAGGCGGCGCGGAATATGCCTTGACAGAGTGCGGAAGCAAAGTGTATAATGTTTTTATACAAATAGAAACAAATTATACGAACGAGAAAGGCAGGATGAAATCATGGGATACCTTGTGCTTGTCATCAATCCCGGCTCCACCTCCACGAAGATTGCGGTATTTGACGGAGAAAAGCGCCTGTTTCAGGAGACGCTGCGCCATACCCAGCGGGAGCTGGAGCCCTTTGCCCATGTAACCGATCAGGTGGATTTCCGCAGAGAGGTAATTGAAAAGGTGCTGGCGGAGCATCAGTTCGATCTGAGCATGCTGGATGCCGTGTGCGCCCGTGGTGGGCAGCTGCCGCCGTGCCCCTCTGGTGCGTTTGTGGTGGATGAGCAGATGGTGGAGTATATGCGCGCCATCGTGCAGGGGGCGCATGCGTCCAATCTGGGATGCATCATTGCAAAGTCCATTGCCGACGCACAGAATATCCCCGCCTATGTGTATGATCCGGTGGGGGTTGACGAGATGGAGCCGGTGGCCCGCATTACCGGCATGCCCATGCTGAACCGCTGGATGGTGGGCCATTCGCTGAACACCCGGGCTATGGCCCTGCGGTGTGCGGACGAGGTGATGCATAAGCCGCTGGAGCAGTGCCGCTTTATTGTGCTGCATCTGGGCGGCGGCGCGTCGGTGCGGCTGTTCATCGGCGGGAAAATGGTGGACGATGTGCGGGATGACGAGCTGCTGTTTGCGCCGGAGCGCAGCGGCGGACAGGACTGCCACCGCAACGGAACCGGTACGGGGCGCGGTGGGCTTGCCGCCGGGGTTGCCTCCCTGATTGCTCTTGACGGTCGTGGCGGAAGCCGTGACTGCCATGCTCAGACACAGGATGAGCGCGAAAACAAAGGATACAAACTTTCTCATTGTGATTTCTCCTTCAGCGTTAAAATGTAACGCACTGCATGATGCACAGTCCGCCTTTTACTTACTTTGCATTATATATCTTCTCATCCGTTTTGTCAACACGGAAATCGTGCCTGATTTCCGCGGAAATTTCGGTAAAAAACTGCCGAAAACCAGAAAAACCGCTTTTTCCTCAAAAACGGAATCCGTTCGCGGTTCCGCCCTTGTTTTTTGGGGAAGACTGTGATATGATATTAAAATGTGAAGAAGGTGTGACCATGCTCGATTTTCAGCGCCCCCAGCTGTCCCAGAAGGACGACTATGAGCGCGTTTTGTTTTCCTGTCCGCCCAGAGGATGCGAATATTCCTTCGCCAACCTCTATCTCTGGGGGCGGCAGCAGCTGGTGTTTACCCACGGCTGCGTGGCGTTTTTTTCCCATTTCAATGGCCGGAGCGTCTACCCCTACCCCATCGGCGACGGGGATCGGCGCGCCGTGATCGAGGAAATTCTTCTCGACGCTAAACAGCGGGGCATTCCCTGCCGCATCGTCAGCATGACCGCGGCCGATCAGGCGGAGCTGCAGGGGTGGTTTCCCGACAAATTTCTCTACCGCGCCGACCGGGACAGCTATGACTACGTTTATTCCGTGGACGATCTGGCCGACCTGAAAGGTCGGAAATTCCAGAAAAAACGGAACCACGTCAACCGCTTCCGGGCAGAGCATTCCCAATTTGAACTGCAAAATCTGACCGGCGGCAACTTCTCCGCTGCCCAGCGCATGGTCGGCGAATGGTACCGCGCCCGGATGCAGGCCGACCCCACGGGGGACTATATGATGGAAAGCATCGCCATGTCCCGGGCGTTCCGGCATTATGAGGGCCTGCAAATGGAGAGCGCCGTGCTTGTGGAAAACGGGGAAATTCTCGCCGTGACCATGGGCAGCCGCCTGTGGTCGGACACCTTCGACATCCATTTTGAAAAGGCGCGGGAGGACGTGGACGGCGCTTACGCCGCCGTAAACTGCGAATTCGCCCGGTATCTGCGGCTGAAATATCCCAATCTACGCTATCTGAACCGGGAGGACGATGTGGGTCTGGCGGGGCTTCGCAAGGCCAAGCTGTCCTACAATCCCCACCACATGGTGGAGAAATCATGGGCGTATCTGGCGGAGGATTTCCATGGAGATTGATTACCCCACCGGCGTACAGGAGCCTCAGCTGCGGGCGCTCTGGCGGCTGTCCTTCGGGGATTCTGAGGAATTTATCGCGGGCTTTTTTGCCAGCGGCTACTGCCCCCGGCACTGCCGGTGCGCGGCGGAAAACGGGAACGTTGCCGCCGCCCTTTACTGGTTTGACGCAGAGTTCCGGGGGCAGAAATTCGCCTATCTCTACGCCGTGGCGACCCACCCGGATTTCCGGAACCGGGGGCTTTGCCGCGCCCTGATGGCGGATGCCGCTGCCTGTCTGACCGGACGGGGCTATGACGGGGCGCTGTTGATGCCCCATGACGTTGGTCTGCGGAAAATGTACGGCCGCATGGGCTATCGGGACTGCTGCACCGTGTCGGAATTTTCCTGCGACGCCGGGGAAGCGGTTGCCGTGCGCCCGATTTCCGATGCGGAATTCGCCCGCCTTCGCCGGGAGTACCTGCCTCCGGACGGCGTGATTCAGGAGGGGGCAAACCTTTCCTATCTCAAATGCTACGCCGCATTTTATGCCGGGGGGGATTTTCTGCTGGCCGCCGAGCACGACGGTGACAGCCTGACCGGCATGGAGCTGCTGGGCAATGCCGCCGCCGCCCCGGGCATTCTGGGGGCGCTGGGTTTTTCCCGCGGCCACTTCCGCACCCCGGGAACGGCGCTTCCCGGCGCCATGTTCCGTCCCCTGCGGGCGGGTGCGGACGCACCCGGATATTTTGGGCTGATTTTTGACTGATACTGAACTCCAATTAAAATCTTAAAAAAAGATTTTAATTGCCTGAAGGGCATGGAGTTCATATGAGACTTGTTTTGTGATTTCTTTCCTTATAAATCACAAAACAGGCAGCGCCTTCAGGCGATGCCTTCCTGATTAAAATTAAGATTTTAATCAGGAAATAGTATCAGTTTCCGTAACCCCGTGGCACCCACAGGCCGTGCGCGGTCTGTGCCTTTCATAAGACAAGAACACTGGAGGAATCATCGTGCACAGAGAACACCTTGGGAGCCGTTTGGGCTTCATTCTCCTCAGCGCCGGTTGCGCCATCGGCATCGGCAATGTATGGAAATTCCCGTGGATGACCGGGCAGTATGGCGGCGGCGCGTTCGTCGTGATCTACCTGCTCTTCCTGCTGATCCTGGGTGTCCCCGTTTTGACCATGGAATTCGCCATGGGACGCGCCGCCCAGAAAAGCCCCCTGAAAATGTATCAGGCGCTGAAGCCCGGCGGACACTGGGGCTGGCACGGCTACGTCTGTTTGCTCGGCAACGTGGTTCTGATGATGTTCTACACCACCGTCGCCGGTTGGATGCTGCAATATTTTGTGGACACCGCCGCCGGACGCTTCGTGGGACTTGACGTTTCCGGGGTGGAGACCGCCTTCGGCAACATGCTTGCGAACCCTGCCCAGCAGACGGTTTACATGGGCGTGATCGTCATATCCGGCTTTTTCATCATCTCCATCGGTGTTCAGAAGGGATTGGAGCGGGTGACCAAGTGGATGATGATGGCGCTGATCGTGCTGATGCTGGCGCTGGCTGCACACAGTCTGTTCCTCCCCGGCGGCTCCGAGGGACTGAAATTCTACCTGCTGCCCGATATCCAGCGCCTGAAAGACGCCGGCGTTGGCAATGTCATCGTGGGCGCCATGAACCAGTCCTTCTTTACATTGAGCCTTGGCATCGGCGCCATGGCCATCTTCGGCAGCTACATCGGCAAGAATCACGCGCTGGCGGGCGAGTCCGTCCGGGTCTGCGCGCTGGACACGCTGGTGGCGCTTTGCTCCGGCCTCATTATCTTCCCCGCCTGCTTCTCCTACGGCGTGGACGTCAAGAGCGGCCCCGCGCTGATCTTCATGACCCTGCCCAACGTGTTCAACAACCTGCCCGCGGGGCGCTTCTGGGGGAGCCTGTTCTTCCTGTTCATGACCTTCGCCGCCTACTCTACGGTTCTCGCGGTGTTTGAAAACATCGTCTCCTGCGTCAGCGAGCTGACCGGGCTCAGCCGGAAGAAGACCTGCCTTGTGTGCGGCATTGCCCTTTTTCTGCTGAGCCTGCCCTGCCTGCTGGGCTACAACCTGTGGAGCAATTTCCGCCCCATCGCCGGGCGGGACGTGCTGGACAGCGAGGATTTTCTGGTCAGCAACCTGCTGCTGCCCCTGGGCAGTCTGCTGTTCATCATTTTCTGCACCACCCGCTACGGCTGGGGCTGGGAGAATTTCCTCGCCGAAGCCAACGAGGGCAAAGGGCTGAAAATCGCCAAATGGCTGCGGCCTTACATGACCTACGTGCTGCCCGTGATCGTGGGCATCATTCTGGTTTTCGGCCTTTACAACTTCTTCGCCGCGTAAACGCTGCCCCGAAAGAGCGCATCTCTTTCGGGGCAATTTTATCGATTTGGCAAGATTCACATGGAATCTTGCCAAAAACCGTCAGGAATCGTCTTTCTGCGAGTTGACGGGGGTCGCCCCCGATGATATAATGATAACGTAACATCAACAAACCCTTATGACTGACGGATTAGGCTGCATCCGAGTTTTCGGAGCAGACCGAAGTGGAGCACCACATGGAGTAAGGGCATATCCCCATTTCCTGCCGACCGTCTGGGCTCACTTTCCCGTTACAGCGGGCGAGTGCGCCCTTTTTTCTATGCATACGCATAGAAAAAAGAAAAAATGTGCCATTTCCTCGCCCCTGCGGGGCAACCGGAAATGATGCACAAAAACTTCATGCTTATGCCTTTGCGCATTTTCGCAGTGCAGTGCTCATGCATGAAGTTTTATTCGCCACAAGGAGGTCAACACATGAAAAAAGTCGGAATCGTCATGGGCAGCGACAGCGATCTGCCCATCCTGCGCAAAACCATGGATACCCTGACGTCTCTGGGTATTCCCTACGAATGTCACATCTACTCCGCCCACCGCACCCCCGAGGAGGCTCGGGATTTTGCCGTATCCGCACGGGCAAACGGCTTCGGTGTGCTCATTGCCGCCGCCGGTATGGCCGCGCACCTCGCCGGCGCCATCGCGGCAAACACCACCCTGCCGGTCATCGGTATTCCCTGCAAAGGTCCTTGTCTCGACGGCATTGACGCTCTTCTTTCCACGGTCATGATGCCCTCCGGTATTCCGGTCGCCACCGTAGCCGTAAACGGGGGCGTGAATGCCGCTTTGTTGTCCGCCCAGATTCTGGCAGTGGAGGACGCGGAGCTTGCCGCGAAGCTGGACGCCAGACGCGCCGCCGACGCGGCCAAGGTGCTTGAGAAGGACGCCGCCCTTCAGGCGGAGCTGAACGGCTGAGGGAGGAAAAGCAATGGGCGGTTTCTTCGGGGCAATTTCCCATAAGAATTGCATTTACGACGTTTTCTTCGGCACGGACTACCACTCCCACCTCGGCACCCGCCGGGCCGGACTCGCCTTTTACGATACGGAAAAGGGCTTCCAGCGGCAGATCCACAGCATTGAAAACACCCCCTTCCGCACGAAATTTGACGACGACATGGCCAAATTCAGCGGAAACGCCGGTATCGGCTGCATTTCCGACACCGACCCTCAGCCTTTGCTGGTGCGCTCCCACTTGGGGATGTTCGCCATTTCTACCGTGGGCATCATCAACAACGCCGAACAGCTGGTGGCCGAGACCTTTTCCGGGCCGGGGCATCAGTTCATGGCCATGTCCTCCGGCAAGATCAACACCACCGAGCTGACCGCCGCCCTCATCAACCAGCGGGGCAGCCTGATCGACGGCATCCGCTACGCGCAGGAGGTCATCGACGGCTCCTGCACCATCCTGCTGCTGACCCCCGACGCCATCATCGCCGCCCGGGATCGGCTGGGGCGGCTGCCCGTTCTGGTGGGGAAAAATAACGACGGTCTTTGCGTGTCCTTCGAGTCTTTCGCCTACCACAAGCTGGGCTATCAGGATCATTACGAGCTTGGCCCCGGGGAGATCGTGAAAATGACGGCGGACGGCCTTACACAGCTGGCCGCCCCCGGCACGAAAATGAAGATCTGCGCCTTCCTGTGGACGTACTACGGCTACCCCAACTCCAACTACGAGGGCAAAAACGTGGAGGTCATGCGCTACCGCAACGGCGAGATCATGGCCCGCAAGGAAATGGAAGCCGGCACCATGCCGGACGTGGACTTCGTGGCGGGCGTGCCGGACTCCGGTCTGCCCCACGCCATCGGCTACGCCAACCAGTCCCACAAGCCCTTCGCCCGTCCCTTCGTCAAGTACACCCCCACATGGCCCCGCTCCTTCACCCCCGCCAATCAGGAGATGCGCAATCTGGTGGCGAAGATGAAGCAGATCCCCGTGCCGGAGCTGATTCAGGGCAAGAAGCTGCTGTTCGTGGACGACTCCATCGTCCGGGGCACCCAGCTGCGGGAGACGGTGGACTTCCTGTACGAAAGCGGTGCGAAGGAAGTGCATATGCGCTCCGCCTGTCCGCCCATCATGTACGGCTGCAAATATCTGAATTTCTCCCGCTCCAACTCCGAAATGGAGCTGATTGCCCGGCGGACGGTTCAGAATCTGGAGGGCGACGAGGGGCAGAAGCACTTAGACGAGTACGCCGACGGCAGCACGCAGCGGGGCAAATGTATGCTCAAAGCCATCTGCGAGGAAATGGGCTTTGACTCGCTTGGCTACCAGTCTCTGGACGGCCTGCTGGAGGCCATCGGGCTGGACAAAGACAAGGTCTGCACCTACTGCTGGAACGGCAAAGAATAATCAAGATAAATTTCCGGAAAAGGAGTATTATCATGGAACACAACAATTCCCAGTCTGCCAGCTATGCCGCCGCCGGTGTGGACATCACCGCCGGATACAAGGCCGTGGAGCTGATGAAGACCCACATCGCCCGCACCCGCAACTTAGGCTGTCTGGACGACGTGGGCGGCTTCGGCGGCTGCTTCGGCCTGCCCATTGCCGGGATGGAGGAGCCGGTGCTGGTCTCCGGCACCGACGGCTGCGGCACCAAGGTCAAACTGGCCATCCTCATGGACAAGCACGATACCATCGGCATCGACGCCGTGGCCATGTGCGTCAACGACATCATCTGCGTGGGCGCAAAGCCCCTGTTCTTTCTGGATTACATCGCCTGCGGCAAAAACGTGCCGGAAAAAATTGCCGAAATCGTGGGCGGCGTGGCGGAGGGCTGCGTCCAGTCCGGCGCGGCGCTCATCGGCGGCGAGACCGCAGAGCACCCCGGCCTGATGCCCGTGGAGGACTACGATCTTGCGGGCTTCGCCGTGGGCATTGTGGATAAAAAGAAGATTCTGGACAAGACGAAAATGGCGGAAGGAGACGTGGTCATCGCCCTGGCTTCCTCCGGCATTCACTCCAACGGCTTCAGCCTGATCCGCAAGGTTTTCCGCATTGACGAGAACCCCGCCGAAATTTACCGGCCCTGCGATGCGCTGGGCGGGAAAACCATCGCCGAGACTCTGCTGACCCCCACGAAAATTTACGTCAAGTCCGTTCTGGCGCTGCTGAAAAAAGTTGACGTCAAGGGCATCAGCCACATCACCGGCGGCGGTTTCTATGAGAATATTCCCCGCTCCATCCCCGACGGCCTGTGCGCGAAGATCGACAAGAGCGCCGTCAGGGTGCTGCCCATCTTCGACCTGATTGCAAAGACCGGCAATATTCCCGAGCGGGACATGTTCAACACCTACAACATGGGCGTGGGCATGAGCATCGTCGTCCCCGCTGCGCAGGTGCAGACCGCGCTGGACATCCTCACCGCCCACGGCGAGGACGCCTACGTCATCGGCACCATCACCAAAAACGACGAAGAAAAGGTGATTCTGGAATGACGGCCAAAATCGCAGTTCTGGTCTCCGGCGGCGGCACCAATTTGCAGGCGCTGATCGATGCTCAGCAGCGGAGCGAGCTGGGCGGCGGAGAGATCACCGCCGTGATTTCCTCCAAAGAGGGGGCTTACGCTCTGGAGCGGGCGCGGAAAGCGGGTATCCCCGGCTATGTGCTGCCCCGGAAAAGCTTCGACTCCAACCGCGCCATGACGCTGGCGCTGGTGGAGAAACTGAGGGCGCTGGACATTGATTTAGTGGTTCTGGCGGGCTGCATGGTCATCTTCACCGAAGAGCTGGTGCAGGCCTACCCCAACGCCATTATGAACGTCCACCCCGCCCTGATCCCGTCCTTCTGCGGACAGGGCTTCTACGGACTGCACGTCCATGAAGCGGCACTGGCCTACGGCGTCAAGCTCTCCGGCGCGACTGTGCATTTTGTCAGCGCGGAATGCGACGGCGGCCCCATTATTGCCCAGAAGGCCGTCCCCGTTCTCCCCGGAGATACCCCCGAGACGCTTCAAAAACGCATTATGGAGCAGGCCGAATGGAAGCTGCTGCCGGAAGCCGTGCGCCTGTTCTGTGAGGGCAGGCTCCGGGTGGAAGGCCGCACCGTTATCATCGAACAGGAGTGAAAACGCTATGAATGTTTACGAAATAAAGTCCATGGCCGAGCGCCTCAGCGGCAACACCTACCCCGGCCGGGGCATTGTGCTGGGGGTCACCCCCGACGGCAAGACCGCCGTGGCCGCCTATTTCATCATGGGACGCAGCGTCAATTCCCGGAACCGGGTCTTCGTTCAGGAGCCGGACGGCATCCGCACGGAAGCCTTTGACCCCAGTCTCATGAAAGACCCCCATCTGATCATCTACCATCCCGTGCGGGAGGCCGGTCAGGGTCTCATCGTCACCAACGGCGACCAGACGGACACCGTCTGGGAGTACCTCGCCAAGGGTGAAAGCTGGGAAGCCGCCCTGCGTACCCGTCAGTTTGAGGACGACGCCCCCAACTGGACGCCCCGCATTTCCGGCCTGCAGGCAGGGGACGGCAGCTATAAGCTGTCCATCCTGAAAGCCGCCGACCCGGAGGGCGCGGCATGTACCCGGTTCTTCTACGAGTACCCCGCCACCCCCGGTCTGGGGCATTTTCTCCACACCTACGTCTGCGACGGCAATCCCGTGATTCCCACTTTTCAGGGAGAGCCGGAACGGGTCAGCATCCCCGCGGACATCGACGATTTCACCCGGGAGCTGTGGGAGAACCTGAACCCCGACAACAAAATTTCCCTGTTCGTGCGCTACACCGATCTGGAAACCCGGAAATATCAGCAGCGAATCCTCAACAAGCACTCAAAGTAATACCGCGTGGAGGGAAGGAACATGAAAGAATTTGAACTGAAATACGGCTGCAACCCCAACCAGAAGCCCGCGAAGATCTACATGGCAGACGGCTCCGAGCTGCCCATCACCATCCTGAACGGCCGCCCCGGCTACATCAATTTTCTGGACGCCCTCAACTCATGGCAGCTTGTGAAGGAACTGAAGGAGGCCACGGGCATGGTCGCCGTCACGTCCTTCAAGCACGTCTCCCCCACCTCCGCCGCCGTAGGAAAAGTCCTGCCCGAGAACCTGAAAAAGGCGTGCTTCGTGGACGACGTTCCCGAGCTGGACGACAGCCCCCTCGCCTGCGCCTACGCCCGGGCAAGAGGCACCGACCGGATGTGCTCCTTCGGCGACTGGGTTGCTCTGTCCGACGTGTGCGACACCACCACCGCGAAGCTCATTGCCCGGGAGGTCTCCGACGGCGTGATTGCCCCCGGCTACACAGAGGAAGCGCTGGCCATCCTGAAAATCAAGCGCAAGGGCGGCTACAACGTGGTCGCCATCGACCCCGACTACGTTCCCTCCGAACAGGAGACGAAGCAGGTCTTCGGCATCACCTTCCAGCAGGGGCGGAACAATTTCAAGATCGGTGAGCATCTGCTCCGGAACATCGTCACCAAGAACAAAGACCTGCCCGAATCCGCCAAAATCGACCTGATCGTGGCGCTCATCACCCTGAAATACACCCAGTCCAACTCCGTGTGCTTCGCCTATGACGGGCAGGCCGTGGGCGTGGGCGCGGGTCAGCAGTCCCGCATCCACTGCACCCGGCTGGCCGGCTCCAAGGCCGACACCTTCTTCCTGCGCCAGCACCCCAAAACGCTTAGCCTGCCCTTCCGCGCCGACCTCGGCCGCCCCAACCGGGACAACGTGATCGACGGCTACATCAACGGCAACGAGGAGGACGTCTGCGCCGACGGCATCTGGCAGAACTACTTCACCCGCCAGCCCGACCGGCTGACCGAAGAAGACAAGCGGGAATTCCTGTCCAAATTTGACGGCGTTTCCCTCGGTTCCGATGCTTTCTTCCCCTTCCCCGACAACATCAAGCGCGCCAAAGCCTCCGGCGTCAAGTACATCGCCCAGCCCGGCGGCTCCATCCGGGACGATCTGGTCATCGAGGAATGCGATAAGGACGGCATGGTCATGGCCTTCACCGGCATGAGACTGTTCCACCACTAAGGGGGATTGTTTATGAAACTGTTAGTCGTAGGCGGCGGCGGACGGGAACACGCCATCATCAAAAGCCTGAAAAAGAATCCCGCGGTCACGGAAATTTTCGCTCTCCCCGGCAACGGCGGCATCGCGGCGGACGCGGTGTGCGTCCCCATCGGCGCTACGGAAATTGACAAGATCGTCGCCTTTGCCCAGGAGCAAAAGGTAGATTACGCCGTGGTCGCGCCCGACGACCCGCTGGTACTGGGCTGCGTGGACGCGCTGGAAGCGGCTAAAATCCCCTGCTTTGGCCCCCGCGCCCGGGCCGCCATCATTGAGGGCAGCAAGGTCTTCTCCAAAAATCTCATGAAGAAATACGGTATCCCCACCGCCCGGTATGAGGTCTTCGACGACATGGCCGCCGCCCTCGCCTATCTGGACACCGCCCCCATCCCCACCGTCATCAAGGCCGACGGTCTTGCGCTTGGAAAGGGCGTTATCATCGCCCAGACCCGGGACGAGGCCAAGGCCGCCGTCCGGGATATGATGGAGCATCACGTTTTCGGCAAGTCCGGCGACCATGTGGTCATTGAGGAATTTCTCACCGGCCCGGAGGTCTCCGTGCTGGCCTTCACCGACGGCAAGGTGGTCAGGCCCATGGTGTCCTCCATGGATCACAAGCGGGCGGGAGACGGCGACACCGGCCTGAACACCGGCGGCATGGGCACCGTCGCCCCCAACCCCTACTACACCCCGGCCATCGCCGAACGGTGCATGAAGGAAATCTTCCTGCCCACCATCGCCGCCATGAACAGCGAAGACCGCACCTTTCAGGGCTGCCTTTACTTCGGCCTGATGCTCACCCCCGACGGCCCCAAGGTCATTGAATACAACTGCCGCTTCGGCGACCCGGAGACCCAGGTGGTGCTGCCTCTGCTGGAAAGCGACCTGCTGACCGTCATGCAGGCGACAACCAACGGCACGCTGGCGGACACGGAGGTTCGCTTCTCCGATAAATATGCCTGCTGCGTCATCACCGCCTCCGCCGGGTATCCCGTCAGCTACAAGAAGGGCTACGAGATCACCATGACCCCGGAAGCTGCCGCCCACACCTATGTTGCAGGCGCGAGGCTGGAAAATGGGAAGCTCCTGACCTCCGGCGGCCGTGTCACCGGCACCACCGCCGTGGCCGGTTCCCTGGCGGAAGCCATCCGGGAAGCCTATCGCCTTGCAAGCGGTGTGCAGTTTGAAAACGCCTACCGCAGAAGCGACATCGGCCAGCGCGCGCTGCAAGCTGGGAATCACTGATAAAATCGCCTTCGGCTGAGCAGCGGGTCTTTTGCCCCCATGCCGCAGGCCGAAAAACGGGAAATACATCCAGTATTCCTCCGTTTTCCGGCCTTTGCCTGAGGACAAAATCCCTCGCTGTCAGCTCTCGCCGATTTCATCAGTGCTTCCCTCAACTCTGAATAAATCACATCAGGAGGAATAACCCCATGGTTTATCGGGTATTTGTAGAAAAAAAGGAAGGTCTGGACAACGAAGCCAAGGGTCTGCTGAATGAGGCCAGAACCTTACTTGGCATGGAGCGGCTGGAAAATGTCCGGCTGTTCAACCGGTACGACGCGGAAAAGATCACGGAAGACCTGTTCCGGTACGCCGTGAAGACAGTCTTCTCCGAGCCGCAGCTGGATACCGCTTCTGCGTCCATTCAGCTTCCCGGCGCTTACGTCTTCGCCGTGGAGGCGCTGCCCGGCCAGTTTGACCAGCGGGCGGATTCTGCCGCCCAGTGCATCCAGATCATCTCTCAGGGCGAGCGTCCCCTCATCCGCACCGCCAAGGTCTACGCCCTGTATGGTGCGCTGACGGACGGGGACATCCGGGAATTCAAAAAATACGTCATTAACCCGGTGGAATGCCGGGAGGCGTCTCTGGACGTGCCGGAGACCCTCGCTATCCGCTATGACATCCCCACGGAGGTGGCGACCCTGACCGGCTTCACGGGCCTGAGCCGTGACGAGCTGGCGGACTTTATCGCGAACTACGGCCTTGCCATGGACTTGGACGATATCGCCTTCTGCCAGTCCTATTTCCAGAAGGAAGACCGCGACCCCACCATCACGGAAATTCGCATGATCGACACCTACTGGTCCGATCACTGCCGCCACACCACCTTCGGCACCATTCTCGACCACGTAACCTTCGAGGACGCCCCGCTGCAAAAGACCTACGAGGACTATCTGGAAACCCGGAATGCCCTTGGCCGCAGCGAGAAGCCCATCTGCCTGATGGATCTCGCGACCATCGCCGTCAAGCACCTGAAGGCCGCGGGGAAGCTCCCTAAGCTGGACGAGAGCGAGGAGATCAACGCCTGCACGGTAAAGATGGACGTCACCGTGGACGGCGTCACCGAGCCGTGGCTGCTGCTCTTTAAGAACGAGACCCACAATCATCCCACGGAGATCGAGCCCTTCGGCGGCGCAGCCACCTGCATCGGCGGCGCCATCCGCGATCCCCTGTCCGGGCGGAGCTACGTCTACGGCGCCATGCGCGTCACCGGCGCCGCCGACCCTCTGACTCCCGTGTCCGAGACCATCCCCGGCAAGCTGCCCCAGCGGAAGATCGTCACCACCGCCGCCGCTGGCTATTCCTCCTACGGCAACCAGATCGGCCTTGCCACTGGCATTGTGGATGAAATTTACCATCCCGGCTACGCCGCCAAGCGCATGGAGATCGGCGCGGTCATTGCCGCCGCCCCCGCGGAAAATGTCCGCCGGGAGCGCCCCGACCCCGGCGACGTGGTCATCCTGCTGGGCGGCAACACCGGCCGGGACGGCATCGGCGGCGCGACGGGTTCCTCCAAGGCTCACACCCAGCAGTCCGTGGAAACCTGCGGCTCCGAGGTGCAGAAGGGCAACGCCCCCGAGGAGCGGAAGCTCCAGCGCCTGTTCCGCAACGGCGAAGCCTCCCGTCTCATCAAGCGCTGCAACGACTTTGGCGCGGGCGGCGTGTCCGTGGCCATCGGCGAGCTGGCCGACGGTCTGGAAATTGACCTGAACGCCGTTCCCAAGAAATATGACGGTCTGGACGGCACCGAGCTGGCCATCTCCGAATCTCAGGAGCGGATGGCCGTGGTCGTGGAAGCGAAGGACGCGACGCGGTTCCTGGAGCTGGCCGCCACGGAGAACCTGAACGCTGTCCCCGTGGCCGTGGTCACGGAAAGCCCCCGTCTGGTGATGAACTGGAACGGGAAAAAGATCTGCGACATCAGCCGGGAGTTCCTGAACTCCAACGGTGCGGCCAAGCACATGGACGCCGCCGCCGAGAAGGCGCAGAGCTACGGCAAGACCGTGACCGGCAGCTTCGCCGAGAACTTCCTCGCCGTGGCTTCCGACCTGAACACCTGCTCCAAGCGGGGTCTGTCCGAGCGGTTCGACTCCACCATCGGCGCGGGCACCGTGCTGATGCCCTTCGGCGGAAAATATCAGCTCACCCCCGTTCAGGCCATGGTGCAGAAAATCTCCGTGGAGAAGAAGCACACCGACGACTGCTCCTTCATGGCCTTCGGCTATAACCCCTTCATCACCTCCGCTTCCCCCTATCACGGCGCGTATCTGGCCGTGGTGGAGTCCGTGTGTAAGCTGATCGCCTCCGGCGCGTCCTTCCAGGACACCTACCTGACTTTCCAGGAGTATTTTGAGCGCCTCGGCAAGGACCCCAAGCGCTGGGGCAAGCCCCTTGCCGCACTGCTGGGCGCGTTCCGGGCGCAGATGGAGCTGGGCATCGGCGCCATCGGCGGCAAGGACTCCATGTCCGGTTCCTTCGAGAAGCTGGATGTTCCGCCCACACTGGTCTCCTTCGCCGTCACCACCGGCAAGACCGGCGAAGTCGTCTCCCCTGAATTCAAGGCCACGGGTCACAAGGTCTGCCTGCTGACCCCCGCCTACGACGAAAACGGCCTGCCTGAAACCGCTTCCCTGCTGGAAACCTTCGATACCGTCACCGAACTCCTTCGCAGCGGCAAGGCCGTGGCCGCCTACACCCCCGGCATGGGCGGCATTGCGGAGGCCGTGATGAAGATGGGCTTCGGCAACGGCTTGGGCTTCGCCTTTGACGACGCGCTGACCCTTGACGAGCTGTTCGGCTACGCCTACGGCAGCTTCGTGCTGGAAATGGCGGACGGCACCGTGGGCAAAGTTCTGGGCGTCACCACCGCTGACGGCAGCTTCTCCTATCACGGAGAAGCCCTGTCCCAGACTCAGGTTCTCGGCGCCTACGAAGACAAGCTGGAATCCGTCTACGCCTGCAACATCCCCACCCCGGCGCAGAGCATGGAGACCTTCTCCTATGTTGCATCCGAGCGGAAAGCTCCCGCCGTCAAGGTTGCCAAGCCCAAGGTGCTGATCCCCGCCTTCCCCGGCACCAACTGCGAATACGACTCCGCCAAGGCCGTCCGGGACGCGGGGGCGGAGCCGGAGATCATCGTCATCAACAACCTGAGCGCCGACGGCATTGCCCGCAGCGTGGAGCGGTTCGCGGAGGAACTGAAAACCGCCCAGATGGTGTTCATCCCCGGTGGCTTCTCCGGCGGCGACGAGCCGGACGGCTCCGGCAAGTTCATCACCGCGTTCTTCCGCAACGCCGCCGTCAAGGAGGGCGTCACCGCCCTTCTGGAGCAGCGGGACGGTTTGATGTGCGGCATCTGCAACGGTTTTCAGGCGCTGATCAAGCTGGGCCTGGTGCCCTACGGCAAGATCATCGACACCGACGAGACCTGCCCCACCCTGACCTTCAACAACATTTCCCGCCACCAGAGCCGCATTGTCCGCACCCGGGTCGCCTCCAACAAATCCCCGTGGCTGGCACTGACCAACGTGGGCGACGTGTACAACGTCCCCATCTCCCACGGCGAGGGCAAGTTCCTTGCCTCCGAGGAACTGATTCGCAGGCTGGCGGCCAACGGCCAGATCGCCACCCAGTACGTTGATCTGGACGGCAATGCCACCGCCGACGTCCACTTCAATCCCAACGGCTCTCTGTACGCCATCGAGGGCATCACGTCCCCCGACGGCCGGGTCTTCGGCAAAATGGGCCACAGCGAGCGCATCGGCTCCGGCCTGTACAAAAACGTCCCCGGCGAGTACAACATCCGCATGTTTGAAGCGGCGGTCAAATACTTCAGATAACTCCCCTTCCTCTAAAAAAGGCGCTGTCTCACAGCTTGGTGAGACAGCGCCTTCTTCATTCTATTTGATTTTCTGAGGTTGGTCACTTAATCCAACCAAATAATCCGCGGTCAGGTTGTAAAATTGACATAGCTTGACCAAATCATCAATTTTCAGCTCCGCCCGTCCGGCTTCAATGTGGTTGTATCCCTGCTGGGATTTGTTCAGAATTTTCCCGACCTCCGCCTGAGTGAGATCCCTGTCCTCCCGGACACCCCGCAGCCTTGCTCTGTAATCTGTCATACGTCAACCCGTTTCCTATTTTTCGATGACATATTACCATACTCATAATTTGAGTATTGACTTTTACTCAAAGATTGAGTATTCTATACCCAAACATGGCGAAAATCCCTTCTCTGACGACTTATATCCACATCTGGAGCAGCTTTTATGAGTATCCGTTCAACCTTAAAACCGCCTCATTTAGCAGCCGCTGCCGCATTCGGGAGCGGCTTACTTGTGCATCTGTTCGGGCTTGTCAATGTCCTTCATAATTATGACGACATTGCCCAGCAGCCCCGGGGCTACGGAACCGGCGTCACCTCCGGACGGTGGCTGCTGTCCATTATGGGTGATTTCTGCGACGCAATCGGCGGAAATTTCAACCTTCCCACGGTCAACGGGCTGCTGTTTTTATTGCTGATCGCGGTTTCCGCCGGACTGCTTGTGTCCGTTTTTCGGATCCGGAACCGGGCTTCAGCAGCACTGATGGGCGTTTTGTTCGCCGTGTTTCCCTCTGCCTTTTCTACACTGGCATTCCGCTACACCGCCGTCTACTATGGCGTTGCCATTCTTTTGTCTGTCGCTGCTGTTTGGCTGTTTCAGCGCTGTTCCTGGGGTTTCTTTTTGTCCGCCCTCTGCATTGCCTGCTCTTTGGGTATCTATCAGGCTTATGTTCCCATTACCATCGGCATGTTCGTCTTGATGCTCCTTCAGGAGTCTCTGTCCGACGATGCGGACTTCCGGAAGCTTCTGCGCCGGAGTCTGGCTTGCTGCGGGGTTCTTTTGCTCGGTTTGCTTGCCGTTTGCTATGCTTATCAGACCAATGTGAATTACACCGCACTGTACTACGCCAACCGTCAGGTAGAAAATTATTTCAGCTCCATCGTCACCCAAGTGCGTATGGCGGATGGTTTCACGCCGGATATGGATTGGGCATTTATCGGGGACATCGAAGACCCCCTCCTCAGCTGCTACTGGGAAAATGCGATGACCTATGACGGAGCTGAATTTACCCAATGGCTACTGAACCGCTACAGCTGGTGGGACTGGATACATAATTACTACGGCTACGCAATTCCGACCGCCAGCGACGAAAAGATAAGTACCCTCGCTCAAAGCGACGCGGTACGCAGTATGCCCTGCTGGCCTGCGGATGGATCGATCCAGGTGGTCGGTGACACGGTGGTCATTAAGTGCCAGGAGTTGTCGTAGTCTCTGCGAGCTTTCCCGTTGGCTGACTCTTTATTATTCCGATATAAAACGCCCCGATTATCCTGAAATTCTGGATAATCGGAGCGTTTTTTCGCAAAAGCGCGGCATGGTAAAAGCCATGCCGCACTTAGCTGCAATATACCCGCTTATCTCACGTACTCGATCACCACGCGGCGGTTGGGTTCTACGCCGGTGGAGTGGGTGGTGATGTTCTCCATGTCCTGAAGCGCGGCGTGGATCACGTGGCGCTCGTAGGCGTTCATGGGCTCCAGAGTGGTGCGGCGGCGGGCTTTCAGCACCTGCTGCGCCTTCTTCCGGGCGTAGCGGCGCAGGCTCTCCTCCCGCTTCTCCCGGTAGCACTCCGCATCCACGTTGACGCGGATGTGACCTTCCACATCCCGGTTGATGGTGTAGTTGGTCAGATGCTGAATGGCGTCCAGCGTGTCGCCCCGGCGGCCGATCAGGTAACCCAGATCGTCGCCCACCAGATCAACCTTATACGTATTGCCCTCGTCCTTCCAGCAATGGGGAACGGCATTGGAATCCATGTGTTCCAGCAGGCCCTTGATGAAGACTTCGATCTTCTCCTCTACGGAACCGGGTTCGGCGGGAGTGTAGGTCTTGGGAGCGGCAGGCGCCTTGGGCTTCTCCGGACGGGGGGGCTTGGGAGCGCGGGGCTTGTCCTGCCTGGGCGGCTCAGGGCGCTTTGCAGGTGCGGGCGTGGGAACGGGCTGGGGGGCGGGTTGGGGGGCGGGCTTCGGAGGCTCGGCCTTGGGCGGCTGAGGGGCTTCCGGCTTCTTCACCGGGGCGGCAGGGGCCTTGGGCTTGGAGCGGGAGGCGCTGCCCAGAGCGCTCTTGGGCTTTTCTTCCTTCTCCGGCACGGGGTCGGGGACTTCGTAAGTCACCTGCACCTTGGCGCTCTGGGCACCGAAGCCCAGAAAACCGGACTTGGCCTGCTGCAGCACCGTGACGGACACGCTGTCACGATCCAGCCCCAGCTGGCTCAGCGCGGATTCAATGGCAAGATCGATGGTCTTGCCGGAAGTGATAATCGACTTTTCCATGGTTTATTCCTCCATAGACTTGGGCGCGTAGCGGTCGGGGTCATAGTTGCGGCCCTTGCAGAAGGGACGGTCGGAGACGCCGGACAGAGGCGCGTTTTCTTCCCTTGCGGCTTCCTCCACAATGCCCTTCCGGGCGGCGTACTCCTTGGCAGCCGCGGCCTTGGCGGCCTGCTCCTGATCCCGCTGCTGCTTTTCCAGCTTCTTCTTGCTGGTGTTGGCGGTGATGCCGTCGGGATTGGAGGCACGGCGCTCGGCGCGGACGCGCTCCTTCTCGGCTTCGATGCGCTCCTGCTCCAGCGCCTTTTGCAGACGCACGGCATCCTCCGCGTCATAGATCTTGCGGTAGTGGCTGGTCATAATGGGGTCGGAGATCATTCTCACCACGCCGCCGATGAACCAGTACAGGGACAGTCCGGCGGAAACGGTGAAGCCGATCCACAGAGACATCAGGGGCATCATCCACATCATGACCTTCATGGACTGGTTCTGCTGGGAATTCTTGGCGGTCTCCTTGTCCTGAACGCCCTTCTCGTCGGTGATGACGGAGTCGTTGGTCTTCTGGCTGATGACCATCTGCAGCAGCTGACAGGCGGCAGAGGTCAAGGCGATGAGGAACGCACCGATGTGCGCCCAGTCCCACACCCAGCTGGCGGAGAAGACATTGAACTGGGGCACAGCGCCTAGGTTAATGCCCAGAAAATCGAAATTGATACCGGCGAGAACGATCTCGCTGATGTCGGGGATGGCGGCGCGTAGCTCAGATGCATACTGAGGAATCAGCTGCGCGGCGACGACCTGCTCGTAGGCAGCATTGGAAGTGAACATATCCGGCGCAGCCGTCTTAATGACCTCCACGATCTGCTTCGCCGTGTCGGCGGACTGCATCAGGATGTAGGTGATGGGCTGGCGGATAACGGCGAACAGGGGGAACAGAATCAGAATCGGAATGAAGCTCCACAGGCAGCCGCCGCCCATGGAAACGCCCTCGGATTTCTGAAGTTCCTGAATGGCCTGATTCTGACGCTGGGGGTCATCCGCGTATTTCTGCTGGATGGCCTGCATCTTGGGCGTCAGACGGGACATCTTCATCATGCTCTTCTTGGACTTCGCGTTCAGGGGCAGCAGGATCAGCTGCACGATGACGGCGAACAGGATCATGGCGACGCCGTAGTTGTGGGTCGTTTCATACAGGACTGACAGCAGCCACCCGAACGGCACGGTTATGATGTCCGATAATTGGAATGCGAGAAACATTGCCTTTCCTCCTTAGAGATTCATGGTCATGGTACCGGGTCGTAGATATCCCCGCGGTAGAAGGGATTGCACCGCAAAAACCGCTTCAGGGCAAGCCAGCCACCCTTAAGGATACCGTACTTACTGATGGCTTCGTAGGCATAAGCGGAACAGGTGGGGCGAAACCGGCACCGTGCCGGAAACGCCGGGGAGATCCAGCGCTGATAAAACCGAATGAGAGCAAGAAACATCTTCTTCATAACCGCAGCTTAAGTCTCTACTTTCTTCAGAAGCCCTGCTTTTTTCGCAAGGGTGAGATAGCTTGCCGTCAGCTTCTCAAAGGGAGCCTCCACGGCCTTCGTCCTTGCCACCACCACGATGTCCCAGCCGGGCTGGAACTTTTCCTCGTTCAGGCGGTAGACCTCCCGGATGCGGCGGCGGGTGCGGTTGCGCACGTGGGCTTTGCCCAGCTTTTTGCTGACGGTGACGCCCACCCGGTTCCCGTCCGTGCGGTTCTTTCTGGCGTAAAGCACCAGAAGGCCGTCGGCAACGCCGGAGGTGTGATACAGGCGCCTGAAAATATGGTTGAGCTTCAGGCTGGTTGAATACTTCATACTGTTTCCTCGCTAAAAAGGGAGCGGGGCGAACGTTCCATTCACCCCGCTGTAGCTCCCGTTTCGCTCTTAAGCGCTTTTTCCGCTCTAGGGTGTATCTGAAAACTGGCAAAAAGACCCGCTGATTGGGCATTTTGACAGTTTTCAGATGCACCCTAGTAACCCACGGACATACGCATCAGGCGGACAGAACCTTGCGGCCCTTCGCACGACGGCGGGCCAGAACCTTGCGGCCGTTGGAAGTAGCCATTCTCTGGCGGAAACCGTGAACCATGGAACGGTGACGCTTGCTGGGCTGGTAGGTACGCTTCATCTAAGATACACCTCCTGTCAAAATACAATATGCTCAACAGCCTTTCGGCCGCAGCAACACAAATTCAGACCGATACTACGGTCATACCCGTTTATTATAACCGAAGAACGCGGTTTGGTCAATCTTTTTTTCGTTCTTCTGTCAGTCAATTTTCAAATTCGGGCCGGAAAAGGTTTCATCCAGCTTGGAAAGGACGCGGTTGTATTCTTCCGTCCCCGGCTCGTAGGGGGTCGGCTGGAAATTATTCCGTTCGGCGACGGAGCTGACGCTGGCGGGTACGATGGTCAGTTGTCCCAATCTGACCGTTCCCTCCGCGTCCCGGATGACCTCCTGCTGCACCAGCGCCGTGTCATAGTCCTTGGGAGCGCCGTTTCCGCCGAAGCTGAAATTCCCCAGAGAGTAGAAAATGATACCGCCGCCGTATTCCTCAATGGGCTGCAAAACATGGGGATGGGAACCGAACACGATGTCCGCACCGGCGTCAATGGCGGCGTGACCCACCTGCTTCTGTTCTTCGGTGGGGTGGTATGTACCCTCCACGCCCCAATGGGGGACGAAGATGATTAAGTCCACCCCCTGCTCCCGCAGGGCAGCAATCTTTGCGGTCATGTCCGCCACATCCAGCTTGTAGTACACGGCGGCATACAGCCCGATGGTCAGGCCGCTGCCCGTGGTGACCACAGCGGTGCTGTCCCGCTCCACGTAGGGGACGCCCGCCTGCTCCAGCGCCGCCAGCGTGGACGCGTAGCCGTTTGCGCCATAGTCCATGGAATGGTTGTTGGCCACAGTCACGGCCTCGATGGAATTCTCCGTCAGGCAGTTTACGTAAGCCGTGGGGCCATGGAACACATGCTTCTTCTGCATGGGGTTACCCTCGTCGCACAGGGGGCCTTCCAGATTCACCATGGAGAACTCGTCGCCCGCGAAATAGTCGATCACGTTGGCGAAGGGATAGGCATAGTCATCGCCCACGGTTTTGATAAAGCCGTAGTCCGCGAAATAGTTGGTCGGATTGCTGCCGAAGGTGCAGTCCCCCGCGAAGGTCAGAAGAAAGTGTTCCTCCGCGGGCTGCGTTTCCGTGGGAAGGGTCTCAGGCTGAGACGTTTGGGTCGGTTGCGTCGCAGCGGCCTGCGTTTCCGGCAATGTGGGCGCAGTGGTTTCAGGCGCGGCGTGGCCGCAGCCCGTCAGCAGCAGCGCCAGCAGAACGCAGACCGGTAAAAATCGGATCTTCACCGGATTCAGGCGTTGTCCTGAGCGCGCTTCTTCATCAGATTGCGCATACGGGCCGCGTGATCCAGCTCCCGCTTACGGATGCGCAGGCTCTTGGGCGTGCATTCCAGCAGCTCGTCGTCCGCCAGAAATTCCAGGCACTGCTCCAGAGAGAGGATGCGGGGAGGCGTCAGCCGGAGGGCTTCGTCAGAACCGGCGGCGCGCATATTGGTCAGCTGCTTCTTCTTGCAGACGTTCACGGTCATATCCTCGTTGCGGCTGCAAACGCCCACGACCATACCGGCGTAAACCGGCGTGCCGGGGCCGATGAACAGTGCGCCCCGCTCCTGCGCCGCCGCGAGACCATAGGCCACGGCTTCGCCGGTCTCAAAGGCGACAAGGGAACCCACCTGCCGCCGCTCGATCTCGCCCTTCATGGGGGCGTAGGAATCCAGCACGGAGGACATGACGCCCTCGCCACGGGTATCGGTGAGGAATTCGTTGCGGTAGCCAAACAGGCCGCGGGAGGGAACCAGAAATTCCAGACGGTAGCGGCTGCCCATGGGGGTCATGCCCAGCAAATCGCCCTTCCGCTTGCCCATTTTCTCAATGACGGAACCCATGCACTCCTCCGGCACGTCGGCGACCATCCGCTCGATAGGCTCGCAGACCTTGCCGTCGATGACCTTGGTCAGCACACGGGGGGTGGACACGGAGAACTCGTAGCCCTCCCGGCGCATGGTCTCCATGAGGATGGACAGGTGCATTTCGCCCCGTCCGGCCACGTTGAAGGAATCTGTTCCCTGCTCGGTGACGTGGAGGGAAACGTCCTTGAGAAGTTCCTTTTCCAGCCGGTCGCGGAGGTTCCGGGAGGTGACGAACTTGCCCTCCTTGCCCGCGAAGGGGGAATCGTTGACGGCGAAGGTCATTTCGATGGTGGGGTCGGAAATTTTCACGAAGGGCAGCGGCTCCACACACTCCGGGGCGCACAGGGTGCGGCCGATGGTGATGTCCGCCATACCGGACAGCGCCACGATCTCACCGGCGTGAGCCTCCTGGACGGGGTTCTTGCTCAGGCCGTCGAACTCGTACAGCGCCACGACCTTGCCCTTGGTTTTCACATTCGCGTCATGGAAGTCGCAGATGGTGACCTCCTGATTGACCTTGATGGTGCCCCGCTCCACCCGGCCGACGGCGATGCGGCCGACGTAGTCGTTATAGTCGATGGAAGAGACCAGCAGCTGCAGCGGCGCGGTGTCGTCGCCCTCAGGGGCGGGAATATAGTTGACGATGGTCTCGAACAGGGGGGTCAGGTCGGTGCCTGCCTCGTCGGGACTGTAGGAAGCCGTACCCTGACGGCCGGAGCAGAACACGGTGGGGCTGTTGAACTGCTCGTCGGTGGCGTTTAAGTCCAGCAGCAGCTCCAGCACCTCGTCCATGACCTCATGCACCCGGGCGTCGGGCTTGTCGATCTTGTTCACGGCCACGATGACCTTGTGACCCAGCTCCAGCGCCTTCTGCAAGACGAAGCGGGTCTGGGGCATGGGGCCTTCGGCGGCGTCCACCAGCAGAATGACGCCGTTGACCATTTTCAGAATGCGCTCCACCTCGCCACTGAAATCGGCGTGACCCGGGGTGTCCACGATGTTGATCTTGTAGTCCTTATAATGCACGGAAGTGTTCTTTGCCAGAATGGTGATGCCGCGCTCCCGCTCCAGATCGCCGGAGTCCATGACCCGCTCCACAGTGGCCTGATTTTCCCGGTAAATGCCGCCTTGTTTCAGCATTTCGTCCACCAGCGTGGTCTTGCCGTGGTCAACGTGGGCGATGATGGCAATGTTGCGAATTTTATCCTGAGGTACCATGAAAAAGTCTCCTTTTGAAACCGAATTACACAAAATATCGACTATAGAGTATAGCACATTGACGAAATAAATGCAATATTTTTGTTGGATATTCCGAATATTTTTGTGTTTTCCCGAAGAAAAGAGGCGGAGCCTGCGGCTCCGCCCCTGGGAAAATCGGATATTATTCAGCTCTCGTGCCGAAGTTGACGGAGGTATCGCCCTGCTCGTTGGTGCCGAACTCGTAGTCCTTGCCGGGGAGTACGGCGTTCATCAGGATGCCAACCAGCGCAGCCACGGCCAGACCGGACAGGCTGATGGTCACGCCGCCGACGGGAATGACGATGGCGCCGTTGTAGGTCACGCCAACGGCCAGACCCATGATCATGGCGGCGACCAGAACGTTGCGGCTCTTGGTGAAGTCCACGTTGTTCTCAACCACGTTCCGCACGCCCACGGCGGAGATCATGCCGTACAGCACCAGACTCACGCCGCCCATGGTAGCGGCAGGCATGGCGACGATCAGCGCGGCAAACTTGGGGCAGAAGGAGAGGATGATGGCAAACAGCGCGGCCAGACGGATGACCTTGGGGTCATAGACCTTGGACAGCGCCAGAACGCCGGTGTTCTCGCCGTAGGTGGTGTTGGCCGGTGCGCCGAAGAGGGCGGCCATGGTGGTTGCGAGGCCGTCGCCCACCAGCGTGCGGTGCAGGCCGGGGTCAGCCACGTAATTCTTTTCCACGGTGGAGGAAATGGCGCAGATGTCGCCGATGTGCTCCACGACAGTCGCCAGAGAGATGGGGGCGATGGTGATAATGGCAGTCAGCAGCATACCGCTGTCAAAATCCTTGCCGAAGATGGAGAAGGCGGTGTTGCCCCAGATCACGGGCAGGCCGACCCAATCGGCCTCGGCCACCGTCTTGGCAACATTTGCCCGGGCGGCGGGGTCAACGATCATGGCGAACAGGTAGGAGCCGAGAACGCCCAGCAGAATGGGAACGATCTTCACCATGCCCTTGCCCCAGATGTTGCAGACCACAACGACCAGGATCGCGACCAGGGCGACCCACCAGTTGCCGCGGCAGTTATTGATGGCGGAACCGGCCAGAGACAGGCCGATACAGATGATGATGGGGCCGGTGACGATGGGCGGGAAGAAGCGCATGACCTTCTTCGCGCCGAAGAGCTTGAAGAAGAGCGCCAGAACCAGATATACAAGACCCGCCACGGCAACGCCGAAGCAGGAGTAGGTCAGCGGGATGTCCTGCCCGGAAGCGGTGACCAGACCGTAAGCACCCAGAAACGCGAAGGAGGAGCCGAGGAATGCGGGAACCTTCCGTCCGGTGATCAGGTGGAACAGCAGCGTGCCGAGACCGGCAAAGAGCAGAGTGGTGGATACGTTCAGTCCGGTGATTGCGGGAACCAGAACCGTTGCACCGAACATTGCGAACAGGTGCTGCAGGCCCAGAACCAGCATTTTGGGGGTACCCAGAGTACTTGCGTCATAAACCGCGTCGGTATTCTTTTCGGGAGTAGCCATAAAAATCATCCTTTCTGTTTTTTGCAAATCTACGTGTTTTCATGAAAAAAGAGGCCCTAGGGCTGACCTAAGACCTCCTTTTCACACATTTCTGTGACAGTATACCTCTTTTTTTTCGATATTGCAAGGAAATATGCCAGATCCCACCGCCAAAATATGAACGATTTGTAAAGCGGTTTTTGTGGATTCTGCCATTGGGGGGCAAAACCGGCAGCGCCTTCAGGCGATGCCTTCCTGATTAAAATTAAGATTTTAATCAGGAAATAGTATCAGTGTATCAGGAAGCCCCGCAGAGTTCGCCGCTCGCAAACGGCAAAACAACATCCGGCTGCCGCACGACAGCCGGATGTTATGTTTATTTTGTATCCCGCGGGGGATTTTTCGGCTTTCCCGCTTTGTGGCGGTACTCGCCCTTGGCGTCGAAATTCGCCATGGCGATCAGGTTGATGGCGATGGTGCCGATCAGCAGAAGAATCGCTTCCCATATCAGACAGTTTACCGCGCTCCACACCATGTCCATCGAATCCATACTGCCGTAACCGGCGGTGACGATGGCCATGATAACGGTGAGGATCAGCCCCAGCCCGCCGAGGATCATCCCTGCGATTCGCTGGGTGAACCGCCATGCGCGGACGCTGCCCATGCCGAAATAGCAGCGGTAGCCGAAGTAGTAGTTGGCCTCCTTCGGCGCGAGAAACAGATACGCCAGTCCAAGGATCAGCGCGATGACCGGGCCGATCATCACGGCGACGCGGCACACGCCCACCAGACTGCCGAAAACCTTGCTCAGGTCGGGAAGCAGCGAGGCAGGGTCAAAGCCGTCCATCACGCTTTTGATGGAGGCAATGTCCAGCGAGCCTTCCGTGGCGGCGGTGATTTCAGTTGGGATCGTGCTCATTATTTTTCCTCCAGGAATTTGCTGATCTCCCGCATAAAGCTGCCCGCATCCTGGAACCGGTGATAGATGGAGGCAAAGCGGATGTAGGCCACCTCGTCCAGAGGCTTCAGGCGCTCCATGACCATCTCGCCGATCTTGTCGGTGCTGATCTCCCGCTCCAGCGTGTTCTGGATGGTCTGCTCGATCTCGGTGGTGATGCGGTCGAGGTCAGTGACGTCCACTTTCCGCTTGTCAAAGGCGCGGATCATGGAATTGAGAATTTTGTTGCGGTCAAAGTTCTGGCGGGAGCCGTCCCGCTTCACAACGATGATGGGCAGGCTTTCCACGATCTCATAGGTAGTGAACCGGCGCTGGCAGCCCATACACTCCCGGCGGCGGCGGATGCTCAGGCCGTCCTCCGAGTGGCGGGAATCGACGACCTTGCTTTCCTGATCGCCGCAAAACGGACATTTCATGGGAAAAACACTCCCTTCCCCAATACTATTCCTGACATTATAGCAGATGTTGGCAGAACTGTCCAGTTTTTTTTCACCGGCGGGGTTCGACGGGATTCGCTGTTGCCTTTTGCGCCGATTTCGGTTAAAATGGGAACACTACATCTACCTGAAAAGGAGAACCTTATGTCTAAAAAGCTGCTGTTTGCCCTGTGGGGCGGTCTGTTTATTTTGTGCGCGGGGCTGGGATTTATCCCCGGCTTTTCTCAGAATGTCAGCGCGGGAGCGCAGGCTGTGCTGACGGTGCTGGCTGTGGCATTTTTCGCGCCGCCCGCGTACCTGATTTACGGTGCGAAAAAGGAGAAAGACGCGCGTACGCTGAAGCTGGTGCGCGGCATTTCGCTGCTGTCGCTGGGGCTGACGCTGCTGGCACTGGTGCTGAACGTGCTGTCCGCCATGGGGACGGTGACCATGGGAAACGTGTTGTTCGCCGTGCTGATCGTGGTGTCCAGCCCCATGGTCTGCAGCGGCTATTGGGCGCTGAGCCTGTTCCTGTGGGCGTGCCTTCTGATCGTCAGCCACTCGCTGCTGAGGAAGAATTTTAACTGAATCTTTACTACATCTTGTGTATATAAGCGGAAGAAAACCACTACCTGTAGTGCGTTAACTCAAAAGAGGTAAAACGTCGAAAAATGGCTGTGCTATATTCCCAAACGGATAAGGGAACCTCTGATACAAACGGCAGATCGTTGACAGCTGGTTGAATACTATCCGCAGCCAAGCCGGCGATGATTTTTCGGGGGTTCCGGGAGGAAACTCTGAAAAAAATCGGGAGGGTTTGGTATGATAAGAAGGTTGGTAGCCAGAGGGTTGCTGTCAGTTGTATTGGCGGCAGCTCTTTTTTCGTTGTTCCGGCTTCCCGCCGGAGCGGCGACGGTGTATCAGGAGATCACCGGCATGGAGGAACTGACCAGCGGGCAATACGTGCTGGTAACGCCCCTTGGCGACGCGCCGGGTATCCTGCTGGGAGAAGATTTTGTGATTTCCACCACGAAACCCACCTTCACCGGCGACACGGTTGCCGCCGGTGCGGAATGGAACCTGACGGTGACGGAGAACGGGGTCATCCTGACGGACGCTCACGGCGCGTCCGCCGCACCCTTGGAAGGCGACAGAAACGGCATCGCCGCCGGGACGTATGAATGGCAGGTTCTCTGGGATGGCGAATATTTTTCCTTTCACGGATACAGCAGGAACGAGCCGGTGACGCTGGTTTCCGATACGCTTCTTGAGCATAACTTTCTTGCGTGCAGAGACATCGACATTGAGGAAGAATCGGAATCATACGTCAGCGACTTTACGCTGTACCGGCGCGTGGAGCAGCAGGACGACCCGGAGCCGGAGGAGCCGGAAGAATTGGAAAAGTCGCCCGACGTGACCATTTCGCCGGACGGTGGCATGATCCGCGCCGGGGAGGAAATTACCCTGACCTGCGAGGACGAAAGCGCCGACATTTATTACGCAGTCTCCGCCGACGGGGTGAATTACCAGCCCGATGCGCTGTATGCCGGGTCAATTTGCTTTGAAAAGGACTTCGGAACGGCGTATCTCAAGACATATTCCATCGCCGGGGGCTGCGAACCCGGGGAAGTGACCCAGGTCATTTTCACGGAAGAATTTGACCTTGACTGGAATCTGTACTTCGGTCAGCTCCACGCCCACACCGATATTTCCAACGGCGCCGGGAGCGTGGAGGAAGCGTTCCAATACGCGTCGCAGGTGGATGGTCTGGACTTTTTCGCCGTGACCGACCACAGCGATTCCTTTGACAACGCTGATATGGGCGCCATCGACGCGGATGGCGCGGACATCAGCGCTGACTGGGCGGCTGGGAAGCAGGCGGCCGCTTCCGTGACCGGCGAGGATTTTGTGGGGCTTTTCGGCTTTGAGATGACATGGCCGGAGGACAAGCAGCTGGGGCATATCTCCACCTTCAATACCCCCGGCTGGCAGACCCGGGATCAGGCGGATTTTGAAAACGTGCCCACCGCACTGGAAAATTACTATAAGGCGCTGACCGCCGTCCCCGGTTCCGTCAGCCAGTTCAACCATCCGGACGACATTCACGGGGATTTCGAGCGGTTCGACCACTACAGCCCCCAATATGACGCGGCAGTCTCCCTGCTGGAGGTGGCCGGGGAGGACGGCGTGGTGGACTGCGAGTATTATGATCTGGCGCTGGACAAGGGCTGGCACGTCGCGCCCACCAACAACCAGAATAACCACAACGGGCAGTGGGGCGATGCCAGCGACGCGCGGACTGTGGTGCTGGCGAAGGATCTGACGGAGGAATCCCTGTACGCTGCCATGAAAGACCGCCGGGTCTATGCCACCCAGGACAGCGATCTCACCGTTTATTATCAGCTGAACGGTGCGGTCATGGGCAGCATTCTCCCCAAATCGGAGAAAGCGGAAATCACCGTTTTCCTGAGCGACCCCACGGACGAGGCCATCGGCAGCGTGGAGGTGGTGACGGACGGCGGGGCAGTGCTTGTGAGCGAGTATGTCGAAACGCCTTCGCAGGTGCTGGAACTGTCCGCCTCCAGCGGACACAGCTACTACTATCTCCGTATCACCCAGCCGGATGGGGACGTGGCCGTAACCGCGCCCGTGTGGATGGACGGGTATGACGATATTGGCATCGAAAGCTTCACTTCGGACACCCTCACCCCTGCCCGGGACGAGAAGATCGGGCTGACGGTGGAGCTGTACAATGACGAGCCGGTGGATTTTGCTGTGGAATCCCTGTCCCTTTATGCCGACGAGACGCTTGTCAGCACAGTCTCCGATCTGGGAGAAGTTGCGGGGATGAGCATGCTGGACTACACCTTCTCCTACGCCCACCCGGAACTGGGCGTGACGGAGTTCCGGGTCGAGGCGGTTGGCAGCGTAAACGGGGAAAAGCGCACCTACGAAAAAACGCTGAGCCTGAGCTTCCATGTCCCGGAGCAGGTGAAGCGTATCGCCGTGGACGCTTCCCACGGCAATTCCGGCGTTGATGAGCTGAACCGGCTGAAAGCTATCGCCGCCAAGGTCAATATAGCAGTGGATATTCTGGACGGCGAGCTGCCCGAAAACAGCGACCTCCTGCTGATAACCGCCCCGGCGGAGGCATTTGATGAGGAATTTGTGGAGAATGTCAGATCGTTTGCCGAAAGCGGCGGCACGGTCATTCTCTGCGGCCAGTCGGACATGGGCGACCTGAGCGGCCTGCACACCTCCGGCGAGCTGAACAGGCTGCTGGAAGCCATGGGCGTGACGGTGCGCCTGAACGACGACACCGCGTGGGACGAAGAAGGGGGAGACAATACGCCCGACGCGGTATCCGCCAATGTGTTCAACCCTGGCGGCGATTTGACAAAATCTCTGAAACCCGAGCAGACCTACACCCAGCGCGCCGGCTGCACCGTAAATCCGGGGAACGGCACCTGGCTGGTGAAGGGGCGTGATACCACCCACGGCGTGGACGCGGACGGCGACGGACAGGACACCGGTGAAAACGCGGTGCTGCTTGCCTGTGAGGAAGTGGCAAACGGCGGCAAAGTGTACGTCAGCGGCGGACTATTTCTGGCGGACGACGCCATGAAAGAACCGGACAATGTCTGGAAGAGCGTCAGCGGAAATCTGGCCATTGGGGAAGCGTTGCTGAAAATCGAGCGGGCGGCGTATCCGGAGCTGGTCACCATCGGCGAAATGCGTTCCGGCAAGGACGAAGAGGTGTACCATATTCGTGGCTGGGCGACCTCCGGGACTTCCCGGCCGGGAAACAGTTTCCCCGATACCATTTATTTGCAGGACGATACCGGCGGCGTTGCCCTGGTGCCGTTTACCGAGGACAAAATCCAGGTTGGCACACCTATAGAGGCAGTCGGGCAGAAGAAAATCCGCGGCGGCAACGTGGTACTGAAAATCATCGACTACGAAGTGCTGGGCAAGCCGCTTTACAACTACACGCCGAAAACCACCCCGAACAAGACCGCCATGGACTACGAAGCAAACGGCGGCCGCCTGATGCAGGTGGAGGGCAGGGTGACGGATGTGACCTACAGCGTCGGCGGCAAGGGCGTCTCCCGCATCACGTTAAAGGACGGAAACGGCGACCTTGCGGAAATTCTGATTGAGGACGACATTGTGTCCGGCGCGGACGGGGAAAACGACCTGGCTTCTCAGGTGAAAGAGGGGCGCACCGTGCGGGCGATCGGCATTCTCCATCTGGACAGCGACGGCACGCCGGTTCTCCGGGTGCGCAACTGCGACGAGGTGGTCTACGTGCCGCCCGTCCCGGTTTCCCTGGGTTCCCGCAGGAATCCCCGCACCGGCGATTTGATCTGGATCGCCGTCGGGGTGATGGTTCTGTCCGGAATCGGGCTGGCAGTGCTGCTGAAGAAGAGAAAAAAGTAAAAAATTATGCCGGGGGCGGTCAGCCCCCGGCATTCTTACATTAAATGTGTATGTACTGCTTATACGAGTTTTTAATAAACGCTGAAAAGCGTTTTATTAGGCCGCAGGATTGCGGCCAGCGGCTACTGCCGCTAAAAAACGAAGTCAATACATTTCTTACCGCCGCCCAGGCGGTCTGCCGTGTAACGGCAGAATAAAATGATGAAATCATTTTATTAAGAAATAGTATTATTCAGCCTGTCCGCCTTGCAGAACAGGACGAAGCCGATGGCGAAGATGACGACCAGCGTACCCACGGCGATGTTTTCGTTTTGCAGCTCCAGCCCGAAGACATGGAACGACTGCCCGTCGGTGAGCTGACTGACCATGGCAATCAGGGTCGTACCAAGGAAGGACGCGCCCTTGCCGCAAATGTCCATGAGACCGAAGTATTCGCCGCTGCGCTCCGCCGGGATGATTTTCCCGAGGTAGCTGCGGCTCAGCGCCTGAATGCCGCCCTGAAACATACCCACCAGAACCGCCAGTACCCAGAACTGCCACTGGGACACAAGAAATACCGCGAACAGGGTAATGCCGGTGTAGCAGAGGATGCAGATCTTAATGAGCAGCCCCGTATCGTACTTGGCGGAGAACCGGCCGAAGGCGATGGAGCAGGGGAAGGCCACAAACTGGGTCAGCAGCAGCGCCAGCAGCAGCCCGGTGGTGTCCAGACCCAGAGCAGTGCCGTAGGCCGTGGCCATGTCGATGATGGTGTAAACGCCGTCGATGAAGAAGAAAAAGGCCAGCAGGTACAGGAAAATATGCTTCTGCTGCCGAACCTCCCGGAAGGTGTCTCTCAAACGCCGGAAGGTGGAAGAAACGGGATTGCCGCCTTGCTCCACGAAGGCGGTCTGGCGGTAACGCTTCAGCAGCGGCTGGGTGCATACGAACCACCACACGGCGGTAATGAGGAAGGAAACGACCATGGCCGTTCCCGTGCCAATGCCGATTTTGCCGCCGAACAGCACCAGAAGCAGGCAAAGAATGAAGGGAATCACGGAGCCGATGTAGCCGTAGGCGTAGCCCATGGAGGATACCGTGTCCATCCGCTCGTCGGTGGTGACCTCCGGGAGCATGGCATCGTAGAACACCAGACTAGAGGAATACCCCACTTTGGCGAGAACGAACACCACCAGGAATGCCAGCCATCCCGCAGTCACGCCCATGGCGGCGCAGCCGAGAACGCCCAGAAGCATACAGGCCATGAAAATGGGCTTCTTGAAGCCCCGGTGGTCAGCCAGCGTGCCGCAGATGGGGCCGATGACGGCCACCAGCAGCGTGGAGACGGAACCGGCGTAGCCCCAATAGGACAAATACAATGACTCGTTCAGCCCGCCGGCGGTGGCGAGGGAATTAAAATAGATGGGAATCAGAGTCGAAACCAGCAGAATGAACGCGGAATTGCCGATGTCATAGAGAATCCAGCTCCGCTCCAATGCGGTGAGTTTGATTTTTTTCACTTCTACCACTCCTTACAGATCAGCCGAAGGCCGGGGCGAAATCCTCGCCCAGGGGTTCGCCGGTGCGCATGTATTCGTCCAGTTGGCTAAGCAAAACGGGGTAGCGCTTGAGCGCGCGGTTGTACAGCACCAGCATTTCGCTGTCCATCCACAGCCAGCGGTCGTCGCTATGTTCCGGCATGAGCTGATCCTCAATGGCCGGGCTGCGGGTCAGGCGCAGCAGGCGCTGGACGCGCTTGCGGTTCTCGCCCACCAGAAACCGGGTGGCGCGGGCCATGTTGCGGACGCAGGCGTTGATATTTGCCGGGGTGGCGGGGGGATAAAAGAGGGCAACCGTGACGCACTCTCCCCGGGTCAGCCGCATGTGGGCGCTGCCGTCGTAGGTGTGGGGCTGAGGGACGCCGTCGGATTCCAGCAGATACCGGTCGAATTCCGATTCCAGCTCCACATGGCGGGCGCTGCCGTCGGCTTCCTTTTTCTCCACATAGGGGTGGCACAGGGAGTCCAGACAGTAATGTCCCAGCAGCCCCAGAAGATAGACCCGCCCGGCCTCGCTGCCCGCCTGGGCGCAGACTCGGGCGAAAAATTCCTGTCCGGACTGGGCGTGGAAGACGCCGCCCAGCTGTCCCGTGGCGGTTTTGATCAGGGGGTTATAGTAAAAGAAAATATCCGGCCCGTGCAGACCCATATCGTAAAGCCGCCGGAACCGCTGGATACTTCGGCGGTCGTTGGGACACATCCCGGAGAGCAGCTGCTTTCCGAAGCGGTAATGGGCGTAATTTGCTGGCATGATCGGTCACCTCGTTGTTTTTTCTCACGTTTTCTCATTCTACATGATAATTCGGCAAAAGAGAAGCACTTTTTTCAAAATTCCACTTCAAATTTCTGTAAAGCCGGGGCGTTGCAATGCCAGCGGCACCGTGGTATAATGAACAAAATTGTCATTTTTCGAGGTGCGATATGGAAACACGCAAGCTTTATTATGAAGATTCTCACCTTTCCCGCTTTACATCGGCGGTGCTTTCCTGCGCGAAGGCCGCGGACGGATGGGAGGTCACGCTGGCCGCTACCGCCTTTTACCCCGAGGGCGGCGGTCAGGCGGGGGACTCGGGAACCCTGAACGGCGTCCGGGTGCGCAGTACCCGGGAACGGGAGGGGGCGGTAATTCACCTGTGCGAAGCGCCCCTGGAAGCGGGCGCGGAGGTCACGGGGGTGATCGACTACGACCTGCGCTTCCCGCGGATGCAGCAGCATTCCGGGGAGCATATCGTCTCCGGGATTCTCAACCGCCGCTACGGCTGCCACAACACCGGCTTTCACATGGGCGCGGACGTCATCACCATCGACTTTGACGGGGTCATCCCGCCGCAGGTGCTGCCGGAAATCGAAGCGGAGGCCAACGGAGCAGTGTGGCAGAACCTGCCCGTGCGGTGCTGGTATCCCAGTCCCGAAGAGCTGCCCGCCATCCCCTACCGCTCGAAAAAGGCCCTTGCATGGCCGGTGCGGATCGTGGAAATTCCCGGATACGATTGCTGCGCCTGCTGCGGCACCCATGTGGCGGCTACGGGGGAAATCGGTCTCATCAAGCTGCTGAGCGCGGTGAGCTTCCGGGGCGGCACCCGGATCGAGATGGCCTGCGGGTCGCAGGCGCTGGCGCTATTAAACGCGGCGTATGACCAGAACCGACAGGTTTCTCAGGCGTTTTCCGCGAAAATCACGGAGACCGGTGAAGCCGCCCGGCGGATGAACGAGCTGCTTTCGGCGCAGAAGTACCGCATGGCTGGTCTGGAAAAGCGGGTCTTTGCCGGAATCGCGGAAAGTTATGGAAACCGCGGCAATGTCCTGCACTTTGAGGAAGGCTTAAGTGCCGACGGCGTCCGGGAACTGGCGGATGCTATCGCGGACAAGTGCGGCGGCACGGCGGCAGTGTTCAGCGGCAGCGACGGCGGTTACGCCTACTGCCTGATCGCCCGTCAGGGCGACCTGCGGCAATTCAATCGGGATATGACCGCCGCGCTCCATGGCCGCGGCGGCGGAAAACCCCTCTGCCAGCAGGGACGGGTGCAGGCTGCGAAGGAAGAAATCGAAGCCTTTTTCGCCGACAGACAGTGAATTTGGTAGTTCGGTGAGGAAAAAGAGGGCGCGAAGCCGCTTTTTGTTCATAAATTCGACTTTTATTCTCTTTGCGCTTATGCTATAATACCCAAAATGACCTGTGCCGCCGGAATTCCCCGGCAGGTGCAAAAGGAGAAACATATGGGAGTATTTGAAAAAATTTTCGGCACCCGTTCCCAGCGGGAAATTAAGAAAATCCAGCCCACGGTGGATAAAATCCTGGCGCTGGAGGACGAATACAAGGCGCTTTCCGAGGAAGCCCTGAAGGCCAAAACCGCCGAATTCAAGAACCGGCTGGATCAGGGACAGACCCTGGACGATCTTCTGCCGGAAGCCTTTGCCGCCGTCCGGGAGGCGGCCGACCGGGTACTGGGAATGCGCCCCTACCCCGTTCAGCTCATCGGCGGCGTGGTGCTCCATCAGGGGCGCATCGCCGAAATGAAGACCGGTGAAGGCAAGACCCTGGTCGCCATTCTGCCCTGTTACCTAAACGCGCTGACCGGCAAGGGCGTTCACGTGGTCACCGTCAACGAGTACCTGGCCAAGCGCGACTCGGAGTGGATGGGCAAGGTCTACCGCTACATGGGGCTTTCCGTCGGGCTGGTGATCCCCGGCATGTCCCCGGCGGAGCGCCGGGTGGCCTACGCCGCCGACATCACCTACTGCACCAACAACGAGCTGGGCTTTGACTACCTCCGGGACAACATGGCGATCTACAAGTCCGAGCTGGTGCAGCGGGGACACGCCTTTGCCATCGTGGACGAGGTGGACTCCATCCTCATCGATGAAGCCCGCACCCCCCTGATCATCTCCGGCAAGGGGGAGGATTCCTCCAAGCTGTACGAAATGGCCGATCACTTCGTGTCCACCCTGCGCAAGCAGGTCTTCGCCAAGACCGACGAGAAGGAGATCCACGACGACTACGACTGCGACTACATCGTGGACGAAAAGCAGCGCACCGTGTCCCTCACCGCCAGTGGCATTGCCAAGGCGGAGAAGTTCTTCGGCGTGGAAAATCTGGCCGACGCGGAGAACGCTACCCTCTCTCACCATATCAATCAGGCCATGAAGGCCCGCGGCCTTATGAAGCGGGACATTGACTACGTCATCAAGGACGGTCAGGTCATCATCGTGGACGAGTTCACCGGCCGTCTCATGTACGGCCGCCGGTACAACGAGGGCCTGCATCAGGCCATCGAGGCCAAGGAGGGCGTGACCGTCGCGGGGGAGAGCAAGACCCTGGCCACCATCACCTTCCAGAATTTCTTCCGGCTGTACGGCAAGCTCTCCGGCATGACCGGCACCGCGCTGACAGAGGAAGAGGAGTTCAGCGCCATCTACAATCTGGACGTGGTGGAGATTCCCACCAACCGTCCCGTCATCCGTATCGACCACCCCGACGTAGTGTACAAGACCGAAGCGGGCAAGTTCCGCGCCATCATCCGGCAGGTGATGGCGTGCCACGAAAAGGGTCAGCCCGTGCTGGTTGGTACAATTTCTATTGAAAAAAGTGAAATCCTCAGCAAGCTGCTGAAGCGGGAGGGCATCCCCCACAGCGTCCTGAACGCCAAGCATCATGAGCAGGAAGCCCAGATCGTGGCGCAGGCAGGCAAGCTGGGCGCCGTGACCATCGCCACCAACATGGCGGGCCGTGGTACCGACATCATGCTGGGCGGCAACGCCGATTTCCTTGCGAAAGCGGAGCTTGCGAGAATGGATTTCCCGGAGGAGCTTTTACAGGAGGCCGACTCCTACGCCGAGACCAGCGACCCGGAAATTCTGAAAGTGCGCCACACCTACGAAGAGCTGCTGAAAAAGCACAAGACCGCCATCGCCCAGGAGGCGGAGCAGGTTCGCGCTGCCGGCGGTCTGTTCATCATCGGCACCGAGCGCCACGAGTCCCGGCGGATCGACAATCAGCTGCGCGGCCGTTCCGGCCGTCAGGGCGACCCCGGCGAAAGCCGCTTCTACCTGAGCTTACAGGACGATCTGATGCGCCTGTTCTCCACCGACCGGGTGATGAGCATGATGGACTCCCTGGGTCTGGACGAGGACACACCCATTGACGCGAAAATCCTCAGCAACGCCGTGGAAAACGCCCAGAAGAGCGTAGAATCCCGGAACTTCCGCGCAAGAAAGAACGTTCTGGAATACGATAACGTCATGAACACCCAGCGTGAGGTCATCTACGCCCAGCGGCAGAAGGTGCTGGATGGGGAAGACCTGCGGGAGAACATGATGCAGATGCTCCGCTCCCTTGTGGAGAGCGATGTTTCCACCGCCCTCAGCGGGCATGGCGGCGTGGTGAACGAGGACGGCCTGAAGGGGCTGGCCAACGCCATGGAGGGCATCTACTTCGCCAAAGGCACGCTGGCGTCCCGCCGGGAGCAGCTGCTGGCCATGAATGCCGACCAGCTGACGGACACCGTTTTTGAAATTGCCCAGCACACCTACGAGGCCAAGGAAGCCGCCTACACCCCCAAGATCATGCGGGAGTTGGAGCGCGTGGTCATGCTCCGGGTGGTGGACGAATACTGGATGGACAACATCGACGCCATGGACGATCTGAAGCAGGGCATCGGTCTGCGGGCCTACGGCCAGCACGACCCGGTGGTGGCCTACAAGGAAGAGGGCTACCAGATGTTCGAGGCCATGATCACCGCCATCAAGGAGGAGACCATCCGCCGGATGTTCCTGGTGCAGCTGCGTCCCGCCCAGGAAGTCAAGCGGGAGAAGGTGGCCAAGGAGACCGGCACCTCCGCCCCGGACAAGTCTCAGGTCAAGCGTGCGCCGGTGCGCAAGGAGCACAAGGTCGGCCCCAACGACCCCTGCCCCTGCGGCAGCGGCAAGAAGTACAAGAAGTGCTGCATGCAGAAGGACAAACTCGAAAGTTAAGATAACAGAGAATCGGAAGTAAGGCGCTTTACGCCTTACTTCCGACGCGCGAAAACGAGATTATGATACGAACACAGAAATACGGAACACTGGAATATCTCACCGCTGACGGCATCACCGTCCCCCACGGGTTCACCACCCGTCTTGGCGGCGTCAGCACCGGCACCCAGAGCAGCCTGAATCTGGCCGTAGGCCGGGGGGACTCTCTGGAAAACGTGGAGGAAAACCTCCGCCGCCTTGGCCGCGCCGTGGGCTTTGACCCGGAAAAGCTGGTGATGACCCTGCAAATCCATTCGGACATCGTCCGGGTGGTGACGGAAAAAGACCATATCGGCCTGTGCCACCGGGACTATCCCAAGTGCGACGCCCTTGTGACAAACACCCCCGGCGTTGCGCTGCTGGTGTTCACCGCCGACTGCACGCCGCTGCTGTTTTTCGACCCCGTGACCGGGGCGGTGGGCGCGGCCCACGCCGGTTGGCGGGGGACGGCGCAGGCCATCGGCGCAAAGGTGGTGCGCGCCATGGCGGAGAACTTCGGCACGAAGCCGGAGAGCATCCGCGCGGCCATCGGCCCCAACATCGGCATGTGCCATTTTGAGACCGACCACGACGTCCCCGACGCCATGCGCGCCGCCTTCGGCCCGGAGGTGGACGCCTACATTGAAAAACGGGGCGAAAAATACCATCTGGACTTAAAGCAGATCAACGCCATGGTTCTGCGCCGCTGCGGCGTGGAACACATTGACTTAAGTAGAGACTGCACCGTGTGCAGCTGTGACCGCTTCTGGTCCCACCGGGCGACCGGCGGGGAGCGGGGGTCCCAGGGCGCGGTGATCGTCTGTCAGGAGGTGACGGGATGAAAAAGGGAATATCCGTGCTGCTGGCGCTTATCCTTTGCCTGGGGTGCTTCACCGGCTGCGTCGGGAGCATCGACAATTCCGCCTACGTCCCCACGGGAGACGCCCTCCTGATGGAGGGGGAGGACCCGGCGGAGGAAACCATCGCGCCGGACTCTCAGGATCTGACGCTGGCTTACTATCCCGACCGCTCCATGAACCCCCTGTACGGCAGCGACTACACCAACCGCGTGGTCATGTCCCTGATGTATCAGGGGCTGTTCGCGGTGGACTCCAAGAACAATACGACCCCCATTCTGTGCTCTCAGTATCAGGTCACCCCGGATAACCGTACATGGACGATCTATCTGGAACCCAACGCGACCTTCTCCGACGGCACCCGGGTCACGGTGCAGGACGTGGTTGCGAGCTACGAGCAGGCGCGGCAGAACGTGTATTACAAGGGACGCTTCACCCACATTGCCCGTGTGGAGCTGTCCAGCGACGGCGGCGTGGACTTTTTCCTTGACACGCCGTACCAGAATCTGGCGCTGCTGCTGGATATCCCCATCGTCAAGGCTTCGGAAGTGACCGTGGACAACCCCCTTGGAACCGGCCCCTACTCTTTGGAAGACGGCATCGGCGGCAAGCACTTGCAGCGGGTGGTGGGCTGGTGGTGCAGCAGCGACGACTTAGTGGCAAAGGATTCCTCCATCGCCCTTGTGGAAGCGGAATCCCCTTCCCAGATCCGGGACGAGTTTGAGTTTTCCGGCCTGAGCGTGGTCTGCACCAACCCCCAGACGGATTCCTACGCCGACTACCGCTGCGACTTCGAGCTGTGGGAAGTGGACAGCGGCTTCATGATGTATATCGGCTGCAACGTCACCTACAGTAAATTTTTCGACGACGGCACCCTGCGTACCTTCCTGACCTACGGCATCGACCGGCAGACGCTGGTGGACGACAACTACGGCGGACTGGCGCTGCCCACGACCCTGCCCATTTCCCCCATGTCGCCGTATTACAGCAAAAGTCTGGCAACAAATTATGATTACGACGAGATGCGCTTCATCGACGCGGCCAGCAAATTCCGCGTTCCCACCAACGACAAGGGCGTGCCGAGGACGCTGCAGCTGCTGGTCAACAGCGACGATTCCGCCCGCCTGCGCTGCGCCCGGAACATCGCGGCCACGCTGACGGAGCTGGGTCTTGCCTGCGAGACGGTGGAAAGTCCCACCAGCGTCTACGAAGCCCGGCTTCAGGCGGCCAACTACGACATTTACCTCGGCATCACGAAGCTTCCCACAACGGCGGACCTGTCGGAATTCTACCGGCCGTGGGGCGAAATGAGCTGGGGCGGCCTCGCCAACGAGACGATCTACAACATGGTCAATCAGTCTCTGGCGGACAGAGGCAACTACTATAACCTGCACAAGCTGGTGGCGGACGACGGCCGGATCATCCCCGTGATGGCCGGTTACTACGCCATCTACGCCAAGCGCGGCGTGCTGAGCGACCTGAACCCCGCCCGGGACAACGTGTTCTACTACACGCTGGGCAAGACCATGGAGAGCAGTAAGGTTGCCACGCAGTTCAGCTGAGAGAGACCGCAGATCTGCGGAAAAATATCTACCAACAGGAAAGGAAGAAGATCATGAAAAGAGTTATTGCCCTGACGCTTACCTTGGCGCTGCTGCTGTGCGGCTGCGGTGTCAGGAGCGCGCCTGCCACAACTCCCGCAGCGGTGCCGGAGACCACCGCCGCGCCGACCGCCGAACCCACCGCGGAACCCACGGCGGAACCGACCACCGTGCCGACCACGGAACCGGAGGTTTATGTCAACCCCCTGAACGGCGAAGTTCTGGATGCGCCCTTCACCGGCCGTATTTTTGCCAACACCGTGAGCAATCTGGCGGACAACATTCCCCATGTGGGCGTGGTGAAGGCGGACATGCTGATCGAGTGCTACGTCAACATGGACAGCGTGGTGCGCTGTCTGGCGCTGTTTACCGACATCGACTCCGTGGACGCCATCGGCTCCACCCGTTCCACCCGGCCCATGTTCAACAGCATTGCCCAGCACTATGACCTGATCCTGTCCCATGCGGGCGGTTCCGCGCAGGCGCTGGCAGACGCCAAGGAGCGGGGCGTGGAGAATTTCAACATTGACGAATGGGTGGTGGCCTCCACCGGCGCTTCCTATCGGGACACCGAGCGCAAGGGCGCGCTGGAGAACACCCTCTACGGCATCGGTTCCGGCATCAAAGCCTACGCCGAATCTCAGGGCTACCCCATGACGCTGGAGCGGGACTACGGCTTCGACTTCACCGACGACGGCACCCCGGCGGACGGTGTTGAGGCCAAGGACATCAGCATCACGCTGGTCTACGAAAAGGCCAGGAAGGAAACCCGGATGGTCTACGACGAGAGCACGGGCAAATACGCCTTCAACCAGTACGGCAAGGTCATGACCGACCTGAAGACTGAGGAAGTCGAAGCGTTCCGGAACGTCATCGTCATGTACGCGGACATCACCACCACCGGCATTTACCACATCGCGGATTTCAATGCCGGCGGCAAGGGCTACTTTGCCTGCGGCGGCAAGCTCATCCCCATCGTCTGGATGTGCGGCGGCGATAAGGAGCCGTTCCGTTTCTTCACGGAAAGCGGCGAGCCGCTGGAGCTTGGCCGGGGCAACACCTACATGGCCATCTGCACGCCTCAGTCCCCCGTCGTCTGCGAAGGAATGCCGGAGCAGCCCGCCGAAACAACGGAAGCCGCGTCCTGATCCGGGACGGTACATATCTGAAAAAGCAAAGAGCACCCGCCGCGTAATGGGCGGGAGGCATTGGACGCCCAACAGGCACAGCGGTTATTCCGCTGTGCCTGTTCTTGCATAAGCACCCCTTGCCTCCCCCTTTGGGGGAGGTGGCCGAGCGAAGCGAG
>OLOI01000474.1_pt1 | contig 40569 bp, 27 predicted proteins | sample 1672131 | NCBI WGS metagenome assembly OLOI01 (sample SAMEA3136651, study PRJEB25190) | human gut metagenome
TCCTGCGCGCCCTTGGTTTTCTGAATGTTATGCCACTTGGAATGTCCGGACATGAGGTGTTCTTCCCTTCGTTACAATATCTCTTGTCATTTTATCACAGAGAACGGGCAGAGGTCAACTGTTTCATAGAAATTGCGTCTCATCTTTATGCGCCTTCGCCCGCAGAACGGTCAGCTCCGGCAGCGCCTCGCGCACAACGCGCTCCAGAACGGCGCAGACGGGGTTCTCCGTCTCAAAATGGCCCGCGTCGATGAGATTGAGGCCGCGATATTTTGCCTCTTCAAAGTGGTTGTATTTGAGATCTGCCGTCACGAGCGTATCGCAGCCTGCGGCCAGCACGTCGTCGATCGCGCTGCCGCAGCTCCCGCCGCCGACAGCCACGCGCCGCACGGGTTTCCCCGCGTCCGCAAACCGGAGTCCGGGGCAGGAGAGTGCCGACTTTACAAACGCGGCAAATTCGGCAAGACGCTGCTCCCGCACCATGCCGGTGCGGATGAGGCCGTAAGGCCGGCCCCGTGCATCTGTTCCGGTTGGGTTCAGAACCGACACCTCCGTCAGCCCCAGTGTTTCTGCCAGTACGTCGTTGACCCCGCCGGGGCAGACGTCGAGATTCGTATGCAGATTGATCGCGGCGATCTTCGCTTCGGCCAGTTCCAGAATGCACCGCCCCTCGTAGCTTGCATCGTTGACGGCTCTGGGCGCGTCAAAAAACAGCGGGTGGTGCGTCACGATGCACTGCGCGCCGGTTTTCTTCGCCTCGTCGATCACATCCGGCATCGGGTCGAGCGCAACAAGGACGGTATCGACCGGCGCATCGAACCGCCCGCAGAGCAGACCGACGTTGTCCCAGTCCATTTTCATGGACGCGGGCGCAAAGGCAAACAGGGCGTTATAAATGTCACGAACAGTCGTCATGCTGCTTCCTCATTTCTCTGATTTCCGCAAGCGCGGTTTCGTAATAGCGGAGCTTTTCCGGCTCGTCGGCTCTTTGCAGGCCCAGGACTGTGCCCGCGAGGGCTGTTTCGATCCGGGCCAGATACGGCCCCAGAAGCGGCCCGCCCTCCCGCAGCAGCTGCGGCGAGGCGTATTGCTGTCCCGGCGAAAGCGGGGGCATATGTCCCTTTTTTGCGCGCAGGACGGTATAGAAGAAGTGGCCGTCCCTTGCAAGCGCTTCGCGTTCAATCGCAAAGCCGTGCTCCGCCAGATACTGCCGCAGCGCCTGCCCGGCGCTCTGCGGCTGCAAAATGAGCGTATAGCGGTCATCGCAGACCCATGGCGCGGCCTCTAAAATGCGCACCATCAGATCGCCGCCCATCCCGGCCATGACGATGGTCCCGGCCGCGTCCGGCGGGATGCTCTGCAGGCCGTCGGAGAGCAGGAACTGCATCCGGTCCGCCACGCCGAAGCGGGCGGCGTTCTCCCGCGCCTTCTGCAGCGGCTGCTCGCGCAGGTCTGCCGCCGTGACGAACGGGCAGATACCCTCGCGCAGCAGGTATATGGAAAGATACCCGTGATCCGTGCCGATATCGGCGGCGCAGGAACCGCGCGGGACAAATTCGGCGCACAGCAGCAGCCGGTTGGAGATCGGAACCTTCATCGCTTCACGCAAAAGGGCGGCCATCAGGCCGCCCTTTCCTTTCGGTTTGTTACTTGGCCTTCTCGGCTTCCTCGGAAGCCTCGATAAAGCGGTTGACCTGCGCCAGAAACGCGTCGGCATCAACGCCGTGCACCATGCAGGCCTCCTCGACCGTCTCGCCGGTGATGAGGTCGGCCATGATATCGGCGCTGGCCTGGCTGATGGCGCAGCCGTGGCCGGTAAAGGAGGCTTCCTCGATCACGTTGTTCTCGACTCGTAGCTGCAAGGTGAGCTCGTCACCGCAGCTGGGGTTGATACCGTCGTGCTCGTGCGTGGGAGCATCCATCTCGTACTTATAGTCTGGGTGCGAGTTGTGCTCCATAAACGTGGTGGAGGTGTACAGATTACCCATTGAACGTGCTCCAAACGTGATGCAGGCCGGCGATGAACTTGTCGATGTCGGCCTTGTCGTTGTAGAAGGCCACGCTGGCGCGGCAGCAGGCAAGGTTCTCGACGCCCAGCCAGGTGAGCAGCGGCTGTGCGCAGTGGTGGCCGGCGCGGATGCAGACGCCGTCCATGTCCATGATGCTCGCGACGTCGTGCGGGTGAATTCCCTTGACGTTAAAGCTCACAACGCCGTGGTGGTTGTCCCAGTAGATGGAACCGATGATTTGGACAAAGTCGAGCTGCATGAGTTCGCCCATCAGATAGTGGACGAGTGCCTGCTCGCGGGCCTGGATGTTCTCGTAGCCCACCGTGTTGACCAGGTAGTCAAGTGCCGCGCCTGTGGCGAAGATGCCGGCGGCGTCCTGCGTGCCGGCCTCGAACTTCTCGGGGACGGGAGCCCAGACGGCGTCCTGTTCGGTGACCGAGTCGATCATCTCGCCGCCGGTGAGCATGGGCGGCATGGCGTTGAGCAGGTCCATCTTGCCCCACAGCACGCCGATGCCCATGGGGCCCATGGCCTTGTGCGCGCTAAAGGCAAAGAAGTCGGCTCCCAGATCGGCCACGTTGACCGGCATGTGCGGCAGCGACTGCGCGCCGTCGACGACCAGATAGCCGCCGTACTTGTGCACGAGCTTGCCGAGGTTCTTGACCGGATTCTCGACGCCCAGGACGTTGGAGACCTGACCCACGGCCAGAATCTTGGTCTTGGGACCCACCTTGGCAAGAACCTCCTCGGTGGTGAGCTGGCCGGTCTTGGTGGGGTAGAGGTAGACGAGCTTGGCGCCGGTCTCGCGGCAGACCTGCTGCCACGGGATCAGGTTGGAGTGGTGCTCCATGATGGTGATGACGACCTCGTCGCCCGGTTCGAGCACTGTGGGTGCAAAGCTCTTGGCGACCAGATTGAGCGACTCGCTCGTGTTGCGGGTGAAGACGACCTCGTTGGCCTGGGAAGCGCCGATGAGGTCAGCGATCTGCTGGCGCACCTTCGCGATGGCGTCGGTGGCCTCGACGGACAGCGAGTACAGGCCGCGCAGGGGGTTGGCGTTCATGCGCTGATAGAAGTCACGCTCGGCGTCGAGCACGCAGGCGGGGCGCTGCGCGGTGGCGGCGCTATCGAGGAAGGCGATCTCGGGGTGCTGCTGAAACAGCGGGAACTGGCCCTTGTAGGGGTTGGTCTCGATATCTACGGTAGGCCAGCCGCGCGAAGCCTCGTCGCTGGCGTCGAGCTCCATGGGCTCGGGGGCGGTACAGGTGTCGCATTTAACGTGCTCGGTGTCGATCATGCGAGCTCCTCTTCAAAGTTGTCGATCAGGTTGTTGCCCAGGCGGACGACGGCTGCGCGGGTGCGCTCGTCGGTGGCGGAAAGCGCGGCGTCCTCCAGCTTGGCGCGGATGAACAGGTCCTCGGCGGCATTTTGGTCAAGGCCGCGGCAGGCGAGATAGAACAGCTGCTCGTCGCGGACGTGGCCGATCGTGGCGCCGTGGTTACCGGCGACGTCGTCCTCGTCGCACAGGATGACGGGGACGGTCTTGTTGTCGACGCCCTTGTTGGCCAAAAGCACCGTCTCGCGCTCGGTGCCGGTTGCACCCTTGCAGCCGTGTACGAGGTCGATGGTGCCGCGGTAGACCTTCTTGGACGTGCCGGTTAGCACGCCGTTGGCGTCGATTTCGCATTCGGTCTTGCGACCGCGGTGGCGCAGCTCATAGTTAAAGTCGCGTACCTGCTCGCGGGCGCCCAGGTAGTCAGTATCGATGGTGACCTTGGCAGTATCGCCCAGCAGGTCGCCGGCAAGACCGGTGGCGCTGGCGCCGGCGCCCAGGACGGTGTGCTGCACGTTGACGCGCGCGCCCTCGTCCAGGAACAGGCCGGTGTCATCGAGCGCGATCCAGCTATCGTCGAGCGTCTGCGTGCAGGTCACGTTGACGGTGGAATACTCGTGGGCGCACACGCGTAGCGCGGAGCCCACGACGCCTTGGCCGGCAACGGGGGAGTCCAGGGCTATGCGCAGGTCGAGCGTTGCCTGCGGACGGGCGACGACGTCGATGGCGGCGATGGCCGCGGCTGCATCGACACCGCTCACGCGCACGGTAACCGTGGCGTGCTTGTATGCGGGCACATCGATGACGACGCGCTTGGTGGCGTGGTCGGCCAGGTAGGTGTAGGCAGCCTCGCCCATGCCAGTCTCGAAGGCCTCGGCAGGAGAGAGCTCCTCCTCGAGCTTGATGGCGCCGGCCTGGTAGATGGAGGTGGCGGGCACGTCGAGCTCGGTCTCGGGCGTGATGCGGGCGCGGTCGGCTGCATCACCGGGGGCAGAGGCGCGGCGCTCGGGGAAGCGCTCGGCCATGGCGTCCATGGCGGCTTCGAAGGCATCAGCCGCGCCGGAGAACTGCTCGTCCAGGCCCTCAACCTCAACGGCTTCGGCGGGGGCGAGGGCAAGCTCGTCCGAAAGCTCGAGCTTGGTCTGGTTCATCTTGAGCCAGCCCCAAGTGGCGGCCGGCATAGCGTTGACCTGCTCGAGCGTGGTAGCAGCGGTGTTGGTTTCCTGTTTCATTATCCGATCGCTCCTTCCATCTCGAGCTTGATCAGGTTGTTCATCTCGACGGCGTACTCAAGCGGCAGTTCCTTGGAGACCGGGTTGGCAAAACCGTTAACGATCATGGTGCGGGCCTCTTCCTCCGAGATCCCGCGGCTCATCAGGTAGAACACCTTGTCGTCGCCGATGCGGCCGATGGTGGCCTCGTGGCCGATGTCGACGTTCTTGGCGCGGATGTCCATGGCGGGGATGGTGTCGGAGCGGCTCTGGTCGTCGAGCATGAGCGACTGGCAGCTCACGGTTGCCTTGGAACCCTCGGCCTTGGGCGTGGCCACGATGGAGCTGCGGAAGGTCTGGATGCCGCCGCTCTTGGAGATGCCCTTGGTCTCGACGGTCGCCGAGGTATCGGGCGCGTTGAGCACGACCTTGCAGCCGGTATCGAGGTTCTGGCCGGCGCCGGCAAAGGTGATGCCGGTAAAGCTCGAGCGGGCGCGGCGGCCGTTGAGCACGCTCATGGGGTAGAGGTAGCCCACGTGGCTGCCGAAGGAGCCGCTGATCCACTCGATGTCGCCGTCCTCGTCCACGCGCGCACGCTTGGTGTTGAGGTTGTACATGTTCTTGGACCAGTTCTCGATGGTCGAGTAGCGCAGGTGCGCACGCTTGCCCACAAAGAGCTCGACGGCGCCGGCGTGGAGGTTGGCCACGTTGTACTTGGGCGCGGAGCAGCCCTCGATAAAGTGCAGGTCAGCGTCGTCCTCGACAATGATGAGCGTGTGCTCAAACTGGCCGGCACCCTTAGCGTTGAGGCGGAAGTAGCTCTGCAGCGGGAAGTCGAGCTTGGTGCCCTTGGGCACGTAGACAAACGAGCCGCCCGACCACACGGCGCCGTGCAGGGCTGCAAACTTGTGATCGGTGGGCGGGATGAGCGTCATGAACTTCTCGTGGATGAGCGGCTCCCACTGCGGGTCGTGCAGGGCCTCCTCAATGCCGGAGTAGACGATGCCCATCTTGGACGCGGTGTCCTGCATGTTGTGGTAGACGAGCTCGGAGTCGTACTGCGCGCCGACGCCCGCCAGATAGCTGCGCTCGGCCTCGGGGATGCCCAGGCGCTCAAAGGTGTTCTTGATGTCGTCGGGCACCGACTCCCAGTCGTGCTTTTGGTCGGTGTTGGGCTTGACGTAGGTGACGATGTTGTCCATGTCCAGGCCCTCGATGGAGGGGCCCCACGTCGGATCCGGGAAGCGGTTGAAGATCTCGAGGGACTTGAGGCGCAGGTCGAGCATCCACTGCGGCTCGTCCTTCTTGGCGCTGATCTCGCGCACGATGTCGGGCGTGATGCCGGCGTCGAGGCGCTCGAATCCCTCCTCGCCATAGGTGAAGTCGTAGAGGCTGCGGTCGATGTCCGCGACCTCGGTGCGGTTCTTGGTCATTGCGTCGCCCCTTTACGCCTGCTGCTCGGCAGCGGCGGCCTCGGCCTGGGCGCGCTGCTCGGCTGCCTCGCGCTCGAAGGTCTCAAAGCCGTTCTTGTCGATCCAGGGGATCAGCGAGGCGTCGTCCTCGCGCACGATGTGGCCCTTGACCATAACGTGGACGCGGTCGACATCTAGGTGCTCCAGGATGCGCGTGTTGTGCGTGATGATGAGCATGGAGCCGTCGCAGCTCTTGCGATACGCGTCCATGCCGTGGCTGACGGTGGACAGGGCGTCGACGTCCAGGCCGGAGTCGGTTTCGTCCAGGATGGCGAGCTTGGGCTGCAGCAGCAGGAGCTGGAGCATCTCGACCTTCTTTTTCTCGCCGCCCGAGAAACCTACGCCCAGCTCGCGGTTGAGGTAGGCGGTATCCATGTTGAGCTCGGCCGCGAGCTCCTTGACGCGACGGCGGAATTCCTTGCCCTTCATCTCCAGGCCGGGGCGGCCGGCGATGCTGGCGCGCAAAAAGCTCGACAGCGGCACGCCCGGGATCTCGACCGGAGCCTGGAAGCTCAGGAACAGGCCGGCGCGCGAACGCTTGTCGGTGGTGAGCTCGGTGATATCCTGGCCGTCAAAGACGATGCGGCCGTCGTTGACCGTGTAAACGGGGTCGCCCATGACCAGGTGGCCGAGGGTGGACTTGCCGGCGCCGTTGGGCCCCATCAGCACATGGGTCTCGCCGGCGGCGACGTTAAGGTTGACGTTGTGGAGGATGGTCTTCTCGTCCACGGAGGCGGTCAGACCTTCGATGGAAAGCAGCGGATTTGCGCTCATGCTGTCCCTCTCTGTATATGGTGTACTCATAGGTGTACTAAACCCTAGGAATCTTCTCGGAATAAAGTTACTATGGGTTCGGCGTTAGTCAAGGGAAAACCCGACTAATCCACTCGACTTTTCAAATTCTGGGACAAAATAACCTGTTGTGTTTGTCCCACTTGCTTTAAATTTGGGACAACAAACCTGGTTATGTTGTCCCAGCAACGATGGGAGGGTAGGTATGCTCATTTCCTCTAAGGGCCGCTATGCCCTCCGACTGATGATCTATATCGCAGCGCTTGGTGATGCCGAGGGCAAGATCGCCCTGCGCGAGGTCGCCGACCGCGAGCATATCTCACAAAAGTATCTGGAGCAGCTGGTTCGTCCGCTTATGAAAGCGGGCCTGCTTAAGAGCGTACGCGGTAAGGGCGGCGGCTACATGATGGCCAAGGATCCGGCCGAGGTGCGCGCCGGCGACATCCTGCGTGCCGTCGAGGGCAGCACGGCTCCAGTGGCGTGCGACGGCATCGACAACAGCTGCACCCGTAGTGATCTGTGCTCAACGGTCAAGTTCTGGCGCGGTCTGGACGACGTGATTGAAAAGTACGTCGACGGCGTGACGTTGGCCGACCTAGCCGCCGTCCCCGAGATCAACTTTGACCTTAAGCTGTAGGTTGAGCGCAATTCCTTAAGATTTCGCGGAGGGTTGTTGCCGTTTACCGAGGGGTTGTTGTGCAACAACGGGTGAGCTGCAATACTTAATTCTATCTTTGCAAACCGCACTTTAACTACACCAATGCAGGGAGGATCTTATGCAGCCCAAGCATTCTGCTATTGTCGCGGGCCTGACGCTGGCGCTTTCGTTTGGCGCCGTTACCGCACCCGCGCCCGCCGCCGCCGAGGAGCCCACGCCGGGCGTTGCCTCGGATGCCACCGATATCGACAAAGGTCTCTACACCCAGCAGTCCTTCTCGGGCGTGCTGAGGTCGGTCCAGGGCGTTTCGTTTGTCAACGTGACTCCCGAGATGAAGTACTTTACCAAGTACGAGAGCCATGGCAACTACAACCAGGGCTTTTCGTATGGCGACGGCTACAACGCGCTGGGTTATTACCAGTTCGACCGTCGTTGGTCGCTCATCCCGTTTATGAAGCAGGCCTACAACTACAACCCCGAAAAATACTGCATGCTCAAGGATGCGATTGATCGCGGCAACGAGATTTCCAACACGAGCAATGCCATGTACGAGAACGGCCAGCTCACCGAGCTGGGCCATATCGCGCAGGATGCCTTCCAGGGTGCTTATAACACCGATCCTGCTGAGTTTTCGGCTCTGCAGGATGCGTATGCGTACAACTCGTACTATGCGGTGACCGAGGCGTGGCTTAAGAGCGCTCTCGGCATTGACATCTCCGGCCGCGCCGATTGCGTCAAGGGCATGGTGTGGAGCATCACCAACATGTGCGGCACCGGTGGCTGCAGAGACTTCTTCCGCTGGGCGAATCTTTCCAACGATATGTCCGACCGCGAGTTTGTGACGGCGCTCTCCAATAGCGTGGTCAACAATGTCGCCACCAAGTTTTCAAGTCAGCCCCAGTATCATGAGGGCTGGAAGAATCGTTATAAGAATGAGCTGAAGGACTGCTTGGTTTTTATCGCCGAGGATGAGGCTGCCGCTGCGAAGGACAACAAGCCCGAGCAGCCCGAGCCTACGCCGGCGCCCTCGCCGACACCTGATTCGAATGACGGCTCGAGTGACGATGTCAACGATGACAGGATGGATGCGCCCTCGACCGATGCTGACGGTAATGGCTCTGCTGGCGGCACTACCAACGACGGCTCTACCTCGAACGGCTCCGATTCGAACGGCTCTGCTGCGGGCGATTCGTCTTCAAGCTCTGCCGGCAATACGGACAGCGACGCTTCTGGTTCGACCGGCGCTGACACCTCTAACTCATCCACCGGCTCGAGCGATTCGTCCGTTGACACCGGCTCTAACAACGGCTCCGGCTCTGACGCAGCCCCTGATTCCGATGCTTCCAAGGACGACTCGAATAAGGTGCCGGACGCCCCCGTTGCTTCACCGGACAAGAAGCCTTCTTTCTCCGTGCAGCTTGGTTCTACGCTGGGCTCTTCGCTGATGGCTGGCGTCAATAATGGCTCGACTCAGAACAAGGACAACTCTGATCAGGTTTCCATGGAAAAGACCGAGGCCGCAAAGGGCGACTCAAAGGACAAGGCTTCCGAGAAGACCGAATCCGATAAGGGTTCTAGCTCTGATGAGAAGGGCGACAAGTCCGGTCAGAAGAAGGACGAGAGCAAGACCGAGGGCGAAAAGAAACAGTCCGAAGACGACGACAAGAGCGGTGCTGACAACCAGGTCCAGGAGCAAAATGACTCCAAAACGGTGACCACCACGACCACGACGACTACAACTACCAAGTCCTCGGGTGGCAACATGCCCAAGACGGGCGATCTGATTGTGATGGCGAGCCTTGCCAGTGCAAGCTTGGCCACGCTGGGCGCTACGTCTATCGTAAGTGGTAAGCATAAGCTCGATCAGCAGAAGAAGGCTTCTGGGGAGGACGGCTCGGAGGAGTAGCCTCTTGGTTGCTAGATAACTAAAGAGTTGGGACGGGGTCCGGTGCGAATGCATCGGGCCCCGTTTTGTTGTGCAACGATTAGTTATGCCCCCTCACACCTCTTGTTGCTACCGTTGCCCGATATGTTCGCGCGGCGTCGTCGGTACGCGCGAGGCGGTCATTACAATTGGCATCGTGCAGCGATTTAGGGGGAACGTTTTGGTGTCTGAACAGGCAAATGTTGATTGTGCTGCTGGCTTTGGCGTGCGCTTGATCGGCTGTGCCGACGATGCGGTTTTGCCCATTGGCATGCACGACTATGCGGAGGCCCTTGGTTGCTGCATGCTGGTTGACAAGACCATGTTTATTGCCGATGTGTTGGACTGCGACGCGTCCGTTGTGGTGTGCTGTCGACCCGAGGGTTTTGGCAAGAGCATGAACTTGTCGATGCTCAGGGCTTTTCTGGAGCGTCCAGCGGTCGGTCGCTCTGGTCAGCGTTTGTTTGCCGATGCTCAGATTTGGGATGCGAACGGCGGGCGCTATCGGGATGAGTACGCTTGCTATCCGGTGATATCGCTGGATTTTTCTGGCGCTGCGAGGCGTGGCGCCGCTATTGCCGACGTCGTGCGCGATGCTCTTTCGGACGAGTGCGCCCGCCTGCTGGCGCTTTTGGAGGCTCCGGATTTAGCTCGAGACAAGGTGCGTCACATCGAACGTGTTGCGCGTGGCGCGGCGAGCGAGGACGAGGTCGCCTCGGTGCTTGGCGTGCTCATTGAGCTGCTGGAGATGGCCTGCGATGAGCAGGTTGTATTGCTCGTTGATGGGTACGACGCGGCGTGGTTGGGCCGTGCGAGCGCGAGGGTCGCTTCCGGCGCCGATCCGGCAGGGATATTTGATCGCGTGCTTTTCGAGGTCATTGCCACTGCGCGCGATTCGTTGCGGCTGACGTGTCTGATGGGGGAATGTCCCGGCCCTGCCGAAGCGGCGCTTTCTTTGCATGGCTGCTCATATTGTCTGACGACGCCGCTTTCGACCTGGTGTGACCGTTGTTTCGGCTTTTCGGATGCCGAGGTCCAGGCTCTGTTGAATCATGCTGGGCGCGAGGAATACCTGGAGGATGCGCGTGAATGGCTCGAGGGATATCGGTTTGGCAGGGCCTATTGCTCGAGTCCGGCGCGCGTGATCGGTTTTCTGGACCGAGGCTGCACGGCGCCTGTGCGCGCCGATCTGTATGGGTATGCGGATTGCCTGAGTAGGGTAGTTGCCGGGTGGAATCTCGACCGCCTTTCGGTCTTGTTCGATTTGCTCGAGGCCCATGGGTGCGCTGAGGTCCCGCTTTGTTTGGGCACTGCAGAGCCAGATGTCTCGCCTGACGATGGCATGTGGACAGCGCTGTATCTGTCCGGTTTTCTCACGACGGATATGACTGAGGAGCCAGAGCATGGCGATCGCCTCCGTGCTTTGCGATTGCCCAATAACGAGCTTCGCCAGGCCTTGCGTCTAGTGATTATTGAGTGGTTTGAGTGCGCTGCCGAAGACATTCGAGACGTCGATGCGTTTCGCGACGGGCTGTGCCGTGGGAACGAGGATACCGTGAGGCGGGCGCTAAGCCGCATCCTGGGGGATGCTGGAATCGGTGAGACCGACCCAGATAAGCCGCTGCCATATCATCTGCTCTTGCAGGGGCTCTGCTTTGGCTTGCCGGGTTATGCCAATCCTGCCTCGAGGCGAAAGTGTGGCGCGGGTCGCTGGGACATCCAGGTTTTCCCTACGGGTGCCGTGTTCGACGTAGCAGACACGATTGGCATGCTGGACGAGCGCCCGCTGATAACGATTAACTTGATGTATGACCCCGATGTGGATGCGCTGGGCCTGGAATTGCTGGCCGTGCAGTCGCTACTCGACATAGAGCGCGACGGCATCGACGAAATCCGTGTGCCACGCCCCGGCGTGGGTCGCATGCGCTGGGGGTTCGGTTTTGATGGGCAGCATGTGGCTACGGTGTGCCAGCGGCTTTAAGCGCCGAGGTGTTTCCGGCTTCCGTTACTCGGTGTCCTTCATGGGCGGCATGGGCTTCCAGTTGGGGTCCTTGATGATCTTGCGGGCGTCCTTCATGCCGCGGCGCAGCGCCGGAATTCCGGTCTTAAAGCACTTGTCAACGGCGGCCAGGCGAATAAATTCCTTGCAGAAGGTCGCGGCATTGCCCAGGCGGAACAGCATGGGGTGGTAGTCACCGTAGATCTGCATATAGCGAGCGAGGAAGCCTCGGTTGCGCATGATGTAGTAACGGTTGGTGTCGCTCGTAGAGTTGAGCTGGCGCTTGCCGGCGATATCCCAGTTAGAGACGGCGCGGGCGCGCTTGAGCACCAGGTCGGCCACAACGGCGGCGGGGAAGTGCTGGCTGGCCACGTAACCATAGCAGGCATCGTCGCCGTAGATGAAGAATCGCGCATCGGGCAGGCCGATCTTGTCGACCACGCGGCGCGAGAACATGCCGCCCTCAAAGCATAGCTGGTTCATGGCACGGTAGCCCTCGGGTCCCAGGTCCCACTTGGCGACAGGGTTGGGAATGCCGAGCGAAAGGATGAGTTGGTATTGCCAAAAGAAGGCGCCGCCGTCAAAGTCCAGGCGCGAACCCTGGATGACGTCGTAGCGGTCGGTCCACTTGGCAAGACGCTCGATGCCTTCGGGGATGACGAGCACATCGTCGTCCATCACCCAGAACCACTGAGCGCCCAGGTCGTAGGCGCATCTGGTGCCGGCGGAGAAGCCGCCCGCACCGCCGCCGTTTTCGAGCTGCGGGGCGTAGATGACACGGTCGGTGCCGCCCTGCGCGTCAGGCTGCTCGGTGTCGATGCCCCACAGGTTAGCCAGGCGCTCGTTGAATGCGGTGCACATGGCCTCGGTCTCGCGCGAATTCTCGTTATCGACAATCACGATGCGCCAGGGCGTTGCCGTGAGCCCGGTCATGGAGTCGAACAAGTTGGCCAGGAGTTCCTGGCGCTTGTACGTAACGACGACAATGGCGAGCTTATCGATGGGAGCGGGAAGGGTTGAAGGCATGGGGCAATATATCCTTTCACGCGCGGCGGGCGAGCGCTGCACGGAAGCTATCGAATACGTCCTTGGGACTGTCCTATTGTAAAGGCTCGGCGCACCTTGGCGGCAAGCTTTGAATAAAACGCAGGAACCTGCCATGGGCCCGCCGCATGATGTGGGGCTGCTTTGCCCGCAAGAGGCTCCATAGATTATATAAACGCCCGCTGGCGCGCTGACCCTTTGATACCATGAAACGACAGGTATTTCCTAAGGAGCACATTTGTCTACTAACGCCTCTGGCAGCCCTGTTCTGTCGCTACTTATTCCCATTTACAATGTTCAGCGCTACCTGCGCGAGTGTCTCGATTCCGCCATGGCGCAGACGCTCAAGGATATTGAGATCATCTGCATTAACGACGGGTCGACCGACAACTCGCCGGCGATTATCCGCGAGTATATGGAGCGCGATGGGCGCGTCAAGATGATCGACAAGGTCAACAGCGGCTACGGCGACTCAATGAACCACGGTCTGGAGATGGCGCGTGGCAAGTACGTTGGCATCTTGGAGTCCGATGACTTTATGGCGCCCGACGCACTCGAAAAGCTTGTCTCGGCCGCCGATAGCAATAATGCCGACTTTGCGAAGGCTAACTTTGATTTCTACTGGTCTAAGCCCGAGGAGCGCCGTTCGCTGCACGAGATGTTTAAGGCCAAGGACTGCGGCAAGCCGGTGCACCCGAGCGATACGACTCAGTTCTTTAAGCAAAAGCCGTCGATTTGGTCGGCCGTGTACCGTCGCGATTTTCTTGAGCGCAACGGCATTAAGTTCCTGCCGACTCCGGGGGCATCCTTTCAGGACACGTCATTCGCCTTTAAGGTGATCGCGTGCGCCGATAAGGCTGTTTACCTGCATGATGCCGTGTTGTCGTATCGCCAGGACAACGAGAATTCCTCGGTCAATTCTTCGGCTAAGGTCTTTTGCGTCAATACCGAGTATGCCGAGATTGAGCGTTGGATTCGAGAGGATTATGCCCGCGACCACGCAAGTGATGACGTCGAGCGTATGCTCAAGTTCAATCAGCTCATTAAGTACGATTCGTACATGTGGAACTACGTGCGCCTGGCGCCTAAGTTCTATAAGGAGTTCCTGGTTCAGATGGCCAAGGAGTTCCAAGCGGCCTTGGACGCGGGGGAGTTTTCGCTTGACGACCTCAAGCCGTGGAAGCGCGCAAATCTCGCTACCATCCTCAAAGATCCTGAGGGCTGGGTCGACGAGCATCCGAGTTTTGCGACGGATGGTGCCTTGGGGCGTGCTAAGTATTACGCCTCGGTTGGAGGCCCAGGCGTAGTTGCTGCCTTCCTCATCGAATCGCTGAGGGGGTAGGTCGACATGGGAGAGACTTTGACCCCCAAAGCGACCATTGTCGTTCCCGTCTACAATTCGTCGCGCTCCATTCAGCGATGCCTCGATTCGCTGTTGGCCCAGTCCGAGCGCTCGATTCAGGTTGTCTGCGTCAACGACGGTTCGACTGATGATTCGTTGAACGCGTTGCGCCAGATCGCGCAGGCCGACGATCGCGTACTGGTGATTGACCAAGAAAACGCGGGCGTCTCTTGTGCTCGAAATGCCGGTATCGATGTCGCCGAGGGCGAGACCGTCTTTTTTGTGGACGCCGACGATTACATCGATGCCCAGACGGTCGAGCGCGTGTTGCATGCCATGGAGTCTGCGGATGCCGAGGCCGCCGTTTTTGGCGGCGTCTGTGAACCTGCCGATGCTGCCCCCAAACGCGTCCAGCAACTCATGAGCCCCAAAGCTGGTACCTTCGGCGCCCGCGATCCTCAACTGCTGTTCCATTCGAATGCGCAGCCCTATGCCTGCCGTGCGGCTTTTTCGCGCGAGCTGCTCAATCGCGAAGGCATTCGCTTCGCCCCCGGTTTGGCTTTGGGCGAGGACGTCGTCTTCCAATTTGCGGCTTATGCGCTTGCCCGCAGGACCGTCGTCATGCCGGACAAGTTCTACCACTACGTGATGGAGAGCGAATCGGCGACGCACGAGTTCAACAGTGCCGAGGCGCGCGCCAAAAAGCTTGACGCCCACATGAGGATGCTCGAGGAGGTCTTGGAGGACTGGGCGGCCTACGGTCTTTTGGACCTGTGTCCCGGCGAGCTGATAACTTGGTTTTTGGACCTAATTGTGTTCGACCTGGCGCGCTTGGATGCCGATGACTTCCATCGCGTGGCGGCTCGCGTCAACATGGACCTCGCGACGTTTTTGGGAACGAAGTGGGCGGATATGCCCGCTAGGGGTGCCGTTCGCCGTGTTGCCCACAAGCTCGTTGCGGCAACCTCGGGCGTTTCGATGGCAGACGCCACGCTGTTCTATCTTTCGACTCGCGGTCTCAAAGCCTGCCTGGAGCGCTTTATCTAATTCCAAGCGTTGCCGCCCGCCGCAACTCGGCTGCTAAAATAACCCTGTTACACGCTATTCAACAGGAGGTTCTCTTGCAGAACTCTGATACCCCTAAAGTTTCGCTGCTTGTCCCCATTTGCAATGTCGAACGCTACTTGCGCGAGTGCCTCGATTCCGCCGTGGCGCAGACGCTCAAGGACATCGAGATCATCTGCATTAACGACGGGTCGACCGATAGCTCGCCAGATATCATCCGCGAGTACATGGAGCGCGACCCCCGTGTAAAGATGATCGATAAAGCCAACAGCGGCTACGGCGACTCGATGAACCGCGGCCTGGAGATGGCGCGCGGTGAGTACGTGGGCATCCTTGAGTCCGACGACTTTATGTTTGAGGATTCGCTCCAAAAGCTGGTCGCCAAGGCCGATGCCGAGCATGCCGATGTGGTGAAGGGCGACTTTTACCTGTATTGGTCTACGCCCAGCGAGCGCCGTGAGCTGTTTGGGATCATCGACGAGCATATGACGGGCGCCGCGTATCGCCCCATCGATCGCCCGGGCATCTTCTACCGCAAGCCTTCCATTTGGTCTGCCATCTATCGGCGCGAGTTCCTCAACGCCAATCAGATTCGGTTCCTTCCCACGCCGGGCGCCTCGTATCAGGACGCAGGCTTTAACTTTAAGGTTTGGGCTTGCGCCGAACGTGCCGCGTTTATTGCGGACCCCATTTTGTGCTATCGCCAGGATAACGAGAAGAGCTCCGTTAATTCGCCTAACAAGGTGTTTTGCGTGTGCGACGAATATGCCGAGATGCAACGCTTTTTGGACGATCGTCCCGAGCTCAAGGCTCAGCTCCAGGGCATTTTAATGCGCATGAAGGTCGATACGTACCGTTGGAATGATGAGCGTCTGGTCGATGAGCTGCGCGAGCAGTTTTGGGAGAAGGCTTCACTCGAGCTGAAGGCCGATTGGGATGCCGGTCGCTTTGACCTGTCGCTGTTTGATCCGCGTGGCGAGACCGACTTGCGTCTGATGGTCAAGTCGCCCCGCGCCTATATCGATTCGCGCTTTGACTTTAAAAAGCCGGGCAAGCTCAATACGTTTAAGCATTACTTTAAGATTGGCGGCCTGCCGCTGGTCTGGCGCGTGCTGACGTATCAGCGCACCTACGGCGACAACCCGCACCCCGATGACGTTCCGGCCGCACAGTAGGAGCGAGTGACTATGGCTACCCCCAAGATTTCCGTTGTCGTTCCCATCTATAAAGTGGAGGAGTGCCTGGCCTGGTGCCTGGACTCCCTGCTTGCGCAGGACGTGCCCGATTGGGAGGGCGTGCTGGTCAACGATGGCTCGCCGGATGGCTCGCGCGATATTGCGGCTGCCTATTGCGAAAAGGACGCGCGCTTTAGGCTGGTCGATAAGGAGAACGGCGGCCTGTCGAGTGCACGTAATGCAGGCATCGCTGCGTCCACGGCGTCTATCGTCGCGTTTTTGGATTCCGACGACCGCTTTACGCCCGATGCATGCCGCGTGATCGTCGATACCTTTGAGCGCGAGGACTGCGACGTTTTGACCTTTGGCGCGAATCCGTATCCGCTGGAGGCAGGGTATCCGTGGCTTAACTATGTGCTGAGCCCGCGCGATGTGTCGTTTGAAGGCTATAGCTCCGACCTGCTGTTTAAGGAAGCGTCTCGCCCCTTTGCATGGCGCACCGCTTGCAAGCGTGAGTTTTTGCTGGGCAACGGGATCGTGTTCGACGAAACCGTCAAGTATGGCGAGGACCAGGTCTTCGATTTTGCCGTGTACGGTCACTCGCGCAAGACCGCGCTTATTTCGAACAGGCTGTACGACTACCGCGTGGCGCGCAAGGGCTCGCTCATGGACACCATGCGCTATGACGACGAGACGCGCCTGCTGGAGCACGTGAAGATTTACTCCGCGGTGCTGGCTGACTGGCAGCGTGACGGTCTCGATGTACAGCACGCCGATGATCTGGCATATTTCCTGTGCGATCTGGTGCTTTACGACGCGCTCAGGTTGCTGGGCTCGGACTGTGGCAAGGTGTTTGCTGCCGTCGCCGCGGCCCTTGCCGGTTCTGCCGTAGGCAACGATGCCGCGCTCGCGCAATGTGCCCCGTCTGTTGCCGCTATGGTGCGTGCGGCGCTTACCAGCAAGGCCCCCAATGCCCGCGCATACAAAAAGCTCATGTTCGATTACGACGTCTTGAGGTTTGGGCGCCTGGGTGCCTGCAAACGCATGGCAGCGAACGCCCTGGGAAAGCGAGAAGTGTAGATGAGTATCAAGCGTTTGGCGCTTTGCCGCAGTCAGGGCCGTCTGTTTGTGCTGCTTCGTTTTGCCGGTCAGGATGTCGCCGCGCTTATTGAGCGGGAGGGTTCTCAAGCGTTTGCCCATGCGACGACGAGCGGTTTTTGTGTGCCGTCGCTGGTGCTCCCGGTCGATCATGGCCGTGTGCTGGCGCTTTGCCCTTCCGTTTCCGGTTACGAGCGCGAGCTCGCCGTCATGGTACTTCCGTTTTTGGATGGCTCGTCGATGGATGTCGTTTTTGCATCCGGTGGTCAAAGGTTGGGCTCCATTCGCCTCGATAGCCGCGTGGCCAAGCTGGAATCCAAGATCAACTACAAGGCAAAGCCTGCGTTGTGTGCGCTTATCCGCGATGCGCAGCGCGGCGAGCGCTGCGGCTGCTACGAGATCGATGCCATTCGCTATTTGCCGGCAGACGCCGGCGCGGTGTGGCGCTATGAGGTTACGTGGGTGGGAGACTCCAAGTGCACCCCTGAGCTCCAGATTTTCGATGCGCATATGAATGCCATCGATGTCACCGTGCATGTGTTTGAATCGCAGATCGATGTGCCGCAGCAGAACGGATGCCGCGTCAATAAAACGTATTTGAGCGTTGAGATGCCCCAGGATATACGTGATTTTGTCGCGATTGCAATCGACCCCGCGGGGCAGATCAAGAGCGGTTTTTGCGCCATGGATGGTCGCCTGTACAACGGCATGGTCGACGACAGTTGGAATCGCATGAAGGATGCACGCGCTGACGACGCAGCTTATCGACGTTGGTTTGAGCAGCATCGTGCAAAGCCGGGCGATTTGGCGTGCCAGCGCGTCGCTTCGGCGGCCTTTGCCTATAGGCCGCTCGTGAGCATTGTGGTGCCGTGCTACAAGACCGATCGAGTCTACCTGCGCGAGCTGCTGGACTCGGTGCTAGTCCAGAGCTATGACAACTGGGAATTGCTCCTTATGGATGCCTCACCTGAATGGGATGCGGTGGCCGACCTTGCGGCAGGCGCCCACGACGAGCGCGTTCGTCGCATTGGGCTGCCCGGCAACGGTGGCATTGTGCTCAACACCAACGCAGGTATTGAGCAAGCGATGGGCGACTACATCGCGTTCTTGGACCACGATGACATTCTGGAGCCGGACGCGTTATTCCAGTATGTTTCCGCGCTGAATAAGGCGGCCGAGGGCGAGCGCCCCCAGGTCCTATTCTGCGACGAGGACATGTTCCAGAAAACGGGGGAGTGGGGCCAGCCGGTCTTTAAGACGCGGCTCAACGTCGACCTGCTCTATAGCCATAACTGCGTGACGCATTTCCTGATGGTGGAGAAGGCGCTTATCGATCGTATTGGCGTGTCTCCGGAAGATGTTGCGGGTGCCCAGGACTACGACCTGACGCTTCGCTGCCTTTCGGCAGACGCGCGGTTTGAGCATGTTGCGCACGTGCTGTATCACTGGCGCGTTCATCCGGGATCGACCGCCGATGGCTCTGCCGATAGCAAGCCGTATGCTATTGAAGCTGGGCGCCTTGCGCTGCAGCGCCACTTTAACGCGCTGGGCATTTGCGGAACAGTCGAGGAGACCGAGACGCCGTTTGTCTATCGCATGCGCTATGCGCTGCCGGAGTCTGCGCCGCTGGTGAGCATTGTGATCCCCACCAAGGATCACATTGAGACGCTCGATGCCTGTGTGATGTCGATCGCCCAGAAGGCCACGTATACCAATTACGAGATCGTCTTGGTGGAGAACAACAGTGAAGCCCCGGAGACGTTTGCGTATTACGAAACCCTGCCAGAGCGCGTGGCTGCAGCATCCGAAGGCAAGGGCATCGCGCGCGTTGTGTACTGGCCGGGCGAGTTCAATTACTCTCAGATCATCAATTTTGGTGTGAAGCACGCCAAGGGTGACTACCTGCTGCTGCTGAACAACGATACCGAGGTCATAAGCCCGGACTTTATCGAAGAGATGATGGGCTATCTGCAGCGTCCCGATGCGGGCGTGGTGGGCGCCAAACTCTACTTTGCCGATCATCTGGTGCAGCATGCCGGCATTTTGATTGGCGTGCGTGGCGCACTTGCCCATGCCAACCAGGACTTCTCGGCAAAGCGCGAGGGCTATCTTGCCCGTGCCGTGCGCCCGGGCATCTTTAGCGCCGTGACGGGTGCCTGCCAGATGGTGCGACGCGACGTATTTGAGCGCGTCGGCGGCTACAACGAGGAATTCGCCGTCGGTTTTAACGACGCAGACTTTTGCCTGCGCGTGTGGGAGGCGGGTTACCGCACCATCTTTACGCCCTATGCCGAGCTGTACCACTACGAGTTCACCTCGCGCGGCAGGGAAGAGGCCAACGAGGAAAAGCTGCGCCGCTGGAAGCGTGAGCAGGCGCTGTTCATGCAGCACTGGCCTGAGTTCTTCCTCGATGGCGACCCGTGGCTCGGACCAAACCTATCCTCCGACAGTGAGTACTTCTCGTTTTAGTGCGAAGTAATGCCAAGGTCCGGCAAAGTATCCTCCAGAGCTGCAAGAGCGGTGGGGTTCAGGTACTCCTCGTTCAAGCAGCTCTTGTCATATCGAAAACGTGTGTCTCGTGAGCATTCGATGAGTTCTGCAGTAAAGAACTTCTCCCAGCTAAAGAACTTTGAGCTTTCGATATGTTCAGCGGGGTTAAGCAGCATGTCCTTAATGTGTTTGCTGTTGAATAATCCCGACTTCAACACGAGCCATTCAAACGATTCCGGTAGGAATAGCTTGATGTTCTTTCGGCGCAATAGAGCAGCTGCTTCCGCAATTTCTGGTCCAAAGGCGGCACCGTCGGCAATCACGAGGATGTCGTTTTCCGGTGCGTCCATAATGCAGTTGCAAATATTTGATTTGCCTCCCGCGCTGATGCATTTAATGCTGCTCTTTTTGCATAGCAAACTGAAGAATTCGTAGCCCGAATTTGTGTCCTCGACAATGACAAGCTCGGGCCTCTCGCCTCTAAAATCAGTATCACCGTAAATACGATATGTAGAGGTGTAGACACGAGAGTAAACGGGATACTTCGTTGTGGTTCGGTTGGTGTTCTTAAGACCGTAGATTTCATCAACGCTATAGGGCAGTTGGCGCAGTGACTCTCTGGCGACAATTACGTAGTAGTTTGAGCTACGCTTTGCTTCATGGGCAAATTCTCTTGATCGAACAAAAGTATTGCCCTCATCAATAAAAACAATACTGCTGGAAATCTCTTGGAGATCTCTACGCCAATATTTTCCAGATATTGTTTTACAGGGCACTTTGCAACTTACTGTTACGCCGCTTTGTGCCCCAAGCTCTTCGTGAGCTGCCACCATATCAAGCAGAGTTGTCTTGCCTGTAGCACTGTTACCTTGGATGATGGTCAGATTTCTATTGATGGTCAGTTTAAACTGAACCCGGTTATTTTGAATAATTACCTTGTATGATCCGCGCATCAGGAGTTCTCCCTTAGGCATTTTCCAGCTATGGGGACAAGGTCAAACATTGTGTGGACTATATCGCCCGTATTTGCAATGGTTACCGTGAATTTGCCGTTTCCAAAATCCATTATGTGGTAGAGATTGATTGTTAGATCCTTTTGCGCGGCGATCCTCAGAATCCAGTAGGCGCAATTATCACCGCAATTTGAGGCGTTATATATATTCTGCGGCATAAAGTACATAAGCAGTAGCGTTTTGGTGCCGCTGGATAGTTTCTCGGGAGGAATGATGCCTAGAATCTTGGTATCGATTGCATTGGGGCCTACCACGGTGCCTTTGTCGATGGATTTTATGACCCTTTGGGCAAAGGAGTCTTGAAACCACTGGGGCGAATATACGTTATCGAAGTAAACGGACGTGTTGTAGATAACGTTTTCCATATCACCATAGTGAATTGTTAGCACGTCAGCTCCTTCGGCTTGCTGATTTGGCATCTAGTGAGATTGATTATATCGCAGCACATGAGGCGGGCGTTATCGGCCCGCGGTAGATGTGATTGATGACCAAGGTTTGTATTTTGTTGCTTTATTATTCAGTTCACTCGTTTAATCAGTTCGCTCATGCGCTAAGTTTGCCTTAGAAGCTATTTAGCGTAACGGTTGAGGTGTGGCGACTCATATTTAAATTGCAGTCACAAAGACACCTTTTATCGATTTCCCGTTGAAATACTGAATTGATAGTTTAAAAATAACTTAAGAGAGCCTTAAATCTCGGAAAAAGGATGTCGTATGAAAAACCTTCGAGAAAGATGGCACGGACTAACAGTGCTGGGAGTTGTTGCATTTGCTGCTGCCTGCATGACGGTTGCCCCGGCGCCCTCATTTGCTGATATTGCTGGCGGTGGCGGAGGCGGTGGACCGATTACGGAATGGTGTTCCGACGGTCGTCCGAAGACTGGACTCGTTCGGTGCGAGGACGGCAACCTTCGCTATTTCGATCCCGAAACTGGCGCCATGGTCACGAACCAGTGGCATAACGAATACGAAGCTGTCTGGTACTATTTTGGCGCTGACGGGACCGCGGTGTCGGGCTGGCAGTCTATCGGTGGGGACAAGTATTACTTCTATCCCGAAAACCATGATATGGCATACGGCCGAGTTCAGATTGACGGCAAGAACTACTTCCTGAACACCCCTGGTGCCAACGCCGATGGCCGCATGCAGCATAGTGGCTGGTTCTACGACTCCATCTACGGAAAGTGGTCCTATGCGACCTCCGACGGTGAGCTATTGACCGGTTGGCATAATCTCGGCGGGGCTTGGTACTATTTCAACGAATCTGGGGTCATGCTGACTGGCTGGATCAACGATTCGGGTACCTGGTACTACACTAATGCCTCCGGTGCGATGGTCACTGGCTGGCTCAACATCGGCGGTACGTGGTTCTACCTCGACGGCTCGGGCGCCATGGTCGCTAACAGCTGGCGCAGCCTCGGCGGCTCCTGGTACTGGTTCGGCGACTCCGGTGCAATGGCCACTGGCTGGTTCTTGGCAGGCGGCTCTTGGTACTATGCGAGCGGTTCGGGCGCCATGGCAACCGGCTGGCTCAGCAATGGCGGCACGTGGTATTGGCTCGGAGGTTCGGGCGCTATGGCCTCTAACTCTTGGGCTAACGTTGGTGGAGTTTGGTACTGGTTCGACGATTCCGGCGCGATGGCCACCGGCTGGCGTCAGGTCGGCGGCGCCTGGTACTACTTTAGCGGTTCCGGCGCTATGGCTCACGACGCCTGGGTCGGCGACTACTACCTCCAGTCTTCCGGTGCCATGGCTACGAATGCCTGGGTTGGCTCCTACTATGTCGGCGAGGACGGCAAGTGGATTCCGGGCTACGGTTTAGTTTGGTATAAGAACGGTAGCGATGTTTACCATACGCATAAGTGCCGTACCGTTGGTAAGGACGCAAAGGGCTATTCGCAGATCTCTATTCAGGAGGCCCAGAGGCGTGGCGCTTCACGAGAGTGCAAAAACTGCCAGCAAATTGGCTAGCACATTACTGAGCTAGTTTTGATTGAGGCCCCGTTGCCCTGAAGCGACGGGGCCGCTGCGTGATTGGATACCGTGCTGTTATGAAGAAATGGTCATTCGGAGTGCTGGCTTTTTCGGGCCTCATTTCTTTTGGGCTCCTTTTGGGTTCGCCCTCGATGTTATACGCCCTTGATTCGAATAACACTGACGAAGGTCCCGCATCTAACGTTGCTATTGCTTCTGTCGAGTCAGGCGTTGATGCTCAGCGCGAATCGACCTTCGCTGTCGAGCAGAACTCTCAGGTGGATAATGAGACCCCTTCCGAGGTTTCGAATCAAATTATTTGGCATCAGGGGTGGATATCACCCGAAGAAGGGGCTGGTTTTTGGCGTTGGGGCTTGTCCGACGGAACAATCGCTGTTTCTTCTTGGAGACATATAGACGGTAGCTGGTACTGGTTCGACGACGAAGGTCGAATGGCTCAGGATGGGTTGGTTCAAGTCGGGGGTGCGACGTATGCCTTCTCCTCTTCGGGCGCAATGCGTGTCGGCTGGTACCTAGATTCTACGGGCTCCACTTCTGCTTGGCGTTATTTCTCCGGTTCTGGCGCCATGGTAAAAGGCTGGCTTTCAGACGGCAGCAACTGGTATTGGCTGGATGATGAGGGCAAGATGGTCCACGATGCGATGCTGCAGATTGGGGGAGCTACGTATGGATTCTCTTCTTCTGGTGCAATGCTTATCGGATGGCATCTTGATGCTTCTGTCTGGCATTATTTTTCCGGCTCCGGCGCTCTGGTAAAGGGCTGGCTCTCGGATGGGGGTCGTTGGTACTGGCTTGATCCTGCAGACGGTTCTATGGCCACCGGGCTGAATGAATGCAATGGCACCTCTTATATCTTTAACAGTTCAGGGGCCATGCTATCCTCCCAGTGGGCACTTATTGACAACAACTGGTATTACGCTGACTCCAACGGCTTACTGCATGGAGGTTGGTTACTTCTAGGGAATTCTTGGTATTACCTGGATCCAGGAAGCCATATTATGCTCACGGGCTTTGTGCAAGTGGGCTCGTCCACCTATTTCCTTACGAGCTCAGGTGCCATGGCAACAGGCTGGGCACTTGCTGATGGTACTTGGTATTACGCCGCATCAAACGGAGCTATTCAACGAGGGCGATGGATAAAGTCCGGAAGCGCCTGGTATTACCTTGATGATGTATCCGGCGCAATGCGTACTGGTGAATTTGCGGTAGGAAGCAAGCGCTATTTTTCTTATGATTCCGGTGCAATGGCATCTTCGTGCTGGATCAACTTGAACGATGGTATGGCATGGGCGAATTCGTCTGGAGCACTGAGCGAGCCGTTGCCTACTTCATCTGATGGATCTCCTGTAGTCGCTGATCGTACTGACTCGTCTTCATTGCCAGGTGTGATTCATATTGGAGATGCGGTTTTCTATGCGGATGCGAATGGTGTCGTTAACGTGGCGTCTGGTTGGATTATGTCGAAAGACGCTTCTGACGAAAGTGGCAATACTTGGTACTACGCATCTTCCAATGGTGTCCTTAAGTCTGGTTGGCAATATGTCAACGGTGCGTGGTATTGGATGGACCCTTCCACATTCAAGATGAAAACTGGATGGCTTAATGACGGCGGTACGTGGTACTGGCTCCAGCCTTCGGGTGCCATGTTTGCTAACGGGTGGCTGAAAATCGATGGCGTTGACTATTACTTCAATGCAAGTGGTGCATGGTTGAATACGTCTGGTTCTGTTTTGGGGGTCAATAGGTCCAGCTTGGTCAATTGGCTTATGAGCCACGAAAACGACGGCTATTACCGTGGAACACGCTACGACACGCATCTCAGCCAGGAAACGTGCATGTACCCAAAGGGTGATCCGCGTTGGGACGGTTATACGGGCATGAATTGTGGTGGATTTGTATCGCATGCATATATGAAGGCGGGCGGGAATTTAGCTCCCATTGCCGCCGAGCAGAGCCATTCCCCTTGGAGTGGAGGTCCCGGAAGGGGCGGCTGCGTAAACGCTTATCGTTGGTACGGCTACGCTATCGATACGTGTGCGAACGTGACTTATTTCAACTCTATTGATGAGTTGTTACGTAGTGGTTTGGCTCGTAAGGGGGACATTGTGTTCTTCAATCCTTACAACCCATATGCGGACGATAGCCACATTGGCTTTTTCTGGGGCAATTCGCCGAGCGAAAATTTGTTCTGGCATAGTGATGGTTATGGAAATCGCATCTCCGGTTTGACCGCTTTGGGCCCATCGAAAGTAATACTGATTCGTTAGAATTCCGAGTTGTAGGGGACTCTCTGGGCCCCCTACCTTTTTGACATCTGGTTTGAAAGTTTATTTGAAGTCGGTATTCTTGGGGGCAAGAGGAGGGGGCAATGAGCCTGCGGGTTCAACCCTGCCGGTAAGTTCTTCTTTTCTTTGCAGCATTGCGCCCAACTATTTATTGTCCTAGATGGCATCTTGTCCTGTTAGATGTTCGGGAATCTTTCATAGCTATGCTGTAAGCTAGACGCAATCAAGAGCGAATGACGAGGTTTACATGAACAAACATCTTAAGTTGTTTTCGGCATTGTTGGTGCTGATGCTCTTTGCGCCCGTTTCTATGTTTGTATGCCCTGCGGATGCAGAGGCTGCTCAGACTCTGGTTGAGAATTCTTGGCGTTATGAGGGTGGACAATTAGTTTCAGATGATGCTTCTTCCGAAGAAGACGGAATAGCTTTATTGTCTATGGACGCTCTTCCCGATGGGGTTACAGCTCAGGGCATTGACGTCAGCGAGCACCAAGGGCGTATTGATTGGGACGCAGTTAAAGCTTCTGGCATCGATTTCGCTATTCTGCGCGTTGGGTTTGGCGCTCCGTCTTTCGGCGGTCGAGTTGACTATCAATTTAATCGAAATATTTCTGAGTGCGAGCGACTCGGAATTCCCTACGGCGTCTATGTCTATTCATATGCTTTTGATAATCAACAGGCAGCCGATGAGGCGTCCATGGTGATTGACTGCCTATCGGGGCACAATCCTAGGCTACCGGTGTATTACGATCTTGAGGACAAGACAATTATTGCAGATGGTCGTCAATCCGGAATTGCATCTAGAGCTCAGACATTCTGTAATAAGATTTCTAGTGCTGGATATAAGCCAGGCATTTATGCAAACCTAAATTGGTTTAACAATATATTGACCGACCCTGTATTTAAGAGCGGTTCTTGGGATCATTGGATTGCTCAATACAACTCCCAATGTCACTATACCGCCAGTTACAGCTTTTGGCAGTATACAAGCCGCGGAAAAGTTTCTGGTATTAGCGGAAATGTTGATATGAATTACGCGTATGTTGATGTCTCTCTTTATTACTGGCAGTTAAAAGAGGGCACTTGGTATTACGCAACCTCTGACGGCAAAGCGTATACCGGATGGTTGCGCCAGGGCGGAGCCTGGTATTGGCTCGACCCCGACGCGGGCGGTGTAATGGCCACCGGGCTCTACGAGTGCAACGGCTCCATGTACTGGTTCAACGCCTCCGGCGCGATGGCGACCGGATGGGTCCTCGACGGCGGCACCTGGTACTACGCGACTGGCTCCGGCGCGCTGGCGCGCGGCCCCGTTTCCGTCGGCGGCGTGCCCTACTGCTTCGACGCCCGGACGGGGGCCATGCTGACGGGTTACCAGACTGATGCGCAGGGCGTCCGCCGCTACTTCGGCAGCTGCGGTCCCCTTAACGGCTGGGGCCTCGTCGACGGCTCCTGGTATTGGTTCGCTGACGGTATCGCCTCGACCGGCTGGCTTTACACCGGCGGCTCCTGGTACTGGCTCGACCCCGACGCGGGCGGCGCCATGGCGACGGGCCTCCATTCGTGCAACGGTTCCGCATACTGGTTCAACAGCTCCGGCGCAATGGCGACCGGATGGGTCCTCGACGGCGGGACCTGGTACTACGCGACTGGCTCCGGCGCCCTCGCCTCCGGCTGGCTCAACCTAAACGGTGCGTGGTACTGGCTCGATCCCTCGACGCACGCCATGGCCACTGGGCTCCACGAGTGCAACGGCTCCGCGTACTGGTTCAACGCCTCCGGCGCGATGGCGACCGGTTGGGTCCTCGACGGCGGCACCTGGTACTACGCGACGGGATCAGGCGTGCTGGCCTCCGGCTGGGCATACGTCGGCGGCGCCTGGTACTGGCTTGACCCCACGACGCACGCAATGACTACGGGTGTTCAAGAAATCGATGGGGTGCAATACTCTTTTGCTAGCAATGGTGTATGGCTTGGCTAGCAGCTCTTCTTTAATTGCTTTTTTCTAATTACATATTGCTCTTAGCCATCCATTTGTAGACTATGTTTATGTAAAAATTGGTTACTACTGGGGGCTGCACATGGCAAGGAAAAAGCGAATAATATTAATCCTAATCATTCTTTCAACCCTACTGCTCGCTGGGCCCGGTGTGGTTGATATCGCGAACGCAGAACCCATAAGCTCCTCTATCCCTACTGATATTGAGAGGCAATCCGTCCCCTCGACTCTTTCTCCTTCCGATTCAATCGATGATGGTCCTGCTCAAGAATCCGTTAAATGGAATCTGGGTTGGAATTCGTTTGACGGCAACTGGTTCTATGTGGATTCAGTCAATCCGGTCTCGTTGCATTCTGGCTGGCTCTATACCAATGGGGCCTGGTACTGGCTCGATCCCTCGACGCACGCCATGGCCATCGGGCTCCATGAGTGCAATGGCTCCGCATACTGGTTCAATGGCTCCGGCGCGATGGCGACCGGATGGGTGCTCGACGGCGGGACCTGGTACTACGCGACGGGCTCAGGCGCGCTGGCCTCCGGCTGGCTCAACCTAAACGGTGCGTGGTACTGGCTCGATCCCTCGACGCACGCCATGGCCACGGGCGTTCAAACTATCGGATCATGTGAATACATATTTAATAGTACCGGCAAGATGATGGCTAATTGCTGGTCAAACGGTGATGGGTCTTGGATGTATCATTCGTCATCCAGCGGCGCAATTGACCTTAAAGGCATCATGACCGATTCGGGAATCCAGCTGATTGACGACGACGGTAATGCCAGAACTGGTTGGATTGAGAGTCAGGGTGCTCGATATTATTGTTCTGCTAGTGGAGTAATTCTGACTGGGTGGCAGCAAATTGCTGGGTCTTGGTATTACTTTAACCCGGATGGTCGAATGGCGACCGGCTGGCTTAACGATGGCAGCAACTGGTACTGGCTGGATTCCGCTTCTGGCGCGATGAAAACGGGATGGCTTTCCCTTGGGGGCACATGGTATTACCTTGATGCCGCACGTGGGGGAGTAATGTTGAGCAACGGTTGGTATTGGATCGGCTCTACTGACTACAAGTTCAGTTCATCCGGCGCAATGGTTGGCGCTTGGGTCGATGTCCCGTGCTATTTGCAGTACCCGGAACTTCCTACTGGCTGTGAGTCGGTTGCCCTTACAAACTTGCTTAACTACTATGGTTTCGGTTTAGGTAAGACGATTATTGCGGATTATTACTTGCCCAAGGGAAGCAACGGCAACTTTGTTACCGCCTTTGATGGCAACCCAAGGCGTAGCAGCGGGGGTCTCATGGGATGCGTCGCCCCTGCGATTACTATTGCTGGTAATAACTTTCTGCGCGCTGCGGGAAGTATCATGCAGGCAAAAGACGTTTCTTTCTCGTCAATTTCTTCCATTAAGAACAGACTGACCTGTGGACAACCTGTTGAGATGTGGAATACCGAATGGGGAAGTTGGCCAGGAGGCCGTTATGCTGCTCGTTGGTATAACGGGCATTCCTATGGTCTGTGGGGCGGTAATCATGCCGTAGTCCTTAAAGGCTATGATGACGAGCAGGGAATTGTCTATCTTTCGGATTCGATTAACGGCAATGTTACGCGAAATGCCCAGGTGTTCTTCGGCACGTGGCAACAGATGGATAGCCAGGCTGTGGTAATTGAATAGCCATGATGCTAAAAGGGGAGAGCTCGTCGAGCTCTCCCCTTTTACTATATTGTTAATCAAGCTACGCCGTCTTATTACGTCCAAATAGTTCGTCCCAGTTACTAGCTGCCAAAACTGTTCCGCATACAATTACAACGCAGCAGATTACGGATGCCATATCGGGAATTGTTCCAAGCAAGATCAGGCCAAAGACCACCGACCATGCCGAATAGGAGATATTCAGAGCCATCGCACGCGCTGCTCCGATTGCCGCAATCCCCTTGTAATAGAACAGATAGGATGCAGTTCCTGCGAGTCCGGCGAGTGCAATAATCAATGTAGGCATGCTCGGGATGGCACCCAGCGTGAAATGCCATGCTCCGAAGAGGGGGAGTACAAGCACTCCATAAACAAGCGCACTTGTAGTTTCGCGGATTTGCAAAGCCGTTTCGTCATCAACGGCATCATCTTTCATTCCCCATGCGCACAGCACCGCTTCGGATCCCCATCCGATAACAGCAAGCACCGCGCCGAGTAAGCCGAGGGGGGCATTTGCAATCTCGCTCGATCCGGCCGATAGATAGCCCATCGTCATTACGCCGCAAAGAGCAACGAGAAGGGAAAGAATCTGTCCTTTGCCCATTTTCTCCTTCAGCAGCACGAAAGAAAGGAATGCTCCGACAGCGGGATAGAAGGCGGATATAATTGCCGTGTAGGCTGCTCCGATATTATTAATCGCCAATACGTATCCGGTCATTCCGATAGGTCCACCGAGCAGTGCGCCGGCGATGACGACCTTGCCCGAACGAGTTTTAAGTGCAGCGAGCGTGTCTTTTAATCTGCCTCGAACTCCCATGTACCCAAAGAGCCAGATCGCACAGAAGGCATCATGGAGAAAAGATCCCGCAATGGAGGCACATGCAAGCGCTTCCGCCGATCCAATATAGGGCGCGAGCGCCAAACCGATTCCAAGTATTACTGTATCAAGGCCCCAAAGAAGACCGCTAAAAAAGCCGAATTGCATCGTTACTCACCTTTTCGATAGATCTCCAGTGCCTTTTTAAGGTATTTGGCACTGTAATTGAAGTAGATATAGAGCCATTCGCCTACGAAGTCGCCTTCGGCTTCTTTCAGAAGAGACCAGAGGTACCAGCACCATCCTGCAAGGGCAATGTGCGCATAGTTATGTGCAACTTCGTTGTTTGTTGCCTTGCGCCCAAAATATGCATCAAGCGCGCGGTCGACTTCATCTTCGGAAAGCTCGCAGCAGACACTGCACGTTCCAAAATCGTTTGCATAATCGCTCATGCCAGCATATTCCCAGTCAATGAGATAGTACTTGTCGTTTTCATCGATAAGGAAATTGAGGTAAAAGAAGTCATTGTGACAAAGGCATTTTGGCGCATTGTCGGCCTGGACAAAGTGCTCCAATTCATCGATTTCGGCGGCCATTTCCCTGTAGCCTGGAATGTCGATAGGGCCTTTTTCCAGAAGAAGTGATTCGTAGCGCTTCGCTTCGAGGTAGAAGTCAAATTCGGTTTCGACATTTGCACCGCTCTCGTGAAGCGAACGACACATCTGCATCATTCGATTCATTTGGGCATCATCATGCGGATCAGGCTGCTTTGCGTTGGGTACAAACTTCGAAATTTTCCAACCGCGCTTTGGGTCCTCATGAATGAACGTGTCGTCAAGGCCGAGTTCCTTGGCCTTTTTAAGTGCGGCTACTTCTCCATTTCTGTTAATAAGCAGTTCGGTCCCGACTCCCGGATGGCGGTAAACGTACTCTCCGTCATTGGTTCTAAAGTGGCACGATAGATTCGTAAGACCTTGTTTAAGGGGATAAACGTCGTGAATCTCTGATTTGGAGCAGCCGAGCACTTGCTCGATGTTATCGAAAATATCGGAGTCAACGTTTTCGATAAAATGCGGATCAAAGGCACGCAGTTCATCAAGAGAATCGAATTCGTTGATCTCGCCCTCAGGATACTTTTTGATCACCATATCGAGCTCCTTGATGTGCTCGATATATAGATCTTCCCAAAGCTTGTCCGTTGTTTCGGGCTTGTTATATTCCGTTTCGAGAATCTGCTTAAATGCAAGCGAGAAGGCTTTATCAAAGTAGACATGTCCGAGCATATACCAAGCATCGGAACCGCCAATCGTAACATTGGTGATTCTGTCCATTGCTCCGGTTTGAATGCACCATTCTTTGGTGGCGCCTTCAGCATATTGAGCAGAATAAAATGCTTTCCAAACGTATGCTTCAAACGGATTGTTTAGAAGGTAATCATCGCTTGAACAAATATAGGTGTTGCCAAGCCGCTCTTTTACGCACATAAGCGATGCGTGGTTATTTTTGGATGCATATTCGTTGTTGACGACAATCGAAACGCCGAACTTGCTTTCGAGATAGAAGAAATACTCTTTTTTATAGCCGACAACGACGGTGATATTGCTGATACCTGCGTCTTGCAGCTGCCTAATCTGACGTTCGATGAGAATCTCACCACGTACCTTTAAAAGGCCTTTGGGCTTTTCATACGAAATGGGAGCAAAGCGGCTCGAAAGCCCCGCAGCCAATATCACTGCGTTTTCAACCTTATAGGGGTGAAGTGCTTCGTAACCGTTGTCGGTTAGGCTGTCCGATTCGAGAAGGCCTTCATTCGTAAGCTCTTTATTTGCTGCGTTTACCGATCCAAGTGAGAGGCCAGTGCGCTCGGCAACTTCTCGCTGGCTGGCATATGGGTTCTTTAGGTATTCGTACAGAACAGTAAAGTTACGCTTGGTCAGTTCCACTGCAGGCCTCCAATTAAGATGTTCATTGCTTAGGGAAAGAATAGAATGATTGAACGTTATGTTCAATTTAATATATTTATCTACATAGACTGAACAGACAGTAACGAAAATCAATCCTGGAATGTGGATTAAAATAAATAAATGAGATATCTGGGAGGGTCGCTTATGTATCGATTCGAAAAGAAGGCCACGCTTGTTTGTGCTGCTGCGTCATTAATCACTGCTTGCTGCTTGCCCCTGAGTGCGAATGTCGCGTTTGCACAGGATTCCGTTGAGGCTCAGAGTATTGAGTCAAAAGCGGATTTTTCTTCTGTGGTTTCCGATGATTTGCAACCTGATAATTCTTCCGTCATAAAAGATGGCTGGCAACGAGACGAGTCGTCTGGAGTTTGGTATTACGGAAAAAACGGTAAACACCAAACTGGCTGGCTGCAAAGCGGGGGCTATTGGTATTGGCTTGATCCAGCCAATGATGGTGCAATGCAGACAGGTTATTTCAATGTGACCGATGCTGGCGGATCGACTGCTTCGTTTTATGCGAATGACGGCAATGCCGCAACGCCTTTTGGCGCGCTATATCAGAACTGCTGGCTACGTAACTCAGATGGAAATTGGTTTTATGCCAATGCTGGAGGCGATTTAGCTGCTGGTTGGTTTTATCAAGACGGCACATGGTATTACCTGGATCCTGCCACCCATATAATGCAGGTTGGTTTTGTCGACCTCGGGAGCGGGAAATACTATTTAGATGCCACTGGTGCTATGAAAACCGGCTGGATTCTCGTTGACGGGAATTGGTACTGGGCTTATTCATCGGGTGCCCTTGCTTCGTCATGGCAAACGATAGGTGGGGCTCGCTATTATTTTGACCCACAGACGTTCATCATGTTTAAGGGTCGTCAAAAGATTGATGGAAGAACCTACATTTTTGGTGACTATGGCCTCGCAAATGGATGGTACAAAGACGGAGCAGATTGGTATTACTGCTCTAACGGTATTGCGGCAACTGGCTGGAAACTCGTTAACGGCGCTTGGTATTATCTCGACCCAGCCTCCGATGGTAAGATGTCCCTTGGGTATTTAGACCTTGGCAATGCAGCATATTATTTGAACCCCAATGGGGTTATGGCTGTTGGCTGGGCTCAGTCCGAGAACGGCTGGTATCTAGCCTCTCAATCTGGTGCGCTTATTTCTGACTGGTATAAAGAAGGCGCTAGCTGGTATTACCTGGACCCTGTTAGCCATCTAATGAAAACGGGCTTATTTGAGGTGAGCGGCAACGATTGTTTTGCAAACCAGAGCGGTAGGCTCGTGGTTTCAAGCTGGGTTACCGTTAATGATGGCGTTGAAAGATATGCCGATGATAATGGATATCTTTGCAAGGATGTGATTCGCGAAAACGGCGCTATTCTAAAAACCGCTGGAGCTGATGGTTGGCAGGTTGCGTCCGGCTGGGTTAATGTCGCAAATCTAAGGTTTTACGCTGAGCCCGGAACGGGTGCCATTCATCTTGGATGGCTGCAGATTGACGGCGATTGGTATTGCCTTGATGCCAATTCTGGCGTGATGAAGACCGGATGGGTTTTTACTGGTGGTTCATGGTATTACCTAAACGCTGACGGAAAAATGGCAACTGGTTGGAAATGCCTGAATGGAACATGGTATTACCTTGAGTCCAATGGAAGCATGCATGTTGGCTGGCTTAAAGATTCGGGTAAGTGGTATTGGTTAGACGGCAGCGGCGCTATGGCAACGGGCGCAAGGACCATCGACGGTGTTCGCCGAATTTTCTGGAGCGATGGCCAGTGCGACAAAGTTGGCTGGCAAAATCCATCCCAGTATCCTCAGGTCAGTTCTTGGACTGTTCAGCTGCCTAGCTATTGCACCGGATACTTTACCTATGTGACCCCTTCTCGCATTTCTGTCGAAGCAACGCGGGAAGATTGCGTGAACGCCTTTATCCAGCGCGCCTATGAGTATATCGGTACGCAATATATTGAGCCTTGGTCTACCGCTCCCGGTGGAGCTGTTGATTGCTCTGGTTTTGTCTTGCAGTGCCTTTATGCTACTGGCATGGATATGGGTGTTTACAACCCTTATAACCATCGCTGGGATCCAAGCCAAACCTACAATTCCATGAATTGGTATCGAAGCAATATCGTTATGCCCGTGAGCACGAGCTCGATTCAACGCGGCGATGTGATTTATTACCGCGGTCATATTGCAATTGCACTTGGCGGCGGCTTGATGATTGATTCCTGGCCTCATCAAGGTGTCGGAATTCATCCTATTAGCGCAAGGGGAAATGTAATCGGCGCAGCTCGTCCGTTTATTTAATAGATTCCCTGCAAGACAGTCGGTACCGGTTGGGGGCTTGAAATGAATGCTCGGATTGATCATCGAATTTGCTGGCGAGTAATTGGCTTGATGCTATTTTCCGCCTTACTTTCAGTTACAGCCCCCGCATTTTCTTGCACTGCTTATGCCGTGGAAGAGGGGGCGGATAACGGTGTCGTAGAGCGTGACTCGACAGGAGGGCCGGGAGCATTGGTCGGTGGCGGTTGCTCTCAAGACTCCAGCGATTGTGCCGGCAAAACAACGGAAGATTCGAGCCTACAGGTTGTCGAAAGCCATGACCCGTCGACTACAGAACAACTATCTGGATGGCAATGGAACGGTTTGTCCTGGTATTACTATCTAGATGGCTGTCGTTTGACCGGAATTCAGAATATTGACGACTTGCTGTACTACTTGGACCCCGCTCGTGACGGCGCAATGAGCTGCGGCTGGATTTTTACTGAAAATAAGTGGTATTACGCGGGTCCGTCAGGCGCTTTGGCAAGTGGCTGGCAGTTTATTGGAGACCAATGGTACTGGTTTGACTCCCTTAACAGCTGTTCTATGGCTACTGGTCGACGTGTTATTGATGGGCACCCTTATCTTCTTGGAACCTATGGACTGATTAATGGATGGTACCTTGATAACGGTTTATGGTATTGGGGTAGCAATGGTGAAGTCTTAACCGGCTGGCTTCAAACTGGCAATAACTGGTATTGGCTTGATCCCGCCAATGATGGTGTTATGTCTAGAGGAATCGTTTCTGTCGGTTCGTCTCGTTACTATTTATCGGATTCCGGCGCAATGGCTGTTGGTTGGGCGTTTGATGGGACGGACTGGTATTACGCTGACGGTTCCGGCGCACTTGCATCGGGCTGGCGTTTGGTGAATGGCATTTGGTATTGGCTCGATGTCGCAAATGACAATAGAATGGCTACCGGCTTTTATGTCATCGGATCCAACCGGTATCATTTTTCTTCAACGGGAGCGTTGTCACTTGGCTGGTTTATGAGCGATGGAGACTGGTATTACGCTGAGCCTTCTCAAGCGTCGGGCATTATAAAGACTGAATGGCTGAAGGACGGTGGTCAATACTATTATCTCGATCCTGCCGCCGACGGTAAAATGCTTCTTGGTCATTTTTCTGTAAATGGGAAAAGCTATTATGCAAAAGCTTCAGGCGCTGTTGCTTGTCGTGAATGGGTAGATGTCCAGGACTCGGTTCAGGATGAGCCATCTAAGGCTTTTGCTGGTTCTGATTGCTCATTGTGTGGAGCATTGCGTAATGGAAAACTGTTTACATCAAACGGCGATGGCGAATTGGCCGAAGCTCACGGGTTTGTGATGCTTGGAGGCTGTAAGTTCTATGCTGATTCAACCGATGGCTCCCCCTGCGCTGGATGGAAGAACGTTAACGGAAAATGGTACTTTTTTGATGAGACCGCTGGCTATGCACGATCTGGCTGGCTGTACAAGGATGGCTCCTGGTTCTATTTAGATCCGTCCACTTATGCTATGAAAACCGGTTGGGTTGCCGTTAACGGATCTTGGTATTACTTGAATTCGTCTGGTTATATGCAGACAGGATGGCTCAATCTGGGCGCCACCTGGTATTGGCTTGATGCTAGTGGAGCTATGGCTACTGGCTGGCGCGTTGTGGACGGATCCTGGAATTTCTTTATGGCTAACGGCGCGTGGGTGTCAGACTATATGGATGCTAAGGCTCAAAGTTATTCAAGCAATACAAATTGGCTGATACTTGTCGATACGTCACGTTGCGTTACGAGTATTTACACTGGATCCTGGAATAACTGGTCCTTAAACCGTCGATATGTATGTTCGACGGGAAAAGCTAGCACGCCTACGGTGATAGGGGAGTATCAAGTCTACGGTAAGGGATACTCCTTTGGGCATGGATATACTTGCTATTACTACACGCAGTTCTATGGTGATTACTTATTCCATTCCTCACCCTACTACGTCAACAGCAACCGCGTGATGGATCCCACGATGGGCGTTCCATCCTCTGCTGGATGCGTACGCCTTGAGATTCAGAATGCAAAATGGATTTACGATAACATTCCTTATGGAACAAAGGTTGTTACTTATTGATATTAGGCACTCGTTTTAAGAGACAGGGATAAATACTCTATTTTTAAAAGAGTTTCTTTTAACTGAGGGTGCTTTGATAATCTTTAAGCAATGAATTTGGGAGGATTTTTGGAAATAGAAATGGGAAATGATATTGGCGTATGCGTACTTCTCTCAGCTTATAAACCCGATCTTAAGTTTTTCGCGGAACAACTTGATTCGATAGATAAACAAACGTTTCCGCTTACGCTTCTAGTTAGAAATGACTGCCCTGAATCGGATTCATTAGAGCGGTTTATCCAAGCGCATATAACGAAAAACGCCTATCGGTATTATCACGGTGATAATAATCTCGGTTATGTCAAATCGTTCGAGGCGCTGCTCTCCTTGGCGGAAGGGGATTACGTAGTACTTTGCGATCAGGATGATATTTGGGAGCCTAATAGAGTTGAAGTTTCGCTCAACCATATGCTTGAAGAAGGCTCAATTCTAGATGTTTGTGATAGATCGGTAATTGACGAAAACGGAAATATTCTGGTAAAGAGTTATAGGAAAGCTCATCCTAATTCGCCGGAAGTAAATTGGTGCTCTGGAGAGGATATTACTGTACAGGCCGCAAGCGTATGTTACGGCATTGGTATGGCTCTCATGTTAGATGCGAGTGCGGCGAAGTCGATGATTCCCTTTCCGGAATCGACTGCACATGACTTGTGGTTGACATTGGGTTGCAGTGAACTGGGGAAGTGCAGCTTTACTATGACTCCTTTGGTTAAGTATCGTCGACATGGTGGTAACGAAACTGGATTCCTTGCAGGTGTTTCTTCAAAAGATGATTGGTATTCGACAAGAGTTAAAAACAGGGTTGATACTGCTAGGCGATTTGCCGATAGATTTCCCGATTCACCGCATCTAAAGGAAATATTGGGGTTCGCTGAAGCAAGGGAGCGGCGCTCCATAATTGGTTTACTTAAATACCGACGAGCTTGCCCGTCTATCGCTAAAGCAGATATTATTATACGTCTTATGCCGAATTGGCTGTTTATTTTGATTTTAAAAGAACTTAAAGCTGCGAGATAGCTCCGTATCCTCATTTCGACAGGTTTAGAAGGGCGCTTATATTTGTGAAGGCCACAGAGAAGACTCTTTCGATTAAACATAATATGTTCTGGAATACCGTCGGTTCGTTGACTAATTTAGGCTGTCAGTGGCTTATCACCATTTTGGTCGTTCGGCTGTCTGATGGATATAGTGCTGCAGGCATTTATTCGCTGGCTATGTCTATTTTCAACATGTTTTCTCAATTAGCCCAATACAGGATGTACACGGTGCAAATTGCAGATGTTGAAAGGAAAAACTCTGCTGGTGAATACCTGACTTTTCGTTTCTTTACTACTTTTATAGCGTTTGCAATGTTAGCCGTCTATTCCATTGCAACGTGTCGTATTGGTACGGTGCCCGCTATTCTTCTGTATGCTCTCTATAAAACCGCTGGCTTAGTCATTGATGTCATGCATGCTAATGATCAGGTTGGTCATAGGATGGACTATATTGGGAAATCCCTCATAATGCAGGGCATCGGCTCTCTCCTTTCATTCATTCTTGTCTTTGGATTTTTTAATAGCCTCGAAGGTGCACTGTTGCTTATGACGGTAGTGACAATAGGCATCGGAGTTATTTACGATTATCCAAGATCAAATCGGATTTCTGCAATCAAGCTTGGAATTAGCCGAGCGAAGGTCAGAGCCTTCCTATGTAGCTGTTTGCCCATCGTTCTGGGCGGCATTGCTGCTTCTGCGGCGCCGAATATTCCCAGGCAGTATTTATCTTATTCATTCGGAGATTCTGCTCTGGGTATTTATGCATCAGTTGCTGCACCTGTGGCAATTATCCAAATGGGTGCGACCTATATTTATAATCCTTTATTAGGTTATCTAGTAGAGCGTTACCATTCTAGAGAAAAGTCCTTTTTTTCGCTCATAGGTAAAATACTTGCTGGCATCTTTTTTGTCGGTGTCATATCTTCAGTTGCCCTTTTCTTTTTCGGTAAATTATTGCTGTCACTGTTTTATGGCGCTGGAATAGCTAAACATACCGATCTCCTTCAGCCTATGTTGGCTTGTGCCTTTTTGACTGGCATCGCTTGGTTTGTCAACGATTTGTTGGTTTCTCTTGATAATTACCGAGGGGTATTTGTTGGCAGCATGCTGTCCTTAATTAGTGCTGCCGCTGTTATGGCTCCTGCGCAAATGCTGTTTGGCTTAAATGGCCCTACTGTATCGGCGCTTATATCCAATGCCATTTGCCTTATTTATCAGTCTTCTGTTTTGGGGAAACAGACGCAACAATGGTTCGGGGAAAAGAGATAGGCCGATGATGTCTAAAGCTCACGCGCTATTAAAGCTTCAAAACACTGAATTGGATATCCTTCAGGTTGTCGCCGCATTCTGCTCTAAGCACGGCATCAGGTGGTGGCTTGACGGTGGAACATGTTTAGGAGCAATGCGTCATAGGGGGTTTATCCCTTGGGATGATGATATAGATATCGGAATGATGCGTTCAGATTATGACCGCTTTTGCTCTTTAGCCGAGGGTGGGTTACCGGAAGGATATTCGCTCCATACATCGCGGAATACTACTGGCTATGCTGCGATGTTTGCTAAGGTGTATCGCGATGGAACTCGCTTCGAGAATCAAGAGGCTCGAGAGGCTTCCAGTTCGATGGGCATTTTTGTCGACATCTTTCCATATGACCAGCTCTATACAGATAAACGCCTTCGTGCAAAGCAAGTCCGAACTGCATCAATTGCACAGAAAAGAGCCTATTTATATCATTCTTCTTCCATTGTTGTCCCTCATAAAGGGTTCCTTGGTCAACTCGAGCAAATTGGTTGTTCTGCTATGCACGTGGTGGAACAACTGGTTTCTCGAGGCGCATGCTCTTACCAGGATTTGTTCGATTCCTGTATTGCCGACTCAAATACGGGTGAGGTCTCTGATTACTGTCTGACGTTAAGCTGGCCGAATATGGCGCCAGTGCCTATTTCAGAGATTTTCCCTCTGAGCAGTGCGGTTTTCGAAGGCAGTGAATTCCCTGTTCCTCGTATGACGGATAAATATCTTACAACGATGTATGGCGATTGGAAAAAAATACCGTCACCGGATAATCGACATACCCATCTTCCGCTCTTGCTCGACTTTGGAGATGGGGAAGTCTGGACGGCACAGAATTAAGGATATGACATCTATATCAGATGAGGTTATGTGATGAGCTCCTCTATTTGTATTTTCACTCACCATTATCACCCGCAACTTAGTGGAATTGGTAATTTTGTCGATGGTCTCGCTCACGCCTTGACTGCACGCGGCGATAGGGTGGTTATCGTTACTAATGATTCGATGCGCGTGGGAGTCGGTCATTCAGTCGAAAACGGCCTGGAGGTAATTCGTCTTCCTTGCATTCCGTTACTTGATGGAAGACTTCCTCTTCCCAAAAAAACCAGTGATTATTACCGACTCCTGCAAACCCTTGATGATTATGAGTGGAATGGTGTTCTGATAAACACGAGACTTTTCCCTCTCTCGCTCGAAGGGCTGAAGTTTGCTGCGGATCATAGTGCTAAGGCTGTTGTTCTCGACCACGGCTCAGCGTATCTCTCTTTCAATCAGCCATTTCTTGATTATTTTGTTCGCCGATATGAAGATTGGATTACTGATCGCGTAAAGTCGTTTGAACCTGATTTCTATGGGATTTCTTCTAAAAGTGTTGAATGGCTTCAGCACTTTAATATCACTGCAAAAGGCGTAATTTCAAACTCAATCAATGCCTCATTCTATAGGAGTATTTCTTCGGGGAGAGATTTCCGATCTGAATTAGGTATCCCTCAGTCATCTTTGGTTGTAGCTTTTGTCGGGCGGCTTATTCCTGAAAAGGGAATTTATTCAATTATTGAGGCGGCTCGCACAAAAGATATTACCAAGCGTGATATTTGTTTTGTTCTTGCAGGGGATGGTCCGCTGGCTAATGAGGTCAAGGAAGCTTGTTCGTCTAACTTGTTTTGGCTTGGGAGATGTAACACAGAGGATATTTCCTCCTTACTCCAGCAAGCAGATGTGCTTTGTCTTCCAACTCGTTCCGAAGGCTTTTCAACGGTACTTCTTGAAGCTTCAGCCTGCGGAACGCCTGCAGTGGTAACAGACGTGGGCGGGGCACGCGAGCTTATCTTAGATGATAGCTACGGCACAATAATTCGGTCCATGGCATCTGATGAGGTGGTTTCGGCATTATGCAGGCTTTTTGATGATCGAAAGCTGCTTTCTCTTCAGTCTCGAAACTCTAGGGCGCTTGTTGAAAATCGATATAACTGGGATGCCACTGCTATGGATGTCGAGAAGGCGTTTTGTATTTGCTAAGTGATACTTGGCTGGCTTTTGTTCGGATGAAGTTGATAATCAAGGGCTTTTGTTCGGCTTTTGCGTGAAGTTGGATATAAGTGCCGATTTTGGTATTGTCGATTCCTCCTATTTCATGAATATTTGCTCGCTTGAGCACCGCTGAATATCAAGAAGCACGCCGCTGTTATTGCGCCTGGCTTTGGGGCCGACATGGGTCTCGGCGCCTATTTATTGCTAGCGTCCGGCGTCGCGTCGCTGCTGCATGTTGGCCTCGCCTGTATCAACCCAGACCGCGTTTCCTTAAGCTAGTGCCAAAGATTAAGGCTATCGTTGGGATGGGGGGTGTTCCTATAGTTTTGTCAACCGGGGAATGCCGTTTGCGAGACTGAATCG
>OLOI01000479.1_pt1 | contig 40411 bp, 42 predicted proteins | sample 1672131 | NCBI WGS metagenome assembly OLOI01 (sample SAMEA3136651, study PRJEB25190) | human gut metagenome
TAAGGCGCTTTCGCCAATGTTTCTTCTGGGATATTCATGTCAGCGGAGAGCATCTAGGCGTAAAGCGCAAGAGATTTCTCAAAAGAATAATAGCAACAACTGACTTTTGTAATTATCAGAGTCGATTCATCGCCTATAAGTAAGGAGTATGTGATTATGGCAGCTTTGGAAAATAAGATTGATTTTGCGATTGCCTTTGAGGTGAATAACGCAAATCCCAATGGTGATCCGTTGAATGGTAATCGCCCGAGAACGACGTCAGAAGGGCTGGGTGAGGTTTCCGACGTCGCCTTGAAGAGGAAGATCCGCAACCGTCTGCAGGATGCAGGAGAATCAGTCTTTGTACAGTCTGATGATCGTTCCGATGATGGTGCCAAATCGCTGTCGGACAGGTTCAATACATATCTGAAGACCTTGCCGAAGGATGAGCAGAAGCAGAAGAATGTAGTCTTCGGTAAGGTGTGCGAGCGTTGGCTTGATGTGCGGTCCTTTGGTCAGGTTTTCGCCTTTAAGAAGGCCAAGGATACCGATGAGGTTTCGATTGGCGTACGCGGACCGGTCTCGATTCAGCCGGCATTCTCCATTAATCCCATTGCAATTGACGATGTGCAAATCACTAAATCGGTCAACAGCGAGACTACGGATTCCGGTAAAAAATCATCCGACACCATGGGCATGAAGTATCGCGTCTCTGGACGCGCCGTATATGTAACTTATGGAAGCATTAGCCCCCAGCTGGCGGAAAGAACAGGTTTCAGCGCAGAAGATGCAGAGAAAATCAAGGAAGCTCTGGTCACGCTTTTCGAGAATGATGAGAGTTCGGCACGTCCGTCGGGATCGATGGAAGTGCTGGATGTCGTCTGGTTTGCACATAACTGCAAGGGGGGGGCAGTATTCTTCGGCCAAAGTTCATCGTTCCGTTTCCGTTGACGCGGATGGAACCGTGAATGTAGATGACGCTTCCATTCCAGGCCTTCGCTACGAAGTAATCGAAGGCCGCTGATTACAACGTCCAAGCCTAGATGAGAGGTGCTTATATGAAAGGGCCAGATGGTTATTCAGAAGAAGATTGGCTGGCCCTTTCGGGTATTCAGCATTTCTCATTCTGCAAGCGTCAATGGGCGCTTATTCATATCGAGCAGCTGTGGTCAGAAAATTATCTGACCACAGCGGGGCATCTGGAACATGAACGCGCCCACGATTATGCGGCTTCTGAATCTCGCGGCGATATGCTGATCATGCGGGATTTGAGAGTTTATTCGCGAGCGCTCGGCATAACTGGAGCCTGTGATGTTGTGGAATTCCATAAGTCTAATGATGGTGTTCCGCTTCACGGAAGAGATGAATTGTGGTTGCCATATCCGATTGAATACAAACACGGCAAATCCAAAACGATTGATGCTGATCGTTTACAGCTATGCGCGGAAGCGATGTGCTTGGAAGAAATGCTCGCGTGTGATATTCCTGAAGGTGCTTTGTTCTATCAGCAGACAAAACGTCGTGAGCGGGTAAAATTTGACGAAGATCTTCGCAACATGGTCGAAGCTGACTTCTTGCAAATGCATGATCTTTTCTCCCGTGGATGGACTCCCAAAGTGAAACAGACCAGATCGTGTTCGGCATGTTCTCTACGGGATTTGTGCCTGCCTGAATTACGGAAGATGAAATCGGCAAAAGCATATATCGAAGAACGGCTCAAGGAAAGCGGGGAGTGATGAAGCAGCTGTTAAACACGTTGTTTGTGATGACAGAAGATGCCTATCTTGCCTTGGAGAACGATAATGTTGTGATTTATCAGAATGACCAAACCTTGGCGAAAGTGCCATTACGGTCAATTGAAGGAATCATGTGTTTCTCGTATAAGGGTGCTTCGCCTGCTCTTATGGGGCGCTGCGGCAAACTGGGCGTTTCTATGGCATTCTATTCACCGAGAGGTCATTATTACTGTTCCGTGTTAGGGGAGGAGAATCGTAATGTGCTACTTCGCCGTGAACAATTTCGAGTCGCGGATGACGAACAAAAATCTTTGCGTTATGCGAAATCTTTCATTGTTGGCAAGCTTTACAATGCGAAATGGGTGCTCGAACGCACGAAACGTGATCATGCTTTGCGGGTGAACATCGACCGACTTGCCGAGCAGAGCGGCAAATTGTCGGCGGCATTGTCAAAAGCTCGAAAAAGCTTGACGATTGATGAGTTGAGGGGTGTCGAAGGGCTTGCTGCCAAAGATTATTTCTACGCTTTTGACGATTTGGTTCTGAAGAATAAAGATGATTTCTTTTTCACCAGTAGGTCGAGGAGACCTCCGCTGGACAGGCTGAATGCATTATTGTCTTTTTGCTACTCCATATTGACGAATGATTGCATTGCGGCTTTGCAAGGTGTGGGGTTGGATCCGTATGTTGGTTTTATGCATACGGATCGGCCGGGGAGAGCCTCTCTGGCATTGGATCTGGTTGAAGAGTTTCGCCCGGTGTTGGCTGACCGCTTCGTTCTGACATTGGTTAATACAGGCGCTGTTAAGCCGGGGGATTTTGAAATACGGGAGAATGGCGGGGTGCTGCTGTCTGATTTCGGGCGGAAGAAAGTGCTTACGGCGTGGCAGAAAAAGAAGAGTGATCAGATTCTTCATCCGTTCCTGCAAGAAAAAATTTCGTGGGGATTGGTTCCGTATGTGCAAGCGCTGCTGCTAGCTCGATCGTTGCGGGGTGATCTTGATGATTACCCGCCATTTATGTGGAAGTAAAAGGTGCGTAGCTGTGTGTGGCGGTATGCGATGATTCGTGGTGATGTGTTATTGGAGGTGAAAAACCATGATGGTTGTGGTTGCGTACGATGTGAGTACGGAAACCCCTGAGGGGAAGCGTCGTCTTCGTTTGGTGGCGAAGACATGCATGAAATACGGACAGCGTGTACAGAACAGTGTTTTCGAATGCTCGGTGAGTCCTTCCGATTATCTGGTGTTGGTACACGATTTGTTGAAGATTGCCAATATTGATGAGGACAGTCTGCGCTTTTATAAACTTGGCTCTCGATATGCGGATAGGATTGAGCGTTATGGGCGTGAACGGAGTTTGCCGGTTAATGATGTGATGATGATATAGCACAGGGTAAAATGGCATGGTGTCATAACGATATGGTGTGGGGTATGCCGGGTTGAGTGTTTGAGTGTGACGTGTGACGTCCGGCATCTGGAGCGTGTTCTCTAGCCGGCGGTATTGTGGTTTCGGCAAGGTGGCCGGTCTTGAAATGGTGTTTGTGCGAAGTGGAAGCGCTCATGATGAGGGGTGCCTTTCGCACCTGAAAAACTGTCGAAATCCGAATTGTGATTTTCGTGGGCGTTTGAAAACTAAATAGTGGACATTAAAATGAGACAGAAAGACAGCTGCTCGTTTTAGGCATGTTGTTCGTCGTACCGGTGGTGTTGTTTGATATGCTTAAAGCCAAGCAGCTGGCTTGCGTCTCAGAAAGTGGACAAAAATGTCCAGCTGCACGGTCGCTCTCCTTACGGAGAGCGTGGATTGAAATCCATGACGGCCACGCGAATCGGCGCGGTCACGTCCTGTCGCTCTCCTTACGGAGAGCGTGGATTGAAATTCCGGGTTAGGGTTCGCCATGCAAGGTTGCTTCGTAAGTCGCTCTCCTTACGGAGAGCGTGGATTGAAATAAAATACGGATTATATGCGTCGCACGCATTACCGTCGCTCTCCTTACGGAGAGCGTGGATTGAAATTGCTACCCGCTACGATTCGCATTCCGTACGTGTAGGTCGCTCTCCTTACGGAGAGCGTGGATTGAAATAAGTCCAATCGTCCGGCATATCCCGGCACATATCGTCGCTCTCCTTACGGAGAGCGTGGATTGAAATCCCGGTCTTTCGCCGTGATCTGAGACAGTCGGCCAAGTCGCTCTCCTTACGGAGAGCGTGGATTGAAATAGACAGGCCACGGGGCTTGACACCATGACGGTGGTCGCTCTCCTTACGGAGAGCGTGGATTGAAATATCAACGACTGTCGTGAGGTGTTCGCCCTGCACCGTCGCTCTCCTTACGGAGAGCGTGGATTGAAATATTTTCCCTCCCTACTGCTTGCGCAAGTACGAATCGTCGCTCTCCTTACGGAGAGCGTGGATTGAAATGTCTGCGGCCGGTATGGCGTGTAGGCGGTTGCCCGTCGCTCTCCTTACGGAGAGCGTGGATTGAAATTAGGTCTTGACATCTCAAGCGCTCACCAACCGAAAGGTCGCTCTCCTTACGGAGAGCGTGGATTGAAATCGAGGAAAGGGACACCGCCGAACGCGATGACCTCGTCGCTCTCCTTACGGAGAGCGTGGATTGAAATTCGAATACAATCTACTGTATTTCGGTTACGCCACGTCGCTCTCCTTACGGAGAGCGTGGATTGAAATGCTTATTATCCACATATCATGTCACAGGTTACAGGTCGCTCTCCTTACGGAGAGCGTGGATTGAAATAAAAGGATTTGGCTGACAATCAGACGGAGTTGAGTCGCTCTCCTTACGGAGAGCGTGGATTGAAATCGTCATGATGACGGCTCCCCTATCGAGCCGGAAGAGTCGCTCTCCTTACGGAGAGCGTGGATTGAAATTCGTGCAATGGGTGTTAAGCAAAATCGATGCGAAGTCGCTCTCCTTACGGAGAGCGTGGATTGAAATATGTTCGCCAATGCGACACAAGGTGACAGCATGAGTCGCTCTCCTTACGGAGAGCGTGGATTGAAATTACATAAGGATTCGCGTCGTCAATCATCATTATCGTCGCTCTCCTTACGGAGAGCGTGGATTGAAATAGGTCAGCAAGCGTACGTTTGGGATAATGTGCTGTCGCTCTCCTTACGGAGAGCGTGGATTGAAATTGCCGGATAAAAGTCAACGGGAAATGTCTGCTGGTCGCTCTCCTTACGGAGAGCGTGGATTGAAATAGCCAAGGGAGACGCCCTTGGCGAGGAATCAAGGAGTCGCTCTCCTTACGGAGAGCGTGGATTGAAATCTGGTATCCGTCTGCCATGTCGAATCTGAGTCCGGTCGCTCTCCTTACGGAGAGCGTGGATTGAAATAAATCTCGCCAAAACCGCGGACAAACAACTAGTCGTCGCTCTCCTTACGGAGAGCGTGGATTGAAATCATCATGGAAAGCAAACGGATTGTTCGCGCCACGTCGCTCTCCTTACGGAGAGCGTGGATTGAAATAATATCGATAAAGCGAACGTGCCGTACCGCATCAGTCGCTCTCCTTACGGAGAGCGTGGATTGAAATTCCTTTGTTATTTTGTGGTTGGTTGTTCGACGGGGTCGCTCTCCTTACGGAGAGCGTGGATTGAAATACATAGGACTGCTGGCGAGAGTGATAATCATAGCGTCGCTCTCCTTACGGAGAGCGTGGATTGAAATTCGCATGACCTGTTTTGCGAATGCGGTCACTTCGTCGCTCTCCTTACGGAGAGCGTGGATTGAAATAAGGCGTCGTTTCCGCGGGAGTCGGCATGGTCAGTCGCTCTCCTTACGGAGAGCGTGGATTGAAATGGTTATGAGGATTGTTAATAATCGTCTTGGATGGTCGCTCTCCTTACGGAGAGCGTGGATTGAAATTAAACGTTTCCCAAGCACAGGACACGCAAGCAGTCGCTCTCCTTACGGAGAGCGTGGATTGAAATTGCTGGGACGAGATGCTGGAGACCACGAACTCCCGTCGCTCTCCTTACGGAGAGCGTGGATTGAAATAACAATATGTGTTTGACCAATGGCGTGAATCAGGCGTCGCTCTCCTTACGGAGAGCGTGGATTGAAATATCTTATTATTTTCGACGAAATCTTTCCGGATAAGTCGCTCTCCTTACGGAGAGCGTGGATTGAAATTGTAATTGTATTGCATGATGCTGTCACGAATGCGTCGCTCTCCTTACGGAGAGCGTGGATTGAAATCAGTGGGATGAAATGCTGGAAACCACGAACTCCGTCGCTCTCCTTACGGAGAGCGTGGATTGAAATCTGAAATGGCGTTAACGGACAGTCAGAAGCTTTAGTCGCTCTCCTTACGGAGAGCGTGGATTGAAATTGTAGGGTTTATCGGCAATTGTTGGGAACTCCGCGTCGCTCTCCTTACGGAGAGCGTGGATTGAAATATATCGACTCGAAACACTCATCCGCGAAACAAAAGGTCGCTCTCCTTACGGAGAGCGTGGATTGAAATTCATAGGGGATATGGCCTTGCAGAAGGATGTTGTGTCGCTCTCCTTACGGAGAGCGTGGATTGAAATATGCTGCATTAATATAATTGATGATTCGTTCAGGTCGCTCTCCTTACGGAGAGCGTGGATTGAAATCGCAAGGACATGGGAACCGACCCGGCGACCGGACGGTCGCTCTCCTTACGGAGAGCGTGGATTGAAATCACGTCTCGCTCTCCATCGCCCGACGGCACGCCTGTCGCTCTCCTTACGGAGAGCGTGGATTGAAATAACCATAAGGCCATTCGTGATCGGATGGCCTTGTCGCTCTCCTTACGGAGAGCGTGGATTGAAATTCGGAGCACCAGCGGAGCCAGAGCGAGATGACGCGTCGCTCTCCTTACGGAGAGCGTGGATTGAAATACCTGGACGATGCAGATTCTCCCGCAGCACCAGCGTCGCTCTCCTTACGGAGAGCGTGGATTGAAATCGTACCGGTATTCCTACCGGTAAAGATAAGAAGTAAGAGTCGCTCTCCTTACGGAGAGCGTGGATTGAAATAGGGTAATTATTATGCGTTTGTCGTAACGAAGGAGTCGCTCTCCTTACGGAGAGCGTGGATTGAAATCAGCAATTGGCGTCTAAGACGCATTCGAAGATTGTCGCTCTCCTTACGGAGAGCGTGGATTGAAATACGAAGAATATCGTTGATCTTTGCCCCTTGAGCGGTCGCTCTCCTTACGGAGAGCGTGGATTGAAATTCTATGCGCAATGGGTATATCGAAGAAGGGCTTGGTCGCTCTCCTTACGGAGAGCGTGGATTGAAATAGCACTAGGATGAACGCCTTTCTTTGCTTCGCTGAGGTCGCTCTCCTTACGGAGAGCGTGGATTGAAATATTCCAACGGTTTAACCTCACTTGAGGGTCACTGTCGCTCTCCTTACGGAGAGCGTGGATTGAAATTTTTTGCGCCGTCCTGTCAAGTCTTTTTATTTTGTCGCTCTCCTTACGGAGAGCGTGGATTGAAATTATATCCCCAACTACAATGAGGCAGGGGCGGACAGTCGCTCTCCTTACGGAGAGCGTGGATTGAAATATCAAGCCTGAGCCACGCCATAAGCATCAAGCGAGTCGCTCTCCTTACGGAGAGCGTGGATTGAAATATGGATGAAGAGGAAGAATCCCAGCACATGCGAAGTCGCTCTCCTTACGGAGAGCGTGGATTGAAATCTCTTGACTTTTGGCGTTCCAATAGAACGCGGGGTCGCTCTCCTTACGGGAGAGCGTGGATTGAAATTCGTACGCGGTTATGGCGCTTTCCCGTGCCTGTATGTCGCTCTCCTTACGGAGAGCGTGGATTGAAATGTCAAGACCGCAGCGCAGGATACCGTCGTTGTCAAGTCGCTCTCCTTACGGAGAGCGTGGATTGAAATATGCAGTTGGTGTCCGACATGGTCGGCGGCCTGGTCGCTCTCCTTACGGAGAGCGTGGATTGAAATGGTTCCGTCGCCGCCCGCGGCAAGCTCCAGGGCGAGTCGCTCTCCTTACGGAGAGCGTGGATTGAAATACCGTCACCGACGAAAGCGCCGACCACAAGACCAGTCGCTCTCCTTACGGAGAGCGTGGATTGAAATCAGAACGGAGCCATTCCCTGCCAGTCGGCATGCGTCGCTCTCCTTACGGAGAGCGTGGATTGAAATACGAACTGTACGATGGCAAAATACGGACTGCCGGTCGCTCTCCTTACGGAGAGCGTGGATTGAAATCTTTGATGGTGGCTGGCGTGGTGGTTCCAGAGGCGGTCGCTCTCCTTACGGAGAGCGTGGATTGAAATCATGTTGCGGGCGTGGCCTTCTGGATGTTCAGGCGTCGCTCTCCTTACGGAGAGCGTGGATTGAAATTCCATGGCCAGTCCGGCGTCGAGGATGCGCTGCGTCGCTCTCCTTACGGAGAGCGTGGATTGAAATGCCGAGCATGGCGACATGATTCGCCCGCAATACGCGTCGCTCTCCTTACGGAGAGCGTGGATTGAAATTCGCATACCTGCGAATCAACCTCCCCAAGTCGCGGGTCGCTCTCCTTACGGAGAGCGTGGATTGAAATTGCTTATTGCGTCATGTGCGGCTGCATTTCCCGAAACGTCGCTCTCCTTACGGAGAGCGTGGATTGAAATAGCGCCGACCTGACCAAGGCGCAGCTGAACCCGGTCGCTCTCCTTACGGAGAGCGTGGATTGAAATGTGCTTCCCGGCCACACTCCCCCGGAACCCGAAGTCGCTCTCCTTACGGAGAGCGTGGATTGAAATATCGTGAGTTTCCCGCGACTCCACGCTCTCAATGGTCGCTCTCCTTACGGAGAACGTGGATTGAAATTCCGACCTGGCCGCGGACGATCAGGGAGGATACGGTCGCTCTCCTTACGGAGAGCGTGGATTGAAATGGTTTGACCGGCTACGCGATTCGCGTCACGGGCAGTCGCTCTCCTTACGGAGAGCGTGGATTGAAATCTGCCGCAGCGTGACGAGCTGGTCACGCAGGATATGTCGCTCTCCTTACGGAGAGCGTGGATTGAAATTAAGGACGAATCATGAGTATCACCATAGAGAATCGTCGCTCTCCTTACGGAGAGCGTGGATTGAAATCACAAGTCTCGCCTATAACTTAGGACACTAGAGGTCGCTCTCCTTACGGAGAGCGTGGATTGAAATATCTGAGTTGCGCTTGGCATGCGCCTCTGATATTGTCACTCTCCTTACGGAGAGCGTGGATTGAAATAATAATAGTTTCGCCATTTGCCGACGCTCTCCGGTGTCGCTCTCCTTACGGAGAGCGTGGATTGAAATGTCGGCATGGCGAACTTCGCCGGCCAATTGCAGAGTCGCTCTCCTTACGGAGAGCGTGGATTGAAATATTTTGTGGCCTCCAGATATGGGTTTTCGCTTGTGTCGCTCTCCTTACGGAGAGCGTGGATTGAAATCTTTTCGAGGGCGTCAAGTCGTGCGGAAACGTGTCGCTCTCCTTACGGAGAGCGTGGATTGAAATAGTTTCGCCCGATACGTTTCGTCAAAAATCGGAGTCGCTCTCCTTACGGAGAGCGTGGATTGAAATATCGACACCCACCGGGCCGAGATCAACGACATGAGTCGCTCTCCTTACGGAGAGCGTGGATTGAAATGGCTACATCATCCCGAGCTGGCGTGATCCGCTCAAGTCGCTCTCCTTACGGAGAGCGTGGATTGAAATTTGATGGTGATCTCACCGAGCTTGCCGGTGGTGCCGGTCGCTCTCCTTACGGAGAGCGTGGATTGAAATATCGTAATTATCGGAATTGCGCGGGGTTTCCATGTCGCTCTCCTTACGGAGAGCGTGGATTGAAATTAGGTGTAACAGTGTATGCAGTGGTTTTTGGAGTGTCGCTCTTCTTACGGAGAGCGTGGATTGAAATGAGTTTGGGAAGCTCGTATCTGACGGCCTCGCTATGTCGCTCTCCTTACGGAGAGTGTGGATTGAAATAACGGGGTAGTACTGAAATACTGCATGGCGCGGTGGTCGCTCTCCTTACGGAGAGCGTGGATTGAAATATCGCCATGCAATCATCCGACTACCTCGCGGTCGGGTCGCTTTCCTTACGGAGAGCGTGGATTGAAATATCGACCATAATTAGTCTCCTTACCAGTAGAGGGGTCGCTCTCCTTACGGAGAGCATGGATTGAAATCGACCGGAGCGGGTGCGCGGCGGCGCTCTGGTGTGTTTCTGCAAGTTGGCATCCACAGTATAGGCACTATTTTTCAGCAGCATAGGCAGCTGGTCTCCAACAGAAACTGCGACGTCGGAATCCGCCACCCTTTTCTTCCTAGCTATCTGGTCATGAGGGCGTGCTCGCTACGGTAGGAGCCTCCCTCGAATCTGACGAGCCTTCCGTGGTGCACGGTGCGGTCGATCAACGCGGCGGCCATGTTCTTGTCGCCGAGCACGCGCCCCCAGCCGGAGAACTCGATGTTCATGATATGGGCCATGCTTCGGGTCTCGTAGGAATCCGATATGACCTGGAACAGGAACCTGGAGCCCTCCTTGTCGATCGGCATGTAGCCGAACTCGTCGATGATCAGGAGCCTCGCCCTGGCGATCTGCCGGAGCTCCGTGTCGAGCCGGTCTTCCCGTTTCGCGCGGCGCAGCATCATAAGCAGCCCGGTCGCGGTGAAGAACCTGACAGGTATCGCGCGCATGTACGCGAGCCTGCCCAACGCGACCGCGAGATGCGTCTTGCCGGTGCCGACGGGCTCGTAGAGCACGAGTGGATTGGCAACAGCGTGTTGGACGGTTTCTTAGAGGACGAGTCCCTGTTCGGTGAATTCCTTCGGGCTCCGGTATCCGAGGGTGGAGTGGAGCCGCTGGTTGTCGGACCACCACACGTAGTCGTTGAGGTCATGCCTCAGCTGCTCGATCGTGGTGTAGTGGTTCCGGTACACGAGCTCCTTCTTCAGCAGCCTGTTCGTCGATTCGACCACGGCGTTGTCGTAGGGGTTGCCCTTGCGTGACAACGATCTTTTGATGTCGAACACGTCGAGCAGCTCGTCGATCCTCGTGTTGTCGAACCCGCCGCCCCGGTCGGTGCGGAACACCTGGACGTCCGCCGGCGGGAAGTCGAGGGTGGCGAACGCGCCCGGCACCAGGCCCGCGTCCCGGGCCCGCCCGGCGGAATGGCCGGCGATGCCCCTGTCCGCCAGGTCGACCAGCAGGCACACGTACGCCCGGCCTCCGCCCGACGCGGACATAGGTAAGGTCGCCCGCCGGATGCGTGTGCGGGGCGTAGCCGTCGGATCCGCGGATCCGGCAGGTTCGCGGGTCTGGCCTCGTCGGCCCGCGTCCCGTGCGGTTCGGACCGTCTGCGTGCGTACGCGCCCGTCATGCCCTGTTCGCGCATGATGTTGCCGATGCGCCTCCTGGACGCGGTGACGCCCTTCCTTTCCAAGACGGCCTTGATCTTCCTGGCGCCGTAGCGTTCGCGGCTGTCGCGCCAGATCGCGCGCACGTCGCCGGCGATCGGATCCACATGCTCCGTCTCGGGATGCCCGGTCATCCAGTAGTAGGTGGAGCGGGGAACGTCCGGTATCCTGCATTGCGCTGATATCGGGTAGCGTGCGGCGTTGGCCCGTATCACGTCTACTTTCGGGCACTGTCCTTATCCTTATAGCTTTGTATAGGAGTTCGTGTACCCTCGTTTATTGCCCCTTGAAATATCGGGGGGGGGGTGGGTAGTTGTGGAGAGAAGAATGTTCCAAGGCGGTAGTGCTGAAACGAATCTGAGTGAAACCTCCCGTAACCGGGTGCTTAGCGTCGCTTATTGGCGTTTTTTCGTCAATGCTCTTTTGATTCTGTGCGACATGGCTTCATTTATTGCCGCTTCGGCAATCATATATGTGTGGCAGGGCGGGGAAGTGTTGTATTCTTCCCGTTTCCATTTCCATATTGGTTTGTGGTTGTATGCGCTTGCTTGCTCGTTGATTTGGATCTACTGCCTGCATAGTGTTGGCGTGTACCACCGTCATGTGATGGGTGACGGTTACCAGTTGAACGCGCTACTGGTCAAAGGCACGTTTTTCGCGGGATTGATGATTTGTGCGATCGATTCTATTCTCAATGTTTATATACCTTTGCTGCATACCGGCTTGGTGTTGCTGTGCGCATTCCTGATTACCATGCTGGAGCGTTTGATTATCCGCCAGTTTGTGCTGTCCAGCCGTGAAAAGGGCGCATATTCGTATGGCACTGTGGTGGTTGGTTCCCCTGATGGTATTGAGCATGCTTTGGAATTTCTGAGCCAGAAGCGTCAACTGAATTATCATGCTATTGCGGTGTGCCCGATTGGTTTGAACAAGCGGACTGGGCTCGTGGAGGCCGTTGCCGCGCCTGCCGATTTCAAGGAACGAATCCGTAAGATCAGTGGTAGGGACATTTCCATGCTGCCGTATTGCAGGAACTTCGCCGAACGTGCTGCTTCGATGGGTGCGCAGACGGTGATGGTCACGGATGTTATGCAGCGCTTCTCGGATAATTTCAACACGTTTGTACTGAACATGGAAACCATGAATCTGGAAATTGCGGTGGTCACTTCCGCAGTGGACGTGAGTGGCCATGAGACCAACATCCGTGTGATTCAGGGTACGACGGTGATGACGATTAGCCTGCCTCAGTATTCGCCATGGGATATGTGCAAAAAGCGCGTTTTTGATGTGCTGTTTTCGCTGTTTGCCGTGATTGTTACTGCGATTGTTACCGTTCCTATTGCGATTGCTATCAAGCTTACCGACGGCGGTCCTATTTTCTACACGCAGACTCGTGTTGGGCGCCGTGACAAGCCGTTTAAGATGATCAAGTTCCGTTCTATGGTGGTGGATGCGGACAAGATGAAGGCGGAACTGGCGAAAGAAACCGGTCAGGATGGTCGTTTTATCTTCAAGATGAAGGACGATCCGCGAGTCACCAAGGTGGGCAAGTTTATCCGTAAGTTCTCCATCGACGAGTTCCCGCAGTTCCTGAACGTGCTCAAGGGCGACATGAGCGTGGTGGGCCCGCGCCCGCCGCTGCCCGAGGAAGTGGCACAATACAACCAGACGTATGCCACTCGTATGCTGGTGAAGCCTGGTATTACCGGTCCGTGGCAGGTGTCTGGCAGATCCAACTTGAGTAAGGAAGAATCCGAGTCTTTGGACGTCAGCTATGTGCAGAACTGGTCCATGCTGGGAGACATCGTGCTGCTTTTCCGCACTGTCGGTGCCGTCGTCACTCATAAGGGTGCATACTGATGGAAGGTAAGGCATAACAGTAAGATTTCGTTAAACAATGGCAGTTTTTCTGTTTCAATCTCAGTTTTATGAATTGAATCATATTCACCTTCAAGAGCTTCGATAAGGAGGAGAAACCTAAAACGGGCGAGGCCAGACTGTTCGAGACAAAATGTACCGTAAGTACGAATAATCGGTTCTTTCATGTTGTCTTGCCATTTTGACAATAGGGCACGTAAGACCTCGCCTTTGGAATCTTTTCTATGAATCATTTTTCCCGGCTTCTTTGTTCGGACTAGGTGAATTCCTGATAGCTTCTCCGATGACTTGGAAAAATTCATGTTTCTTAGTTGGCAAAATCAGTGTTGCCGTAACTCGATTGATATGCCTCAACGTTCCTGAAAGAGATGAATAGATAATTTGAGTTGGTGAAATGTAGTGCTCCATTAAAGATAACGTCCGAAATTTTGCGCACTTTCGGATTCCGGGCCATGTCCTTTTCCTTCAAGGACAAAATCCGAAAATGCGCAAGAATCCGGACGTTATCAATTCGAGATGCCGACTTCTTACAGGCATTACAACAACAAAGCGACGTTCCATCGCAACTATGCCAACCGCAAATGTTTTCCCATCATGCCTTTGCTTTGCCTTGCGAAGCCAGACTGTGACGGGAACTGCCGATCAACATGGGAGTAAACCTGTCCATAATGAGATGAACAGCAACGCAGATAGCTACAGTGACAACAGTCACCAGCATCGCATATACAAGATTCGCTCGCAATGCATCCGTATTCGTCCCAAGAATTTTCGCCATAACAAAAATCAGCGCTCGTTTCGCTGGTTCGTGCACACACATGATGGTAAGCGATACCCTGCCAAGGAACTGCAATAAACGACAGTCGATAGCAATGCAAAGCATGAGCGACGATATAAAACCAAGCAATGCTGCGCATAGCATCCAAAATGGATTGCTGGTACTTGCACCATTGAGGTTGACGCTTAGTCCGGTCAACTTATCGAATACCCACAGCAGGCCAAGTCCTGCCATACCGATGACAGCATAGACAACATGCAACGATGCCTGCGGCTTGGATTTCCGCATACATGGCATGAGAAAACGACTCAGCAAGTAGCCAATGCAATAGAACAGCATGGAGAAGGGCAAGATATCAAGAGCCCAAGGAAGGCGGAGCCAATCAATCGGCAGACCAAAGGAATGCATGACCATGATTGAGAGAAAGCTGACCGTGGCAAGCGTCGCGGCAACAGCCCAATCATGCCGGATCGCTCTCTTTGATTTGACGAGGGTAAAGGTTCCAAGGAACAACATCTCCGTGACAAACAGACAGGGCAGGAACCAAAGCACAGCATTCTGCGGATAATTACTGGTTCCGGCACGGGCAAGAAGAACTTTCGCCAAATGCATTCATGGATCCATTGCTTCGCCTGAGACGTCGTTCGATAAGGGCCCAGTACACGAAAGTCGCTATTCCGAAGAACAGATACGGTATGAGAAGTCTTGCAATCTTCTTCTTAAATGAGTCGAGGAATTGTCTTTCGTGGAACAACATGCCTGAGATGATGAAGAACAACGGCATATGGAACGAGAAAATCCAATGTACCAGTCCAGCGAATTGCGATGTATGCCCCAACACAACCAGTAGGATGCCGAAGCCTCGTAGCGAATTAAGTGCAGTCAGTCTAGAGGATTGCGCCATGACATGATCCTCTCATTTACTTTCTCTTCTTTAAATAATCAATCTATCATCATTCAAGTTTTATTTAGAAAAAACATTATGGCAAAATCCTCTATCGCAACTAAGTTCCCTGTTTCTTAATTTAAAAGCATCGCAACTAACGACTACGTTAACTAATATTATATAGCGGAATTATATGGTAGAATGCCATTTCCATTAACTGATAACGTGTGCAGGAATAGGAATATACAAAAAGAAAAATATAATATCTTTATAAAGATTTTATTTTTTTCTTGAATATAGTATTCAAGATAGTACGGTACACTAAGAAAATTAAGCAAATAGAATAATGCGGAAATTCTCTGACCTAGTGGTATAGACAGACCAATCATAATAGCTATGGATCCCACGAAATGCAAATTTCTAAAAACCGTAAACCAATGATCACCCTCTTTAGATTTCGTAAACAAATAGACAAAGAAGAAACCTACAAACAATAAAGGCGATAACGAAAATGCTTTACTAGGATCCGGATAGTAGCCGGATATGTAGTTCCCATACTTTGTCCCTTTGAGCAAGATACCAATAACTGCAACAAAGGTAGGTACAAGAAAAGCCAAAAAAGCAAAAAGGGACAAATATATTTTTTTGTCAAGCTTTAAATAAAGGAGAGGAATGACAGCAAAATAAATTAGAGCAGAATAATGAAAACCTACCGCTATCGCAACTAAGGAAAAAGCAATAAAAAGACTCTGCAACTGATTTTTACCATCCATATTTCTTTTCACAAACAATAACGCGCAACAGAATAATGCAGTAGCTATTGTCTGGCGAACTACGTTCAATGAATATAAGAAATACCCACCACACAAAAAAGAAACAGTCAATAGAGTTTTTGAACATGGCATATTGTATATAGTAATATATATTAAACCTATGAATATAAAGCTTGTAACAATAAAAATAGACTGATACCAACTACCTGCAAAATCAATACACAGCTTGTTAAGCCATTTAAATATGGGCTCCATTGGCGGAGGGGTGCCGTTATATATCTGTTTATAAGTTGGAACGTATGTAAAGAAATAATCTGTTCCAACTCCATAGCGAAATCCAGATACTGTGAATAAAATCAAAAAAGTAATGACAAAAGGTAAAACCCTTGCCCTTTTACTCAATTTATCTGCCACACACATCAAAAGTATGCAGCAGAAAACAGTCGTTATGTAAACAAACATTCTTTTCCTTATTTTGATACATTATATTCATAAAAGTATTTGTTCAAGAAAAAACATCTCATAGAACAACTATGTATATCCAGTTGATTAAATAAGACTAACGCTTCATAAACCATTTCCATGCATGTCTGAAGACATCCGCCCTTGAGACAAAGCTGACAGACCAGATGCGAACAGAGCTCCGTAAACTGCAGTCAATCCGCGAAACCTCTGCATCATCAATAAAGTTCGGTTTGGATGACGAAGAATTACATATGCAGTAAGTAGCAAATTCAGCGTTAATGGCAATCCGGCAACTTGCGCTCCAGCTTTGGGCAATGATGTGGTGACGAAAACATAGAGTGCGTCCATGGAAGACTCCTTGCTGATTATGCGACTGTATCTGATCGCGCAGATGCAAGTACGCGAACGGGAATATCAGTCTGTGGTTACTGCAAGACCGAGGTAATATCTGAGCCTTGGAATCGAGTGGACCGACAGGTACGTGTTTCGTCCAAGAAATGTCCAACTTCGATATACATGACGGGTACTTCGTTATCAGGCAAATGCAAAAGTTTGCGGGTTTTCTTTTCTGCAGTTGCCGTAAACATGGTATTGAGCGGACAAGCTCCAATTCCCAAAGATTCCAAAGATAATAGTAGTGACATTCCGAACAGGCCACCGTCGGTATATCCCTCATTGCGCTCATAAGATGTCATAAACGCGCGCAAGTCAGAAGTAATCATCAGCAATGCGGGAGGGGCTGGATATCCATTAACACCACCTTGAATGTGCAAAGCCTTTGCGATAACTTCCTTGTCGAGAATGACATGCACTCTGGTGGGTTGCCTGTTACACACTGATGGAGTGCGCATGGCCATCTGAATTGCCTGGTTAAGTTCGTCTAGGGATACCGGCTCATCAGCAAATTCACGAACTGAATGTCTATTTTCACTTAACGCAGCAAAGGAAAGATCTTTGTTATTGAGCTTGTCACTTTTACGGATAGAAATGCTTCCACCATCGTTTGATTCGGCATTCATAATGTGTTGCCACTGATCTGTAGTGAATAACGATTGCTGCCAAGAAATATCTTTCTCCGCATCGAGATGACGCTGCATGTACTCATGAAGCGCAGCAAGACTTTCTTTGTACACAGTGTTATTAGCGAAATTCAGATCTGCTTGTTCCAGACGTGTAAGCAGGGTCGGAAGCTCGTTAAAAACTTTTTTCCCAAACCCATAGCGAAAATTGTGATGGCTCAGACCCTTTTCAATTTGATGGCTGAGAAACATCACTCGTGTCTCGATTCTTGCTCGTTCATGGGGCATAATGCGAGAGTAGCTACGATTAAACCGCTTGGCTTGTGCCCACGAATCTTGATATAGATGAATGCTTTGACGCAGATTCTTGAGAGGAGCGATAAGCGGTTTTGGCATCCACTGTTCTACAGTGCTCTTCCAATTCATAATGACATTCCTTTGGACTCTTGATTAATGCTGATTGAGTGGTTCCGATACGCTGCTGTGTAAATAAGCTAATGACTGTTTACGTAATGAAGCGAGTAGAGTATTCGGCTGCGTATAGTCGATGTGGTTGCTCAGCAGGTCGCCACTGGTAACATGTCTGTCTTTTAACGCCAGCGAATCCAGCAGGTCGAGCATGCGTGAATTTGTGGTCTGCTTAACTGTAAAGAAGTGGAATGGTTTGTTGTACACAATAGAGAACACAGTGCCATGGAATGAATTTGTCACCACGGCTTTCGCATTGCGAATCAGGTTCACAAAAGTGTTAGGGGAAGCATTCCAAAAATAACGGTCCTGATCAAGTGTGTAATCTTCGATGGCAGTACCGATGGTATAGACTTTCACGCCTAGCTTCTTGGCAAGCCGACGTGCATAAGCGTATACATCTTTCTGGCGGTTATAGCCATACACCAGTACGTAATCTTCAGTAGGAGTGAAATCGCTGGCATCGGCGATTACGTTCCAATCATCCTTCGCAAGCAGAAATACTGGGTCAATGACGGATTGAACATTACTAATGCCGAGATCTTCAAGCATGGGCACCGACGACGGTTCGCGCACAGACACGGCATCGAAATCGGAAATCAGTCTACGATAACGATCCTTCTGATCGTCAGGAATTTCAGGCATGGCAATGCTGGCAGCATACGCTACTTTGCGAGCGCCCGCAGGCGCAAATGACAGGAAGAACGCATCATCTTTACCATTAAGCTTGTTCTTACAGTTCCAAATTTGGTCGCTGCCACAAATATAGACGTCGGATTGGGGGGTGTCAGCCTCAATCTCGGCAAGCGTACGGTAAGTTTTGGCGCTCATAGGTATGTAGTCCTCAAGGAATTTGCCGAACACTTTGCGCCCCTTGACCAAATCAGGGAAGCGTACGATGGCGCGAAGCATGCGAATAGGCAGCGGCCGCGTAGACGTGTAGTAGTATTTGGGGTTGTAATCCAGCACCTTGGCGTCCACACCCATCTTGCGTAGAGCGGTGTTCAAGCCGTAAGTTTGCAGAACAGCGCCATAATTAGTTGGTCTGCTGCAGGTAATGGTGTAAGAAGTAATTGAGTCTTTCATGGAAGCCTCTTTCTCTGTGCTAGCTGTTAAGAATTTGATTCAACGTATTTGAGGAATGCCTCATAGCTGCTAAACATAGGTTCGCTTTGAACAAACGCTTGCTGTGAACGTTCGGTATTGTTATCAAGCTGGAAAACCTTTTGGAATACCTCATCCAGCTGAGTGTTCCTAGGCTCAAACAGCCAGAAGAATTCCCGAAGTAGCTTTTTTGGCGGCCGCTTTCCATATGTCTGCTCGTACTCACGTACTAATAACACGGCTTCATTTAATTGAAGTTTGCGGCGTTTGTCGATATACGCTTCCAAGGAAGAGATTTTCTTTGCCGGAGCACCGGCATATACAGCGTTCCCATCCAAACGGCCTGTCACCACGCTGCCAGCTCCGATGATGGTGTTGTCTCCGATCTCAGCTCCTTTGAGAATCAACGACTTCTGACCGACAAAAACATTATTGCCAATACGAACCGTTCCGCATGATCCCAGCACTTCACCCGTAAGGCGTTGTATTACTGCCCAGCTATAGTCATGCTGCAAAATAGAGCAATCTGCGGTGATGTGTACGTTATCGCCGATTTCAATCATCCAAGGTCTCTGAGTATCGATTCTGATGGACCATGGCGTATATAGATGCACATGCTGTCCCACGTGTACTCCCTGGCTTCGGAGCCATGATATGTATTGCTCCGATGAAGCCTTGTGGCCATAAACTAACCGCATCGCAAGTTGTTTAATGCTCATTTTTCACTTGCTCCGTTCCGGATGAATACGTTTATGAAGTAAGAAAAACACGCCATAAAGCGTTGGAGAGATGGCCATGAGTTTGAGCTGCAGGCGACGCCCACGAGGGAGCGTCACGGATTCAGTAACAGCTTTCATGTTTTGATTGACGAAAGTGCGAGTGTCTTCTGCGAAATCTCGCCATTGCTGTTCTTTAGCATGCCCCGTGACAAGAGCCTGATCATAAAGGCTCACCATACTTCTCATTTGTCCATACAACGCAAAAGGAAGCTGTTCGGGGAATTTTTGATGTACCAGTTTCACCATGTTTTTGGTAGCTTCGTAACCAGCAAAATTGAAATTTGTGCTCGTGTTAGAAAGGCTTCCCGCAACTTGTCGATAATGGTACTGCGGCGTTGAATCAAAAGTAGTTCGTACGCTCGCTGCAAGTATATCGTAGGTGAATTGCCAATCTTCGCCAGTGCACCCTTCCGGGAAACGAATATTTCCTAGAGTGGAACGTTTGATGAGCTTGCTCCAAGCAGAGATTGTCGAATAACCTGGCAGATTAATGTATTTAAAGGATTCCGAAGTGGTCATTACCAGATGTAAATCAGGATGATAAAGATATATTTGTCGTCCGTTAGGATATTCCAAGACACCGGTGATCATGGAGGTATCAGCGTTTTCTTTGGTGAGAGAACGATATAGGACTTCATACATAGTCGGTTCTAACCAATCATCAGAATCAACGAAACCGATAAGCTCTCCGGTGCTGATTCTGATTCCGCTATTTCGAGCGGCACCTAATCCTCGGTTCTCCTGATGAATGACACGGATCCTGCAATCTCTTGCCGCCCAAGCATCACACATATCAGGGCAAGCGTCCGGAGAGCCATCATCGACCAGAATGATTTCCAAATTTCGATACGTCTGGTCGACAATTGACTGTATACAACGGTCAAGATAACGTTCAACCTTGTACACAGGAACAATCACTGAAATCAGGGGGAGATCTTCAGTTCGGGTTTTCTCAGGCATGGCAGATGGATTAGTACTCATGCTGTGTACTTCCTCCTTGTGAATATCAGAGTAATAAGAGGCTTAAGTTCATAACATTGCACGAATGCAATAAGCAACAGACAAATCGATGACCAGAATAGATAATGGTTACATTGATTCGAGGTTACCAAGGACTGGACAGTAAGCAGCGTCATGGTAATGGCCGTAGGAATCGGCCTCATATTGATGGACATCAGACGACGCACATCAATCACACGAACCACGAAAATCACCAAGCTACCGACAAACACGCCGAATGCAGCAGCTGAAATACCCCAGTCATGTACGAGGACAGCGGTAAATGCGAGGCATGCTACGGCTCCCACAACTGTTGCCACAAGTAACGGCTTTGTACGCATATAAGCCTGATAAATCGTGCCAAGAAAGTTGTTGATAGCACTAAGATAAAAGGCAAGCACAAGAATGGATATAAGAGGCCATGCCGAGTAAAACTGGCGCTGCATAAGCACCCTAGCGATGAACGGAGAGAGTGTGATTACCAATGCGCTTCCTACCGACATCAGGGCATGGTACACACGCCAGATTACATCATAGAAATGCTTGAGCCCAGAGCTCTTAAACTCTTGGAACGCGGAAAGCTGCCAAGCCTGTTGAACAATCTGTTGAAGCACATTAAGCAAATTAGGAATCTTTGAAGCTGCAGCATACAAACCAGAAGCGGAAATACCCAGTACACCTGTAATAATGAAACGACTAACCGTCGTCTGAATCTGGTTGCACAATGAATTCGGAGCCAATGGCAGCGAGTAGCGCCAAAGCTGCTTACGAAGAGACGCGTTGTTTCGCCATACTGTAAAATCGATAAACTGATACTGCTTACCGGCGAAAAGATATACCAGGATCGCTGAACCATTGCCTACGATATAAGAGTAGAAATACCCCATAAGACCGAGATTCATTCCGGCAATCAACGCATAAGCAAGCACGCCCATAATAAGCGCAGACAATATTGAGGCGTAAGCAATGAGTTTCGTCTGATCCATAGCCCTAGCGACAGTACCCATCACAGAGGGAAAACACAACGCCGCATAGGACAACAAGAACCAAATTTTATATCTACCTAATCCACCAAAAATAGGCAAATCAAATACTGGCAGAATAATTGCCAAAAGCACACAGCTTGCCAACATGACCAGCATGGTTTCGGTAATATAAAACGCGGCTTTTGACTTATCATCAAGCGTAAAACGGAGCATGCCTTCGCTGATAAGCAAAGTTAGTACAGGGAATAATGTGGTTACCATGATGGTAGCCATGTCCATGATGCCGTATTCCTCTGTGGATAGGTACAGGGTATACAACGGCATCAGTATGAATGCCATCAGTTTAGTGGCTACTGCGCTGAGTCCGAAGATGCCGACGTTGACTAGCAGATTCTTGTACTTACCCACGTAGTCACCTCAGACGAATGGCTAATTGTGCCATGTATGCTTCTTTATTGAATTCGGAACGTAATGCTGTTTTATGCGCGCCCATGGCATCACGTTCGTCGGAGTCTCGAGCAATCTTTGTCATAGCATCAGCAAGCTGGTCAACAAGTTGATCGCCACGTTCAAGGATGATGGCTGACTGCTCATCGGCGTATTCGGGGATGCCCCCGGAACGAGTGGTGATGAGCGGCTTCCCAGAAACCAAGCTTTCGATTACCGCGAGGGGTGCTGGATCGTCCCAAATTGACGGCAGTACGCAAATATCAGACATGGCGTAGATGGCGGGCATATCCTCATAATTCACGAAACCAGTAAAGATAATTCGATTCTTTACAGTTGGGTTCGACGCCAGATTGCGAAGTTTCTGTTCAAATGGACTTACGATATTCGAATTAAAGAAGAAAGCTCCGGCAATAACCAGCTTGGTATTGGGAACTTTTTGCGCTACTTCAGTAAACGCTTTCAATAGTTCTTCGGCACCTTTTTCCGGAGTAAGGCGCCCGGAAAACAGGAAAACAATATCATCTTCAGCTATATTGAATTTCTGTCGGAATTCAATCGCCTTGCTATTAGCCTCTTCTGAACCAAACCGGTTTGTGTCGACGCCATTACGCCATACAGCTTTCTGATCTTCGCGCAGACCAGGCTCTCCATGCTCTTTTAAATACGTGTCAAGCGTGTCAACAATATATTTGGAAACTCCAAGTACTTTTTTGACTTTGGAAATCTCTTTAATGCAGCCGAAATCATTAAGAACTTCGTTATGCAGGTGGTAATACACTTTTCCCGCATATCGTTCAGAATTGCCGTGCTTCTGCATGGTCATGAACAGCGTGGCGTGGTTTTCGATCATTACCTTGTCGAAAGCCGGACTGCCATTCTTTGTGGGCTGTGCGAGTTTTTTGGAAACCTTGTTGATATACCACAGACGTTGCGCAATATATCGATAGCTCATGAGCTTCTTCTTGTGAAGTACATGCTTGGCTGCCCAATAAATGCAATGATCCGCTGCGCGAACCAGCAATGGCGTCTTGATAAAGCAGAAATCAGTATGCTTGAAATTACCTTTACAGGCTATCTGATCTACGCCGGGTGCCCAAGAAGAAAAAATAGTGAAATCAAAATTAGGAGTTTTCTCATTCTCTTGAACCATCATCATGTCCAGCGCTTCGACGGCACCTCCGAGAACATTCGGCACTGGTAAATAACCTGAAGTGATTACGGCAACATGAGGATTCACAGTGTTTCCTCCCACCCATTCGCGCTTTCCGCACTGCTTACGTACAAGAAAGTCAGACGATTCGCACTGGCTGAAATGTCATATTTTTCAGCGCATGTGTTTGATGTTTCAATCTGCCGATTCGTTGTTTGCGAGGAAATGTTGAGTACAGTTGAAATCCAAGAAGATTTATTTTCCAAGCTTATGAAAGATGTTTTTCCGGAAATATCGGCTTCGTGTGGAACCTGATCGCTGAGGACACAGGGGCATCCGGCGACTTGGGCTTCGATGGCGACCATGCCGAGACCTTCATAACGGCTCGGCAGGCAGAAAGCATCGAACGCCTGGTAAAGGTGGTTGACATCCGTGCGCTGGCCCAAGAACAGAATGTGGTCACCAATGCCGAGTTCTTGGGCGTGCTGCTGTACGCCTGGCCTGTCTGGACCGTCACCAACGAACGCGAGCATCGTGTTTGGTTTCTGAGGAAGGAGCTCGGCGAGAACGTCGACAAGGAAAGCCTGATTCTTCTGCGGCATGAAACGACCCACATGGCCAATCAGGAACATGCCATCGGCTATGCCGAGTTCCTTGCGGGTTTCTTGGCGAAGGACTGGGTCGAAATGGAACTTCTCCAGTTCGATGGCGTTGGGAATCACCGTGAAGTCAGCGTCTCTGCCGAACAGCCATTTTCCGGCGTATTCACTGCATGCGAAACGTTCTGTAGGGTAAAGGTTCGAGAGCGGACGTAGTGCAAGCTTCATCAGGTTCTTGGCAAACTCGCCCTTGCCCATCGTGGAATGCGAGTGGGCGATACGGACCGGCACTCCAGCCTTTTTGGCCGCAGACAATGGGAATACGCTGAGCGTATTGATGTGGCTGTGCACGATCGGCCAGTGTTCCTCATGGAAAAGCCTGACCAATTCCTTGCGGTAGCGAAGGGGATGCTGGTATGGAGGGATGCGAAAAACGCGGCCGCCCAACGCTTTGATTTCCTCTTCTGGAACGCGAGTCGAATCGGCATCCACCAAAAAATCGAACTGCACTTTGCTGCGGTCGATATGGCGGTAGTAGTTCATCACTACGGATTCGACACCACCGCCAAGCATTTTCCCCATGACTTGGGCTACACGAATCGCCACTAAATTACCGCCCCTGAACCGGAATCAAACCGACATAACGGCCGTTATCGGCTCTTTTTGTAATCGATCGACCTGTGGTCGGCATGCGAGTCCCGTCCTTTCCTCCAAATGAACCCCGAATTGGTGTTTTTCAAGCGCAACACAAACCGCGCAGGAACCGCCAAACCCCGTTCATTACCTTCCAAAGTCGATTTTGGCATCCCCCTTAGACACATCCAGCCCCCGCCGTCTACTTTGGGGGGTATTCTTCACGGGTTTTCATGAACACTTTGCTCGTTCGTGACTTGAAGGCCTTGCTCAAAACCTAATTTTGACACCTTTCTTATGGTCTCGAAATAGACAAAGAGCCGATAACGGCCGTTATGTCGGCTTGGTTAGTGGTCAGACTGTGCAATCCTCTGCCCTGCATAACGCTTGTGGCATGATTCCGGCACTCTGAATAACTAAGGGGTGGCCGGTGATGGTTAATATCGCGATGATAGGTCATAAGCGCATTCCTTCTCGTGAAGGCGGCATCGAGATTGTTGTAGATGAACTAGCTACGCGTATGGCTGCAAAGGGGCATAAGGTCATCGCATACAATCGCAAGGGGCATAATGTTGCGGGTGCCGAATTCGACGGAAACGTTCATTCTGCAAATAAGCCTTTTGTATATAACGGCGTGCGTGTTGTTCCAGTGCCAACTTTTGAAGCGAAAGGTTTGGCGGCGCTGACCTCCTCATTCTTCGCAACACTGAAAGCCATTGCGGCCAGGCCTGACGTGATTCACTATCATGCCGAAGGTCCCTGCGTCATGCTGCGTCTGGCGCATTGGGCGGGCATTCGCACGGTAGCGACCATTCACGGTCTTGACTGGCAGCGTGCCAAGTGGGGCAAATTCGCCTCCATGTACCTGAAGCTCGGCGAGCGGACGGCGGCCAGGTGCGCGGACGAGGTGATAGTGCTGAGCCGCGGCGTTCAGGAGTACTTCCAACGGACGTACGGCCGGTCCACGCGTCTGATCCCGAACGGCATCGAGCCGGTGGAGTCGGTGGCTGCGGACCTGATCGCGAAGAAGTGGGGGCTGGTGAAGGACTCCTACGTGCTGTTCCTGGGGCGCATCGTTCCGGAGAAGGGCGTGCATTACCTCATCGACGCGTTCAAGCGCCTGGACACCGGCAAGAGGCTCGTGATCGCTGGCGGCGCATCGGATTCCGCCGAATACTACGAGTCGGTCAGGAAGGCAGCTGGATCGGATCCGCGCATCGTGCTTGCCGGGTTCACGCAGGGCGCGGAGCTGGCGGAACTGTATTCCAACGCGTACGCGTACGTGCTGCCCAGCGATCTGGAGGGCATGCCGATGAGCCTGCTCGAGGCGCTGAGCTACGGGAACTGCTGCCTGACCAGCGACATCCCCGAATGCGCCGACGTGCTCAGGGGCGAAGACGGCGTCATGCACGGCGTGACGTTCCGCGAGGGCGACGTGGACGACCTCGCGGCAAGGCTCCAGGAGCTCCTCGACCACCCAGACACGGTCGCCGCGTTCGGAAAGGACGCAGCCGCATACGTCACCGGCCGCTACAACTGGGACGCCATCACCCGACAAACACTCAACACCTACAAAGGAGAAGATCAATGAGTAATACAGCACTTCCCCTTATCAGTGTTGTTGTGCCTGTTTATAACGTAAAGCCCTATGTTGCTAAATGTCTAGATAGTATTTTGCGACAGACATACACCAACATCGAAATAATTGTCGTCGATGATGGGTCAACCGATGGATCTGAACTCATTTGCGATGATTACTCCAATAAAGACCCACGAATCACGGTAATTCATCAGAGGAATACCGGTCTTGCAGCAGCGCGCAATACCGGTATTGATGCAGCACATGGTGAATACCTAGGCTTTGTGGATAGCGATGACTTCATTGAGCCATTCATGTATGAGAAATTGCTTAATGCAGCCCAAAAGAATAACTGCGTTCTTGCTGTATGCGGTATTAATTATGTATTCGATAACGGTACAGTCATTCCAAAGGCAAATATCGAGCCTGATCAAGTATTTGACTTTCCCGATGCAATCACAGAGATGAACACTTATCGACTGTTCGATATGGGTGCATGGAGCAAGCTCTACAAATCTGAGCTTTTCGATGGCATACGCTTCCCCGTTGGCAAGCTTAGCGAAGATTTCTTTATCATGTTCAAAATCTTTGATCGTGCCCAAAAGGTAGCCTTCGTGTCAGACGCTTGTTACAACTACTACCAGCGGACAAACAGTATTACTAAAAGTAAGAAAATCAATCATGATTTCCTTGAAGCTGCATATAAGCAAATGCGTTATATAGATCGAAACTATCCGTCCTTATCTGTAATTGGACATACTGCATATGCATCTGCAGCGCTGACCGTTTATGACTCATACTTGAAGAATCAAGTACCTTGTCCGGAAGCATTTCGTAAGCAATGTGTTTCCATCATTCAAAACCAAAAACAGTACATTGCACAGGCAAACTACATATCAAAAGCAAAACGTATCCAATTCCATTTATTTTTGATAAATGCAACGTTATATAAAGTCATATTTATGACTTATAAAATACGCAATAAAATCTGATCTATTTTAAATAGGAATAAAAAAACTTGATAATTTAAATAGGAGGTGACTATGTCAACGATATCTAGATTCCATATCACGCAAGAAAAGCTATGCATGATATTATTTGCATTTATATTACTTAGCCGAGCCTCCATTACCACTGAATTCAATTACGTTCCTCTTAATACTACTGCGGTACAGACTTTTTATTCTTTATCTATGTTAGGTCTTTATGTCAGTAAAAAAATAAGTACTAAAAAAATCGGCACTATGCATTGGTCAACGGCATTATCTGCCTTGCTGATTATTTATATAATATTATTCGGTGCTATTTTTGTTAATCCACCGTTAGCGCAATACACGGACGGTATCTTACTCAGGCAAATGCTCTTTCTTATGATCGTGTTTTCAACGGTCTCTGTAACAGTGGCATATCGACTATTCGATAAAATGTTGCTTACAGCATTTTATACATTTTCTTTTATTTTATTTTTCCAGTTTGCTACTCATATAACTGATCTCGGTTTACTTAATCCTTTGACAGTATTCAGTGATTCGAGTCGAGTAAGAGCAGATTATGGTTTTAGCCATTACAATGCTCTAGGAGCATTTTGCGCATGCCATATTATCATTTGGATGATTCTCAAAGCTCGACATCTCATTCCTTTTAAGCATAATATCCTGAATGTGATTGTACTTCTTATAAGTGTTCTCATGCTGTTGGGAAGCGCCTCTCGTAATGCGATTTCAAGTTTGATCGTGTACGCAATCTGCTATGGGTTCATGTCGCTGAAAGAAACACCCAATAGACGTTATTTTAAATTACTTCTTGAATGTCTTCTATTACTTTTCTTGTTTGTTTTCTTTGTGGCAGGAGCTTCCAATATTCCATTAACAGATTTGTTGAATCAATCCAACAGAGAAACATTGTTTGAGGTAGCATTACCAACGTTCTTCTCAAGCACACGTACGATGATAGGACTCGGATTAGCTTCCAATGAAATTTATGGCATGAATCTAACCCCGTACCCAACATATTGGCTTGACAACAGCTATGTTTATGTACTTGTTACTACTGGTTTTATTGGAATTATTCTATACATTTTAATGATATTGGTCCTATTTATTGGACTAAGACATGTTCAATTGCGTGCAATGCGAAAGCATACAATTTCATTAACAATCATGTGCCTATACTCAGCCCTATTTGAAACAACTTTATTCTGGGCTGGAGTCATGCAAAATTATGTTTATCTTCTCATTCTTCTCGTGGCTATTAGCGGATATTTCAATAATCAATATTCGAATATTTTTTCAAAATCAATTAAGGAGACAATATGACAACGAACGCAGACACCATCGGTATGATGACTTTCCATGCGTCCCACAATAATGGCTCTATGCTTCAGGCTTTGGCGCTTCAACACATTTTAGAAAACCATTTCCACCAAAAGACTGAGTTAATTGATTTTTCCAACCAGGGCCAGCGTAATATGTACGCACCGGTTCCAAAGCCTAAAAACTGGAAACAAGCAATTAAAAGCCTGATTTGGTCCACCAATATGAGTCAAATGAAACACCAGTACGACTCTTATGAAGCATTCGAAAAACGATACTTCCATATGTCCTCTGATACGTATTCTTCAATTGAAGAACTTAAGCCGCTCGCCGATAAGTATAAAGCCTTCATAACCGGAAGTGATCAAGTTTGGAATATCAAGTGCATTGATGCGGATGATGCATACTACCTCTCGTTCGTTAAGGACCGACCCAAATTCGCCTATGCTGTGAGTTTCGGCGCTAACAATCCTTTCATTCTTGAAGGCGATACAAAACGTTATGAGAACTATCTTGAACATTTTGACAAAATTTCTGTTCGAGAAAAGAATGCACAGAAATGGATCAAGGAAGCAACTGGCGTCGAAGTACCTATCTGCCTAGATCCCACCATGCTTCTTAATGAAAGCGAATGGGAACAACTTGTCGACGTTGGTGATACACCTGTTATTAGTGGAGATTATATCTTCTACTACTGTTTCAGCATCACCGAAGAAGTCCAACATTTCCTGAAGTCCATTTCTAAGAAGACCGGAATGCCTGTGTATTTCATGGAAGCAAAAGAATGGACTCTAAAAATGTGCTGGCGTAACGACATTAGACTCATACGCTCTTATGGACCTGACGTTTATATGAATGTGGTCAAGCATGCAAAACTCTTTGTCACAAGTTCGTTCCACGGAACTGCTTTTGGCACAATTTACCGAAAGAACTTCTGGTATATCCGCAGCAAGCATAGCGAGTCCTCGCTCGATGATCGCGCGAGCTCATTCTTAACACAGCTTGGTCTCATGTCACGATACCGTACTATCGCTGAGCTTTCTGCTCTTGATTTGTTTGAACCGGTAGACTATACGCAGCTGCCTGATAAATTAGAGCCACTTCGAATTCATTCGTTCGAGTATCTTCAATCTGTAGTGGATTCATTGAACTAATGTCTCAACACGCATATTTGATTATGGCGCATCAGCATCCTGAGCAATTGAGGATGCTGATGCGATGTTTGGACTACAAGAACAATGACATTTTCTTGCATATTGATGCAAAATATAAAGATTTTGATGGAATTAAGCATCAATTAAGTGCGCAAGTCAGGAATGCCAAGTTAGTAGTTCTTCGCAATCGTGTAGATGTTCGCTGGGGGGATTTTTCGCAAATCGAATGTGAGTTGCGTCTTCTTGAAGCAGCAACATCTGAATCGACCTACTCTTATTATCATCTATTATCTGGCGCCGATTTACCTCTTGCTTCTCAACAGGCCATACATAACTATTTTGATGAGCATCAGGGTACTGAATTCATTCATTTCGATAAACATATCTTGGATCGTTCAACCTATGAACGCGTATCAAAATATGCATTCTTTTCCGGACGTCATAAAAATATTATTGAAAAAACATTATATCGTCTTATATTAACGCTCCAAATAGGGGTTGACCGTGGACGCCGCTATGGCATCAAATATCAAAAAGGCGCCAATTGGTTCAGTATTACTGATGAACTCGCACGATATGTCGTCTCTCAGCGTAAGGAAGTAGAGCATATATTCAAACGCACACGTTGCGGAGATGAATTTATGCTGCAAACCATAGTTGCCAACTCGTATTTTAAGAACAGAATATATACACCAAATTATTGCGATAGTTATGATTCGATTCGTTACTGCATCGATTGGCAACGAGGTAATCCATATACCTTCAGACAAAAAGACTATGGTGCACTTATTTCTTCAGGGATGTTATTTGCCCGGAAGTTTGATTCAGATATTGATCAAAAAATCATTGATATGATTGTTCAATTCGTCACGAAGCAACAGGAAGTTTAGCTCATGTCCTCTCTAAAGAAGAATTTAGCATACAATGTTGCCTACCAAATTCTCGTTATTATTTTACCGCTAATCACCGCTCCATACGTATCACGAGTACTTGGGGCAGATGGACTAGGAACTTATTCCTATATATTTTCCATTGTTACATATTTTGGCTTATTTGGCATGCTTGGAATAGCAAACCATGGCAATCGTAGTGTTGCCCTAGTACGAGATAATAGGCAAAAGGTATCAGAAGCCTTCAGTAATACCTATATTATCCAGTTATGCACCACAGTTATTGCCTTGCTTCTTTATTTTCTTTTTATTTATTGTTGGTTTTCAGGAGATAAAACAATTGCATACATTGAAAGCATAATTGTTTTATCTTATGTCTTAGATATAACTTGGTTTTTCTTTGGCTTAGAACAATTTGCAGTAACAGTCACTAGGAATGCAATTATAAAGATTGCTACTGTAGTGGCAATCTTTATTTTTGTTCGATCCCGCGAAGACCTTTGGATATACGCTCTGATTATGTCATGCGGCATGTTATTTAGTCAAATATATCTTTGGCTCCGTATTCGGAAGTACGCTGATTTCTGTAAACCTTCATGGTCTCAGGTTAAGTCCAATATTAAACCTGTACTGATGCTTTTCATTCCTGCAATTGCATATAGCATATATAAACTATTAGATAAAGTCATGCTTGGCGCAATGTCTTCCATGTCGCAAGTTGGCTTGTTTGATAATGCAGAAAAAATCATTAATATACCATCTAGTCTCATTACGGCATTTGGAACTGTAATGATGCCTCGCATCACTGTTTTGTTGGGAACAGGTGACGAGCATCGCATTTCCTATTTAAATAAAATCTCAGTCAGGTACTTTACCTTACTGGTAGTTGGAGCTGCATTTGGATTAGCTGGAATATGTAATGTACTTGCTCCAGTCTATTTTGGTTCCGAATTCGTTGGCAGTGCGCCGATAATCGCAGGCCTTGGTTTTAGTCTTATATTCGTCACTTGGGCAAATGTCATTCGTACTCAGTATTTAATTCCCAATAAATTAGATAAGCCTTATGTAATTTCCTCAGTTATCGGTGCACTTGCCAACCTTGCAGTAAACATCATACTTATTCCAAAATTCGCCGGTATTGGTGCAATGATTGGAACAATTATTGCTGAATTTACAGTATTTTTTGTACAGCTAATACTTGTTCGTCGATCATTTCCTATGTCGCAATATTTACAGCCAGTTCTTTTCTTGTTCCCAATTGGAATGATAATGTTTGCTGTTGTATATTGGATTGGTGCCTATATGGGCAATACGATCATTACGTTAATTATCCAGATTCTAGTAGGTGGATTCCTATATCTTTCTGGCTCAATGGTGTATCTGAAAGTAATTCATGATGAATTTTTTGAAAAGTTGACCTCACGTATCTTTCATCATGGGCGACATAACGCATAATTTCATTAGTGATTACGAGGACAATAAATGACTTCTAACCCTTTGTTCAGTGTCGTAATTCCCGCTTATAATGCTGGGAGCTCTATTTCCAGTTTAATCAATAAATTTATTAAACAAGATTATGGCCGCATGGAGATAATCGTCGTTGATGACGGATCTCAAGATGATACCTACACCATATGTCAAGTTTTATCCAGTAAACATAGTTGTCTTACTGTTCTGCATCAAGAGAACCAAGGTGTTAGCGCGGCTAGAAACCTCGGTTTACAGCATGCTTCTGGAGACTACATACTATTTGTGGATAGTGATGATGACATATCTACAGAATATGTAGCACGGATTTGTTATCTTTGCGAGCATACTGATGCAGATTTAATTCAAATGAACTGGTTTGAGGGTACGCATCAGAGTGGTTTCATTGATGGTTTATTTGGCATTCAAAGGGGATTCATACCTCTTGACGATTATATCGACACGGTATTGCAACAACGTGTTAATCCTCCGTGGAATAAGATTTATAAGAAATCGATTATCGATGCTTATGGTCTAACATTTAATACAATGCTTTCTATGGGCGAAGATCTTGAATTTGCACTCAAGTATCTTGAGCATGTCTCGACGGTATATATGTCATCAGATAAAGTCTATTATTACATTATTAATCCTAATGGGGTTTGCGCAAAAGCGTCACTTTCTTATTTTGCCGATATTCATATTGTTCTCATGGCAATGAAACGTATCATTAAGGTAAAGAACACACAAAAGAATCATCAGCATTATGCTGATGATTCTTTTGTGGCATCTGTTTTTCGTTTTATTGGAGGATGTGTGATACAAGGCATATCTTTCACGAATATATATCGCGCGTTGTCCACTAGCGGCGTACGTAAAGATTTGAAAAAAATGAGTAATCTATCTTTTCCTGCTCGTATTCGATGGCTTTTAATTCGTTTGAACTTATATCATCTCATTGCTGCGCTCTACGCAGCAAAAAATAGAAACGGCATACGTATATAGATAACGCCCGATTTTTTGCGCACTTTCGGATTCCGGGTCTGACGTAAGAGGGCATGGCCCGCGTCCTGTGTACGATTTTCATTCGCCAAAACAAAAAACCGCGATTGGAAGCCAGGAGACGGAACCATGCCCGAGAACATCATACAGATCGACCAGAACCTGCTCGAGACCAGGCTCGACCGCTTGGTCGCCGAAAAGGTCGCCGAGCTATTGAACGCGATGCTCGACGCCGAGGCCGACGAGATCGCCAACGCCGCCAAGTACGAGCGCACCGGGGAGCGGAAGGCGTACAGGGCCGGCCACTACGACCGGAGCCTGACCGCCAAGGCCGGCAGGCTCGCGTTGAAGGTGCCCAAACTCAAGGGCGCGGTCTTCGAGTCCGCGGTCATCGAACGATACCGGAGACGCGAGGAGAGTGTCGAGGAGGCCCTCATCGACATGTACCTGGCCGGCGTGAGCACCCGGCAGGTGGACGACATCAGCCAATTGCTGTGGGGCGACAGGATGCCGTCCCAGACCCTGAGCGACAAGCTCAAGAAGGTGTACGGGGAGATCGAGGCGTGGCGCACGAGGCCGTTGGAGGACGAGTACCCGTACGTGTTCATGGACGGCGTGTGGCACAAGCGTTCATGGGGCGGGCACGTGGAGAACGTCAGCGTCCTGGTCGCCATCGGAGTCAACGCGGAGGGGCACCGCGAGGTGATCGGCGTGGCCGAGGGCATGAAGGAGGACAGGGACAGCTGGGAGCAGTTCGTCCGCTCCATGATCGAACGCGGCCTGAAGGGCGTGCGCCTGGTGGTCGGCGACCGGTGCGCCGGACTCGTCGCCACGGTCGGCTCGATGCTGCCCAAGGCGAGATACCAGCGGTGCATGGTGCATTTCATGCGCAACGTGCTCTCGAAGACGCCGCCGACACACCGCGAATGGGCGTCCGCCGCCCTCAAGGCCATATTCGCCATGGAATCCCGGGAATCCGCCCTGGCCAAGGCCGAACAGGTCGCCACGGAGATGGAATCCAGGAGGCTCAAGGCCGCCGCGAACTGCCTGCGCGAGGGCGTCGGCGAGACGACGACCTACCTGCTGGACGAGTTCCCGGACGGGCACCGCAGGAGGATCCGCACGAACAACATGATCGAGCGGCCGGACAGGGAGATCCGCCGGCGCACGCGCGTGGTGGGCGGCTTCCCCGACGGGAACAGCGCGTTGATGCTCATATGCGCCCGCATCCGTCACGTCACCGCGAACGAATGGTCGACCCGCCGCTATCTCGACATGTCCCGGCTCGGTGACAACCTCGTGGAAGCGAACTGACTATCGCGCCATGGACGGCCACGATCCAAAGTGCGCAACTTTTCGGGCACTACCTTCCCGTTCGCCCCTGCCGGGGAACAGCATCGAATACACCTCGTCGTCAGGCTTCGCGGCCACGTCCAGATAGGCGATTCCCGCGGTGGCCGAGGCGGACAGCACCTCAGCCACGCTCTGCCTCGCGATTCCCAGAGATCTGGCTATCGCCCCGCCGGACAGGCCCTGGTCGTTCAGGCGGAGTATCGCCTTGGCCTTGATTTTCCTTACCATGTTGGTAACTCCTTTCACCACACGTGCCTCGCATGGTGAAAGGAGCCTAACAAGCGGTGGCCTCGATACACAATAACGATGGCCCTGAACTGCAATAATCGTCAAAAAGTGCGATTGGCCTTCTCCTGCAATAACGATGGCCTCAAAACAAGCAAATATTCATTGAAGAGGGACGATGTGGGTATCTGTGTTATTGACGATAACAGAACTGGCCATAAACACGATATGTCATGAAATTGGCTAGTGTACATTCAAGTGTGTAAAGCTATCAATCTTTAAAATGGTGACTAGCACGTCTGTTTTAGTTATGGACCTTCTGTTTAGATCATCCTTGACGAATCGGGATAGGTTTCATTTTGGTCCATTGTTGGATTCGCTGTGTCAGTGACGATTCTTGTAAATAATTATTCATTATTGTGGAGTGCTAGCCTTGATTGTTAAGAATGGGTTTAAGGAGCGGCGAAATGGCAATGTCTAATAAAGAAATTATTAAGCACCTTCCAGATTGGATCGCAGAAAAGAAAACAAGTTTCTTCTTCGGCTCGGGTACGTCTGCTCCTGGCATGCCTCTAATGAATGATTATGATCCTAAAGATTTGCTGGAAGAAGTAGTGCAAAGAAATAAGGCTTTAATAGCGCATGATCCTGCTTTATTTATTGAATGGGTGGAATCTAAAGATAGCAGGTGGAATTCACCGCTTAAAAAAGAATATAATCACTTTTGTGGGCAAGGCAGTGTACAAGCTGTGCAAGACTTTGTTGAAACAAAATTCCATGAAATACAAAGCACTGCAAATGAATATAAATGTTTTATGAATAATATTCTTTCCATGTTAAACAATGTGAATTCGAGAGAATTGCATAAAAATATTAATATTTTTTCTACAAATTATGATTTATTCGTTGAAGAAGCAGTTGATGAAATTTATGAAGAAGGAGGGTCTGTTCCTTTTGTATTTAATGATGGTGCCAGAGGATATTTTAAGAGACTATTAGATAGCTCAAATTTTGATACCATGACTGCTTATAGAGGTCGTTTTGATAACTATATAAATGAGTTACCAGCAATCAACCTTATTAAAATTCATGGATCTGTAAATTGGAACGAACTCTCTGCTGATGCGATTCAGATTCAAAATAATGTCGTTGAGGACATTGATGTGTCTGGAAAAGGAATGGTGGCGCCTAATGGTCAAGAACCAGAGAACACAACATTAAAAAAGCACTATTATGAAATGCTGCGCTATTTTGAATATGAAATGTCGGCGAGTTGGGAGAATGGCTCGATACTGATAGTGCATGGTTTTTCATTTGGTGATGGGCATATTGCCAAGGCGTTGAAAAGAGCGTTGGAGAATCGTGCGCTAATGGTTGTCGTTGTGGCATATAGAGACGCTGACGTTGAAACAATTAGAAAAAATCTCACTAATTGTGCTTTAAGGAACAATTTATACTTCTTAAGTCCAAAAGATTTTGTCTTCTCTAGTGAAGATTTCAATCGTTTAAATTTGAGTAATTTAAACAAAATAATTACTGGTGAATTAAATTGTGCGTAATGGTGGAGGAAGTCGTGGAGCAGAGTGAAAAAGAACTTGGGGTTGTTGTGTCAGTTGATGCCGATGAGGCGACTATTGGCATGTACAACGTAACTAATGGTACTTCTTTCTTTATGGATGGTGAGGAGATAAACGGAATAAAGGTTGGAGCATATGCGATTCTTAAGCAGGGGCGGAATCGCATTGTTGTGACTGTTCTATCGGAAAAAGTGCGAGATCAGCTGAATACCATTAATTCAAAAGAATTTGATAACCGCTTCCATGCACAATCGATTCAGAGAATAGTGAAAGTCAGATCTCAGGGTGTGATCAAAGATGGACACTTTTCTTTAACAAGTGCTGTCGTCCCTATGGTGGGTAATGTTCTTGTTTCCGCATCTTCTGAAGATATCGCGGATATTTTTTCTCGCGGTGTTAAAGAATGTGAATCGGTAACCATAGGGCGCTCTCTTATGGGGAATCAGCCAATTAGGATTCCTGTGAATGATTTCTTTGCTTCGCATATTGGTATTTTCGGTAATACTGGAAGTGGAAAATCGAACACCCTGCACAAGCTGTATCTTGAGTTATTTAATTCGAGGTATGGTTCACCGGCATTGGAGAAAAGTAGCTTTGTTATCATTGATTTCAATGGTGAATACGGAAGCGGTTCGGCTTTTAAAGACTATCATATTCAACTTTATGATGGAGTAAAGAAAAAATTTCCAATTGATGAAAAATTATTTTTTGATATAAATACATTGAAAGTTTTGGCTAAAGCGACTGAGAATACACAAGTGCCTTTTTTGGCTCGTTCTCTAAAAAAATGGCGAGAAAACCGTGAATATGCTTCGATGGAAATAGGTCTCTTAAAGAAATGTTTAACGTCTTGCAGTATTGACCTTATCGAAGAATGGCGTGATGTGGCGAGAAGTATTTTACAAGAGGAATCTAATGGTGAAATTGATTGTATGAATGTGCTTGATACCGTTAAAACATTTAAAAATGATTTAATGTATATATTGGAGGATGGCAAAGAAAGGTATATTGACAAGGGGGATTCCATTGATGGTTGGAAGTATTCTAATTTGAAACTTGATTCTGTGAAGCGAGATTTAGCAAAATGTGTGAGTTCTTTTAATCCATGTGTTTCTTTTTTGAATTTTATAAAATTTCAGAAAATATATGACGCGAAATATATGGGCATGCAACTTGATTGGTTGAGGCCTGTCGTAGGAAGAATGGAGAGAGTCGTCAATTCCATAGAAAAGTATACTGAAATAAAAGGATCTGATGGGTGTTTTCTAAAAGGCGTCACTGTTTTCAACTTAAAAAACGTTGATGCGGAATATAAAGAAACCTTTGCATTGTTAATTGCTAAGATGTTCTATGAGCGGAAAAAGAAAGATTCGAACAGTGTTTCGGTTCATCTAATAATAGATGAAGCGCATAATATTCTTAATTCTTTTAAATCATCTCATTCTGATATCTGGGAAGATTATCGTCTGTCGACTTTTGAGTCAATGATTAAAGAAGGCCGAAAGTATGGTTTCTTCCTTACGATTGCGTCTCAACGTCCAGCAGATATTTCTCCAACAATTATGTCTCAGATCCATAACTATATCGTTCATAAGTTAGTGAATGACAAGGATTTGCAAATGATGGAGAACACGATGCCAACTCTTGACGCGTTCTCCAAATCACGAATTCCTACTTTAGGTAAGGGCGAAGCCGTGTTGACTGGTCGCGCTTTCGGTCTTCCCTCACTCATCAAAGTTGATTATGAACCGTATTCGCGTCCTGATTCCGACGATGTTGATTTGATTAAAAAATGGACATCCAAAGCTGATAATACTGCTTCTGCGAGCGATACGTACAGTGGAACGCAGACTTTTTGAAGATTGAATAAACGGATCTTTGCGGGTTCGGTTCCGAGGGGCGGAGTCGTATCGAACGGCTACCATTACCTCCGCGCCAGGCTCGGCGTCGACAAATACGTCGGGCTGGCGCGCTCGAGTAACTGAGACATTTTCCATCCAAGGGCGGCGTGGATAACGTCTTATCAAATCCTCGCTTAAAACTGACTTCTAGTATTCCTCCATTCCCATCTATCTCCCTGTGTCACGTAACGTTTCTCGATAATCCAAAAATCTGTGCGGTCGCTGACCCTGCGCGCGCTGATTCTTCATATCGAAATCACCGGCACATCCTACTGATTGGCGTTTTCTGAATCATTGCCATTATTGTTTTTAATTATTGTTGAGAGCTATCTATATGGAATTGCGTATTGCTCATATGCGGATAAATCAAACAATGCTCCAATGAAGACTTGAGAGACTTTGCTCCTTTCTTCGGGCTTTAGTGCGGTTCTACATTTGATGCATAAATCGCAAATAGGGGCATTCTGAATGCATTGTGTATTCGTTTTTGTTATTTGGATAATCATCTAACGAGGTTGCATATGTATATTGCGATGATGGTTTCAACATCGTCGCCGGATATTCTTTTCCATGAAATACGTCCAGGCACTTGTTATGTCTCCTTAGTTTCACGTTGATTCTATGGTGGGCTGTTTCCTATTGGTGTGGTCATTGAGTTCTATCTATTGTCATAAACATAGAAAGAGAGGGGCGATTGATCGAGCGTTTGAGCAACGAAGATCCGTGCCGTCTGTTCACGTGTAATAGACGAATCCAACTGAGTGCCAAAACGAATCTGCGGCATCGTTGATGGGAAACGCAGCTATTAGGGTGTGTTTACACTATTTAAGTTTTGCGTGATAATTGTCGTATGTGTACGCCGAGGTATGACATCACGCTTGACCAGTTCATGAGGGTCGTGCATCTGTTGCCGCGCCAGCGCGGCAACGTGGCGGTCGACAACTACACGTTCGTCAACGCCCTGCTGTGGATGTGCCGCACAGGAGCCCCGTGGAGGGGTTCTTCGGCCGTCTCAAGCAGGAGTTCTTCCACAGGCGCAGTTTCGCGGGTGTCTCGATGGACGGTTTCATCGGCATGCTGGACGAGTACATGGTCTGGTACCGGGACAGGAGGATCAAAACGGAGTTCGGCATGAGTATCATGGACCGTCGACGCGAGCTCGGTCTTGTGGCATGATTGGTGGTGATGGAATCAATGACGAGTCCAACAAAATGGCACCAGCCCCGGCCCACTTTTTGTAGACGTTTAAAAACGGGTTAGGATGCTGAATGCCAACAAGGTAAGGAGATAGGATGATAAATCCTGGATTGATGGCGTATAACGTTTTAAAGCAAAGAGCAAAGGCTGCGGGCGGGCCAAATGCATTTTGCGATTTGCTCTACAGACAAGGGCTTGAGAAGGGTATTTCTATTGGGGAAAAGACTGGCTGTACTCGGAATCTTCTCGTTGGACTGATAGCTGGAGGACTCTTGGTCGGTGTTTCATCTTTCTGCCTCCAGGGAATTACTGGGCTTCGATCGAATTCCACTGACCATGCAGAGGCCGATAAGTCTTTTGAGAATAATGATTCTGGGGATAAAGAAGAATGAAGAGTTGGCTGGAATGATTCTTTTCTGCTCAAATCTTTAGTATAAACTTAAATGAATATTTCTCGACGAGGAGGATTAAAATGGTATTAATTTATCGAACCCGGAGTTGGAGTGGATGGGGAAAGCATAACCACTATTGGAATGAGTATCGATTGGAAGGAGACGAGGTTACAAAAGTCAAATGTCATCGTCAGAAATTCTTTGATGGTAAAGAGAATACTTGGGAGGAAGATGAAGAGGAACAAGATTCTTGGTCTGTTGGGAGTTCCAATCTTCCTGATTGGCTGAAACGTTTCCTTTGAGTCTGAGAGCAGTGTCTCATGATAACGTCTATGGCTCTGCAGCGATGGCTTTGCTTAGGAAAGGAAGATTGGGTATGCCTACCAAGACACAAATGAAACGTGAAATCGTGAGTCGATCTGCTCTCAGTCTACTTGCTGCGGGGATTCAGTTCATTGAGATTCCACGGACTTATCCGACATTCGACAATGCATTCAACCATGCGTTTAAGAAATGTGGGCTGGATAGGGTTTACCCGCATGTCTTCGGACTAGGCTATTCGGATCCGCAGGATTTGATTGATAATTCAATCACACACACAGGCTATGAAATCCCGTTTGCAAGGTGGCGCAGGGAGATTCATGAGGGCAGGCGTCGTTATGAACTTTATCTCACTGATGACGCAGACCAGGATCGGCTTGAGCGGGGCGATGATCCCCGGAGCATAGTTAAGGAAATTATTTCTCAAGACTATGGAACTGACGATGCCTCACCTTTTGCAGTGTGGCCATGGACTGATTTCGGCAAGGTGATGAGCAATGAGTTAATTGCTCAGAATATTGCGCTGTATTCTGTCAGGGGCGCAGAATACAAGCAAAGTTAGGGCTGAGGACAGTGTGGTTTGCGCCGAACTTGACACGCTTTGCTCTTCCATGAGTTTGTGTGCTTGCGTCGGGGGGGAGCTCGTTGATGGGGGCGTGCGTACAGTCCAGCGCGCGCAGGGCCTTCCGATCGCGATCGTGGAGGAAATCGCCTACGAGAACGGCTGGATCGCGCGCGAGCAGCTCATGGAGTCCGCGGAACGCTACGGCAAGAGCCCCTATGTCCAGCATTTGAAGGGCCTCGCCGACGGCGAGATTATGCTCGTGCCGAATCAGAAGAACTGACTTGATGAGGCGTCTTCAAAGCGCCTCATCAAGTCAGTTCTTCTTACCAGTATGCCCTAGCCCCGTTGTCCCAGATATCCGTTTTCCCATATTCAAGTG
>OLOI01000484.1_pt1 | contig 40191 bp, 48 predicted proteins | sample 1672131 | NCBI WGS metagenome assembly OLOI01 (sample SAMEA3136651, study PRJEB25190) | human gut metagenome
ACTCCGTTTCGGTCGTTGCTAAACAAGCGCCACTGGCGCTTAGCAACGCCAAGGTTTCGTGCAAGCACGGACTTTGGTTCGTTGCTCGCGTAAATAGCATAAAATGGATGTTGAATTGCTTGTTCAACATCCATTTTCAGTATTCTTGGAGCACACTCCACGTATTTTATTTATTCAATTTAAATGAACTCTTCAAAGAAACGATGCGGTTGAAAACAAGGGCATCCGGTTTGGAATCCTTACTGTCGATACAGAAGAAACCGTTGCGGACAAACTGATAGCTGTCTCCGCCCACTGCACCTTCAAAGTTCGGCTCCAGACAACAGTCTTTCAGAACAGTCAGTGAATTCGGATTGATATTCACGCTGCCGTCTTCATTGTAAACACTGCCTTTGGACTCATCAACAAGGTTCTCATAGAGACGTACTTCTGCCTTAACAGCTGTTTCTTTAGCTACCCAGTGGATTGTTCCTTTGACTTTGCGTCCTGTAAAGCCTGAACCGCTCTTGGTCGCTGGATCATAAGTACAGTGTACTTCAACCACATTGCCTGCTTCATCCTTCACAACATCTGTGCATGTGACAAAATAAGCACTCATCAGACGAACTTCGTTGCCGGGATAGAGACGGAAATACTTCTTAGGCGGTACTTCCATGAAATCATCCTGTTCGATGTAAAGTTCTCGGCCGAACGGTACTTTTCTTGTACCCAACGCTTCGTTCTCCTGATTATTCGGTACATCCAGGTATTCAATCTGACCTTCCGGATAGTTGTCGATCACAAGCTTCAGCGGATGAAGAACAGCCATCATACGAGGGCGTTTCATCTTCAAATCTTCACGGATACAGTAGTCAAGCATTGCATAGTCAACAGAGCTGTTGCTCTTGGATACACCCACCATCTCCATAAACATCTTGATGGATTCAGGGGTATAACCTCTTCTTCTCAGTGCTGCGATGGTTACAAGACGAGGATCATCCCAACCATCAACAATACCCTGATCAACCAGCTTCTTAATATAACGCTTGCCAGTTACGACATTAGTCAGATATAACTTTGCAAATTCAATCTGTCTTGGCGGCATCGGATATTCCAGTTCGCGGACAACCCAGTCGTAAAGCGGACGATGATCTTCGAATTCCAGTGTACAGATAGAATGGGAAATACCTTCAATGGCATCTTCAATCGGATGTGCAAAGTCATACATCGGATAAATACACCATTTATCCCCTGTATTGTGGTGAGTCATTCTGGCAACCCGGTAAAGGATCGGGTCACGCATGTTGATATTCGGTGAAGACATATCGATCTTTGCTCTTAATACCTTGGATCCATCCGGATACTTGCCGTTTTTCATATCTTCAAACAACTGGAGATTCTCTTCAATACTTCTGTCACGATAAGGGCTGTTCTTGCCTGGTTCCTTTAATGTGCCGCGATATTCACGAATCTGATCAGCGGTCAGGTCACAGACATAAGCCTTGCCTTTCTTGATCAGCTTTACGGCTGCCTCATACATCTGATCAAAATAGTTGGATGCAAAACGCACTTCTCCGTCATAAGCAGCGCCAAGCCATTCTACATCGGCAATGATAGACTGTACGAATTCTGTCTTCTCTTTTGTCGGGTTCGTATCATCAAAACGAAGATGGAACTTACCGTTATACTTCTTAGCCAGTCCATAGTTCAAAAGGATGGATTTGGCATGGCCGATATGCAGATAACCATTCGGTTCCGGTGGGAATCTTGTGCAGATCTCGGTATATTTGCCTTCTGCAAGATCCTTATCAATCGCCAGTTCAATAAAATTCTTCGTTACTGCTGGTTTTTCATTTAAATTGTCAGTTGCTTTTTCCATTTTTGGTCCTCCTGAATGCAGCAGGCCACTCCACCTGCCTGCACATATGAATTTCAAGTATCTCTGTTAGATATTGTACTCTGAACGAGAGAATACTACTAAATCATACCATATTTTTAAGGATTGTAAAGCCAAAAAAGCTGTTCTTTGGCTTTTATCCGAAAATATATACTATCCTAAACTAAATCATTTTCAGACAAAGGCTTCAGCAACAGCTTTTATAGTTTTTTGTTTTTATTTTATTCTGTTAATGCGTTTAATTCGACTATTTTATAGCTTCAAAAGCAGCGTCTAATGCAGCGATGAGATCCTCGACTTTTTCAATACCGATAGAAAGACGGATTGTGTTTGGTTTGATACCCTGGTCAAGCAGTTCTTCTTCTGTGCACTGGCTGTGTGTTGTTGTTGCAGGATGAATAACCAAGGATTTTACATCAGCAACGTTTGCAAGCAATGAGAAGATGGACAGGTGGTCAATGAAATTCTGTGCTGTCTTGGCATCACCTTTAATTTCGAATGTGAAGATGGAACCGCCGCCATTTGGAAGATATTTCTTATATAATTCATGGCTAGGTTCTGTTGGCAGTGATGGATGATGAACAGCTTCTACCTGCGGATGATTTGAAAGATAATCAACAATCTTTAATGCGTTGCTGACATGGCGTTCTACTCTCAATGATAATGTTTCAAGTCCCTGAAGGAAAATGAATGCATGGAACGGTGAAAGTGTTGCGCCTGTATCTCTCAGGATGACTGCACGGATATAAGTAACAAATGCTGCAGGGCCTGCTGCATCTGTAAATGCAACACCGTGGTAGCTTGGGTTCGGATCGGAAATCCATGGATATTTGCCCGATGCTTTCCAGTCAAAGTTGCCGCTGTCAACGATGACACCGCCGATAGCTGTACCATGGCCGCCGATAAATTTTGTTGCTGAATGAACAACGATATCTGCACCGTATTCGATCGGACGAATCAGATAAGGTGTTGCAAATGTTGAATCAACAACCAGTGGAATGTGATGTTTATGAGCAATTTTAGACAGTTCCTCAATATCTACAAGATTTGAATTCGGATTACCAAGTGTCTCTATATAAATTGCTTTTGTATTTTCCTGGATTGCTGCTTCAAATGAACCTTCAACCTCCGGATCAACAAATGTTGTCGTGATGTTGTTAGTCAAAGGAAGTGTATGAGCCAGAAGGTTGTAGGTTCCGCCATAAATTGTTTTAGATGCGACGATATGTTCACCATTTTTTGCAAGTGCCTGAATGGTATAATCAATCGCTGCTGCGCCGGATGCAACAGCTAATGCTGCAACACCGCCTTCAAGCGCTGCGATACGCTGTTCAAATACATCTTCTGTTGGGTTTGTCAGTCTGCCGTAAATATTGCCGGCATCGCGAAGGCCAAAACGATCAGCCGCATGCTGTGAGTTATGGAATACGTATGATGTGGACGCATAAATTGGAACAGCTCTTGCATCTGTTACAGGGTCTGCCTGTTCCTGTCCGATATGTACCTGCTTTGTCTCGAATCCCCAGTTCTTTGAATCTTTAATATCTGCCATTGTAATGTCCTCCTGATTAATCAAAAATTTTATTTTATTCGTTTTTAATTTCTATTTCTACTTGTATGTTTTTTGTTTTCTTAGTTATTTTTATTTTTTAACTCGATAATGTCTTTTGCTGAACTTAGCCCCACATTCGGTTCCTGCTCAGCATGATTGCAAATTGTTTCATGTCTTGCAGCTCCTTTGTTAATTTCTGTATTTATACTAACATGCTAGGAATTAATTGTCCAATATGCAAAAAAAATACCCGGTTATAAATTCAGCTTATAACTCATGCAACTGACTTTATAACCGGGCAACTATGAATAGGACATTCAGGCCGAGGATGCAGACGCGGCTGCTATTCGATTTTCAGGTATTGTTTGATATAGTGGATATAGCGCTCTCCCATCTGGCTGAGTATGGTATTCTTTCGGGTTACATAGCCAATTTCCATCAGGCTGTTGGGATTTTGTTCGTCTGCATGGAATGGTACGGCAATACAGTCGCTGCCGTTGAGTTCTTCACAGATGATGCCGGAGCAAAGGGTATAGCCATTTAAGCCAATCATGAGATTCAGCATGGTCGCTCTGTCATTGGCCTTAATGACTTGTGGATATTCATTGGTAGATAGAATTTCCTCTGCCAGGTAGAAAGAGCTGTTGTCGCCCTGTTCAAAAGATAGACAAGGATACTTTTCTAATTGTTCAAAACGGATGGATGCTTCTTTTGCAAGCGGATGGTTTTTCCATAGATATACATAAGCCTGACAGTCAATCAGATGATGAAATTCCAGATTGGCATTTTTCAAAAGCTTCGTCATAGATTTACGATTGAAATCACATAGATATAAAACACCGATTTCACTCTTCATGGTATTGACATCGCTGATGACTTCACCGGTTCTGGTTTCGCGGATGGCAAATTCGTATTTGGACATATCAAATTCTCTTGCCATATCCACAAAGGCCTTGACTGCAAAAGAATAATGCTGGGTGGATACACCAAACTTCTTCTTATAAGATCCGCCTTTGCCGTATTTCTCAAGAACACTCTCATACTGTCCGTAAATCTGTTTGGCATATAGAAGAAATTCCGTTCCATCATTGGTCAGCACTGCTCCCCGGCCGTTGCGGTAAAAAATAGAAATTCCCAGTTCCTTTTCCAGTTCTTTTATAGCGCTAGTCAAGGAGGGCTGGGAAACATAAAGCTTCTCAGCCGCTTTATTAAAAGATTTCGTCTCTGCAATTGTAATAACATAATGGAGTTGTGTCAATGTCATAATAGGTGCCTTTCTGTTATTTACATATATGGTTTCGTTTTTTATACTATAGGGCAGGATTTTGGATTTGTCAAAGAATAAAGTGTGCGCTTTCTGGCACGCAGTGCCTTTTTATGTAATAGGGAATTCCAACGGAATTTCTTATTACTAAAAAAAGCGACCTTCCTATGAAGACCGCTTTCCAGCTGATGACGGGAATTGAAAACGTTTTTTCTACCTATATTAATAGGAAGAATCACCGTTTCAGAAAAACCGTGTCATATTTCGTGTCATACGGCCGAAAAAACTGTATTTTTTTACAGTCAAAGCTTTCGCTTCATTATCCCACAGCTGATAAAAAAACGCAAGAATTATTTCTCCACCGTCTTAGCTCTAGTCAGGCATGCCGGTCCGAATCTCTCGTCCTGTTTCAGCTTTTCTTCTGCCTGGAATGCAACCACGGCTTTTTCAGTATTCGCTCCAAAGCTGCCATCGATGCTGTCTTTATATACGCCGTACCACTTCAGAAACATCTGCAAATGTTTCACCTGGGTTCCCGTATCTTTAAGACCAAGATATCCCTTCGCTGGCAATGTTGGAAATGCGCCTGAATAAGTGGCCACGTTGCTCTTTTTCTGAATCACCCAGATAACGTTTGTGTCATACCTGAGAAGCTCCGGATCATAGTACCCAGTTCTTTTCTTGGATCCGGAATCTCTGACATACAATTTGCCATTCTTCAGGTTCGTGATAGCAAGATAATGACCGCCAGATGTCCAGAGGTTATTCTTACCGCCATTCTTAGTGCCCACTACCAAGAAGATAGCCCACCAGTCACCCTTAAGACTCTTCATCTGATCCATCGCTTTCTTCCAGGTTGCGCCGCCAGTATGTTCTGGTGTGTAATACGTGCTCTTAAAGCCATAATGGTCCAGAGCAACGGTGATACCTGCACGGGTTGTTCCGGAAGAACCGAAGGCCCCTCTATTGGCAAGCCATGCCGCCACCTGTTTCGGTGTGGTATAGGAAATGTTGCATGCGATAGACGCAACGGAACACGGACCACAACCCGCCAGAGGCATCGATGTGCCGTTTACATAACCCTCTTTTGTCTGATCAAATGTTACACTCATAGAAATTCTCCTTTCATAAAAAGGCACCCGAAGGTGCCTATAATTTATTCAACTCACTTTAATCAATCCAGTTTAATCAACTCGCTTTTTAGTTTCTTCAACTGTTTCTTTAATTATTTTTCACTTTCCACTTCCGGAATACCCTGGATACTTGTCAGGATGGACAATACACCCGCCAGGATGGATGCAGAAGCAACATACTTCCAGTCAACCTGTCCCATAGCTGCAGCAGCACCGATGCCGCCAACAGCCGCCTGCGCAACTGTTTTTACTGCTCTGATACCCGCTGCCTTAAACCATTTCTTTGTATTTACATTTACATTCCATACAGGATTCTTAAACATATTAATCACTTTTCCTTTCGTTGTTGATTCCAAACTGTTTCACGATATCATCAAGCCTGTGATGTGCAGACTTGGTTGAAGCATCAATCAATGCCACTTGTTTCTCGATGTCTGTAATTCTCTGATTCTGTGTTTTCTGGTCAAGACGCATCTCATTCACAGCCGACAAAATGCTGTCCTGCTTCACATCCATCTTTGCAAAGGCAACCGATAAGTCTTTACTCTCTTTTGACTCTTTCGACTGGTCGTCTCTATGTTCTTTGTGAAAAGCAAGATACAGGCTGACCAGAATGGCCGCAGTAGAAATTATCAGCGGAATATACTGCATATGTAGCCTCCCTTCTTAAATTTCTTCCCAACCATAAACGCCCGGTTCCCACACATTGCCATCAATCGTACTCCGCCACGTCTTGCCGTTATGCGTCACTTTATCGCCCTTGCCGTAAGGATTGGTGCTCTCCGGCTGCTCCCATTCCGGAATAACATTTTTATCCGGAATTAAAACTTTTGCGAATAAAGACGGCGCTGCATCCGGTGTCCAGTCTGTCTGAGACGTATGGTCTGTTAAGGTATTGTACAGGATATCGTTATACAGCACTCTTTCGCCTTTCTGATAAGCTGTACCTACTTTCCACTTCGGATACAATGCTGATGCTTTCAGTGCCTGCTCATCTGTCGCAGAGTTTCTGAGCGTCACAAGCGCATCAATAATGGCTTTTGCTTCTTCAAGTGTCATTACATCACCTCCTCTACCATGGCCAGAAAGTCGTCGCCGGAGATATCTGTATCCGCTTCATCTACAATATCTTTTGCTCCCTCAAAGATAGGTAGTGTCTTCAGATAAGCATAGGCTTTCCTGTCTGTCATGGCGCTGTCGTAATCCGTCTCATACGTGACGGCTTTTACGTATGGCTGCGCCATCGTGTTGTCTTTTTCAGCCTCTCTGGCTTTTTCATTAACATATGACAGTACAGCTATAGATGTCTGCCTGTTTGGGGTTGTCTGATGATAAAGGATACGGTGATAGCAAGTCACTACACCATCGTCCTGCATAAGTTCTTTGTATAATGCCATTTCGAGTCTCCTTTACGAAAATGTGATTCTTATATTAGCATCAATACCAACAGGGCTGTTATTTGCGGCATTTGTTGCATTGTTCCAGAATGCGATAACCCATATAGCATTGTTATCACGGACAGCTGCTGAATATCTATCTGGTTGAACCCAATCAGCTTTTATAATATATTTGCTATTTTGTCGCATCATAAGTCCGTTGATCGACGATACTGACACAGTTGGATTTCCGACAACAGGTTTGCCAAGTGGTATAGCAAAATAAAATTCTTTTGTACCTGATGTAACATATCCCGCTGTACCCAATCGCACATCAATAGAATCTCCACGACGGTAATAAGGGCGATATCCAACTTTAGATGCTCCTCCTGAAACTCTAAAGTAGACATCTTTTCCGCCGACATAAGTGTCTCCGCGCTGTTCATTATAATTAGTCCACCCGAAAGATAAATTGTTTTCCCCATCGCATGTATTAATAGCTTCTAGTTGCACACCATCATTTCGAGTAACAAACAATATGCCATTGTTCTGATTGAACCATATATTTCCACCAACACCAATATCCCTATTAGCATTCAGATTACCGTTCGCATAGAATGTACCATTGCATGCAGCATCTCCATAAAATGAGGCACCACCGGAAAATCCAGAATCGCCATTCACCTGTAAATCCGAATTCATAGTGACTTTCTTTCGAAAGATGCTTTCCAATGCCACATCCAGCATATTGTCTATCTCAGGGATTTTTCCGATAGCGATAGCGAATCTCTTAACGATATACGATAACAATCTGACGGCTGTACCGATTTCTTTGTAGAACGAAGCTGTTCCGAAGCTATCTGTAACGACTAATCCAACCTGATAAGTGCTGGCGGTGTTCAATATCGCTGTTGCAGATATGTATGTTCCAGAATAGGTGTATTGTGTTCCAGAAATCAGACCGCCCCATTTACCATCATCGTAAACAGAATATTTCAGCAAATAACTCGCTTTATTCTTGTTGTTCAGCGGTGAAACAGAATAACCAAACGTGACCTTCAGATATTGGCCATTCGCATTCGCACTGCCATTCGCATCTCCGCATCGGCTGCATTCGAAATGCGTGATCTGAGGCGGACTGTAGGCCAGAACTGTTATACTAACTGTTTTGCTAGCCGTTCTGCCTCGGCTGTCAGTAACTGTAACTGTCACAGCAACTGTGCCACTATCACGGACCTCATCTGTCATGATATAAGTATTTTCAAGCCCACTGTAGGACTGTGAACCAATATTATAGACATAAGACCTGATTGAGCTGCTATAGGCGCCGGATGCTGATGCCACGATTTTCAGCTTCGATTTTGTCTGGACGAAACCAAAATTCGATAAACCGCTGGCAGCCTCTGAAACAGTTACGGCAGATACAGATGGCGCTACTGAAGCCGGTATCGTGATATTCAGATTGACCGTCTGTGTACCACCAATTTGTGTACTGCCGTTATATGTGTTCAAACCAATCGTGATGGTGCCTTTTGTTGCTGTCGGATAGCTGCTTGCGATACCTAGCGGAACTGTCCAACTATAATTGCTCTTTACGCCTGTTGCAAAGCGTGTCCAACTTCCAGTACCGATACGATAATAAATATTATGAGTCCATGAGCTAACTGCTGGTGAAATATTAATTGTAACAGCACTCCCTAAAGCAACGGTTGAAGCGGATAATGTTGGCTTAGTTGCCCTTGGAATAGATTCGAGCTGAATACTACAACTGATAGAGCCACCAGATAGATAAGATGAACCGCTGATGGAGAATGAACCGGAGCAATCTAATTTCTTTGAACCGTCACTACCATGGCTGATAGCTCCCGTCCAGGAAGCGAGCTGTACAGTCGCTTTGTTACGGAAGTCCATAGCCATTGTTTTATTGACGACTTGCTTACCGTTGACGGTCATTTTAACTGTGTTGCCAGATGCATCAAGATTATATGCACCGTAGGAGTTGCTGTCCGACTGTGCGTACATCTTAACGGTCACGTTCGATTGATTGGTCGATGCGTCACGTTTGTTCTGAGTAATCGTCATGTATAAATGATAGTGGCCGTTATAGCCACACGATACATGATTACTTGCTGTTGAAGCCATGCTGTCTCACCTCCTTATAAGCCGATCAGTGACACAATGGTATCACCGTTGCTATTTGTTTCAACCGTCCACGCACTGTCTGCAATACGAAGCTGATTAATGATCTCACAGGTTGTATTGTACATTCGCTGATCAGATATATAAGCAACCTCATATCCATTTTGAAGAAACTGTATCCTGTCGTTCCGAATACGAAGAATCAACGGACTGGATGAATTGCCTAAAAGAATATTGCCATCTTCAAAGCGGATATACTTGCGGATTTCATCGAATGCTGCATCCGAGCCGTCTGAATAGTCGTTCAGCTGCTTAACGAGCTGATTGAAAGTTACCTGCCATGACGTTTTCGTCTGCTCAACTTCTGTATTAACAGAAGAAAGCAAGGTGTCTACATCATCTTTCAGATAGACTTTCTCATAGACGGATGATTTGATGACTTCTCCGGTCTGTTCAATATTACTGTTGACTTCCTGGCGGAGTTCGGTGAGTTTATCGTTGACATTATCCGCTGTAGCAAGGTCTTCTGGCGCTGGTGACCAGTCGGTTGCTTTGTTGCCAGCTTCAGCTTTTAAACGACGCCATCTTATTTTTCCTGTTCCAGATGAATAATCACATCGAAAACCAACATTATAATTTGTTGCTTTTCCATCCCAGGTATTTGTAACTTTAAATAACTGTGACCCAGATTCAGTTCTTATGTCAGCCAGTTTCTCAGTAAACGGATTGATTTTGTCCCACGTACCATCCTGGGACCCTTGTGTCCATAATCTAAATGTACCTTCAGACGATTTAAACCCAGACCATTCAATTTCAATAGATGTAGTGAATACATCTCCTTTTTTAAAAGTATCGGGTACTACAATTTTAGTCACATAACGACATATATTGACTCCAGTGCTAGGTATCCAATATTCAGACCATTTATTCGATGTTCCAACTGCATAATTTCTCCCTCCAATTTGCAGACCATCAAACTTTTTTGTGACATTCTGATTAATACTATCCGCAGTAACTTTAATCTGAGCATCGGCGTAAGTTTTGGCACTCTTTAGAGTAGCGTCTGCCGCTTCAGTCACTTCTTTCTTGGTTGCCCTCAGTGTAATCGCCTCAGAATTCTGCTTAATGGATGTTTCCGCATTCACTACCCGCTTGGTCAGAGCATTCACATCGTCCTGTGCCTTATCAGCAGCTTTCTGGGCATCATCGGCTGCTTTCTTGGCATTGTCTGCGGCTGTCTTGGCTGTATCCGCTGCTTTCTGAGCATTTGATGCATTCGTTTTTGCCGTATCGGCTGTGGACTGTGCGGTGGCTGCGTCCGTTTTGGCTTTGTCTGCGGCTGCTTGAGCATTAGCTACAGCTGTTTTTGCTGCTTCAACTTCTTCAGCAGTGGAATCCACTCTTCCAGACACTTCCTTAAGATTCTTCTTGGCAGTTACCAGATCTGCGGCTGCCTGGTCAGATTTCTTCTTGGCATCGTCAGCAGCTGCCTGAGCAGCGGTTGCGTTTGCTTTTGCAGCATTGGCAATGTCTTGTGCATCACTCGCTGTCTGGGCAGCATTATTAGCGGCTGTCTTGGCATCACTGGCAGTCTTTACTGCATCTGCGGCTTTCTTTTGCGCATCTGAAGCATTCACTTTTGCTTCATTGGCAATCGTCTGTGCCGCTTCAGCTTTTGCACTTGCCTGATTTGCTGCGGTCTGGGCAAGTGATGCATTTTCTTTTGCAGCATCAGCAACATCCTGCGCACTACTGGCTTTTGTAGCGGCTGCATTTGCATCACTCTGAGCCTTCTCGGCAGCGGCCTGTGCGGTAGTCACTGCTTTCTGTGCTTTAGCAATATCCCCTTCTGTGGCATCTACACGTCCCTTTACAGTGTCCAGATTCTTCTGTGCTTCTGCCAGGTCCGTTTTAGCTTTGTCTGCTACAGACTGTGCATTTTCCGCTGCGGCTTTGGCAGTGTCAGCATTACTCTGTGCTGTCTGGGCTGCCTGTGAGGCTTCATCGGCTTTTGTCTGTGCGGCTGCCGCTTCTGAAGTTGCCTGATCTGCTTTTGTCTGTGCGGCTTCTGCCTTTGTCTGAGCTGTGGCAGCGAGATCAGCGGCGTTGTTAGCAGTTTCGTCAATGACAGAAACTTTCTTAGCAGTTGTCTCAATGTTGGCAGCATTTTGACTGATTTTGGTACTTAGAGACGCCTCTGCTTCAGTCAGGTCAGTTTTCCTGGCATAATCTGCTTTCATTGTGTTGGACAATGTTGTCAGATTTTCGCCGAGAGAATCGATCTCTTTCTGTGCCTGTGCGGCATCTGCTTTTGCGGCTGCGGCTGTTTCACTAGCTTTTGTCGCATTTGTCTTAGCTTCGGTCGCATCGCTCTGCGCTGCTGTAGCTGTAGATACCGCTTCATCAGATTTTGTACTAGCAGCGTCAGCGGCAGTTTTTGCATCAGCAGCATTCTTTTCAGCATTAGCTGCGGACGTCTTTGCAGTCGCTGCATCTTCCTTGGCAGTGCTTGCTGCTTTCCAGGCATTATCAGCGGCAGTTTTAGCATCATTGACATCCTTAACGATACCGGTCACTTTTTCCGTTACTTCACCGGCAGCATCTCTGGCAGCATTGGCTGTATTCTGAGCTTCATTTGCAGAGGCAAGGGCACTATCTGCTGTACTTTTTGCACCTTCAGCGGTTTCCTTTGCGGCATTAGAGACATCTTCAGCTACTTCTGCCTGGGCTTTTGCAGCGTCTGCGGCAGCTTTAGCAGCTTCCGCCTTTATGTTTGCTCTGGACACAGATGCAGTACTTTCAGCGAATTGCCTGGCCAGATCCCGTACTTTTTCAGATATGCCACTGTCCTTGATCAGATATTCCCCAAGGGTTGCTGTTCTCTTTCGGCTCGTCACAGATGTTTCAAGCTTTAAAACACGGGTGGATGTGTATAATCTGCCTTCGTTATCAACAATATTCACTCTGTCTCCGATTTTGACATTTTCCGGAAGATAGACGATGTCCGCCTCATAATTCACTTCCATCTGGCAGAGCTTTTTCAGCTTCGTGATGGCATGAGCACACAATTCCTGCTGACTGGTGGTATCGTAACTGTAGGCCTGTATAATATGTCCGGTATATCCGTTTAATTTATTTGGCTCTTTATCCCAGACATATCTGGACCAGATAGCCAGTGCTTTTCGACTGTTCAGACGTGAACCCCACACATAAAAGTCACCGTCATCATATTTATAGCCATTTAAAGTAATTGGCTCTTCTTTGCCCTCCGGGATACCGCCGGTGACATAAAGAGATGTTGCCAGATTAGCGACACTCTTGTTAGTTGCTATGGATGCAATCTCATATCCTAAACGCAGTTGTTCACCGGTATCCTTCCCACGCTTTTTAAAGATATTGATATATTTATGTGTGATCAGAAGGCCTTTTGTTTCAAAGGAATAGGAAATTTCGGCGTTGTCAAACTGTGTGGCAATGGATGCGATACGTTCTGTGCAAGTCGTCTCTCCATCCCATGAAAGCTTTCTTGTCAGGTTCGGTATTTCATTAATACCAATCTCGAAGCCTGTATCAATGGCATATAAGCCAATGTAATGTGCAATATCATATGCTTTATCTGATGTAAAAGGCATGGCCACCTCATTTAAAAGGTCCATGCCCGCATCTTCTGCATAAACAGAGATTGTCTGTTTGGATGTATCGATGTTTGTCTCAATGATGGTGAGGAAATCTTTTTCATTTCCGTTTGAGCGCAGAATGTAATTGCCGGCATCCATCATTGTTTCCAGCTTCAACCGGTCCTTTGATGCCCACGACACTTCACATTCGAAACTGGATACGCCAGATTTAACTTCTTCTGTCTTTTTGTCATCAACAATAAGGTATGTAGATTTTAGTTGAGTTGTGGCATAGCCAAGGATATTCATCTTTCTGTCGGCAAAATAAAGAATCAAAGATATACCTCCCTGTATCGCAGTTTAAAAGTCGGTTTACTTTTTGCCCAGTCGGACCAGACGCAATGGATCTGATTTGGTCCCGGCGATAAATAAAAGTCTTCGTATTCATTGCCAAGAGCACCAAGCTCAGGTGATGGCAGCCCGTTCAGACAAATATCCGCACTGCTGCAATCAGCCGTGACTGTATCGCCTGCACTGAACTTATTGGGGATATCCTGCCAGGTGGTGCAATTATCGGCGATAAATTTTGCGTAATAAAGACCGTTTGTAAACAATGTTGGCTGTGAACCGTACTGGCCGAAAGCAATCGTGACCTGATGAACCTTTAAATTCTCCCAGGATGGATCCGTGTAGCTCTGTTTAGTGCCTGCAATATTAAAAGTGATCGTGCTGCCTTTCTTTTCTATGGAGCACGTCCGGACCGGAACAAAGTTCTGGCCGTTCTTATTGACGATTGTCCACCCAAACGAGCCGTTGTGATAACTCAGGTCGATGTTTGTGGCATAAACAGAATTGCCAACATAGATACGCTTTGTAGCTTTCGTTCCGCCGGTACTTTTCATGATCGATACACCGGCAACGATTTTATGAGGGTTGCTGTCCGTGTTGATCAGCATCATCTGAAAGATGCCTCTCTCATTGCCCGCTGTTTTGGATGTTCCAATGCTCATCAGCTGCTTCCACTGCATACGGAAATTAGCAGAACCAACCACTCCGGATGCATCTGCTGAAAGTACACGGGTAATGGTCGGTCCGTGCCACTGCGAACCGGATCCATAGTTACCGGCCGTCAGGATATTAATTGCCCCGGCGGCCATTGTCTTCACAGAACCTACCTGTACCCAGGCAGAAGAGCCCGCAACATCCCCGCTGTTCTGTCCCCAGCCACTTGCTGCAGATGCGTTCCATGATGTAAAAGATTGATTAAATAACGTCTGGGACGCCGGAAAGCTTTCGCCTTCAGTTTCTTCCGGATCCCCGAGCTGGATAATGTGTGCATTATCATTTAAAAAAGCAATGTAACCGCAGTCGCCGGTGTCAATAGTTGCTTCCAATGTCGGAAAACTCTTATATGCACCTTTGTAATCAATAACAAAAGTTGTCCCATCATCCTCATTGGGTGAGGCCTCATATTCCTGCAGCGAATATTTAAAAGGATCAGAACATATAAAAGAAAACTCACCTCGCACAGTGTTTCTCCCAGGTGTAACGTCTTCGATGCCCGACAGTGTTCCTCTGAAAAACTTATCCGATTCATCGGCGAACACAAGCAGTGACTGATCAACACTTAATATGGCGTTCAATTGATTGAAGGCTGCTCTGAAGGCAGCGTTATCTGCTGCCTCAAGAACATATCCGACAGTAATCGTCCTTTCCGGATAACGACTGTAACGGAAGTCTGCACCGTCACGGCTTTCAACGGTTTGTGTCGTTACGGCTTTGTTTAACATTTCCCGCCCTTTTACATAGAGCGTCCGATACCCTTGAATTTGATCTTCTATATATTCTCCATTGATCATCAGAGCTTCAGAGGGCAGTATACTGCCGCTCTGATACTCATTGACATCTATAAAATCATACATAACTGCCCTCCTTATCTGATACCCTGTTTGCGGTTTCTGTACTTCTGTCTCTTTGCCAGTTCCGCCTCTGTATACGGAGCTGTCACTGTGGCCACTTCTTTTCCGTCAATCTCAACCGGCACATAAATCACATACTCGGCTGAATCATTGTAGAAATATTCGTCGTTCAGTGCGGTATCCCATCCGGCAAGTGCCATTTGGGGTACATTGACCGCTGGTATAGAAACCAGATCAGACGCTGCTTTCCATGCGTCTTTGGTCAGATTTTTAATACCATTTGTAAAGCCTTCACCGAAATATTTGCCTAACTGATACGTCAGTTTAGACGGGCTGTGGATCATGGCCTTCGCCCTGATGGCACGTTCTGCCTGTGCAACAAGTGCGTTGGCGGCCGCCCTGACATTGCCAAGCTGACTCCAAATACCATTTGCCAGACCTTGCCCAATATAAACACCATATTGATACGTGCTGACATTAGATAACGCTGAACGGACAGCGCTCACCAGTCGTCTGGATGCACCAGATACAGCTCCGGACTTAGATGATATCGCTGATGCAAAGTTCTGGCCAATAGTCTGGCCGCTTGTCCGTGCACCTGTAATCGCCGGCTTAAATGCTGTGACGATGTTTCTAGCAATCTTTCCTGCATTGCTGACAGCTGTTGCACCGCCGGTGTTTAATGAAGCATTAAATCCATTCATAGCCGTGGATGCGACATTATTGATACTGCCAACGCTTCCCTGCAGACCGAATGATAAACTCTGTCCGATTGATGAACCTGCCGTCATGGCCGTTCCGGAAGCTGCTGAAAATGTATTGGTCGCAGATGTCACAACGCTCTGTGCTGCAGATGTGACGGTTCCTGTACTGCTCTGCATGCCGGATGCAACACTGCTGGTTGCGGCTGTACCCATAGATGTTGCTGCAGATGATACCTGCGGAATACCGGCATTGATAGAAGATACACTACCTGATGTAACACTCTCGCCACCTTTTTCACCACCCGCGAACCAGTCACTGATGGATCCGAAGAAGTTTCCGATCTTTCCGCCAATGCCTGCCAGACCGCCGAAGATACCTTCGCCAATAGCGGATACGATCTGACTGCCTACTGCCAGCCAATCCGTTGACATAATCGTATCAATCATGGATGAAATAACCTGTGGAATGGCTGATATCAACTGAGGGATGGCCGAGATAAGACCTTGTGCCAATGTACCGATAATCTGAGCGGCCAGCGTCAGAATCGTCGGCAGATTCTGGATAAATCCCTGCGCAAATGTCGATATAGCTGTAACTGCTGAATTAATCAGCGTTGGCAGATTATTTGCAATACCCTGTGCCAGTGCAAGAAGCAGCTGCATACCGGATACGATCAGAGATGGCAATGCAGATGCAATGCCCACAAGCAGCGTTGATATCATATTGGTTGCTGATGCGGCGAGACTTGGAAGTGCGCTGATCAGACCGGATACAAGCGACTGAACCAATGTTACACCGCCATTTAAAATAGCCGGCAAATTAGCGGTTATCGTATCTAAGAGACCGGATACAAGTTTACCGCCTTGCTGAATCAATTCCGGAAGTCGGCTTGATATGCCATTTACCAGATTCGTGATGATCTGTGGACCTTTAGTCTGGGCCATTGATAACATCTGGTCGATCTGGGTACCGAACTGAGAATACAGAAGCCCAATTCCGGCCAATGCTGCCGCAACCAGTGCCGCAGGCATCAATGCTTTTAAGGCAAGCCCCATAATCTTTGTAAGTCCGGAAGCTGTCTTTGCTCCAAGATTTACAGCTGCACCGGCAACTGTTGAAAGTGCTTTGCCAACAACAGAGCCTACCATCGAAAATGGCTTCAGGATGGTTGCTGCCTTGGACGACATTGAACTCAGCGCTGATGTCGCATTTTTGACACCTTTGCTCATGCTCTTGCCGATGCCATTGCCGAAGGATGATATCTTCGAACCTGTATTAGAAAGCGATTCCCATATTTTTATGCCGGAATCAGTAAACTTGGATGAAACCGTACTCATCGAATCGGCAATTGAGAAGCCGAATTCATCCAGGCTTGTGCCAAACCCTTTGAAAGTATTCCGCACGCCTCGGATGTTCTTCTGAATACCTTTCCCAACTGAATCTATGCTGAATTTGCTCAGATTGCTTTTGAATCCTGCCGCAGATGAAGCAACGCTCGAAACAAGCCCGCCAAAACCACCGTTTACAACGTCAATACCTTTACTGACTGCAGACCAAGTGCCACTGCTAAAAAACGCATTTGCACCGACAACAGCACCGATACCGGCGATGGCTGCACCAACATTCTTGACGCCGTCACTTGTACCGGACAGCATCTTATTAACCTCGGCAACAACTCCGGACGGACCGGAGGATGCATAAACGTTACTCAGATTCTTAACGGCATCTGCCGCCTTATTAACAACATCTGTTACAGACTGAACCACACTCCGCATAGAGCCGAGGCCGTCTTTTGATTTTCCAAGCGCATTGACGGCTGAGTAGATATTTGTGCTCAATCCTTCCCAGGCAGATTTCAGAACTGTCACGTCACCATACAGATTGTCCATTTTTACATCTGCCTGCTTTTGTGCGGCTCCTGTGGAATTTTTGATTGAGTCTGCCAGACTGTTGTATTCGTCATCGGTAGCATTCAGGATAGCAAGCAGACCTTTCTGAGCTTCCATACCGGCTACAGTATTGGCCAGCGCAGTTTTCTGCTCGTTGTTCATGCCTTTTGTTGCGTCACGCAGTTCCGTCATGACATCCCCAAGGGCACGGGCATTACCACTTGAATCGTAGAATTTAACGCCTAACTTCTCAATAGCTTCTCTGGCACCGCTGGTGTTGGTTGCCAGTCGGGTCATGACACTGTTGAGGGATGTACCAGCCATAGAACCTTTTAAGCCTCGGTTTGCCATTAAACCAATAGCCAGAGACACGTCCTCAATACTGTAGCCAAGAGAACCGGCCATAGTGCCGACATATTTGAATGTCTCACCCATCAGGCCAACATTGGTATTGGCGGATGCTGCAGTCGCAGCTAAAGTATCCGCAAAGTATGTAGCATTTGCAACGCCTTTTGTCGTCCCATCAGCTGCCAGTCCAAAAGCTGTCATGGCATCCGTTACAATATCGGAAACGGATGCCAAATCTTCACCGGAAGCAGCCGCCAGATTCATGACACCCTCAATACCGTTTAACATGTCTTTTGCATTCCATCCGGCCATGGCCATGTAGCCCATGGCATCAGCGGCTTCTGATGCGGAAAACTTTGTCTTTGCACCCATTTCCTGCGCCTTTGCGCTGAGGGCTTCAAAGTCTGCACCGGTGGCACCACTTAAAGCCTGGACATTTGACATGGAAGATTCAAATGCCATGCCGGTGCTGACAACCGATGAGACCAGTGATTTCGCACCACCAGCAATGGTATCAAAAGCCTTCTGTCCAATGCCGGTCAGAACACCGAAGCCAAGACCGGAAGAAATCTTTCCAGATAATGTATCGATGCTGCGGCCCGCGTTATTAAGGGTGGATGTAAATCCTCTGTCAACTGCCGATAAGACGGCTTTTACCGAATAGTCTCCCATTATCGACCTCCTTTCAGCAGATGGCCGATACCGTCGAACCGGCTTCTTTTCTTCTTTCCAAGCGCCTGTCTGACAGCATTTTTGTAATCAAAAAACTGCGAGAACTTTGCATAGACAGGACGCCTTTTGCCCTTGCCTGCGCTTTTAGTCGCTCTCGCAGCATTTGTCAGCCATGCCAGCTGATGGACCCGATAATCACGGTCAATATTTTTCAGATTGTTTGCCTTCATCAGAAGCCGGTATTCACGGATGGTCATCCGGTCTACTTCATCAAGACTCTTCATCCCCAGATATCTGAAGCAGCTGATAGCTACATCTTCATACACTTCCTGAAAGCTTACTGGCTGATGAGTCCCATCGCTTCTGCCTGTTTCAGAAGATTCAGCGTCTTTTTCTTGGATACATTGCTCTTCTTTAAAAAATCGATCACCCCATCAAAGAGGGCATCTACATCTGTCTCTTCATCCTCGATGTATTCTTCCAGTACATCCGCAGTCAGACGTGGCTCCTGCCCTTTATTCGCAAGAAGAAGCACATCTTCAAGTGCCTGGGCATCGCCGTCAAGAATACCGCCGACAGCTGTCTGGAAACCGATATTCTGCTGTGTACCGTTTGGTGCCTTTACTGTCTGCTGCTTATCGATTTCTCTCATGAAACCGAAACCGAATTTAAACTGATAAACCTGTCCTTTGACCTGTAATTCCATCATTTAATCAATCCTCCTATTTTGCTTCCTGTGTTGTATCCTTAAATACGTAAGATGCAACCTTTTCCTGTTCGGCAGTAACTGTTACATAGCCGTCTTTTCCTTCTCCTTCGATCGCAAAATCAATAGAAACCTCTGCATGATCTTCAGCGTTGGAAGACAGCTCAAGGCTTGTCACATATCCCTGGAAATATTTTCCTTTGTATTTTGACGCATTTTCGCTGGTGCCCTTCTTTGCAAGATTGATCTCCCAGATCTCCACACGTTCCCCCGTGTCGATGGCCTGTTCAAGCTTTGCAATCATCTCATCATTTTCATCTGCAAACAGTGCGGTTGCGGAGATTTCTGTTTCAATATCGCCCGGAACCCTGATCGGGCCGTCTTTCGTCACGACGGTATCGGAATCCCTGGACTTTGTACGGCCATTCTCTGTCTGGAATGCCAGTGCCATCGCCGCCATCGTCTTGGCGTCTGCCAGCAGGCGGTATAAATAAACAATCTTGTTGCCTTTAATTGCTCCCATTCATTTCATCCTTTCTCATAAAATGTCAAAGACCAGGCTTATCATTCCGCGCCATATGGACGGAGTGACAGTCCGGTCTTCATTAATTGTAAATGTGCTGTCGCTGATCCGAAGCGACACTTCATAACCATAAGCTTCTTCAAGGCCCCTGGCGTAGTCCATCAATCGACTGCAGACAGCTGAGACATTGCTTCTTTTCTCATACCTATCCCAAATATTCAGATTCACTGTGATCCGGGGTAAAGCACGGCCTTTGGCGGCCAGATACCCAGTAGAAAAATCCTCGAAATCGCCAAAAGGATAGCCGACATCTTTCATAGGTCTGCTTTCATATACCGGAAGCTTTGCGGCGAGATATTTCCACAGGGCATCGTGAATGGCCTGTTCTGCTGTTTTCATCACTTCACCAGCTTTCTCATGTCTGAATTAAACTTCGGTTCTATTTCTGTCAGTGCCGGTTTCACAAAAGGCTGCTTTTCCATGTAGCGGGTACCGTATTCCGGATAAGGTGAATATTCCGTTGTTGGTTCAACCTCCGCTGTAAAACCGCCGTCTTTGATATTCAGGCGGATACTTCGTTTTGTTGTACCGGTCTGGTAGCCTTTTTTGAAATCTGCTTTCCGCTTCATAGTCCTTTGCAAGTCAGCACCGTTTTTCTGAACAACCGTCTTCACATCATCCATTTTCACATTTTTCTTTAAAGCCCTGGCCAACTCGACCAGTCCTGTCACTTTTAAATCAGCCATTCTTTACCACCACCAGACTCTGTCTGTCGGACGGATAACGCTCTGTATCTGCCAGATACCTTACACCGTCGATTTCAACAGCATCAAAAGCACCTTTAAACGGTCTTCGCAGCCGTATGACATAGCGATCTGACCGGATATCTCCAAACACGGCCTGCTGCCGTTCCGCAGACATGTGCGTAACGTTGGCCCATCGTTTCACACGGCTTTCTGCCTCTGCTTTCCATTCACCGGCATCCGGATCATATTCTTTCTTACCGGCACATACAAAAAAGAGCGGTGTATTATATCTCATCGAAATCTCACCCGCCCTTTTGTACCATGCTTCTCATTCCATGATTGAATAGCTGTCAGATACGGCGAAATGTCACTGCCATAGGTGACACTCTCGCCTTCCTGGGTATACGAAGACATTCCTTCATTGCCGATCCGGTTAAATCTGGCCACGGCCATCTCCGTGACTATGTAAGAAAGTTCTTCCGGCACTTCCTTCGTCTCGGAGGACAGATAAGACAGCACCTGCCTCCGGGCATTCTCAATGATCAAACTCAGCTTCCTGTCCAGCACTGCGTCCTCCTCATCTGAGGAAATATCAAGAAGAAGCTTTACATCTTCAAGTGCTGTCATCATTCATCTGCTCCTTATTTTTTGCCGGTAGTATCTGCAGAAGCTGCCTCAGCTGCATTGATCGTTGCAACGATAACACCATCCAATAATTCTGGATAAAATACAACGCTGCTGAACATCAGTGTATCGATAGTTGCATTATCAGAAGATACAGCATGTGTCATGCCAATCAAGCCTGTAGAGTCTGTTGTCAGGCCAAAAGACTGTGCCAGATCAGAGGACTGTGCCGGTACATAAGCACCTCTTAAATTCTCTTTCGCTGTGGCAACAAGCTTGCCTTTTGTCAGAGACGGTGCGATAACGACCGTACCAAGACCAAGGAAGTCCTGAATGTAAGAAATGCCGAACGCTGTCTGCATTGTCACCTGTGCGGTCGCCAGGTATTCAGCCACATCATCGGAGGAAACAAAATAGATCGGTGTTGCATCCTCGTCTTCATAGAACTTCGCCACAGCACCCCAAGCTGCTGAAAGTGTTGCCTGCAAGCCTGTGCCGGACGCTGTACCCGTACCTGTCAGAAGGACGGTATAGAAATCCTTCTTAATGCTCTTCTGAATGCTGGAAACAAGCTTCTCATCTGTCTTGTTGATCGCCAGATCTCTGCCGCTTCTCTGGATAGCTTCAGCAGTTGTCTGCTTTCTGAACTTCTTTAGTGTCATTTCAATCGTTCTGGCAAGCGTCTGCTGGATCTTTGTCAGGCCGATTGTCTCACCCTCGCCAACCTGCTGTGGCGTATTGACCTGCTCCATCTTATAGATTTTGATGGTGGAACCACTGGTCATCGGGTCAAGGTCCGTAATGCCAAGCAGGTTCTGCAGTTCTGTGATATTGCTCTGCAGACGGCTCGTGAAATCCACAGAAATCGCCGGTTCGAGATCTGTTGTCTTTGTTGTGTTTTCCTCAGCTGCAAAGAGCTGAAGACCGCTTAATCTAAATTTTTTCTCCATTTTCTCAATCTCCTTTACTTAAATAAATCCATGTTCGCTGCAATCAGTCTCTGTCTCTCAACACGGTTGGCCACTTTTAAGATATCCTCTTTGGTGTATCCGCCCTTACCAGAGCCTGTGCCAGTCTTTGGTGGTTCGCCCTTTAAAGCATCCTTGACAGCTTTATTGACGGCTTTCTGGAACAGATTGGCAAATGTATCAATAGACTTCTTAGTACTCTCTGCATCCTCAGACACGATCATAGAGATCAGTGCATCGTCTGCATGGATGTTGCGCTCAGAAAGGATACTTCTGGCCGTGGCCATCATCTCAGATCTGTTTTTCTCAGAGAGCAGCTCATTCAGCTGTCTTTCCATGTCAGCCTGTTTCTGTTTGGTCTTTTCTTCCTCAGTCATGCTGGCAAGGCGTCTTGCTTCATCTACTTCTCTGTCCTTCTTCTTCTGCCACTCCGCAAACTTCCGGTTGAGGATACGGTCTAAATCATCATCTGTGTATTTTGCTTCTTTCCCGTCTCCTTCTTTGCCTTTTGGCTCACCGCCGTTTTTGCCATCACTGCCGCTTCCGGAAGAACCACCGGCACCGCCGTCAGCACCAGCGCCGTCTGCTCCGGCACCACCGTCACCGCCATCTTCTGCGAACAACTGAAGCCCTGCTAAAAGAAACTGATTCCATTTCATTTTTTTCATAAAATATTTACCTCGCTTTATAGATTTTCGTCATCTGCCACAGCTTTTTATGAGTTCCGTGCCTGCTCGCTCTTTCCACCGTAGTTTTAAGTCGCCACGCCTGACTCTCCCACAGCTTTTACTGTCTTCCGTGCCTGGACCTGTCTTTTACAATATCCGGATATATCCCGGAAATTCATCGACAACTAAACAGATGCCAATAAAAAAGGAATCTACCAGAGTTTTAGCTTTCTCTGATAAATCCCCATATTTTATATCAACCCACCCGGGCTGAATATCGTATTCAATTTTGTCTTCCGTTAAATCGGTTAGAGATTTAAACAAAGTGATTGACAATGCCGTCACAGCTGCACAGATAATATCTTCACCGCTGGCAGCATAACCGGCATGGCCAGACACAGTCAATCGGTCTTTTCTTACCGTTATATCAATCAACGTTCACCACATCCTTTCATTCCGACTGTTCCCCGCCGGTGGGAGATGAATGGATCACCGCCTTTCTACTCTGCTGTGTAATCTTCAATGACCGGAATACCGTACTCAATAGCACATATATTTTCGATCTTGCATTCTCTCGCATCTTCCCAATCCGGAGCAAAATAAGCCACATCAGCATCTGCCAGAAGTTCCAAAGATTTTCCTAAGAACCATAACGGCTTCGCATTGACCGGCGCTTTCTCAAAGAAGGAATCAATTACTTCTACCGGTTCGCCAATCACCTTTTCTGCTGCCTCGATTGCTTTCTGACGTTCTGCCAGGATTTCTTCATCTGATTTGCCGCGCATCGGCTGGCTGATAAATAATTTCTTCATACTGATTTACACCTCCTGTTTTGGCTGAATGTTTCCACATCCACGACAATATGTTTTTTCACCAACTTCTTTAGTACACATACAATTATGTACTTCATCACATTTCTTTTCATCCACTTCTACATAGTCTTCCATATTTTTTCTGTGCCCCCTATTCTTCTGTATGACATGTATTGGTTATTTTACCGTATACATCCTCATAAAGCTCCTGCTTATCACCGTTGTAGGTGTACTCAGCATAGATACCATCTCCACTTACTGTAGTGGATACCAGGCATTTATAGTTCTGCAGCGTCTTACAGGACCATACTACAAATACATTTCCGAGATTAATCTGAACCCCCGGTTTGTTCTTGCGGTACCATTCAACAAGTTTCTTCCGTGCAACACTTTGAAAATGTGCCATCCCTGTGATAATCATATTTTTTCACCTTGTCCTTTCTTAAAAATGGGTATAATAATACCACCGGCCATAATTGACTGGTGGTACTATCCAACATTTTTCAAAATATTCAATTTTATAATCTCCTGTTCACTGTTTTATATGAACGGTATCATTTCTTTTGCTTCTTTCAAGGTCTTCTTTGCTTTCTCAAGCAATGAATTCTCAAATAAATATTCTATACCCTTCGGTGTAATAATGGCATCCTGTAAATCTCCAAAAACCACACCGTTTTTCGTGGGCGTCATAGCTATGCCTTTTATATAACCTTCACTGATTAAGCTAATCACAATATACGTCCAGTAGCTATCCGGGATGTTATATGTTGACGCCGTAAGGTATGCGATTTCTGGCTGATTACCAGCTTTCAGGCAATCATATAGATATTTCAATACCCTGTAAACAATTACAAAATAATCATTTTGAGCCATTTTCTCTCTTTCCCAGAATTAATCAGATTATTCCTGAATTAATAGCATTAATAAATCGGTGGCCAATCTGTTAATTTGTCACATTCTTCCTTTAGACGCTGAAGCTCTTCTTCTCTTTCTTCCGGTGTCATATCCGGACGTGAAATAACAACATCTAAATACGACCTTACTGTAGTTCCTGCCATGTTATATCATACTCCTTCACCATTTCATTTAAAGCCTTTACATGTGCTTTCTCAATACTTAAATTATATGGTGAATTTGTGTATTTGTCAATTCTGTCATCTAACATTCTAGGTAAAAAAGCTTTGTTTCCTACAGTATACTTATATACTTTGCCTTCATGTGTCGCAACAATTCCGAAATTATATTTTCTATAACCAGCGGCTGCAAAATCACTACCTGTTGGCAATATATTTGTGGGATGATTATGTATACCGATTATTCCATCAGAATAATTTTTCCTTAACATATTCGTTTCATCCTCGGATATTCCAACACCAAGTTCGTTTTCACCTGATATTTTTCTGAGTATTAAATTTCCATATGTATCTATGATATACAAATCCTCGCCATCGGTTCCGTTTCTATGTGTCAACATAGCGGTTGCGTATCTTCTCAATACATCATTGACCGTTGAATTATCCGTTATCTGATTAAATTTTTTTCTGAAACTCTCAGATTTTATATAATTTAGATCAACTGCATTTGTTCCGATTCTCTTAATCGTTTCTGCATATATAGCTTTTTCTTCTGAGTTATTGGAAAAGCCACTGCCTTTCAGACTCTGCCACTCCTCAGTGCTTCCACCCTTATCCAAGAAATCCAGCCAAGCCTCATACTCAGCACTGTCCTGATAAGCAGCGGTTGAGCATCGGCAGTTCGGATGCATTGGCGGCGCATTAGTTCCCGGCATCATCTTGGCAACCTTAAAATGCTGGCCATCTAATCCGGCGCATTTCTCGCAGGCTGTTCCGTTGGCGATAAACTCATATTCTTCAAAGCCGTTCTTTTCAAAAGACCGCTTCTGAGCTGCCGTCTGGACTCTTGCAAGCTCTGTGCGCATCAGACGTTCAGAATTACCAATGCCGACATTAAAGTACTTTCTGAGCTCCACGGCGAGCCGTCTGGGGTTCCTTCCCTGAATCAATCCGGTTTGCAAAAGACTGGATAACTGATTTTTTAACACATCCTGATGCATCCAGATACGATCAGAGAATGTCGCGTTATGAAAAGAGGCATCCACAATGGAATGAACCATTTCCGCATTATCCGTGATGGTCTCACCAAGAATCCCCGCCTGACGCTTGAATTCATCCAATGTTCTGTCCGTCAGTGTCTGCTCAAAATATTTCTGCAGCTCATCATAGCCGCTGACCAGTTCCAGACCAATATTGGCCTTTAACATTTCCAGACGGTTAATCTTCATGGTCGCATTGTAGAGGCGCATCTCCTCGTTGGCTTTATCGGAGAAGTCACGGTTTCTGACATATTTCTTTGCCTTTCTGGCATAAGCTTTGATATCCAACTGTGAAACTCTCTTTTTTGCTTCGGCCATGCTGATATCTTCTTTGACTGCATATTTGATATAAAAGCTGTCTATTTCCTTCTGGATACGCTCCATCATGTCTGCGTAGATTTCCTGTATCTCTTCGTAATAGGCCTCTTCATCTTTCTGGTAGCTCTTCAGGGCATCTGCCTCACGCTTCTTCCAATACTCACTGCTCGTCATGGGCATTTGCTCCCTTAGTGAACATCATATTCGTTACGGCGTCCTGCTGCAGCTTCGCCTGTTCCTTATCCAGCTTTTCAACTTCTTCACTGACATTGTCAACGATAGACAATACCGACAACTGTGTCTCCTGTGATACGATGCCAGACAGGTTCTTCGCATTCTCTACTTCCTCAGTTACATTTGCCGGGAAGTTTCTGGTAAAGCGCATTTTAATACCGATCCAGTCATCTGCTTTGATCCCCTGTGTCTGACTGACCGGATTACTGAAAATCAGACTGTATCTTTTGTTCATACCGCTTCTGAACTTTCGTTCTTTCGTCATGGCCAGATTGTTCATGCTCTGAAGCTTATATTTCAAGGCAATGCCGGAGCTTGTACCAAAATTCTCATCAGAAATATTGGCAACCATGCTGATATTAAAGATAAGCTTTTCCAGACGGTTGATCAGATTCTCCTGTGTGGTGTCACCATTAGGCTTCTGCAGGAATTCAACAATGACCTTGTCTGTATCGCCATCAAAATTGATGATACGGTCATCCCGGATATGCTTGATATCATCATCATCTAGATAAGTACCAAGAACTTTCAGATATGCGTCCGCAAAATAATCAACATCGTTAGCTTTTTCTGAAATGGCTTTGTTGTACGCATTGATCATCGGCAGCGCACTCTCGAAGATGCCCATACGTTCATTGTTTTCTATGTACTCGACAGCCGGTACGCCATCAAAACCATGAATCTTTTCTTCATCTGTCCACTGATAACCGGCTTTCAAGCAGAAATGCCGGACGATTCTCTCATTAGAGTAACTACCTCTCTCGATGTTCTCGGAATCTGTATAATAGCGAATAAAAAACAGCGGATTTTTCAATACGCTGTCATCATAAACCATAAATGATTCTACCGGCGACAGATAGGTAATGCCGATATTACCAACTGCATCCACGTAATACATTTCATAGGCACTGCCATAAATACTACACATTTTTGACAACTCAGCATTGTTGTCGTCCTGGTCATTGTAACTGTCCAGAAATTCCAGATAATTATCAACCTCTTCTTTTTCATGACTGACCTTTACTGGGATACCAATAAAAAAGCCGTTCATCGTATCAACAATATACTTTGCAAAGTTGGCCGAGATCCGGTTGTCGGGCTTCCAACTCGGTTTTGGCCGAAGGCCGTATATTTCATAATGATTTTCGTAAGCATCCTTTAATTTCTGATAGCGGTTGGTTACTTCCGTTTTATGTTTGGTTATCAACTTTCCGAGAAGCTCCGGCGTCATCTTTGTTCCTGCCGGTACTCTTATCATGTTAGACTCCTCCCTTTACTCTGTTCAGATGTGGTTTATTACCAAGTATCGTAAAAACAAAATATCTCACTGCATCCATAGCGTGATCATGCTGTTTCACCGGCCTGTCTTCGCCGTATTCTGCCGCCTTTGCATCCCAGATATACGAACCAAATTCCATGATGGTATTCTCGCAGCTGTCTGCAAAGACGATTCTCAGAAGGTTTAACATTGTTGATACCAGGCGGATGCCGTCTTCTACATCGTTCTTTGCTTTCAGCACCCTGTACCCTCGTTTTCTCAGCTCTGCAATAAAAGAAGCGGCAGCAGGGTCAACTATGATCGCTTTGATCTCTGTGCCATCCAGCCACTGTTCAAGGTCGTCAGCATATTCTGAATCTGTTTTCTGTTTCCCATGATCTCGGCCGGAATAGAAATATTCCCGGATGCAGTACCAAACGCCATCAACGCCCTTATTCCACAACAGAAAAACCGTTGCATTCTGCGTACCATAGTCACAGCTGACATACCGGTTCCCGTCTATGAGTTTTGGCCGGATAGCCTGAATGTTTCTGACATGCTTTTCTTTCTCAAACATGTCATAGATAATGCCTTCTGCCATGGCCCATAGCCCTTTGATATAGCGCTGATAGAACACACCCGTATACATTGAACGGTATCTGGCTTTAATGGCCTCAGACAGGCTCAGATTGTCGTCCATGGTGAAATGGAGATATAACAGATGCTTGTCTCTTGCCTTATCTATCCAGTTCAGCTTGAACCAGTGATACGGACCATCCGGATTGCAGTTAAACCAATACTTTGAGCCATCGACAGAACAACGGCCAGTTGCCTGGTTAGCAAAAGATTCAGGCATCAAAGCAACTTCATCAAAAAAGACCCCGGCCAGAGTAATACCCTGGATGAGGTCTTGCGAACGTTCGTCCTTACCGCCAAATATGTAAAAATTGTTTTCAACACTGCCCCTGGATACGACAACTAAGTTATCGGCTCTATGATCCGCAACTCTGTATCCTCGAGATTTCAACATCAGTTTCAGCCAGAACAAAACGTTTCGTCTGAATGAGCCGATCGTCTTGCCGCACATGGCAAAATTCTGGCCGTTAAATGTCGTCATGGCCCACAGCACAAACGATAACGACATGCTGACTGTTTTACCGGAACGGATAGCACCATCAGCGATAATGCCATCATAATCTTTAACCGGTGATGTCTCTGTCCACCAGTTCAGGACCTTGCGCTGCTTTCTTGAGAAAGGTTGAAAATGAAAGAACTGTTTAATCCGTTTCATCTTGCACAGCCTCCTCTGACCAATCATCAGCGGCAGTTCCCTTTAAAGCTTCAAGAAAACCGTCATCAGCTGCCTCTTCATCATCATCCAGCTGCGCTTTCGCCTTAAGCAGTTCTGTCTGGGCATTAATCTGATTTATCTTCGCCTGTTGCTCCACTGTGGCAATATCCATATGGGCAGCCAACCAAGCAAGTGCTTTCATCCGGTCCGCCAATTTAATGCTGGCTCCATCTTTTCCTTGTTTGACCTCAGACAGAATGGAACCATCTACCTCGCTTGAAGCTTTAAATCGTACGGTATTAACTATCTTTGTCAGCGTTTTTTCTTCCCCTGTCTCTGGGTCTTTGACTTTTACAGGCCCGTACAATGCCATAACTGGGACTTCTTCAGTTCCAAAATCAAGGAAATCTGTGATATCCGCAAAGGCAATATCTATGTACTTCTGAAAGATGTCCGATTCAGATAAGAATTCTCTGTTAAGGCGTTCTTTTTTTAGGCTTAAAATTTCTTCTTTTACTCTAGCATTTCCTAGCATCCTCGGTCCGTTTGCCGCTGCTGTTGGATAATCCGCTTTGTATGCTTTCTGATAAGCTTTTGTCGCATTAAAGCTTCTCGTGTAATATAAACAAAAAAGCCGTTGCTTATCGGTTAATTCAAGGTTTTTCATCACCTGTTCAACTTCTTTCACAGCAGCTTTTTCTTTTGTATTTTTTTGTGTGCACACATTTTTTATTTTTGTATGCACACTTTTTTCATTATCTTTCGACCATTTATATCTTGTCTTCCAGGATTTGACTGTATTGATTGTTACACCGTATTTTTCAGCAATATCCTTATATTTCATACCATTGCAGTAATCAATATAGGCAAGGTCATAGTTTGATGTTCCTACCCTTTCATTCAAGCCTCACCACCTCTCATTCATTGATATTTAAGCCGCCATCAGGAATCGAACCCGCGACCATCTACATTGCAGCTGCTCTACCACTGAGCTATGACGACACGAAAAAGACGCCCAGTCAAACCGGGCGTCCATATACAAAAGGAGGGATTCAATTAATGAACCAGTATGCCACAAGGTCTCTTCCCGAAAACCTCAGTCTAACTATATCACACTTTTACTATGACATACTATGACATCTTTTATATCGATGCTGTCTAGTGCCTGCGAATGAATACGATGAACATGCCTCCATGTATAGTTCAAGTTTACAGCAATATCCTCCCACGACATCCCCTTTATGTACCGGCACATCAGCAGCGCTCTCTGGTTATCATCCTCCACTCTTCGGATCCTGTCTGATATGTTCTCATACAATCGGACTTTTTCAAGCTGCCATTCTTTCAGCCTGGTCAGCTGCTCATCCATTCTAGCCATGTACGCAGATAAATCACTGTGATCAGAACCATGCGGCATACCATCCATGACCATTGACGGAAACATTTTGTCTTCTCGAAGTCGCTGAATTTCATCAAGGATCATTTGCTCTTCCCGGACAGCTGCACGGTACTTATTTAGCCAGACTATTTTTCTGTGGTTTTCTTCTTTCTTTGACATTTCCATCGGTATCCCCTCCCACTCAAAACGGGACAGTACAACGCCGTCCCTGGTTAATTGTTATTTACTTACTACATTTCACGTTCTTTTCTAATCCTTGCCGCCCATCTGTGCCATTTTGAATTATCGCATGATTCCAAAATGGGGACACCAACCGCATCCGCTACCATCAGGACATCCGCTAGCTCTTCATTTAGCTGCTCCGATGCAATTGATATATTGGCCGGTGTTGGATTGTCGGAAAGCTTTTCAGCTCTGATCAGCTTCAACGCCGCCTGTGACAGTTCTGCTGCTTCTTCTGCAAGCTGTTCAAGAAGTGTTCTTCTGTCTGTATGTTCAAGCACGTATCTTTTATCATCAATATAGCTCATCATTTCACCCGCTTTCTGTATTTGAGCTTATCCTCTTCTCTGGCAAGAACTACATCGGATTTACTGTAAGAGACCTCCGGAGCCATTTCCTGAGCTGACCAGGATGTTCTACCATGGGAGAATATAGATATTCTCCCATCTGGCAGGATCCTGCTGAAATATCTCCTGTTAGATTTGAAACCTTTAATAATTACTGGCGTATCAACCGGCACCGATGCCCAGTCTATCTCATACTTTGGCTCGACATATTCAGATTCGGCCCAGGCTTTACGTTTCAAATCACACGCCACTCCTTTGCCACAAAACTCACATTTTGAGCACGTCAAGTCTTTACAGGCACGGATTTCTCCATTGCACAACGCTAATTTGCTGCCTGAACACGCAACCTCTATAATCTCTTTTGCAAACTTCTCTTTATTCTTCATCTCTTCCACCCTCTCTGTATCGTTCCGGCAGTGGCATCCAGGCGTCTACAAAAAATCCGTAACTCAAACACGTTTTGTCATCATCGCAGATATAATAGGCACCGCCACCATCTTCATCTGCGACATATTGACCGATTTCGTGAACAGTAGCATTTGCGAAATTCAACAGGATGTATTCACTGTAACCTTTTTCGTCAACTTCCGGCGGATTCTCAGCCGGGATCCACTGCATTTTCTTGTAGAATTCAACTGCTTTTTGGATGAATTCAAAGTCTTCTTTTGTAGCATAGTAAACAGTCACGTACGGCTCTTTATATTCCCTCAATGTTCCGTCATCATTATCCATGTTCATCTTCGTTCCTCCTGTTCCTTCCAAAGTTCTATAAAATCAATACCTACTTCCTTCTTCAGCTCTGCTGCCAGTGCTTTAAAATAATTTGGATCTTCTTCAACATACCTCAGGCTTTGATTGACAAAATCAAGATATCTGTTGATACGTTTCTTGCCAAATCCGCAGAATCTTTCGAGATAATCCACACTGATTAGAATAAAGATCCTAAAAGCTTGCATAACATTCTCTTCTTGTTCTTCCTTGTGCCGTCTGGCATATTCCGGATTGTTCCGTATAATGTCATCGATCTGCTTCTTCATCCTGGAACGCTGCTTATCGCGCTCTATCCTGTTCATCTCAATCCTCTTCTCTTATCGTGTCATACAGTTTCTCTCGGCTGTTCCACTTGACCGCTACAAGTGTACCACATTCAATGCAATTGACATCGAATGCAAATTCTGTCATATTGGTGAAGTAGTGAGATGTTCTGCCACATTCACAGTTCAGCCAGAGATGAGATAGGTTCTTTAAAGGTGTTTCTGTACCGCATTCAGAACATCTATAACTTTTAATGATCTTCTTGCTGCAGAAGCTTTTTATTTCTCCACAGTGCTGACATTTTATGTACAGGAAGCCCTTGTAGCCATCATATTTCGATGCGGTGTCTGATCCCTCCTGATCAGTTCCGTTCTGATCAGGTCCTTCCCGGTCAGACAAGATAGCTGTTTTCTTAAAATCAGCAACAGTTGCTTTTGTTTTGCCTGGGGCAATCCTCTTCGCATCCATCACTTCCCCCCCCGAAGGTTTCCGGCCAATAAGGTGACACACTATTTCGTTAAAAAGCTTATCGCTCTGATCAGAATCTGTTTTTAATGTGAATCTTTTAGTTTCTGTCGTAATCGTGATCATATCTATTCTCCAATCTTAACTCCATCTTCCAGCAGCAAGTCAACATACTTGAATGCACTTACACATTTACTAACCTGTACTGTGAAGATATATTTGTATTTACCAATTATCGGACATCTCTTTGCTGTGTTGTATGTATAGCCATCTTCGTCTTCTACGTTATCGACAAGTACTGCATCTCCAACACTCAGACTATTCATAACTTCATCTATCATCTCAAAAGTTATCCTGCCGGCTGGAGGCTTCCGCCTGCCGGTTGTACGATAACCATGACCCATGTCCGTGTTATTAATAATGGCACTCACATAGCGTTGCGATAATCCTTTAGTACCGGCAATATCTTTTCTGGTCATGCCCTGTTCGAAATACATTCGCTTAACTTCCTCGCGTTCGGCTTCGCTAATTTTCATAAGAGCCTCCTTTCTACCTTGCCGGATATCTGTACTTCCAGCATGTCATAATATAGTAATGCTGTCCGGATATGCTCAGGCTTATCACCTGCCCGTCTGGCAATACCACGCAAAGCATTGAATGCCTTTTCCCAATCCTCAGCCGTATCGGTCATATGTGTACGACAATTGTCATACACTTTTTCAAATTGTGTCATTAAATCCATCTATTTGCCCTCGCCTGTAACAGTCAGTATCAGATTTTATCCCTCAGTAACTCAAATCCGTTACCACCCTAAAGCCTTTATTTATGCGGTTTTACGCTATTTTGTAACAGGGTAACATGCGTTTTGTTATCTATGAAAAGAAAAATATATTTTATCTCTGAAAAAAAATATATATTTTTTTCTCCCTATATAGCATGATTTTGGGTTGATACCGCTGTTACATTGTTACGTTATTTGAATGGCAGTTCTACATCGTCCGCCTGCCTAAAGCCATCCTCGTCGATATCTGCATCCAGTTTAAGCCAGACGCAGCGGTTGTTCTTGCCGGCAATCTTCTTCTGTCTGGTCGGATTACCAAGTGAATCAGACATGATCAGCTTGTTTCTGGCTGCCCATGACAGGAAAGAAGCCTTGGAAAATCCACCGTTTCTGCACAGCTCGTCAAATGCCCGGTTGTAAAAGATGGCATATCCGTCTTCAAGAACGCCCCATTTTTCTATATTGCCATCCGGTTCAAAACGAACATGATTCATCGCTACTTTATCTTGAATATATTCATAACAGCGCACGTTGTCTGAAACAATCTTTCGGTCTGTAAGTAGCTTCTCAGCCTCTTCCAGGGTGATATTACAGTCGTCCTTAAAGATATACTCTGTTGCGATTCTGTCCGCTGTAAGGACGATGGAAAGCGACAGCGCCTGTTTTTCCATCTTGTCATTAGACTGCAGTTCCTGCTTGAACACTTCCTGCACAGCACGGATTTTCTCGATGCCCATCTTTTTGATGATCGCAACAAAGGCTTTGCCGGCATAACCATAGTTTCTCTTTACAATCTCGGCCGTTTTGCCGGGATCTTGAAATACTTTTTCACCACATTCAACTTCAATGATTCTGTTAATGGCGCCGCCCTGCTCAACATAAGCGGATAAAGGACGTTCCCCATTGCAAATGATCACATTGCGCCACCGGTTTTCCCTGTTGATGCCTAGATCCTTGTTGGAACGGCTCTTGCCCTTTCCGGAACAAAGATCATAAACAACGCCTTCAAAGTTATCCCTGATCCTGGCTGATGTCTTACTGGTATCATCTAAAAGCATCGGTAGATTGTTTAGCATATCCGCTTTTGCCTCCAAGGCAACGTCTGTGCTCTTGAAATCGCCTATATACTGTGATTCATCAGGATTTGCCCAGACGGATGCAGCAACCATCAGAGACACCGTCTTGCCGCCTTCCGTTTCTCCCCATAAGTCTACAAAAAATGGGAGCCCGCCTAGCGGCTGCAGCAGTACACTTGCAAAGGATGCAGCCAGCAAAAACTTCACTTCCATTCGACCAGACCGGCGCAATGACCGGATATGTTCCAGCCACACTGCTGCGGATCCGCGTTCTGTAATGGCATCAAATATATTCTTAAACCGGAAATCCCCGTCAAAAACAATGTCTGTGTCATAAGGCAGAAACTCCTGACCGTGCCATCCAAGTTTGCTGCTGGAGTACTGCATGGCGATGTAATCATCGTTTAGGTTTTCCACGTCTGACAGATATTTGACCAGAAGCTTTGCATTCTCACTTGTAACGGAAATGCCTCTTCCGGATAGAGCAACGATCTTGTTGGCTGACGTGATCATTGTTTTTGGTACTGTGATCTCATCCCATCGGCCGTTCCGAAAATAAGCCAGTTTGATCTGTTCTTCGCCGGTCTCAAGGTTCTTCATCCGCTCCACAGGAAGTATAGGATGATAGCAGGCCACCTGATCAATAGAACTGTTGGACTGACTGTAGATGCCGCTCAATTTCGCGATCCATGCACCGCATGCCAGTTCATCATAAGGACCTTGGAAATTCGTATAATTATCCAATGTACAGATCTGGTTCTCTTGTATTTTCTTCTGCTTCATTTCTTTGTCCGCTTTCTCGTAAGCTGACAGCAGATCCTTAAAATCCTGCGCCACCTTAAGTACTTTTGCCCGCTCTTTCAACACAATCTTCAAGCGTGTCCTTTTTACCTGATCCTGCATATCCAGCAGCTCCGTGAAAACAGATTCGTCCAATATGTCATCAACAGTCATTTCATCTAAAGGTTTCATCTCCTGCCACACCTCCTTTCCCATGGATTTTCTCATACGCTAATAATTCTTTCTGCAGGGCATTGTAGCTTTCGCACCACTCATCACCGAGAGGCTGAGAACGGCTTATGGATGCCCTGTAAATATTGATCAGGTCAATGTTATGTTGAACCGTTTGCTGCCTCTTTTTCTCCCGAATCCGGCGTTCTTCCTTAGCTTTCTGGGATTTATAGATGGCCAGCCTTGCCTGCGCCTTAGAGCGTTTCTTTTTGCACTCATATTCACCGCCGAGAAAGAGAAATGCCTCTTTAAAACTCACGTTATCCATTTTACGGACGAAATCAAACACATCACCTGCTGCGCCACACCCGAAACAGTAAAAGCTGTCTTTATAAATCTTCAAAGAAGCATTTCTGTCGCCCTTATGGAACGGACACACGATAAAACCGGCCCTGTTAGGATGAAGACCATATTTTTCAACCAGTTCCACCATGGATACGGTTCTTTTTATTTCTTCAGATGTCATATGTGCCGCCTAGAATCTGGATAATTCTTTTTCCCGTTTCTTCCTTGTCGCAGAACAAAAACTTGCACCCGTATTTCCGTTCCTGGGTCCGAAGGATCTTACAAAGTGTCTCGCCTGTAGTAGCCTTTGTCTCGACTTCTTCCCAACGTCCTGTATCCGGATTCTTTCGGCGCTTCCAACGTCTCGGATTCTCCCAGAACATGACATCAGCCATACTCTTGATACCTTTACCGTGTTCACATAGAAAGATCAGCTGGATCTCATTCCGCTGTGCCAGAAGCATTTCCCTTCGGAATCTTTCATGGTCAGAAGTTACGTTGCTGCACAACTCGGACAGATTCTGTTTTCGGTCAACAATTACGCGGGGATTGTCGTAATTCATGTAATCCCCCACCAGTAACTTGCTGATAGGATGCTTGATGTCCTGCCGGTCAAATTCGGCCAGGATCTTTTTGATTGCCCGGGCCTTTTCCCGGCTGTCAATCTGTATGATCATGTTTCATGTCTCCTTTTAGCTAAATGGCAGCTCTTCATCGAGTTCGGTTGGAATATTCATCCAGCCATCTGCGGACTGTGCCTGATTCGGATTTGGCCGGCCCGCTGCTCCTTGAGTATTCTGCTGTCCGCTTTCGCTGCCTTTGCTTTCGGCAAAAGCTACCGTCTGGGCAATGACATCTGTCGTATAGACTTTTGCCCCGTCTTGATTTGTATAACTGCCTGTCTGGATAGAACCAACCAGCTCCATCTTTTTGCCTTTCCAGAAATATTTTTCGATGAATTCTGCAGTTTTTCCGAAGGCTTTACAATTAATAAAATCCGCTGTCGGTCCGTTGTCGCTTTTATACTGGCGGTCAACAGCGAGGGTAAACCTCGCTATCGTATGGCCATTGTCTGTATACCGGACTTCCGGATCTCTTGTTAATCTTCCTGTCAGCTGTACACTATTCACGCGGTGTCACGTCCTTTCTGTCCGGTGTCTTTTCAAATTTCTTCATAACAGCTTTATATTCAGTGATTGTCATTTCACTTACTTTCTTTGCTTTTACGGCACGCATTCCGAGGATTGCTTCATCGCTTACTCCGGTTCTGATCTGCTGCTCGCGGATGGTCTGCAGCATAACCGGTGTGATTCTTTCCTCTGTGGAACCATCCTGGCTTACTTCAGACTTCTGCTCAGGTGCTGGCTTTTGTGCCGGCTGCTGCTTCGGTGCAACTGTCTGCGTGACAATCTCTTCTGCAGGACTGTTGGCATCCGGATCCTGCATCTCTTCTGTTGGAATGCAGAACACTTGAAAGCATGCATATTTATATGCTATAGACATGGCCTTGTTTGTCCCCTTGTCCCCCATGTCCATGGCTTCACCGTAAATAATCGTTTCAATATGGCTGCCATCACTGGCATAGAAAGTAAATTTTACTTTCAGCATAACTTTTACGATAGTGGCGCCTTTACTGGTCTTTCCTACTTCCGTGCATTCTCGCTGCAGGATGAGCGGAACAATAAATACACCATTTTTTGCCAGTGCCGGATTCAGGGCATTAAAAACATCATCCACTGATCTGTATTTGAATCCCTGCTGCCGGTTAACCTTGTCTTTTCCGACAGCGCCGACATCAGCAATAACTTTTGGAATAGCCTCATAGATCAGGCCGCTTGATGAATTACTCATTCTCGTCTCTCCTCTCGAAAAAGATACCAATACTGTTAAATACTATTTCAACCTGTTCCAGTTCTTCCGGTGTGGCCACGACTCTGTAAAATACTGTCCGTGTATGCGGCTGTTCGAATGGTAGCTCATCCACGACAAAACCTTCTGCATCAAATCCGGATTCTTCAGATGTTTCCGGTTCTGGAATATTATGTACAGACACCTGCTGCTTTTTGGCAGCTTCTTCCGCTGCCTTTTTGCGTTCCTCTTCACGGATACGCTCTTCTGCAGCAATCCGTTCACGCTCTTCCTGACGGATTCTCTCAAGCTTCTGCCGACGATTCTGTTCTTCCCTAGCCCTTCGACGTTCTTCTTCACGCTTCAGGATCTCTTCTTTCTGGCGTTCATAAGCGGCGATTGCCATAGATGCTTTTGACAGATCATGTGTCTTTTTATATTCCTCAAGCGCCTTCGGAACAGCTTCAGATGTATTGGCTTTAATAACTTCAATATCATTCCGGATACGGCTAACCTGTCCGGTCAAATCGGTTTTCCATGCTTTTGTGGAAGTTGAAGCGTTTTCCCAATGGCTGTCGTAAATCTGATCAAGAGAAACATACTCCAGCAGATCAGATGCGATATCTCCAAAGAATTCTTCAATCTCTTTGCGTCGTGCTGCCTTTCTTTGTTCTTCCATTTCCTTGATCTGGGCATCGATCAGACTGATAGGTTCATCAATCAGCTGCAGAAGTTCTTTTGCTTTAGATTCAAACTCTTCGTAAGGTCCCATCCATTCTTTTTTTACTTCCTTACGGCGGTCATCCAGTGCCTTTCTGATTTTTCTCAGGGTTGCAAGTTCGCCTTTCGCCTGGGTCTTATACTCTTCAGAAAACTTCGCGTTTTTATATAATTTCATAGACTGCGCCAGTACTGCTTTTTGTTCCTCAAAATTTGTATCGATTTTGCCTGGCATGATATTGGCCAGGATTCTCAGTTCATTCATTATTTGTCTCCTTTCTGACTAAGACCGAGAAGCACTCTTAGTGGTTTTGCGTCAATATAGCTGTCTTCTTCACTTGCAATAATGGCCGTTATATTAGCCAACGTCGCAAGCGCCCTGATTCCTTCATTGTGCACGCTGATTGGCACCTGGATGTAGTAATCCTCCTCTTTGACAGGACTGATTTTTGTGTTATAATCATCTTGAAGTATTTTTTCTTTTTTGGCTGACTGGCTGGCGGGCTGGTCGGCCTTTCTATTATCAATGATCATCTTGTTCTAACCTCCTATTTAATTCTGATAATTTTGCGGATGTTTCCCGCATTTTTGCCTGTAACTCTATGTATTGCTTTTGCATCTGGTTGTATTCAGATATCAGATCATAATACTCTTGCGGCTTTTCAATCTTCTTCATAGTATCTCTCGGCACTGGCCATGATCCCGAAGAAACCACCAACCATAATAAAGAAACATACTACCAGCAGCAATTGCCACCAGCGTTCAACCACATCCAGTCTCAAAGACAAAAAGATGCCTGCTGCCATGTAAACTATGCATGTAATCTCACGGGCTGTCAGTTTAGCTGGATTCGTTGTTGACTTTCGTTCTTCCTCCACCTGCACCGGGTGATACGGTTCTGTTTTCCTGGTGGCATTCATTCTAGCCACTGGCGGATAATTAAGACTGCTCATTTTGTACCTCCTTATAATGGCTGCGGCTTTCTGATAAAAGCCACTCTTATTTCAAGTGCATCAAGAATCGCATATAACTCTTCAATCGTAAACCTCCCTGGTTCCCCAAGTTTGGTTGTCAATGTCTTTGTTGAAAACTGTGCCTTTACCGCTATCTGCTCAGGGCTTTTATGATAACGGACCATCTCTCCTTTTATCATGCTACTAATGAAATCTTCACGTTCCTTTTTCTTTGGAACAGAAACTAACGATTTTGCCATGTTTGCAACCTCCTCATATAATCAAGTGTTTTTTATTGAAAATTCAAGGTTTTTCAACCTTTCATATCTCAGCGAATAAGCCACAGCTATGAGCATTCCGATGTATCAGGTACTGAAATAGCGGTTGAATGGTATACGAAATAAAACGTCATTGATTTTCGCTTTACTGGCCTTGTGTATACCCTTCCCTCTATGGCAGCTAACCTCCTATATCCACCAGGATCATCTCTGTCTCCAGAGGTCCTAACTTCCTTCATCCTGCCTGCCCATAACCAGGGTGTCAGCTATGCTCCTTTACTGGGTCATGCCCCTTGGTGATGATTTCTGCCGACTACTGGCTCATTCTTTGTATTATTGATTACTGACTCGCTTCCTGTTCCAGCACTGTGATCAGTGGACGTTATCTGTTACATTCTGCTTAATTCAGTGGCTGTCCACTTGACAGCCTCCATTACAGTTACTTGTCTTTCTTACGCGGCCTGTAGATAAACTGCCGGTCTCTTGATGTCACTGACCATCTTTTTCGGATCATAATCCACACCTTTTGTCAGCATGGCATAAAAGACACGTATCAGCTTGGCTGCAATTGCCATAAGTGACTGCATTTTCTTCAACGGATTCAACCTTCTGGTTGTATAATAATTGTGGAGTTCCCTGAACTCCTGGTTCTTCGACACAAGTGACATTGCAACCTCAAAGAGCAGATATCTGAGTCTCTTTCGACCTCGTCTGCTTATTGTTGTCTCGCCCTTGTGCTTTCCCGAACTATTTTCAACCAATGCCAATCCTGCAAGCTTCTGCAGTTCTTTCGGATTGTTGAAGCGGCTGATATCACCTACTTCTGCAAGGAACCCTGACACTGTCCTGATCCCCACACCTTTGATCTCTAACAGCTTTTCAGCCATCGGAATCTTTCTTACCAGTTCTTCAATTAGAACCATAACTTCCTGTAGACGCGTATTTCTGGATTCATAGTCCTCCAAAAGCATTCGGATTTCCATTCTTGCAGACACCGCACCTTCTTTGCTTCCAACGCTG
>OLOI01000497.1_pt1 | contig 39571 bp, 35 predicted proteins | sample 1672131 | NCBI WGS metagenome assembly OLOI01 (sample SAMEA3136651, study PRJEB25190) | human gut metagenome
TGCATAGAGAATCAAAGAGCGCCGGCGGAAATTCCGCCGGCGCTTTTGTCTGTCTGTGTTCAGATACAGTTTCGCTTAATCTTTTTGGTGGTGGTTTTTTCAAATTCCGTCTCGCGGAATTTCACCTTTTTGACCTGTTTATAGCCGGCAAGACCTTGGTTGACCTCTTTGACGGCATTTTCGATTTGCGCCCGGATGGCGGCCATATCGCCCTCGGCGTCGGAATAAATTTCGGCAACAATGGTTTCCTTTTCCCGGTAGACCACAACCTCGGTCACGTTTTCGATAAAGGAAAGCAGGGTTTCGATTTCCTCCGGGTAGACGTTTTTGCCGTTGTCTAAGATAATAAGGTTCTTTTTGCGGCCGGTGATGCAAAGCAGCCCGTCCTTTATTTTTCCAATGTCGCCGGTGTAGAACCAGCCGTCTTTTAACACATTTTTGGTCTCTTCTTCCTTATGATAGTAGCCCAGCATCACAATGTCGCCCTTGACGCAGATTTCGCCTTCACCTTCACTGTCCGGGTTGTCGATTTTAACCGAGACGCCGGGAATCGGTGCGCCGACCGTGCCGCAGCGGATATTGTTGTTGCGGTTCAGCGCCACAATCGGGGAACATTCGGTAATGCCGTAGCCGTTGATGATGGTGATGCCGAGATCTTCAAAGCCTTTCATGTACTGATCGGAGATCGGCGCGCCGCCGGTAATCAGCATAGAGAGGTTTCCGCCGAACTGGTCAATGACCGAGCGGAAGAAGGTGCGCCGAAGGTCAATGCCGACCTTGCGCAGCGCGTTGCTGACCGCAATCAGGCGGCGCAGCAGCTTTGCCTTTCCGCTTTTTTCGGCTGCCTTCCAGATGTTTTTATAAAAGTTCTCAATAAACAGGGGAACCACCGAAATATGCCCCGGCTTTGCAGTCTGAATGTCCTTTAAAACGGTTTTTAAGCTGTTGTTGATGAAGATGGAGTTCCCCATCCAGAGCTGACAGATGACGCTTGCCATAAAGCCGAAGGTGTGGTTCAGCGGCAGGATTGCCATGGTTCCGTCCGGAATGTACATGCAGGACATGCTGCGGTAGGCGTCCTGTGCCAGGTTCTTTTGCGAGAGCATCACGCCCTTGGGGTCGCCGGTCGTGCCGGAGGTGTAGATGATCGCACACAAGGCATCGCGGTCAAGGCACACGCTTTCATAAAGACGGCTGCCGCCCCTTCGCAGGTCGGCGCCCTCCTTTAAGATGGCGTCAAAATCGTCCATACAGATCATTTTATCGATGGAAAGACCGTCCTCCTGCATCGCGCGGACGCATTTTTCTTTTGCGTGGGAGTAAACAAAGATGGAAGGGCAGCTGTCGGCCAGCAAGACAGCGACCTCGGCCGGCTTTAATTCCTTGTCGATCGGCACAATCACATTTCCGGTGTTGACAACGGCCAGGTAGGTTACGATCCAGGCATAGCTGTTTTCCCCCAGGACAGCAATCCTGGCGCCGTTTTCGACCTTGGCGTTTAAAATATATTCCCCAAGCGCGGTGACGTCCTTGTACAACTTGCGAAAGCTGATGCAAACCAGGTCATCGCCCTTACGGTACCAAAACGCCTTTTTCCCTCCGTAGGTATCCATACCGTAGGACACCAGCTCCCTTAAATCCTTTAATTTGGCACGTTCTACGTGCTGTTCCGGTGGTTGTTTCATCACAATTCCTCTCCCTTCTGTTTAAAAAAAGCCGTATCGCCGGCTGCGACACAGCTTTTTAGGATCCCTTTTCCGCATCGGCCAGCTTGCGCTTTAGCCGCTGCAGCGCGTTATCGATTGATTTAGGGCTGCGCCCCAAACCGGCGGCAATTTCCTGATAATTCATGCCGCTGAGATATAAAGAGAGCACCGACTGCTCCAGCGGACTGAGCTTTTGCGCAATTTCTTCCTCCAGCGCCTCCGCCTTTTCGCGGCGGAGAAACATCTCTTCCGGATCAACGGATTTACGCTCTGCCAGCATGTCAACCAGCGTACGTTCGGTGTCGTCCTCATAGACCGGCTTGCTGAGCGAGACGTAGGAGTTGAGCGGCATATGCTTTAGCCGTGCCGCTGTCTTGACCGCGGTAATAATCTGTCTTTTTACGCACATTTCCGCAAAGCCGCGAAAGGAGGCCTGTTTGGTCGCGTCAAAGTCGCGGATCGCTTTAAACAGGCCAATCATCCCTTCCTGTACCAGATCTTCTTTATCGGCGCCCGGCAGAAAGTACAGCTTTGCACGGGTGCGAACCAGGTTTTTATAGCGGGTAAGAACGTATTCGGTGGCGGTTTTATCCCCTTCTGCGGACAGTTCCACCAGCTGCTCATCCGCCATGGTCTCGTAGGAAAATTCTTCCCTTGCCATTTTGGCCCTCCTCTATGCAAAATCGGCGCCGTGCCGTCGCTATTTTATCAGGGCAGCAGTGTCGCGGGCGATCATCAATTCCTCATTGGTGGGAATGACATAAACATCGACGCGGCTGTCCGGCGTGCTGAGCACGACTTCCTCGCCCCTGGATTTCTGATTTAAGTCGTCGTTCAGCGTTACGCCGAGATAACCCAGGTATCCGGCGATTTCTGCCCGGACCCGTCCGTCGTTTTCGCCGACGCCGGCCGTGAAGGCGATGGCGTCAACGCCGTTCATCGCCGCAGTGTATGCGCCGATGTATTTTGCAACGCGGTAACAAAATGCCTCCAAAGCGACCTTGGCCAAGTGGTTGCCCTCATCGGCTGCCTTCTGTACATCGCGAAAGTCAGAAGAAATACCGCCGCTCATACCTAAAATGCCGGATTTTTTATTAAACAGATTCAGCACCTCGTTAATATCCTTGCCCTCTTTGTTGCAAATATACTGTGCAACCGTGGGGTCAATGTCGCCGCAGCGGGTACCCATAATTAAACCCTCCAGCGGGGTCAGTCCCATACTGGTGTCCACGCACTTTCCGCCGATGGAGGCAGAAACGCTGGCGCCGTTTCCTAAGTGACAGACAATCACCTTCGCGGTTTGCGCATCAAGCTTGCCAAAGCGGATTGCCTCCTTTGAGACAAAGTTATGGCTGGTGCCGTGGAATCCGTATTTACGGAGACTGTATTTTTCGAGATATTCATGCGGGATTGCATAAGTATATGCTTTTTCTGCCATTGCCATACCAAATGCGGTATCAAAAACGGCAACGTTGGGCTTGCCGGGCATCGCTGCCTCACAGGCCTCAATCCCGGTAAGGTTTGCCGGATTATGCAAGGGCCCTAAATCAAAGCATTCGCGGATCACGCGCTTTACGTCATCGTTTACCACGATCGAGTCGCTGTAAACCATGCCGCCGTGCAGCACACGGTGACCGACTGCGTCAATCTCGTCCACGCTCTTTACGACGCCGTGGTCGGCGCTGAGCAGCGCCTCTAAAACCAGGCCGACGGCAATCTTGTGCTCCGGCATTGGAGTTTCCCTGACATAGTTGTCCTTGCCCGGCACCTTGTGGGTCAGTCTTGAACCGTCAATGCCGATTCTTTCGCACAGTCCTTTTGCCAGAACAGATTCGGTCTCCATGTCGATTAACTGATACTTGAGGGAAGAACTCCCTGCGTTGATGACTAAGATTTTCATGCTCAATCCTCCTGTTTCTATTTGTCCTGCTGCTGCGCCTGTACACAGGTTAAGGCAACAACGCCGACGATATCTTCAAAGCTGCACCCGCGGGAGAGGTCGTTGACCGGCTTTGCAATTCCCTGGGTCAAAGGGCCGTAGGCTTCTGCCTTTGCCAGTCTCTGTACCAGCTTATAGCCGATGTTGCCGGCATCTAGGTTCGGGAAAATCAAAACGTTTGCCTTGCCTGCAATCGGACTGTCGGGCGCCTTGGATGCGCCGATTGCCGGTACAATGGCGGCGTCCAGCTGCAGCTCGCCGTCCAGCTTCAACTCCGGCGCCAGCTCTTTGGCAATGGCTGCTGCGTGGCGTACCTTATCGACATGCTCCGAATTTGCACTGCCGCGGGAGGAATAAGAGAGCATAGCAACTCTTGGCTCTTCACCAACTAAGGCGCGGAACGAATTTGCGGAGGATACGGCAATTTGTGCCAGCTTTTCTTCGTCCGGGTACTCGTTCAGGCCACAGTCGGAGAATACAAAGGTTCCGTTTTCGCCGTACGCACAGTCGGGAACAATCATCAAAAAGAATGCGGAAACCACCTTGGTGTCCGGTGCGGTTTTGATGACCTGCAATGCGCTTCGCAACACGTTAGCAGAGGAATTCACCGCACCGGCTACCATGCCGTCTGCCATGCCGGTCTTTACCAGCATACAGCCAAAATACAGCGTGTTTAAAATGGTTTCGGCTGCCTTTTCCTCTGTCATGCCCTTGGTCTTTCTCAGTTCATAGAGCTTAGCTGCAAAATCCGCCGTCAGGTCGCTGGTGGCAGGATCAATAATCCTTGCGCCGGAAAGGTTCAAATCCGCGGAAAGCTCCTTGATTTTCGCCTCGTTGCCAAGCAGGATAACGTTTGCAAATCCTTCCCGCAGTACTGCGTCCGCCGCCTGGACGGTGCGGCGCTCCTCTCCCTCGGCTAAGACGATGGTTTTTTTATCGCCTTTGGCGAGCGCTTTCATTTTGTCCATAAATGTCGACATTGTCATTACCTCTCTTATAGAAATCTATCATTTTCCGGGACAGACGCACCGTACACGCGATTACGTACGCATGCCCACCCGACCATTATACACCTTTGTGATTTATAAAACAAGAAAAAAATAGAATTTTTTCTTGTGAATTCTATTTTTTGTGCTATACTAATAGAAGAAAATCGAAAATTCTGTTGATTTCGTATGATTTCCAAAGGCAGGTGGCAGAATATTGAAGATCGGTGCGGTCGTATGTGAATATAATCCGTTTCATTACGGACATCAATATCAGATTTTGGAAGCAAAAAAAACACTGGGACTGGATGCGGTGGTCGGCGTCATGAGCGGCAATTTTGTACAGCGCGGCGAGCCGGCGGTCTATCCCAAGGCGCTGCGCGCCAAGGCTGCCATTTCGGGCGGCGTTCATTTGGTGCTGGAGCTGCCTGCTGTGCTGACGCTGCAATCGGCGGAGCGGTATGCGGCATCCGCGGTCAAAACACTGGATGCAATGGGGTGCGTGGACACGCTGTTCTTTGGGGCAGAGGACGCGGATATTACCATGCTGACGCAGATTGCTGCGGCGCTCTGTGCGGAGGATGCGGATTTTTCCGCACATTTAAAGGCCGGTCTGGCACAGGGGATGTCCTATGCCGCCGCGCGGAGCGATGCGGTTCAAAAGGTGCTGGGTCCTGCTTCGGCGGCCATCCTCTGCCGTCCCAATAACATTTTGGCGGTGGAATATATCAAGGCGCTGCGGCGGTTAAAAAGCAGGATAAAGCCGGCGGCAATTGCACGCCGCGGCGCGGCGCATGACGCGGCGGAGCCGGATGGGATTTATGCCTCGGCCTCCATCCTGCGCGAACGGATCAGAAAAGGAGAGAGCATCGCCGGGTATCTGCCGGAGGATATCGAGGCAATCTATCGGACGGCGCAGCCGTTTTTGCCTTGCGCCATGGAAAAGGCACAGTTGGCAAACCTTGCATTGATGCCGACCGATTGCCTCAGAGAGATCACCGATGTATCGGAGGGGCTGGAAAACGCATTAAAGCGCGCCGTCTTTGCCGAGGACACCTTAGACCTTGTTATTGCCGCCGCCAAGTCAAAGCGGTATGCGTACAGTCGGATCCGACGGATTATCTTAAATGCCTATCTTGGGATCACCAAGGCGGACGCAAGGCGCGAGCCGTGCTATATCCGAATTTTGGACTTTGACGAAACGGGACGCAGTGTGCTGCATCTTGCAAAAAAAACGGCGTCGCTGCCGCTGGCTAAAAACGGAGCGCAGATTCAGGCCGATCCGGCGGCGCTTGCGCTTTGGCAGCGCGAGCTGGCGATCGATCGGATTTATCGGATTTTTTCGCCGCAAAAGGATTGCACGACGTCGTAAAAAATGGTATGATGAAACAGAAAGCGTTTTGTGGCAACAAGACGCGCAGATAAGAAAAAAGTCAGGAGGATTACCATGCATATTTCAGATACGATACAATATATTGGGGTCAATGACCGCGATTTGGATTTGTTTGAGGGGCAGTATCCGGTGGAAAACGGAATGTCCTACAACTCCTATGTCATTACGGATGAAAAAATCGCCGTGACCGATACGGTGGACGGGCGGTTTTACACGCAGTGGATGACGCAGCTAAAGAGCGTGCTCGGCGACCGACAACCGGATTACCTGATCGTGCATCATATGGAGCCGGATCATTCGGCCAATATTGGCCGGTTTGCGGCGGCGTTCCCCGATGCGAAAATTGCGGCGAGCGCCAAGGCGTTTTCGATGATGAAGCAGTTCTTTGGCGATGATTTTGCCGACCGTCAGGTTGTGTTAAAAGAGGGTGACCGGCTTATCCTGGGGCAGCATACGCTGACCTTTTTTGCCGCGCCGATGGTGCATTGGCCGGAGGTCATGGTCAGCTACGATGATAAGGATCGGATTTTGTTTTCGGCGGACGGATTCGGAAAGTTCGGCGCATTGGATACGGACGAGCCGTGGGCAGATGAGGCAAGACGCTATTATATCGGCATTGTCGGAAAGTACGGTATGCAGGTGCAGGCTTTGCTGAAAAAGGCGGCCGGGCTGGAGATTCAAAAGATTTGCCCGCTGCACGGACCGGCGCTTTCCGAGAACCTAGCGGAGTATCTGCGCCTTTATGATACCTGGTCCTCCTACCGTCCGGAGACGGAGGGCGTTGTGATTGCCTATACCTCGGTTTACGGCGGCACCAAACAGGCGGCGCTGCAGCTTGAAAAAATGCTGAAGGAGAAAGACGTCCGGACGGAAATTTTCGACCTGGCGCGCTGCGATATGTTTGAGGCGGTTGCGGCCGCATTCCGTTACAGCCGCTTAGCGCTCGCCACAACCACCTACAATAACGATGTTTTTCCGTATATGCACACGTTTTTGCATCATCTTGTCAGCCGCGGCTACCAAAACCGCACCGTCGGATTGATCGAAAACGGAACCTGGGCGCCGACTGCGGCCAAGGTGATGCGAAATTCGCTGGAGCCGTGCAAAAATTTGACGGTGCTCGATCCGGTTGTCACCGTAAGGTCGGCGATGAATGCGGAATCGGCGGCACAGCTTGCCGAGCTTGCGGCGCAGCTTGTAAAATAGAAGTGTGAAAAAGACCGCAGCCGGCGGTAACCGCCGCCGCGGTCAGACAACTGACAAACCCGCCGTTATCAGCGGGTTTTAACTGTTTTTGTCTCTATTCGTATTTTTGAAATTTATCTTTGAAAGGGCGATTTTCAAAAATTCGGGGATTTTTCGGGGATGAAATAAAAAACCGCCGTTTTTACGGCGGTTTTAGCTGCTTTGGTGGAGGTGGGGGGAATTGAACCCCCGTCCGAAGAAGTATCCTCATAAGGCGGCTACGGGCGTAGTCAGTGGTTAAAGATTCCCGCCCGGCAAAGTCCACAGACAAACTCTGCCGTTTGGTAGCTTTTGATGCATGGCCGGGTCAAAGCAAGCCCGGCGCACGTTCACCGCGAATGTTGATGCCCCGGCTTTGGCTGCGGTAACCAAAGCGGGACAGCTGCCATTAGGCAGCGAGTGCTACGTTATTTCTAGCGTTTATTTTAAAATTTGGGTTTTTTACGCAATACCCATTGCGGCCCGCTCCTCATGTCTCTACGACCCCGTCGAAACCTTTACACCCCCATGATATGCCGGCGGAAAAAGAAATTTCAGCCGGCTATGTAAGCATTTTTACAGGTTTTGGAGCCACGTAACCGAAAGATCGATCCAAGGCTGCACGGCCGGAACAACGCCGCCGGTGTTGCGCGTTGCAAGCGACAAGCCGTGGGGCCCCTCCGGGAAGATATGCATCTCATACTGTACGTCGTGCGCCAGCAGCGCAGAGGCAAACCGCATCGAGCTTTCTACCGGAACGCTGTTATCTTCAAAGGTGTGCCATAAAAAGGTTTTCGGCGTATCGGCGGTGACATGGTGCTCTAAGCCGAAGTACGGACGCACCTCTTCTCTTCCGGCGATAAAGTTGGTCAGCGTTCCCATGTGGGTTTTGGCCTCTTCATCGGTGATAACCGGGTAACATAAGATCATGCCGTCCGGCTTATTCTCTGTCCCGGTGACACCGGAAAACTTTTTCACAATCTCTTTATCATAGTGTACGCCGAGGCTGGCTGCAAGATGACCGCCGGCCGAAAAGCCGCATACGACAATCTTATCTTTTTGGATATGATGCTCCTCCGCAATGCTGCGCACATAGGCTACGGCCTTGGAAAGCTCGCAGCAGGCGGCCGGCCAGCCGGTCGGCTCGACCGAATAGGTCAAAATAAAGGCGTGGTAACCGGCTGCACAGTACTGCATTGCAATCGGCTCTGCCTCAGATGGAGAGACAAAATGATAGCCGCCGCCGGGGCAGATGATCACGGCAGGACGGGTATCCCAGCCGGAACGCTCCAGATACGCTTCGTCTAAGATATAGGTGGTCAGTTTCGGCAATGTATTCGGCTGCGCACAGCCCATTGCCCGGTAGTCTACGGTCATATCGACATCAAAATGTAACATACTTTCATCTCCTGCGTCCGAATGGAAAAGCCGTTCGGACAAGTTAGATTATTGATTATATTCTTTGATTGTGCGGCGCATATTCCGCTTTGCGTCCCGCTCTGCGGCTGCCGCACGCTTATCATAGTCCTTTTTGCCGCGGCACAGCCCCAGCTTTAACTTGACGTACTGCCCCTTTAAATAAAGGGACAGCGGAATCAAGGTGTACCCCTTTTGCTGAGACAGGCCAATCAGGCGGTTGATTTCCCGGCGATGCAAAAGCAGCCGGCGCGCACGCAGCGGCTCATGGTTAAAAATATTGCCAAAATCGTACGGGCTGATGTGCATGCCGATTAAGACGGCCTCTCCGGTTTTTAAAGAGACATAGCTGTCTTTTAAATTCACCCGGCCGGCGCGGACGGACTTTACCTCCGTCCCGGTCAGCGAAAGACCGGCCTCCAGCTCCTCTTCCACAAAATAGTCGTGATAGGCTTTTTTGTTTTGCGCAATGGTCGGATTTTTCTTTTCCTTTGCCACGGAAATCACCTCCCCGAACGGATTGTCCGGCAATCGCAAATCCCTAGATCATACGCTTGCTGACATTGTATCCAAATATCGCCCTGTATTATACTACCCTTTTTGCAAAAAGTCAAGAAAGATCTGCGCAAACCTGCCGTTTGTCTGCAAATTCTGTCCCTTTTGCCTTGACGATTGCCTTGAATCGTGATATAATGTTATATCTTGTGAAATAAAAGACAGATGCGGTAGATTTTGCCGGATAAAAAGGAGGGGACGCCGGTGTTTCTTGCAGACGGCTGGAGAGATTATGAGCTGATCGACTGTGACAGCGGAGAAAAGCTGGAACGCTGGGGCGAGCAGTTGCTGATCCGTCCCGATCCGCAAATCGTGTGGTCGCTGGATCGAAAAGAGCGTTCTCCGCTCTGGGCGGCGGCCGCGGCGCGGTATCTGCGCAGCAAAACCGGCGGCGGCCGGTGGGAGGTTTATCGTCCCCTGCCGGATTCCTGGCAGATCGGCTACCGTGATTTATCCTTTGGCATTAAGCCGATGGGCTTTAAGCATACCGGGCTTTTCCCGGAGCAAGCCGCAAACTGGGACTGGTTTTCGGCGCTGATTCAAAAGCGGAAGGGAAAACCGGTGTCGGTTTTGAATCTGTTTGCCTATACCGGCGGCGCCACCGTTGCGGCGGCCAAAGCCGGTGCCGCGGTCTGCCACGTGGACGCGGCAAAGGGCATGGTAAATTGGGCAAAGGAAAACGCCGCGCTTTCCGGCCTTTCGGAGCATCCGATCCGCTATATCGTCGATGACGTGCGAAAATTTGTGGAGCGTGAGGTGCGCCGCGGCCGCAAGTATGACGGCATCATTATGGATCCGCCGTCCTACGGACGCGGTCCGGGCGGCGAGACCTGGAAGCTGGAGCAGGAGCTGTTCGGCCTGATTCAGCTTTGCATGAAGGTTCTCTCGGACGCGCCATTGTTCTTTTTGGCAAATACCTATACGACCGGCCTGTCCGGCAGAGTGATGGAAAATATCTATACGCTGACTTTAAAAAAGCGGTTCGGCGGTCATACCGATATTGATGAGGTCGGGATTCCGATCACCAATCAGGGACTGGTGCTGCCCTGCGGCTGCAGTTCGCGCTGGCAGGCGGAATAAGCGTTTTTACAGATTGTGCATGGCACAAGACTTACCGGGCGAGCCGCAGCGGCCGCACGGGAGAAAGAGATGATGAAGCTTTGGATGCGGTAATACAGATAGAAAATTTACACTTTTCCTATACGGCGGAGGAGGACGGCAAAGAGACGCCGGTGCTCCTCGGCATTGATATGGAGGTGGGTCGCGGTGAGTTCCTGGCGGTTTTGGGGCATAACGGATCCGGAAAATCCACCCTTGCCAAGCACCTTAACGCGATTTTAACGCCGACCGCCGGCAGAGTTCTGGTGGAGGGCATCGATACGGCAAAAGAGGACATGCTCTATGAGATTCGCCGCCGTGTCGGCATGGTTTTTCAAAATCCCGATAACCAGATGGTTGCCAATATCGTAGAGGAGGACGTGGCGTTCGCGCCGGAGAACCTTGGCGTTACGCCGCAGGAAATCCGCAGACGGGTGGACGACTCCCTCGCAGCGGTCAATATGTCGGCCTTTTCCGGGCATGCGCCGCATATGCTCTCCGGCGGCCAAAAGCAGCGCGTTGCCATTGCCGGCGTGCTTGCGATGCAGCCGGATATTCTGGTTTTGGACGAGCCGACCGCCATGCTTGACCCCGTCGGCCGCCGTGAGGTTTTGGCTACGGTAAAACGGCTGAACCGTGAAAAAAAGATGACGGTGGTGCTGATTACACACTATATGGACGAGGCGGTGCAGGCCGACCGCGTGATTGTGGTTGACAGCGGCAGAATCAAGATGCAGGGGCCGCCGCGGGAGGTATTTTCTAAGGTAGAGGCGCTCAAGGCACTGGGGCTGGATACGCCGCAGGCAACGGAGCTGATTTGGCAGCTAAACCGCAGCGGTGCGGCATTGCCGGAGGGGATTTTGGATCCGAAAGAGTGTATTGCCGCCATTTTGGAAAGAATCAAGCAGTAGAGGAGGCACGGCATGATAAAGCTGGAAAACGTGAGCTATGTTTATATGCAGGACGGCCCGTTTGAAAAAACGGCGCTGCATGACGTCTCCTTAGAATTTGCGGACGGAGAGTTTATCGGCGTGATCGGGCATACCGGCTCCGGGAAATCGACGCTGATTCAGATGCTGAACGGACTGCTGCTTCCGACATCGGGCAAAATTACGGTCAACGGCCATGTGCTCGGCGCCAAGGAGACCGATATGCGAAAGCTGCGCTTTGAGGTTGGTCTTGTGATGCAGTACCCGGAGTATCAGCTGTTTGAGGAAACCGTTTTTAAGGACATCGCCTTCGGCCCGAAAAATATGGGACTTGCCGAAGAGGAGATCAAGGAACGGGTACTGTTTGCGGCCAATATGGCCGGGCTTTCCAAAGAGCTTTTGGAAAAGTCGCCCTTTGATTTGTCGGGCGGTCAAAAGCGCCGTGCTGCCATTGCCGGTATTTTGGCGATGCAGCCTAAAATTTTGATTTTGGACGAACCGACGGCCGGACTGGATCCTGCCGGACGGGACGAGATTTTATATAAGATTAAGGATATGCATGAGCGCATGGATATGACGGTGATTCTGGTCTCGCACAGTATGGAGGATATCGCAAAGCTTGCGGATCGCATTTTGGTGATGAATCATGGACATGTCGAAATGTTTGCCAAGACGGATGAGGTTTTCCGCCACGGTGCAAGACTCTGTGAGATCGGTCTTGATGTGCCGCAGATTACAAGGATTACGGATGGGCTCCGTGCGGCCGGTGTGCCGCTTCGCGAGGGGATTTATACGGTAGAGGAAGCATATCGGGCGCTTTTGCCGCTGGTAACCTGATATTAGCAATCTAAGTCCGATTTTAAGAGGTGGATTTCCGCTCAAACGGTGTTAAAATACGCGGCAATCCGTGACGCCCGGCACAGTCGACAAGCTAAAATATTCCGAAATTACGACGATTTAGGCGAGCTTAGATTACTAATATGAGGTTTGGAAAGGAGCAGGCATCATGCTGAAGGATATTACGCTGGGTCAGTATTTTCCCGGCGATACCGCCGTGCATCGGCTGGACCCCAGGACAAAAATACTTTTGGTTTTGGTTTATATCATTTTGATTTTCTCGGTCAACAGTTTTACAGGCAGCGCCGTGCTGGCAGCGTTTACGCTTGTTTGCATCCGAATTTCCAGAATTCCTCCGAAGTTTGTATTAAAGGGACTGAAACCGATACTGGTTTTTATCATCATCACGGGTCTCTTTAACCTCTTTTTGACCCAGGGCGATGTGGTGTTTCAGTGGTGGATTTTTACGGTTACCAGACAGGGCATCTACTTTGCCGCATTTATGGTGCTGCGATTGGTCTTTTTGATTTTGGGAACCTCGCTGCTCACGTTAACCACCTCGCCGATCGCGCTGACGGACGGGATGGAGCAGCTGCTCAGTCCGCTAAAAAAGATCGGCGTGCCGGCGCATGAGCTTTCGATGATGATGTCGATTGCGCTGCGTTTTATTCCGATCCTGATGGAAGAAACCGATAAAATTATCAAGGCGCAGACGGCGCGCGGTGCGGATTTTGAAACGGGAAACCTGATCCGCCGCGCCAAGGCAATGGTGCCGATCCTGATTCCGCTGTTTATCAGTGCGTTTCGCCGTGCGGATGAGCTGGCAACGGCGATGGAATGCCGGTGCTACCGCGGCGGCGAAAACCGCACCCGGTTAAAGGAACTGCATTACACCGGACTGGATTTTTCTGCGTGGGCGGTCTTTTTGGGGCTTTCTGTACTGGTGATTGCGCTGCGCTTTGCGCCGGTTTTCTGACAGCGGCTTTTTGGTGTTTTAAGGATGTTTTTTCGGCGTTTGTATGCCGAAGGATTTTTGTGGAGGTACGCGATGAAAACGATTGCTATGGCGGTTGTCTATGACGGAACCGCCTATCATGGGTGGCAGCGGCAAAAAAACGCCGTCACGGTGCAGCAGACCATTGAAGAGGCGCTTTGCGCGCTGACGCGTGAGAGCGTGCAGATTGTCGGCTGCAGCCGCACGGACGCCGGCGTACATGCGCTTGACTATGTGTTTCACTTTCAGTCTCATACCGAAATCCCGGTAGAAAAGCTTCCCTATGCACTCAATTATCATTTGGGTACCGATATCTGCGTGCTGGCTGCGTGGGAGATGCCGGAGGACTTTCACGCCAGGTTTTCGGCGCGCGGCAAGGAATATCACTACCGCATCTGGAACCGGCCGATGCCCAACCCGTTTCTGACCCGTTACAGCTGGCATGTCCCGTATCACCTGGACGTTGCCGCGATGAAGAAAGCGGCGCCGGCCATGGAGGGGACGCATGATTTTGCAGGGTTTATGGCATCCGGCGGCGATCAAAAAACCACGGTGCGTACCGTACGCCTCTCGGAGGTCTGCGAGGATCCCCAAACGCCGGGGCTGATTACGGTCAAGATTGCGGCGGACGCATTTTTGTATAATATGGTAAGGATTATGACCGGCACACTGGTGGAGATCGGTCTCGGCAAGATCCCGGCGGAGGAGCTGCCTGCGATCATCGCAAGCTGTGACCGCCGCCGCGGCGGACGGACGGCGCCGCCGCAGGGACTGTTTTTAAAACAGGTATACTATGATTTTCGGCCGAACCCGCCGCGGGAGGATCGTTAAAATGCAAAGAAAAAAGAAGAAATGGAATCTGAAAAAAGGAAAGGTTGCGCTGCCGGCGCTGCCCAAGGGCGGCAGCGTGACCGTGTCGGTTTTTCACCGCCGCTTTTCCTTTTATCCGGGCAAGCTGGCAATTTTGGTGATTGCCGCGCTGCTTATTCTGGTGCTGCTGGTGCAGCTGCTCTCGATTCCGGCGCACCGTACGCGCGCACTGGATTTAAACCTTGCGGCCGGCGGCAACTATACGCTTCTTAGCGGTGGGCGCGATATTGTGATGTATAATAAGCAAAATATCAAGGCGGTCAGCCAAAAGGGGACGGTGCTCTGGTCGGTGGAAAACGCGATGTCAAGACCGCAGGTCGAGGTTGCGGATTCCTACGTGCTGGCGGCGGATCTCGGCGGCAACCATGCGGCGGTGCTGTACCGCAAGGGACAGAAGGTGCGCGATATCCCAAATAATAAGGATATTATCTCGGCCAAGGTGAATAAAAAGGGAATGACCGCGCTGGCAACGGCGGCGGACGGCTATAAAGGGCAGGCGGTGGTCTATGACAAAAAGGGACGCGAGCAGTTTCGGCTCTCCAGCGGCGAGGGTTACATTACCGACATTGCGCTCAGCGAAAACGGACACTACCTGGCCGTCGCGCAGATGCTCTCCGCCGGCGAGGTTGCGGACTCTAAAATTCAGTTTGTGGATTTGTATCAAAAAAAGGTGGTGCGGACGGTGGAGCGGCCGGACTGCGTGATCGGGGAGTTGCGTTACAGCGGCGGTAAGCTGATTGCGGTATCGGACGCGGATTTTTGCGGATTTTCCGGCAGCGGCCGCCTGCTTTACAGCGTTTCTTTTGCCGGCAAAAAGCCCGGCAAGTACGATATTTCGGGCGGACGTTACCTGGTTTTTGTCACCGGGGATAACCGCGGCAATACCGTGCTGGAGATTTATACCATGAGCGGAAAGTGCAAGGGGCGTTATCTTTCCGACAGTCATATCAGTGAAGTCGCCGTGCATAAGGATATGATAGTGGCCGCATCGCAGCGGCAGGCGTTTCGGATCAGCCCCGGCGGAAAGAAAAAGAAATCCGCGCTCTGCGACCACGATATGAAGGGAATCGGCGTCTTTGGGGGCAGCGGCGCGATGCTGGCGGTCGGCGCCTCTGAGGCAGAGATGATGTGGCTGCGGTAAACGCCGCCGCAAAATAAAGGGAGAGATGGTATGTGAATGGGATTGTTTTATGGAATGCAGCGGATCTTGTGATCGTAGCGCTGATTGTTCTGTTTGGTGCCTGGGGGTGGCACAGCGGACTGGTTCGTACGGGATTTCGGTTTGTATCCTTTGTGATATCGATTGTTTTGGCGTATTTGTTGTATCCGATTTTGTCTGATTTTTTAAAGACCACCGTTGCCTATGACCGACTGTTTTCAATGGCGGAAAAGCAGCTGGAGGCTGCGCCGGCACCGGGTGACGGGCTGCCGTTTTTCCTGCGGGATGTTATCGAGCAGGGGCGGACAGCGCTGATCGGCAGCGCAGCCGATTACCTAGCAAGCCTTGCGCTGAACCTTTTGGCGTTTATTCTGGTTCTGGTTGTGGTAAAGCTGCTGTTACATATAGTGAAAAAGCTGCTGCATTTGTTTGCGTCATTGCCGGTGGTGAGCCTTTTTAACCATCTGGCCGGTATGGGAATCGGAATCGCAGAGGGAATTTTGGCGGTGCTTTTGATTCTGGCTGCGGTGACCGCGCTGCCGCAGCTGCGTGAAAATGCCGTGCTGCAGGAAGCCGTCGGCCAGTCGGTACTGTGCCGCACCGTGGCAGAGTATAACCCGGCGCTGCGCTTGCTGCTGCCGAATTCGTCAGAGAAACTGTTGCAGGACGCGCCGCATGCGCCGCGTGAATAGAAGTTGGAGGAACCTTTATGCAAAGAGAAGAGCTGGCAAAGCAAAAACTGGAGACCTTGCGCGTTCTGGCAAAGGATTTGCAGATTAAAAATATGATGAAGCTCCGTAAGACCGCATTGATTGAGGAAATTTTAAATGCGGCCGCGGCAGAGGCGGACGAAAAGAGCGCGGACGGCGGCGAAGAGAAAAAGTGGCCGCAGCGCGCTGCGGCAAAGATACAGGACAGCGCCGCAGCGGAAGAGGCGGACGGCGGCAGCGAAACAGAAGACGCCGCGGCCGAGACCGCGCTGCGCCCTGCGGGCGGAAAGGAAATCACCTATACCGACCCGGTGCACCGCACCAATCTGATGAGCGGCGTTTTAGAGATCATGGCGGACGGCTACGGCTTTTTGCGCTGCAAAAATTACCAGTCCGGTGAGGACGATGTCTATGTTCCGCAAAATCAGATTCGGCGGTTTAATTTAAAGAACGGCGACTTTATTGTCGGCAACACGAGAATGCAGCACGAGGGCGAGCGGTATCAGGCGCTTTTGTATGTGCAGACGGTCAACGGCGACCGTGTTGGCGCGGCCATTAACCGAAAGCCGTTTGACGATCTGGTGCCGATTTACCCGAACAGCCGCCTTAAGATGGCAACGGGCAAGACCGATTATGCCATGCGGATGATCGACCTGATCGCGCCGATCGGCAAGGGACAGCGCGGCATCATTGTGGCGCCGCCCAAGGCCGGAAAAACAACGCTGCTGAAAAATATTGCCAACAGCATTACCGCCAACCACCCGGAGGTGCAGCTGATCGTTTTGCTGATTGACGAGCGGCCGGAGGAAGTCACCGATATGCAGCGGAGCATCCGCGGCGACGTGATTTATTCCACCTTTGACGAGGAACAGCAAAACCACGTGAAGGTTGCCGAGATTGTGTTAGAGCGCGCCAAGCGGCTGGTGGAGCATAAGCGTGACGTTGTGATTTTGATGGATAGCCTAACCCGGCTGACCCGTGCCTATAACCTGACCATTGCGCCGACCGGGAGAACCTTGTCCGGCGGTCTGGATCCCGGCGCACTGTATAAGCCGAAACGGTTTTTCGGCGCGGCGCGGAATATCGAGGGCGGCGGCAGTCTGACGATTTTGGCGACGGCGCTGGTAGAGACCGGCAGCCGGATGGACGATATGATTTATGAGGAATTTAAGGGTACCGGCAATATGGAGGTGCACCTTGACCGTAAGTTACAGGAACGCAGGGTGTTCCCGGCGATTGATATTGCAAAGTCCGGCACCCGAAAGGAGGAGCTGCTGCTCAGCCCGACCGAGCTGGAGATGATGCGCAGAATCCGCCGTGCCTTTGCCGACCGCAACCCGTCAGAGGTGACAGAAAATATTTTATCGTGGCTGCTGCGGACAGAAAACAATGATGAACTGATCGCGGCTGCCGGAAAGGTTTTGGGTGATTATGAAAAGAAAAATGTTTAACCGCACCATCGGCGCAGCACTGGCCGCCTTGCTTCTTTTCGGAAACACGGCCGCCCTTGCGGCGGAGACGTCCGCAAGCAAGCCGCCCGACTGGCTGATTGACTTAAACGGCGGTGACTGGACGCAAAACAACGAGCAGCAGGAGGATACAAAGCCGGTGCGCAAAAACATGAAGGTGCCGATTTTGCTCTATCATCATATCACGAATGAGGCGTTTTCCGGCGGCAACGAGATTTCACTGATTTCGCCGTATGATTTTCGAATGCACATGACCGCGATCAAGGTGAATTTTACGCCGATCAGCCTGCGGCAGTATTATCAGTATGTGACCTGTACGGACGGCAGCGTGACCCTGCCGGACAATCCGATCATTGTGACGTTTGATGACGGGTACCTCAGCAACTATGAGATTGCCTATCCGATCTTAAAGGAGCTGGAAATCCCGGCGACCATCTTTGTGGTGACCGACACGGTCGGCGCCATGGCCGGCGACGGCAAGGTGAATTATTCCCACTTTACCTGGGAGCAGGCAAAGGAGATGGAAAGAAGCGGCCTGATTGAGATTCAGTCTCACACGGCGAGCCACGTGGAACTGGCGTCGCTGCCGCAGGAGCAGCTGGTTTTGCAGCTGCGAAAATCCAAATATATGATTGAAAAAAATCTGGGACGTCCCTGCGATATGATCGCGTTCCCCTACGGATCGTATACCGAGTCGGTCGTCAATGCCTCCAAGGCGGCAGGGTATCTGCTGCAGGCAAGGGTGGACGACAAGACATCGGAGGAGGACTTTGAGGTCAATCTCCCGTCCGAGGGTGTGGACGGTTTGACGCGTATGACCATATCCGGCACCATGGGCAATGTCAACGTGATCGAAATTGTACGCCGTGCCATGGCAAAAAAGGTGGTTCCTACCCTTGACGGCTGGGAATCGTAAAATAAAAACGAAAGAGGAGTTATCGTATGAGTATTGTGACAATCCCGGAGGGCTACCGTCCCCGGCTTGACCTTTATGACACACAGGCGGCGATAGAGACCGTCAAACAAAACTTTGTAAAAAATCTGACCCGTGCGCTCAACCTTCGCCGTGTGACGGCGCCGCTGTTTGTGCAGTCCGGCACCGGGCTGAATGACGATTTAAACGGAACCGAACGCGCGGTATCGTTCGATATCCCGGACGCTGACTGCGAGGCACAGGTGGTGCATTCGCTGGCAAAGTGGAAACGGATGGCGCTCGGCAAATACGGGTTCTCGGCCGGCGAGGGGCTTTACACCGACATGAACGCGATCCGCCGCGATGAGGAGCTGTCAAACCTCCATTCGGTCTATGTGGATCAGTGGGACTGGTGCAAGGTGATCACGCGCAGCGATCGGAACATGGAATATTTAAAACAAACGGTGAGCAAGATTGTCGACGCGGTTTGTGACACGCAGGACGCGGTGGTTGCACAGTTTCCGTGTCTTACGGCAAATCTTAGCCGTACCGTACATTTTATCACCACGCAGGAGCTGGAGGATCTCTATCCCGACCTGACGCCGAAGGAGCGGGAAATCGCATACACCAAGGCGCACAAAACCGTGTTTGTCATGCAGATCGGGGACACGTTGGCCTCCGGCGAAAAGCACGACGGCCGTGCGCCGGACTATGACGATTGGAAACTCAACGGCGACATTTTATTCTGGGACGAGGTGCTGGGGACCGCCCTGGAGGTTTCCTCTATGGGAATCCGGGTAGACGAGACTTCGCTTGCCGAGCAGCTTGACAAGGCAGGCTGCCCGGAACGCCGGGAACTGCCGTTTCATAAGGCGCTGCTTGACGGCAAGCTGCCGCTGACCATGGGCGGCGGCATCGGCCAGTCCAGACTTTGTATGCTGCTGCTTGGCAAGGCGCATATCGGCGAGGTACAGGTCTCCGTCTGGGATGAAAAGACCATTAAGGAATGTGAACACGCAGGGATTGCCCTGTTATAGAGCGGAGGTGCAAAATCATGAAGTCGGATATTCAAATCGCACAGGAAGCAAAAATGAAACCGATCCGGGAGATTGCGGCGGCGCTGCATATCCCGGAGGAAGATTTGGAATACTACGGAAAGTATAAGGCAAAGCTGGGGAGCGAGGTCTTAGAGAGCGTTAAGGACAGAAAAGACGGTAAGCTGATTCTGGTGACGGCCATCAACCCCACACCGGCCGGAGAAGGCAAAACCACCACCACGGTCGGCCTGGGACAAGCCATGGCAAAAATCGGCGCATCCGCCATCATTGCCCTGCGTGAGCCATCACTCGGCCCGGTTATGGGTGTCAAGGGCGGCGCGGCCGGCGGCGGCTATGCGCAGGTTGTGCCGATGGAGGATATCAATCTGCATTTTACCGGGGATATGCACGCCATTACGGCGGCCAACAACCTGCTATCCGCGGCCATTGACAATCATATCCACCAGGGGAACGCGTTAAAAATTGACGCGCGCCGCATCGTGTGGAAACGCTGTATGGATATGAATGACCGCGCCCTGCGTGAGGTTGTGGTCGGCCTTGGCGGCAAGGCGAACGGCTTTGTCCGCGAGGACGGCTTTATGATTACGGTAGCCAGCGAGATCATGGCGATTCTTTGCCTTGCAGATTCGATGGAGGATTTAAAGGCGCGTCTTGCGCGGATTATCATCGGCTATAATACGGACGGCGACCCGGTCACGGCAGCGGATTTGGAGGTTGCCGGCGCGATGGCGCTTTTACTGAAAGACGCGATCAAGCCCAACCTGGTACAAACATTGGAGAACACGCCGTGCCTGATGCACGGCGGCCCGTTTGCCAACATTGCCCACGGCTGCAATTCCGTTCAGGCAACCAAGCTGGGGCTGCGGCTTGCGGACTACTGCATCACCGAGGCAGGGTTTGGCTCTGACCTGGGTGCGGAAAAGTTTTTGGATATTAAGTGCCGCTTTGGCGGTCTTACGCCGAGTCTGGTGGTGCTGGTCGCTACCGTGCGCGCACTCAAATATAACGGCGGTGTTGCAAAGGCCAATCTTGGCGAGGAGAATTTGGACGCTTTAAAGAACGGCCTTTGCAATCTTGGCGCGCATATCGAAAATATGCAAAAGTACGGCCTGCCCGTTGTGGTTGCGATCAACCGCTTCGGCACCGATACCGACAAAGAACTGGATGCGGTACGGGCTTACTGCGAGGAGTGCGGCGTTTCGGTATCGCTCTGTGAGGTCTTTGCCAAAGGCGGCGAGGGCGGCATAGACCTTGCAAAAACCGTAATCCGAACGATCGAAGAAAAGGACGGCGCCGCACACTTTGCGCCGATCTATGACGAGAAACTGCCGATCGCAGAGAAGATTCGCATCATCGCAAAGGAAATCTACGGGGCGGCCGATGTGGCATACACCCCAAAGGCACAGAGAGAAATCGATCATTTAGCGGCGATGGGCTTTGATAAAATTCCTGTATGCATGGCAAAAACCCAATATTCGCTCTCGGACGATCCCAAGCTTTTGGGACGGCCGACCGGGTTTACCGTTACGGTGCGCGAGGTACGCGTTTCGGCCGGGGCCGGGTTTGTGGTTGCCCTGACCGGGGACGTCATGACCATGCCGGGGCTGCCGCGTGTTCCGGCGGCCAATCGGATGGATATTGATAAGGATGGAACCATTCGCGGATTATTTTAAACTGGATTTACGGCAAAACAGCGCGGCGAAATTTGGCTGATTTTATGTCTGTGCCGCGCCTGACTTTCCCATGAGGCGGCGCGGTCTGCCGCCTTTTGGTTTACGGGACGGAATTTCCGGGCAACGAGGAGTGATAAAATAATGTTTTTAGCAGATACGTATGATGTTGCGGTCATCGGCGGCGGTCACGCCGGCATCGAGGCGGCGTTTGCGGCGGCACGGCTGGGGCTTTCCACCTGTTTGTTTTCCATCAGCTTAGACGCCGTGGCAAATTTACCCTGTAACCCCAGTATCGGCGGCACCGCAAAGGGGCATTTGGTACGGGAGATTGACGCGCTGGGCGGCGAAATGGGAAAGGCGGCGGATGCGACCTTTATCCAGTCGCGGATTTTAAACCGCGGCAAGGGCCCGGCCGTGCATTCGCTGCGCGCGCAGATTGACCGCCGAAGATACCAGATGGAGATGAAACATAGGATCGAGATGCAGGAGAACCTGGATCTTCGCCAGGCGGAGATTGTCTCGGTGACGCAGAACGAGGATGGCTCGGTGCGCTCGGTGATTACGCGCGGCGGCGCCGAATACCGCTGCCGTGCTGCCATTGTCTGTACGGGAACCTATTTAAAATCCCGGATCTTTGTCGGCGAATTCAGCCAGGAGAGCGGCCCGGACGGCGTATTCCCGGCGACGGAGCTGTCGAAAAGTCTTGCAAAAATGGGAGTGCGGCTGCTTCGGTTTAAAACCGGTACGCCGCCGCGGATTAACCGCAGAAGCATCGACTTTTCGCAGCTGGAAGAGCAGCTTGGTGATGACGTGATCACGCCGTTTTCTTTTACCACAACCGGAGCGCTTAGCAACAAGGTTTCCTGTTACATGACCTATACGACCGAAAAGACCAAGCAGATTATATTGGATAATCTGCACCGTTCTCCGCTCTACGGCGGTGATATTAAGGGGATCGGCCCCAGGTACTGTCCCTCAATCGAGGATAAAATCGTTCGGTTTCGGGATAAGGAGCGGCACCATCTGTTTATCGAGCCGATGGGGCTTGACACCGAGGAAATGTATTTGCAGGGTTTTTCCAGCAGTATGCCGGAGGATGTCCAGATCGAGATGATCCATTCCCTGCCCGGATTTGCAAACGCCAAGGTGATGCGCTGCGCCTATGCCATTGAGTACGACTGTGCCGATCCGCTGCAGCTAAAGCCATCCCTGGAATTCAAAAAAATCCCCGGCCTGTTCGGCGCCGGGCAGTTTAACGGCACCTCCGGCTATGAGGAGGCAGCGGCACAAGGACTGATCGCCGGGATCAATGCCGCGCGGCTTTTAAAAAACCTTCCGGCGGTGGTACTGGATCGGTCAGAGGGCTACATCGGCACTCTGATTGACGATTTGGTAACCAAGGGTACGAACGAGCCGTACCGCATGATGACGTCCCGATCGGAATATCGGCTTTTGCTGCGCCAGGACAATGCGGATCTGCGGCTGACGCCGCTGGGTCATGAAATCGGGCTGATTTCCGATGCGCGCTATCAAAAGTTTTTGGAAAAGAAGGCCGCGATTGAAGAAGAGATCCGGCGCCTTTCCGGGACAACGCTCGCTCCGTCCGCGGCGCTCAATGCCTATCTGACAGAATGCGGCAGCGCGCCGCTGATGACCGGGATCCGCACGTCGGAGCTGTTAAAGCGTCCGGGGGTCAGTTATGCGTCTCTTGCGCCGTACGATAAGACGCGGCCGGCGCTTGCCATCGATGTGTGGGAGCAGGCGGAGATTGCCATTAAATATGAGGGCTATATCAAACGGCAGCAGAGCCAGGCAGAGCAGTTTAAGAAGCTGGAACATAAAAAGCTGCCGCCGGATATCGACTATCTGCATTTGGACGGATTGAGATTGGAGGCGCGGCAAAAGCTGGATCAGATCCGGCCGCTGTCTCTGGGACAGGCGTCGCGGATTTCCGGCGTGTCCCCGGCCGATATCGGCGTACTTATGATATATTTAAAGTAGAATAAAACAGGGCTGATTGCGGTCAGACAGGAGGAAGTATCATGAAAAGAAACACGGTTTTGGTGATTGTGCTTGCAGTCGTTGTGGCTGCGGCTGCGTTTTTCATCTATGGTATGGCACGCCGCGGCGCCAATCAGACGGCAGGCAGCAATGTGGTGCGCCGGGACACGGCACAGCAGAGCGGCGGTGACGGCGAGGGCGGTGACGCGCAGATTCCGCAGCGGCCGTACGATGTCGTGCTGGAAGAGCGTTCTGCGGAGGAACAGTATACGTATGATCTGCGCGATTTGTCGCTGATTGATACCGAGAGCGGCGAGGCGATCACGGTCGGGATGGAAAAGGACAAGATTGAAGCAATCACCGGCGCTGCGACAGAGACGCATCCGACCTTTACGGTCTATGACGGCGTGGTGGTACAGTATACCAAAGAAAACACGGCGGCGTCCCTGGTGGTATCCAGCGGTCAGTTCCGCGATGACGCACAGGCAAGCCGGTATCGGACGGCGCGCGGCGTCGGTATTTTGACCTCGTTTGAAGATTTTGAAAAGGCGTACGGGGAAAAACACCGGGAAAAAACAGAAAACGGAGAAACAAAAATGCCGGCAACGGCCATTCGCTATTTCAAAGTGGAGGGAAAGAAAGTCACCTATTTGGGGGATAGCCAAAACGATGCCATGGACGTACAGACGGACGAAAACGTGTATATGCAGGACTTTATCTTTGACAGTGAGACCAATTGCATTACCGCGATGCGGATTGTGCGCGCCGACTATGTCGGACGGTAAACAAATCCGCCTATCTGATTTTCAATTACAAGGCATATCGGGGTTGGCCGGCCCGGCAAAGATGACAAATCAAAATATTCCGATGCTATGCCTATTCAGACGGGACAAGCAGAATGTTAAACAGATGAAGATCCTGACGGATGGCATAGGCAACCGTCTGATAGGTGCCGCCGCGCTGCGCGGTGAGATAAAACACACAGTTTTCACTGTGATCGACCATATAGCGGTTTCGCTGGCGCATACAGGTTTGCGTATAGTGTTCCGACAGGTAGTGCACATCGTCGGCGCGCTTTAAAATATCGTCATAAACCGCCTGCTCTCCGCGCGTCCATCCCTTGGTCTGCTCTTTGCAGGGCAGCGCCAAAAGCAGGCGGATGGACGGGATTTCGCTGCGGATTTTCAGCACGGCAAGGGCGGCCAGCGTGTCAAAGCCCCTTGCGCCGCCGGTGATAAAGTCACAAACGCCGCGGTCGATCAGAGCTTTGATTTGTTTTTCCAGCATGCCCGGCAAGAGTGCGCGATGCGCAGCGGACAGGCAGCGGTGCCCGGTAAAACAGCAGGCATTGCTTCTGATTTCCATATCCATAATCTCCTTATATTTTTCCATATAATACCATAAAACGGCAATTTTGTCAACGGAAACAATGGATCACAGGTGGCGTTTTACAATGAAAATTTTATTACAGATGGCAATTGTATTTGGGGTGTGCCTTGTCGGCGAGGGTGTCGCTGCGCTGCTGCCCTTTGCCTTTCCGGCCAGTGCGATTGCAATGATTTTATTATTCCTTTGCTTCTTTTTCCGCGTCCTTCGCGTAAAGCAGGTGGAACAGGTTTCAAGGTTCCTTCTGGAAAACATGGCGCTCTTTTTCATTCCGGCCGGCGTCGGGATTCTGGATTGTATCGAGCGCGTCCGGGGTGCGGTCATACCGATTTTGGTGATTTGCGCGGTATCGACCTTTGTCACGTTTACCGTGACGGCGTACACGGTACGGCTGACCACATATTTTATAAACCGATGCAAAAGGAGGCGGCAGAACCGTGTTTGATTTTTCGTATTTGGCAGAGCCTCTGGCCGCACAGCCAATGTTTGGCATCGCGCTGACCCTTTTTGCATATGCCTTCGGCGTGTGGCTCAGCCGCCGTGTGAAAACGCCGCTTGTAAACCCCATGCTGGTCGCGCTGGTTCTGGTGATTGCGGTGCTTCTTTTGTTTCGGATTCCGTATGCAAGCTATGAAAGCGGCGGCGCGGTGATTACGCTTTTTTTAGCGCCGTCCACGGCGGTGCTGGCGGTCAAAATTTATGAGCAGTTTCAGCTGCTGAAGGAGAACTGGCTGCCGGTTTTGATCGGCTGTGCGGTCGGTTCGGCGGCCTCGATTCTTTGCGTTGTGGTGTTGTGCCGGCTCTTTTTTCTGGACACTTCGCTGCTCTGTTCGCTGCTTCCAAAGTCCGTTACCACGGCCATTGCCATTCCGCTTGCAGAGCAGAGCGGCGGCATTGCGGCAGTGACGGTGGCGGCGGTTGTTTTGACCGGGATTATGGGCGCGGTTTTTGCGCCGTTTTGGATCAGAATGCTAAAGATCACCAACCCGGTGGAGGCCGGTCTGGCAATCGGCGTCAGCAGCCACGCGCTGGGAACGTCGAAAGCCATCGAGATCGGCGATGTCGAGGGGGCGATGAGCGGCATCGCACTGGGTGTTGCCGGATTGATTACCGTGATATACGTGACATTTTTAACCTGATATTCGCAGCCCGAACTTGCCCGGGTCGGTGCAATTGCGGTTTTGGCGAAAGAAAATCTGCACAAATTTTGATTAAAATTCTGTGACAAAAAGGCAGCCGATCTTGATTTGGGAAATCAAAAATACGGCCGTATCCACAAAATCTTGTGGGTGCGGTTTTTTTGTCCACGCTATGCGCCGTGTATGCAGCAAAAAAACGGGAAATAGAGAATTTGCTGATTCTGGTAAAACTTCACAAAAAACCGGCGATTCGGCCGGGATAGTTGGAAAAGATGGCGATGCGCCTTGATTTTTCTTCATAAATGTGTTAAAATAGTGTCGGTTGTTGTGTAAAAAGACAGCACATGAACGACAAAATTATGAGGTGATTCTTCATGCAGAAACGCAAAAAGTCAGCGGCGGCATTGCTCATTTTTGCCCTCCTGATGTTTGCACTTCCGGCACACGTGTTCGGATTGGAATTTTCCGATGTGCCGATTACTGCTTCGTATTATAAGGCAGTGGATAAGCTCAGTAACGTGGGCGTAATTCAGGGGCGCGGTGACGGCGCGTTTGCGCCGGGTGACAGTACCACCCGTGCGGAGTTTTGTGCCTTTTTGGCACGCGCCAACGGATATAATGCAAACTATTATCAGCCAAAGGCGCTTCCCTTTGCCGATATTGACGGCAGCAGCTGGGCGGTTCCTTATATCTCTTTCTGTTATGAAAACGGCTATATCAACGGCTATGAGGACGGCACGTTCCGCCCCAATGACTATGTGACGGACGAACAGGCCGTAAAAATGGTGGTTTGCTCCTCCGGCGTCGGGGATGAAAATTTGTCCTCCGTCGGCCCGAAGTGGTATTCCGGCTACTTAAACGTGGCACAAAAATACGATCTGCTGGCCGGAACGCGCGTGCGCGTCAATAATTCCGCAAACCGTGCGTTTGTGGCACAGGTTGTTTATAATGCCATGCTGACCGGCAGCGGTGCGGAGGACGGATCACAGGATACGGCACAGGATGCGGTGCTGATCGGCAATAAAAACACGATATCGGCAGCAACGCCGACCCCAACACCGGTACCTACGCCGACCCCAACGCCGGAGCCTACACCGGTACCGACCCCGGTACCCACGCCGGTACCGACCCCGGTACCTACGCCGGAACCGACACCGGTGCCTACCCCGGAGCCTACACCGGCACCCACCCCGGAGCCGACACCGGCGCCGGTGGTGAAAAACGGACAGCCGCTTGTCGTCCTGGATCCGGGACATAATTATAGCGTGACCGATACCGGCGCAACCGGCTGCGGTCTGCGTGAACAGGATATTACCTATGCCATCGCCAGCAGAGTAAAACCGCTTTTGGAGCAGAACGGATTTACCGTGGTGATGACCAGAAATAACCTGACCGATAACGTCTCGACCGAGTCGGTCAGCGCAAGCCTGCATAGAAGGGCAGATATCGCCAATGATGCCAATGCGGATCTGTTCCTCTCCATTCACTGTAACGCCGGCGGCGGCAGCGGAACGGAAACCTATTATTTTGAGGATTCTTCCATTGGCAAGACCCTTGCAACCGTGATTCAGCGCAACGTTGTCAGTGAAGTCGGACTTCAAAACCGTGGCGTCAAATCGGCAGGATTTGCGGTTTTGCGTTATACCGGCATGGTGGCTGCGCTGCTTGAGACGGCGTTTATCGATACCGAGGCGGACGCGGCACAGCTCGGCAGCATCAGCGGCCAGGAGGCATATGCGCGCGGTATCGCAAAGGGAATCTGCGAGTATTTCGGAAAAAGCTTTCAATAATTAAAGAATCTGATAATGTCCGCCGCCCTTGTGGGCGGGGACATTTTGTGTTAGTCGGATCGATACCGGCATACACAGGACTTTTACAGCCGGGGAGGTAAGTATGAAAAAACCTGAACTGCTGGCACCGGCCGGCAATCTGGAAAAATTGAAAAAAGCGTTTGTCTACGGGGCAGACGCGGTCTATATCGGCGGCGAAGAGTTTTCTTTGCGTGTGGCGGCCGATAATTTTAGTATCAACGATATTTATGAGGGAGTCGAATTTGCGCATCGCCGCGGCGGCAAGGTCTACCTGACGGCGAATGTGATTCCCCATAACCGGGATATTGACGACTACGCAAAGTATCTGATGGAGGTTAAGGACACCGGGATTGACGCGGTGATTTTATCGGATCTTGGGATGTTTGCCGTCACCAGAGAGCTTGCGCCGGATCTGGACATTCACGTCAGCACACAGGCCAATAATGTCAACTACCGCAGTGCGGCGCAGTGGTATACCATGGGTGCAAAACGGGTGATTTTGGCGCGTGAGATGTCCCTTTCCGAAATCCGCGAAATCCGGGAGAGGACGCAGCCCGGTCTGGAGCTTGAGGCGTTTGTGCACGGGGCGATGTGCATCTCGTATTCCGGCCGCTGCCTGCTCAGCAATTACATGGCCGGCCGTGACAGTAACCAGGGCAATTGTGCGCACCCGTGCCGCTGGAAGTATTATTTAATGGAAGAAAACCGTCCCGGTGAGTATATGCCGGTCTATGAAAACGAACGGGGCACCTTTATCTATAATTCCAAGGATCTGTGTATGATTGAGCATGTCCCGGAACTGATCGGGGCAGGGCTTACCAGCTTTAAGATTGAAGGACGGGTCAAGTCGGAATTTTATGTGGCAACGGTCGTGGGGGCATACCGCCGTGCGATTGACGCATACTTTGCGGATCCTGCGCATTACCAAACCGACCCGTCTTGGATGGAGGAACTGAAAAAGGTCAGCCACCGCGGCTACACAACGGGATTTTATTTCGGCCGTCCCGGCGCAGCGGAGCAGAACTATGCCAGCAGCTCCTACATTCGGGAATATGATATGGTCGGTGTTGTGACCGATTATGACGAAAAGACCGGCATGGCGAGGATTATACAGAAAAATCGGTTCTTTGTCGGCGATACGGTGGAATTTTTGCGCCCGGTCGGAAAATTCTATTCGCAAGAAATCCGGGAGATGACGGACGAGAACGGCGTTTCGCTGACCGTTGCCAACCGTCCGCAGAGCGTTGTCTATGTCAAGACCGAGCAGCCGGTGGAAAAGGACACCTTTTTGCGGAAATTCCGCGGCGAAACCGTGTGACGGGAATGCGTAATGGAATTGTAACCAAAAACTGCCTTTTATTTTAACTTGACATTGTCTATAAGTGATGATAAAATAGGATTTGTGAAAGTGTACATACACACTGCACCAAAATACATGGTCAATGATTCAAAACACATTATATTTATACAGGAGGAATGGAAGATGAAAAAAACAAAACGGCTTTTTGCGTCTGCGTTAGCGGCAATCATGGTCGCAACCTCAATGGTTGTTCCCGTGTTTGCGGATAACGCGGCAGAGGATACGAAAACAACGGCTGCCACATCGGAGGTATTTCCCGATGTTGCAAAGGACGCGGTTTACGTCACTGCAGTTGAGACGCTGAATCTGATGGGCATTATTAAGGGATATGAGGACGGCACGTTCGGTCCGCTGCAAAACGTGACCCGTGCGGAATTTACCGCGATGCTGATGAGAACCTTAAATTACGGATCGCTCGGTTCGTCCAGCGCGGCGGCACTGCCTTTTACGGATGTCGATGATAATAATTCCGACATTAACTGGGCAATCCCGAACATCAATACGGCGTATGATATGGGTATCATCAACGGTTATGAGGACGGCACCTTCCGCCCGAATGACAACGTTGCTTATGAAGAAGCGCTCAAGATGATCGTTTGCACCCTGGGCTATACCGATATTAGCGTGGACAGCACGCCGTGGTACAGCTTATACCTCTCCCAGGCAAAGAAGCTTGGTATCACAGACGTTGCAGACGGACTGGGCAGCGCCGGAACACCGGCCAGCCGTGCATGCATCGCGCAGATGCTGTATGATTCCCTGGAGGCAGAGATTGTTGAGCAGGGCAATGTCACCAAAAAGACCATTTTGACGGACTACCTGGGCTATGTCAAGAGCACCGGTGTGGTTTCCTCGGACGGCGTAACCAGCCTGAGTGAGCCGGATGCGGACTTGAGAGACGATGAGGTACAGATCAACGGCCAGGAGCCGGATGGCAGCTATGCAACATATACCTACAAGACCACCGATTCCAAACTGAAGAATTATCTGGGCTATGAGATTGAATATTATTACAAGGACAACGGCGCATCGCTCAGAACGCTTGCGGTTTACGTACTGCGTCAGAACAATACGCTGACCCTGACTGCCGACATGATTGAAGACGGCGCAAGCACAAACAATCAGATCCGTTATTACAAGAGTGATGCGGACAAGAATACCGTTTCCGTTTCGCTGGCATCCGACAACGTTGTGATCTACAACGGAAAGCTGTATGGCTTAAACGGGACAAACAGTGCATTCAGCCTTGACATGATCCCGAAGGTTGGCACAATTACTCTGCTTGATTCCGATTCGGACGGCAAGTATGAGATCGTAAAGATCGAAAGCTACGAAATTTACTACGTTTCCAGCAAGGTTTCCGCCGAGTATTCCATCATTGATGATGTAACCCGCAGCGGTAACGATAAAAAACTGGTTCTGGACGTCAACGACAGCGCGATTGATACCAAGATTGTCAACGCCAGCGGCAGTGAAATCAATTACAGTGCAATTGCAACCGGCAACATTATCTGCCTGGCAAAGAGTAATGCGGCCAACGGCGGCAAGCAGGTGCAGACGGCAGTTGTTGTCAATGACAGCGTAACCGGAACGGTTACGGCAGTAGAGCCGGGCAAGTCCATGACGATTGCCGGCACCAAATACGAATATTCTAAGGCTGCACCGTGGATCAGCGGCGTTAACACCAACCTGACCGAACCGCAGTTACAGGATTCCGGCACATACTGCAAAGACATTAACGGCGACATCGTTGCATATAAAAAGAATGCAGTAACCGAGAATGTTTATTACGGTTATATCATGGGTATTGCGGCTGCAAGCGGCGCGTTTGACGATGAGCAGTCGGTTCGGATTCTGACGCAAAGCGGCAGTGAGATTGAGGCTATTCTGCAAAAGAATGTACGTGTGGACAATAACGCTTGCACCGTTTCTGAAGCAATTGCAGCGTTGCAGGAAGCAGCAAGAAATCAGAAAGAGGCTGACGCGGTTGGCGCTACGGTGCATCAGACTATTAAGTACACCACCAAGACGTCCGGCGGCAAGACGGTTTTGGATAAGATCTACACCGCAACCGGCGCGGATAACGGCGCTGAGGTTGTTTCCAATGCGATTACCTATTACACGCCGTCTAACGGCCAGACCATGAAGTATGACAGCACCGCAAAGCAGTTGAAGGTGGGCAATGTCAGCGTTAACATCGGCAGCGCAACCATCTTTGTAGTACCGAACAACCGCGGTGAATATAAGAACTATAAAAAGGCAGGATTATCTGCAACCTTTAAGAACGGCCAGAGCTATACGGTAGACCTCTTTGATGTCAGCAAGACCAATGCGGCAAAAGTGGTTGTATGCTACGGCGGAAATGCCAGCAGTGATGTTGACAGCCTGTCGGCAGTCAATGTATTGTCTGAAGATCCGGAAAGCAGAACCAACACGGATAACGGCGACACCATGAACTACCTGACCGGATATAAGGCTTCTTATAGCAGCGCGAAGGGAACTTTGAGTGCATGGCTCTCCGATGAGACGGAATATGTTCCGCAGCTTGGTGATATCTTCCGCGCCGGTACCGACCGGGATGGTTTTGCGGTTGCCAAGGACAGAGATTTGCTCTACCGTGTCGGTAGCAATAATCAGTTTGGAATCTTAAAGGGTGCCTCGAACTTCTATCAGGATGAGTGTGCGATTATGCTGGGCAGCGTGATTGCAACCGATGACAATAGCATTTCGATTCTGCCGCAGCGTCTGGCAGAGGGCGATATCATTGACAGCACGTCTGAGGCGATGAACTTTACCTTCTCGCAATTTAGCGGTGCGCGTGTGCTGCAATACGATGATGCCGGCAGAGAACTGGTAATCAACGATGTATCGGATGATTATGAGGGCGTTTTAAAGGGTCTTGCAGGTTATAATGAAGGCCTGTCGAATCCGGATAAAGTGCTTCTGTATATGTACAAGGGTTCTGTAAAACTCCTTTGCGTATTAGATAGCGAAGCATAACTTAGAATATGAAAAGGGCGCCGCAGTTGCGACGCCCTTTTTTTGTACAAAAGTTTGTCAGGACAGATCGGATACCACGTTTTTAATCCACTTTTTACTGCGAAACCGCAGAACAGCCATCACCAGTTTCACGGCTTCCTCGGCATACATCATGAGATAGACATAAAAGAGCGGCAGCCGAAAGACAAATCCGCCAAGCAGAACCATGGGTACGCCGATACACCAAACCGATCCGATATCGATCAGACAGGCCGTTCGGGTGTCACCGCCGTTGCGGAACACCCCGACAATTAGCAAAAAGGTCATGGATTTTACATTCATCATGACTGCAATCAGAAACAAAAGATGCATGGCCTGCCGGTACACGCCTTCTGAAATATTGTACGGCATTAAAATGACGGGTCGCAGCAGAATAAATGCGGCGGACAGGACAAGTGCGGTACAAAAGGATAAAAACATCAGCTTCTTGGCATAAAGATAGGCTTGCTTGTACTTTTGCGCGCCCACCGCCTTGCCGATAAAGACACCGGCTGCGTTGCCGCCGCCGTGGAAAAATACCAGCATCAGGCGCTCGATGTTTTGCACAATGGTAATAATGACCATGGCATCGCTGCTGATGTGCGCAAAGACCCAAGTATAGGCGGTGATGCCAAGCGCCCATGCCATTTCATTAAAAATGACCGGCGTTGCGGTTTTTAAAAATTGCACGACAAGGTCCTTCCGAATTGAAAAAAGCTGTGAAAATCCGGCAGCCTGAATCATCTTTTTTCCGTAGACGACCGAAAGCATCACGGCAAGCTCGGCAAACCTTGCAATGACGGTGGCAATCGCGGCGCCGTTTACGCCCATGGCGCGTACGCCGAAATGGCCGAAAATCAAAATCCAGTTCAGTACAATGTTGACAGCAAGCCCGACAGCACGCACCAAAAACGGCAGTGCCGCGCGTTCGCTGCAGCATACGCTCATGTCAAAGGCGGTGGTAATCGCGGTTGCCAGATACCCAATACAGACAATCCGAAGATAGGGGACACCGGCACGCAAAATCTCCGGGCTTGCCTGAAAGGCGTGAAAAATCGGCACAGGGATAAAAAGCGCAGCGGCAACAAAAATCAGAGAAAGCGCAAAAGCCAGCAAAATGTTGAGCCCCAGGACGCTCCGCATCTCTTTGATGTTTTGCTTTCCCCAAAACTGGGAGGCAAAAACACCGGCGCCGCAGCTGATGCCGAACAGAAAAACGGTGTAGAGAAAGTAGACCTGGTTTCCGATGCCGACGGCGGCAATGGCGGTCTCGCCCAGTCTCCCGACCATAATCGTATCAATCAGGTTTACCAGCGACGAGATAAGCTCTTTGAGCGCCATCGGAATCATCAGTAAAAAGAATCGTTTGTAAAATGATTTCATAGTTCCTCCTATGTAGCATTTGATGTGCAAAAAAATCAGCCTCATCAAGCGAAAATCGCCGTCAGAGACAGATTTCATAATGGTCAAAAAATATTCTATCGGCAAGCGTGTGCCGAACAAAGTATGCCATCGGCAGGCAAATCAGGGCATATCGGGTGCCTACCGCGGCAATACGTCGGTATCGTCATCACCGCCGAAAAAATCGTAATAATACTCGCCGGTATCGGGATCCCCCTGAAACAGACGGTCACGCGACGGGGCAGCGGTATTTTGAAAAACCAGCCGAACGCCGAGCATAATCAGAAAAGCGAGTACCATGATGGCAAGGGTGCCAAACGCACTGATCAGCAGCGGCGGAAGATACGTTTTCTTTTCGCTGCCGCGCAGCAGCAGGAGTGAGAAAACAAATCCGGCGGCAAAGAGAAACAGCATACCGTACGGGGCTGCGGTCAAAGACAGCACATTCCCCGTGAGTAGCGCCATATGGCTGCGCAGCAGAGCACCCAAAACCGCGGTATAAATCAAGAGAAACAAGGTCAGGACAAAGCCCAGCGCGTTGCCTGTGACGCCCAGTGCGCCAAGCCGCGGCCGGTTGCACCATGCACCGACCATTCCCATAAGGCTCAGCAAAACGGAAACGGCCAAACCGACACAAGTAAGGTAAATCGGCAGCAGTGACAGATCCGGGGCTATGCCGGAAACGTTTTGCAAAAGGTTTTTGAGATAGCCGACGCGGAAAAAGGTCAGGCGCAATATACCGCTTTGAAAGAAGGTGGTATATTGGATCGCAAACCAGTCTGTAAACAGGAGTGCGACGGCCAGAATGCTGCACAGTGCGGAAAATACACAAAGCAGTCTGCGGGGCTGGTGTTTTTCTTTGACGGCTGACGGGTCATAAAATTGATAATCCGGCGCGGACGCCGCACCTGTTTCACTGCCGTGTGCAGCCTCGGCGGCCGGGTTTTCCTCCGTAGGGGTAACAGCCCTTCCGCAGCGGCTGCAAAACCGGGCATTTTCGGTAAGCTGTGCGCCGCATTTTCTGCAATACATAAAAATCGCCTCTTTTTATTTTGTAACAAAACTAATCTTCAAAGTCAAATTCATCAAGGTGCTGCTGTTTAAACAGGTCATATACCGCGTCCAAAAGCGCCGGGTCGTCCACCTGCTCCAAGCAGTCGTCCTCTTTGTCCATATCCACGTGAAAGACAACGACTTCGGTCACCTCATCCTCATCATCGTCATAGGGGATGCAAACGGCGTAGTCCTTATCCCGGTAACGGACCGTGTCCAGATGTTCAAAGGTGACGGTGGTTCCGTCCTCGTCAATCAGGTCAATCAAGTGTGGGTTTTCGGGTAATTGTGCCATGGTTTTTCCTCCTTATGGATCGTTTATATACGGGTACTGTCAAGATAAGACTGCAAAAGAAACGCGGCAGAGATGCTGTCCACGCTGTCCTTGCGTTTCTGGCCGCGGACATTGGTCTCGTTCATTAAAATATGGGCAGAAACCGTAGTGAGCCGCTCATCCCAAAGTTTTACGGGGATGTCGAGCCGCTCCTCCAGCATTCCGGCAAAAATCTGCGTTTTTTCACCGCGGGGGCCGATGCTGCCGTTCATATTTTTGGGAAACCCCAAAATAATCAGGCCGACATCCTTTTCCTTGGCGAGAGCGGCGGCATAGTCCGCAACCTTGCGCATATTCTTTTCCTTGCACGCCGGCAAGGTACCTGCGCCGAATCCCAACGGATCCGAGATGGCAAAGCCGGTTCGGCTGTCTCCATAGTCAATTCCAAGTATCCGCATGATGCTACCTCACTTTTTGCGGTCAAAATCATCCTTTTGCTCCATTGTATCACAGGCGGATAAAAATAGCAAGCCCCAGCCGAAAGAAAGCCATCCTCGGAATTTGCTTTTTTCGGCTGCGGCTATAAGACAAAACGGTGATAATCCGACAGTTTTTCGGTTGCCAGCGGATTATAGGGCAGGGTCTTTTTTGCCTTGTCCATGCGCGGGGCGATCGGATCACTCATAAAAAAATACTTTAAGGCGTCATAGAGGTGATCCTCCTGCCGGGTGTCAACGTCCTCCGGGTTGACGCTGTCATAATGCAGCTGCGGCAGTGTGCGGATCATGTTTTTGCAGCAGTCAAAGACGTAAAACATGGGAATCCCGTTTTCGTCAAAGGCCAGACGGTAATGCACCTGCATTTTACCGGCCAGGCGGTCGTTTTTTCCTTTTTCAAAATAGACGCCTTCGCGCTCCATCATGGCCGCAATGCTCCCCTCGGTCGATCCGGTGGCGTTCCAGATGGCAGGGTCGGCGTAGCCGCAGATCGATAAGCCTTGCTCCTCCCGATCCTCAATGGCACGAATCTCTTTGGCAATCTTTTGCGCGGTCCAGCGTACACCGGTGTCCGGGGTGCCGGTGCATCCGTACAGCTCGCGGTACAGATAGGCGCGGCCGTCGTGGTCGACCGCAAACCAGCACACGGCAAACGGCTTGGCATAACCAAAGTCAAAGGTGCGAAACCGCCGCCATTCCTTCGGAATCGGAAACGGCCGAATCACATGGGAAAACTGCCTTGTTTCGTAGCCCTTGGGGTTGTTTTGCCATTCCGTAAAGACTTGTCCGTCAAAAATGTCCCATTGCCCGTAAAGCAACGCCTTTCGCTCCGCCTCCGGCAGCTGCTCCAGTCTTTTTTGATAATCGGCGTCGGCACGCATCAAAAAAATGTTGTCGCTGACAAAGGAGGGGATAAAGATGCGGCTTGCGCCGGTTTTAGCATCCCGAAATCCCTCGCCCGGCGTATGTCCGTCAATAAACCGGCGCTTGACCCAGCTGTGTCCGATGCCGCCGGGGTTGGTGCTGGATTTCATTTGCTTGGGATAGCGGTTGACCCCGCGAATCCTGGAGAGCAGGTAGGTGTACTGTTCCTCCGTAAAATGGGTCAGCTCGTCAAAGCGTACCACATCGTACTCCGCGCCCTGGTAGCGCAGTACATCCTTTTCTGCCGCGCAGTAGCCAAATTCGATCAGAGAGCCGTTTAAAAACTCCCAGCGGTGGCTGCTGCTTCGGTATGTTGCGGCATCGGCAGGAAAAAACTGCAAAGAGGTATAGATGATCGAATGCTCCAGCTCCGGGAAGGTGCGGCGCAGAATAAGCTGCCGGCTTTTGGGGTAGCGCAGCGCATAAAGCAGCGCGTCAACCAGTTGTCCGTAGGACTTGCCGCCGCCGGCCGCGCCGCCGAACAAAACCTCGTCCGCTTTGGCGTCGATAAACTGTTTTTGGGTTGCGGTCAAAGAAAGATCAAGCGTCTTTTGCATTATCTTTTTCATTTTGATCCTCCTGACTTTCGCCGACAATGCGGATGTTGACGGTCAGCGCAACGGTTTGCTCCTTTTCGCTTTCCCTTTCCAGTTCCTCCGCCAGCGTCATAATTTCCTTTGCGGCAGACAGTTCGACCCGCTCATTGCCGCAGTGCAAGAGCTCCTTGAGTTTTTCCGCCGCCTGTGCATGGGATAGTATGTTGTTTGACTCCTTCATTTGGTTTTTTACCTCCAATCTCAATGCCGACCAGACGCAAAACGGCGTTGTTATGAATCCGTATCGCCTGCCGCCGGCAGTAATGAACATGAAATTCAATCGCGTCCCAATAAAGCTGGTTGACGTAGCGCGCGGTTAAGATGCTCCGCTCCTCCGGCGTCAAATGCTCCATCATGCTGTCAAAACAGGAAACCAGTTCCTTCAGTTTTTGGTGAGTCTCATCAATCTGTGTTTGATAATAGTGAATATACTTTTCTCCGACTGTCCCCATTTTCGCACTGTCACGAATTAAATCCTGATAAAAATCTGATTTCATTGTAAGCTCTTTCCGCAATAGCGGTAGCCCACGCAGCCATTTCTTTACTTCCTCTACTGTTGAAAATCTCATTTCTCATTCATCCTTTCTTTTGTAAAATGTTGTCCGCATTTCCATAGATCGGCCGGACAAGACAGCGAAGTCATCGGAGCGCATATAGGCGCGGCGGCATTGTGCGTTGCAAAATACGTTGTTGTTCTCAAAAACGATATTCGGATTGTATCTGCGATACAAGGGAGCGCCGCAGCAACGGCACTCTCCGATTTGCCGCCCGTCTCGCATAGGCTCCAATTCTCCGAACTTTTCCATCGTCAAAATATCCGGGTGTGTCATTTTGTTCCCTCCTTTGCGGCATAAAGTATCATTTACCATAATTTCCCAATATTTTGACTGGCATATTCCTATTATACAACATAAATATCGTTTGTCAATAGAAAAAAACCAAAAATATTGTTGAATTTTCTCTTGTAATGCAGAAAAATTTATGTTATACTAGCGGTGAGGTGAAATTATGGCAAACAGCTATATCAGTGAAAAATTAAAAGCTGCCCGCATCGCATCCGGCCTGAAGCAAAGAGAGGTATATGAATGGCTTGGCGTTGGCCAATCGACCTTCAGTGCCTGGGAGACCGGAGCCAGTGAGCCGTCCATCGGCGTTTTTCTCAGGCTCTGTCAAAAATACGGAATTCAGGATATCTATGCCTATTTTATGCCGGACTCTCCGCTGCAGGGACTTTGGAAGGATTTGGATCCCTCGTTTTTAAACCGGCTGCTCGCACTGCCGCCGCGTGGCAGGGCGGCAGTAAAGAACTGCCTGGATTTTGAATATAAAGCATCGATGCAAAAACGGATTCCACTGCAGCCGCGTAATATTTTGGTATATACGCAGGTCGCGACGGCCGGGCGCGGCAGTTACCTGGATGACCAGGACGCCGAGGTCTGCCATATTGAGGCGCCGGAGACGGCGTCTTATGCAATCCGCATCTCCGGCGACAGTATGGAGCCGCTGATTCATGACGGTGATCTGGTGTTTGTGCAGCGCCAGAATGAGCTTGCCTCCGGTGAAATTGGCATCTTTACTTATAATGGAGAGTGCTTTTGCAAAATGTGGGATAACCGCAACGGTGTTCCCAAATTGATCTCGCTCAATAAAAAGTATGCGCCGATTTTTGTGCAGGCATCGGATAATTTGTACGTTAACGGCAAGGTGTTGCTTTAAGCCGTGCCGCACGTGTTTTTATTTCGTTTTTTGCGCGTCTTGGTGCGGTGTTTGGGCTTTTTCCGTACCGGGCGCGCTGTTTTCGTTTGGCGCGGCTGCTGCATCGCGCTGCTTTAAAATGCTTTCCATGATTTTTTCTTTTCCGTCCAAATACATTGCGTCCAGCAAAATGGCGGCGCTCTCCGCCATGTCGGGACGAAAGACACCCAACTTCCATAGATCGGTCAGCGTCTGGTTTTGACTGATGCGGCTGTATGGGTTGTTTTTTTCGGCGCTGACGGCAATGTCAAATTCGACCGGCCGCATTGCGGTGCTCTGCCGCAGGCTGTGGCTGGAAAACCTGATATATTCCCGCGCGCCGTTTGGCCCGTCTACGCGGTAGGTGCGCGGCTGGTGATAGAATTGGCGCATCAGTTCGATGCAGAGCAGAATGATCTCCTTGTAGGCGTTATACCCCTCGGCGATCATATCGCGGCTGAGTTTTTCGCCGGCCTGCTGCAGTGCGACAATGGCAGAGTATGCTGTCACGCCGCCGCTGGTCTGTCCCTGCTGAAAGTCGCGGTTGCCGGAGACTTCTTTGAGCTCCTCAATTTTATTTTGCCGATGGGCAATGATAAAGCTGTGCAGCGGTTTTGCCTGCAGCTCGCGAATGTTTTCTTCGCTGACCGATCCGGCTACATGGATAATGTCTTTGGAGAGGTCGCTCAGTTCGTATTCGTTCAGGCCGCCGTTGTCCTTTACCATAAACCGGGTCTTGCCGGAGATCAGGGCGTTGCGGCTGATCAGGGCGTCCAGACGGTCGATGTAAAGCTGCGGACTTTTGATGATATCAACCAGTCCAAATCCGACCGGACTGTCCTCGTCGGGGTACATGACGTCAAAGACAAAGGGGTACTTCCCGTGGTGATAAATGCCGTCCTCGCCGCGATCCTCGGACGCATCTAAAATCTGGTTGCCGCAGAATTTTATAAGCTCTACCGTCTGCGCACCGTCACGCTGTTTTTTATAGTAGCAGTCCACAACCAGAATTTTGTTGTGGGTCACATCGCTGCCGCTGGTGTTTTGCATGTCGTCATAGGTTAAAATCTCCATCGGACTGCCGGCGGTAAACTTGTCCGCAAGGTGCGGATATTGCCGCTTAAGGTCGTCCGGGTCACAAAGCGCGGTCAAAAAGACAAAACGGCTGTCCTGAATATCGCAGATGCCCGGCTCCCAAAAGAGGTTTAAAAGGTCGATTTTGCGGATTCTGATTTCGCCCATGCCGCCGCGCAGCCGCGGATTAAAGAATACGCCGTAGCAGGCGGCACCGTTTTTTAATTTATACCACCATGCGCGGCTGTATGTGCGCTTAAAGTTGCATAAATCCAGCTGCACCGGAAGAATCCGGGTAAAGGTCTCCGCGATTTTGCGATCCGCCTCATCACGCTCTAAAATATTGGGAGACGGATAATTGTCCATGGCGTCTG
>OLOI01000498.1_pt1 | contig 39417 bp, 33 predicted proteins | sample 1672131 | NCBI WGS metagenome assembly OLOI01 (sample SAMEA3136651, study PRJEB25190) | human gut metagenome
CGGTGCTGCCATCGTTGATGCACAGTGCCTCGAAGCCGGTAAACGTCTGAGCAATCAGCGAATCAAGCGCCTGCTCCAAGTACTGCTCGGAATTGCAAATGGGCACCAGCACCGAAATAGCAGGTGCGGGCCCTTCGGGTGCAGGGCTGATCTTCGCGGTCGCACGCGCCGCATTCGCACGCGCCTGTTGCTGAGAAATCTGGTTCTTGCGCTTTTTCTCGGTCTTCGTGGCAGCGTTTCCGCCACCAGCGCTCTTCGCGTTATTCTTCTTAGCCATTCCCTGCCCCTCTCAAATCAATTAGGTAAAAGTATACCGTTCATACAAGAAGCAACCACAGGGCATATTTCAGCTGCTGCGAATCACGTCAAGCAGTCCGCGGGCCCGCGCGTCCCCGACAGCCGCGAATTACGTCGGACGTCCTTGGCTGCCGCGCCCTCACGAGCGCCGCAATCGCGCCGAGCATCCCCAGGATTCATACGTCCACGGGCGCCGAGAATCGCGCTGGACGCTCCACGTCTCCACCAACCCAAGCGTTCAGCGACGCGCACGGACATTCGCCGCCCCGCCCATCGCGCCACGCACTTCACGACAAAGCTTCAACACTTAATTAATTCCTCGCAAACGAGGTGCTTTCCTCGAGCGCATCGCATAGAATCGATCTAATGTAAAACGCGTTCATAAAACAGCGCCAGCAGAGCGCAACATTATTCGCTTCAACGCGTTATTGAAGCCCGCCGCCAACAAGGAGGTTCTTATGAAACTTGGATTCATCGGATGCGGAAATATGGCCAAAGCCATGATCAAGGGAATTGTCGCTAGCGGTGCTGTTGCGCCCGGTGAAATCTACGGTTCCAATGCAACGCCGGAACACGCCGCTGCCGTAGCCGAAGAATTCGGCATTAACGCTGGCACTAACAACATCACCGTCGCCGAAAACGCCGACATCCTGTTCCTTTCCGTAAAGCCCTACCAGTACGAGGCCGTTATTGCCGAAATCCGTGGAGCAATGCGCCCTGAACAGACCGTCGTCACTATCGCCCCCGGCAAGACCATCGCTTGGCTGGAAGAACAGTTCGGCGCGCCCGTCCACATCGTACGCACTGCGCCGAACACACCCGCACACGTGCTGGCAGGCGTTACCGCCTACTGCCCCAACAGCTTGGCAACCGCTGAAGACGTCGCCGTCGTCGAATGCCTGCTTGCCAGCTTCGGCACCACCGTTGAACTGGAAGAATCGCAGCTCGATGCCGCAAGTGCCATCGGCGGCAGCTCACCCGCCTATGTATATATGTTCATCGAGGCCTTAGCAGACGCAGGCGTGGCCGAGGGCCTGAAGCGCCCGCAGGCTTACCAGCTTGCCGCACAGGGCGTACTGGGTGCTGCAAAACTCGTGCTCGAATCCGGCAAGCATCCTGGCCAGCTGAAGGACGAGGTGTGCTCGCCTTCCGGATCCACCATCCGCGGCCTTGAGGTTCTGGAAAAAGGCGCATTCCGCGGCACCGTTATCGATGCACTGCGTACCACCATCGAAAAGGCACGCGCTCTGTAACGCAAATGGGCGCGGTTGGGTGCCTGCACTTGCCTACGCCTCGCAAGCAACAACCCCGTTACAAACCGTTGCGCGAATGCTTCCTTCCTTGACAGGCCGCGCGCACATACTAGAATCCGTATTAGCACTCCACATGTTGGAGTGCTAATTACGTTTATAGGCGCTTGCGTGCCGTCATTTCGGCACCGCAAGCGCACGGCAACGAACCAACGTTTGCTTGCAGTTCGCGGGTGCAAGACGCTACGCAGCACAGGTGTCACGACGTCAGGCACAACACCTAACTCGGCGCCGCGTCGGCCGTATCGCCTGGGCTCGAAGCCGCGCCAACTGCAGCGGGCCCTCACCGCAGCACCAGCCGCGACCAGCCCAGCAACCCGCCGCAGTGCCAACAGGCAAACGTGAACAACAAGCCATGAAGGAAGGATCTGAATGAAGCGATTCAAAACAGAAAGCAAAAAGCTCCTTGATCTGATGATCAACTCCATTTACACCAACAAGGAAATCTTCCTGCGCGAGCTTATCTCCAACGCGTCCGACGCGGTTGACAAGCTCTACTTCAAGAGCCTCACCGACACCACCATCGCCGTTTCCAAGGACGATCTCTCCATTAACGTGGCGTTCGACAAGGACGCTCGCACCATCACGGTTTCCGACACAGGAATCGGCATGACCCGCGAAGAGCTGGAAACCAACCTGGGCACCATCGCTCACTCCGGCAGCCTCGAGTTCAAGACCGAAAACGCCGAGCAGCAGGGCGAAGACGTAGACATCATCGGCCAGTTCGGCGTGGGCTTCTACTCCTCGTTTATGGTTGCCAAGGAAGTTACCGTAACCTCCCGCGCATACGGCGAGCCCGAAGCCTCCACCTGGAAGTCCGATGGCATCGAAGGCTACACCATCGAGCCCGCCACCGCCGAAGAGGCCGCCGCACTGGGCGCCGGCCACGGCACCAGCATCACCCTGCACCTGAAGGACAACGCCGACGAAGAAGAGTACGACGTATTCCTGGACCAGTACGAGCTCCAGGCCCTCATCAAGCAGTACAGCAACTACGTGCGCTACCCCATCCGCATGGAAGTGGAAGAACGCAAGCCGCTGCCGAAGCCCGAAGATGCTGGCGACGACTACACGCCCGAATTCGAAACGGTGCGCGAGGTTAAAACCATCAACTCCATGATCCCCATCTGGAAGCGCCGCAAGTCTGAGGTGTCCGACGAAGAGTACGCCACCTTCTATAAGACCGACTTCCACGATTTCGAGGATCCGGCTCGCACCATTTCCGTTCACGCAGAAGGTGCGCTGACCTACGACGCGCTGCTGTTCATCCCCAAGCGCCCGCCGTACGACTTCTTCAACAAGGACTACGAAAAGGGCCTGGCACTGTACAGCTCCAACGTGCTGATCATGGAAAAGTGCGCCGACCTGCTGCCCGACTACTTCAGCTTCGTAAAGGGCGTTGTTGATTCCCAGGATCTGACGCTGAACATTTCCCGCGAAACGCTGCAGCAGAACAGCCAACTGCGCGCTATCGCCAACAAACTCGAAAAGAAGATCAAGAGCGAACTGGAGAAGTTCCTGAAGAACGACCGCGACGGTTACGAAAAGTTCTTCAAGGGCTTTGGCCGCAACCTGGAGTACGGCATCTACACCAGCTACGGCATGAAGAAGGATGTGCTGGCTGACCTGCTGCTGTTCTACTCCGCCAAGCAGCAGAAGATGGTGACGCTGGCCGAGTACGTGGAGGCCATGCCGGAGGACCAGAAGTCGATCTTCTTCGCAACAGGCGAAGCCATCGACCGTTTGGCGAAGCGCCCCATCGTGAACACGGTGCTGGGCAAGGGCTTCGATGTGCTGCTGTGCCCGCAGGATGTTGACGAGTTCTGCTTCATGTCGATGAACGAGTACCAGGAAAAGCCCTTCAAGAACGTTGCCGGTGGCGATTTGGGCCTGGAGACCGAGGACGAGAAGAGCGCGGCCGAAGCAATTACGAAGGAAAACGAGGGCCTGTTCGCCGAAATGCAGAAGGCACTCGATGGCAAGGTTAAGCGCGTTGCCGTTTCCGCCCGCCTGACCGATACCCCTTCCTGCGTAACCGCAGAAGGTCCCATCACGCTGGAAATGGAAAAGATCTTGGCGCAGGGCCCCGACGGCGAGCACGTAAAGAGCGACCGAGTGCTCGAACTGAACGCCGAGCATCCCGTATTCAAGGCAGTGCAGAAGGCGTTCGAGGATGGCGATACCGAAAAGGTGCACCTGTACGCCACGATTCTGTACGATCAGGCGCTGATCACCGAGGGCCTGCCTATCGACGACCCCGTGGCCTACACCCAAGCCGTCTACAAATTCATGGCGTAAGTGGGAAAGTAGGGACAGGTATCAAAATCCCAGTTGCCAGCAAAGACGCGTCCAATTTTTACGGGCGCGTCTTTTTGCGTTTAGGGCGACACTTCATACGCTAAAGAGGAAAGCGAGATCGGTTTGGCGTTCCCGGGCTGGCAGCGACTGCCACTGCCGAAGGGCTTTGCACTGGCTGCCGATGTGTGGCGCTAGACATACGTCATCAATGACGAGGCAAACGCTCAGGCCGTTTGATCAAATGTTATTTCTTGGCAGAGCCCGAGGGCGACTCGAGCATCTGAAGGCATTTGCGTCCCAAAGAAGTAATTTGATAAGAATCTGAAGAATTGATTTTTTCGAACTTAGGAGCTTTAACCGCCTTGGACTTCTTTGCCGTCTGCTGCTTTACCAACTCAATCACAGTCGCCTGAAGCATCGTTTGGTTCTTTTCCCTTTTTAGATCATTTTTTCTGCTTAGCAACCCGAAACGAGCCAATTTCTCGCGCACAAAACGATACTGCACCTCGTCGATACCTTCTTCTCGCATTAGAGTAATCGGGTCATCGTTTTCGCCAGCATTGTCAATATAAGCTAGCTTATAAAGGCGGAGAGTTCTGATATCGAGCATGCTCAGGTCGGCAAGATTATTAAATAGAGTGAAAAACATATCCTCGCTCGATTCGGGAACACCCATTGAATTCACAAAAGCCCAGGTGCAGCATCGAACTTTTTCTTCCTGGTTCTCATCCACAATCGTGTCGAGGTAAGCATCCCTGTATTCCTCGGAATACTTGCGGCGATCTTTCTCTTCCAGCATTTCCAAACGAGAATTAACCTCGTCCATTGACTTTCTCAACTCAAGCAAAGCCGTGCGAATATTTCGCTCGGTTCTCCTCGCCTTATACCCCTGAGCAGCAGCATACGCCCCAGGCGCCAAAGCGCCCATCAGCCCTTCTGCAACGGCAAGCGCAGCGCCACCAAAGGCCAACTCATTCACAAAGGATGCAATCTCCGCCGCATGACCAGCACCCTCTTCGCAGATAGCGTCCGCCATCGAAGCTGAGGCGTCTTTTACGATGGCAAACGCTTTACTCTCCCTCATTTTCCACCTCCATAGACACGCTATCGAAATCAACTGATCATCAGCAATGGGCATGAATCAACAATTGGTGCAGTCCCCCTTACCTGGCTTTCTCCCTTTCGTAAAAGTGAACGTCCCAATGTTTGCGATCTGCAACGCTGGCGATTTCCGAAAGGTCTTTAAGAGTCACATTCAATGGCGGCTCAAGCGGCACCACAATCTCCAAGACCATGACCTTTTCGGCAGGAGCCGCATTTCCTCCATCCGAAGAAACAGATTTCGGCTCAACCATCGATCCTTCTTGAGGCAAAATTCCTGCTTTTCTGGTCAGCAGCCTAAAGAACCCCGCATTTTTTTTCGCAACAGACTTCGTAACTTCGCCGTATCCCATAAGGAACGGAACAAGATCCTCACTCATGGGGTCGGAAAAGAATCGGGCGATTCCCTCTGGAAACTGTTCCGAAATAATTTCTCTTACTGTTTCTTCCCTCGTACCCCGATCCGCCCATCGCCTTCCCAGATCAGTAGGAAAACCATCGCAGTCTACTAGCCCAATCTTCCTGAGCGTCGAGATACTCTTTTGAGCATTATCCGCTGAAATAGAACCATCGCTATATGCGGGAACAGAATCCTTGTCAATGCAACGGCAATTTTGATCGTTGATCATTTCAGTAATCACACTCAGAACATTTTCCGACAAATACAAAGAGGGCATTACAGACATATGATCACTTCCTCCTGCATCATCAACTCACTTTACGGCATTACCATACCGTCTATTGTAGAGAAATGCTAGACCTTTAAATAGGAATCAAATTAGATGGATATTTAGTTTGCTAAATTTACCAGGCTATTTTGTACTGGTCTACAGCGAGCGTCAGGAGACGATCAAGAGACCGTTATTTTATATGAGAATTGATGATATCTCTATTGATCTCCGATCGAGCAATAGAGTAGTCTATGAGTGATAGGAATATGGGCAAAAAAATACCCCCGTGTTTCGCATGAATGCAGAGGCGTCGGGGGTTTCAGCACGTGTAATTATATCATTCCAACCGTTTATATAGTCTGGAATTAAATGCAGCACCAAAACCAAACACATATCAACATAAATCTCAAAGTGGGCAAAGGCGCGCCCTCCTTCCTCTATCGAACGCTAGAAAATGCTCTTTCCAGGGGAATCTCTACTTTTAAAGTCCGAATTCAAAATCCCGAAAAGGGAATTTATCCTAATTTCTGTGTCCCAATCGCGGGAATAGTCAGGCACTTCGAGGAAGCGCACGCGTGCACATTTCTGTCATCAAAATCCCTCGACGAGAAACATTACGTGGGCAGAACAGGCATATTGCACCCATACGAAGATCCCAGTTCGTCCAAGAAAAACCACTTCCTCGACAAGATATGGCTGTTCAACGAAAGCAATCAATACCAGATTGTCGAGGGAATCCGATTATCGCTTCAGCAATCGACCATACTTTCAAAAGGCCTGCTCAATTGCATTGAACTGTGCCTAAACTAGGTAATGGACAACGTTTTAGTTCACTCGTGCACTGGCTTTGATGACTCTTCTCCATATGGATTAGCCATGGCTCAGGTCCATCCAAGCGGGAACAGAATCGCTATCGCCGTCTACGACAACGGTATCGGAATGATGAACTCGCTGAAAAACGGCGGCGTTGCCGTCAGGAGCCCCGAGGAGGCAATTACTTCTGGACTCCAAAAAGGCATCACCGATGGAAGAGGAAAGGGAAACGGCCTTTGGCTCCTCAATGAAATCGTCAAAGAAGGCGAAGGCTCTCTTGAAATTACGTCTAGCGGTGTGCGCTACTCTCTATGGCATCAACGTTTCCCTAACGAACAGGGATTTCCTAAAGGCTCCTTTTCTAAGGTCTCATCGGCTACCAACAGAGCCACCCTGGTAGACTTTCAAATCTGCACAGATAAGGCACTTGGCATAAACCGAATAATGGGAGAATGCGGCTTTACCGATCTGTGGAAAGAAAGCCACGAAGACCCCGAGAACGAAATCGACCATAGGCTTTCTGTTCTTAGCGATTCAGCCGGATTAGGGACAAGGTACGACGCAAGCGGTTTTCGTATGCTCGCAATCAACACAATGAATGACACGGAGGGTGCGGTTATACTCGACTTTTCCAACATCGAAATTATTAGCTTCTCATTTGCCGATGAGGCAATCAGAAAGCTACGAGATGCGGTGGGGGCAGAAGCATTCCGCGATCGATTTAGGCTAACCGGACTGAATGATAACTGCAGAACGATAATCAACCTGGTGATGAGCGATACAAGCAATTCATAATTGTCTCAGATGAGAAACCCAGGTTGGACATAGGAACAGTCACCGTTCACCCGCCCAACAAACAGAGCCTCGCTTGCCGCCAATTGCACAAGCGAGGCTCTGTTTTTGTGTGTTATGCCCAGGTGAGAAAACGGTACCTCCCTATATGCCCCCTATTCAGCTTCTTCGGGTTCGGGCTCTTCCTCGAAGCGGACATCGATCTTGTCGATGCGCAGGCCGTCCATCACACGAGCCATCATCGTGATCTTCGTGCCCTCGTGATGCAGCTCGTACGAATCGCCCTCGGCAGGGATCTTGTCCAGCAGGTCGAGCATCAAGCCACCCGCGGTCTCGTAGTCGAACACGGGCACGGGCTCAAATCCAATGAACTCAACGAACTGGTCAACCGGCAACGAGCCGTCAACCAAGTAATGATGCTCGCCCACCTTCAAGATCTCGTCCTGATCATCGTGCAGATACTCGTCTTCCATGCGGCCGATAATCTGCTCGACCACATCGGTCATGGTAACGATGCCGGACGTGCCGCCATGCTCGTCAACCACCACGGCGATTTTCGTGTGCTTAGCCTGCAGCACCTGCAAAAGCTTCGCGATGGAAATGCTCTCCGGCACCGCCTGAATCGAGCGGATTTTCAGGTCCCTCATCGTGGAGCCCTCGGGCAGCAGATAAGCATCCTTGATGTGCACGAAGCCCACGATGTTGTCCTTGTCCTCGCGGAACACGGGATAACGCGTGAATTTGTTCTTCCCCATGAAATCGAGATTCGTTTCAAGGTCATCGTCGTAGTCGATGGCCAGCACCTCGGTGCGGGGCGTCATAATAGCCTTCGCGTCCTTGTCGTCCAGGTCGAAAATGTTGTCCAGATACTGGTACTGATCCTGCTCGATAGATCCGCTCTCAGCGCTTTCTTCAAGCAACAGCTTAATTTCTTCCTCGGAATAAGCCTCGGTTTCATTCTTGGCATCGTGGCCAGTCAAGCGCATAACGCCATTGGTGGTAGCGTTAAACAGCCACATGATGGGATACGTAATGCGATAGAACGCATGAAGCGGACCCGCTGTGTGCAGCGCGTAGGTTTCCGTCTTCAGGATAGCCATGCTCTTAGGGATGAGCTCGCCGGCCACCACATGCAGCGTGGTCATGATGAAGTAGCCAATACCCACCGAAATAACGGTGACAGCCGTGTCAGGCAAGCCAAAGAACACGAAGATCGGGTGAAGCAGCGCGGCAAACGCGGGCTCGCCCAGCCAGCCCAAAGCCAGCGAAGCCAGCGTAATACCAAGCTGGCAAGCCGAAAGGTACTCGTTAACGTTGTCGGCCATCTCGAACGCACGCTTGGCGCCCTTCTTGCCTTCTTCCACCAAAATCTCAATCTGCGATTTACGCACGCGCACCAAGGAAAACTCGGCGATAACGAAAAAAGCGTTCATCAACAGGAACAGAACCACCAGTATCAAACTTAACCAAATAGGCATCTAGGTACAAAACTCCTTGCGTAAGCGGGTGAGAAGCGGCATCGCCATCTCTCACTGCGGGGACGAGAAACGGATCGGCCATTTCTCATTGCGGGAACAGAATCGGAAAAGAGGGCCAGCCTGCTTTTCCGCTAATGGGGAATCGGTGCGCTTTGCGCCCTTTCCGAGAAAACCGAAATTACACGGCCATCTCCCCCTTTGGGAAGGGCATAAGGCGCGTTACGTCCGCTAACAAGGAGAGGTGCTTGCGCACATCCAGGCATAAACCACGCGCAAGGAAGAGCTGCAACGCTGTTTGCGCTGCAGTATCTGAATACAGAAACGCAGCCTTTTCTTCACACGAAGACAAAGACCGCGCGGGACCAAAAAGAGAATTATTGCATTGTGCGGTGCGTTTTCGGGTCGAGCAACATCGACCGCCGCCGTCGGAGTCGTTCACGACAGCTTCATCTCCTATTCTGATGGCCGCCGCCATCGTTGGTCCCACAACCCGTTTTGCGTAAACAGGCACGATATCTTTCAGAATAGTACCGCGGAACAACGGCAATTCAACGAAACACCATCACAGCGCCACGTTTTCGACGGCAAACGACACAATCCCGCCGCTTCGGCCGTAATGTGGACGGGGCGACGAAGCCGCGGGCGAGAAGAGGCTGCACGCAGGCGGTGAGGTAGCCCACCGCCGATGCCGTCGCTTCGCCCGCAACACAGACGCGGCAACGGAGCCGTGGGTGTCACCCTCATGCGAAGCGCTAACCAATTCAACAACGCGCGCCGCCGCGGAACGAACGCACAAGGCAAAGACGGCGCGTGAAAGGCGAGAGGCAAACCCAACGACGCGAAGCGAATGCGCTTACCTCGCATAGGGCGCCGCGGAACGTACGCGCCTCACGCAGGAGGGGGGGGCAACGAGCGCGTCTCACGCGAGAGCAGGCGCAGCAACAGGAGCATCGTGCGCGTGAGCGGGGACAGCTCAAAGCTGCATGAGATGAACCCGCGAAAGCACCGCGCCGCCTCGCACAAAGCGGGGGGGGCGTGCGCGAGCCGCATGCGCTGCGCCGGTACCCCTCGCCCCGCCTCGCCCCTCGCCTCGCCCGCAACTCCCAAACGAAACACCCAGGAATGGCAAGATTCGCGCGTCGTGCATGATTCGAGGGGTCTGTGCAGCAAAAAAGGCTCCTTCCTGGCAAGATATTCACGTGATGCATCCTCCGACGGCGATTTGCAGGGCTTTTCGGATACATGGCGCGCGAATCTTGCCAAAGTCAGCTCATTTTGGATGCATGGCGGCGATATGTTGCCAGGAAGGGGCGCTTTTCCCGTCCGAGGCACCTTTTGGGATACATGAAGCGCAAAACTTGCCACGGATTGCCGCCTGAGAACGCACCGTGGCGTCACGGAACCGGGAGACGCCACGCGAACGAAACATCGGCCAATTCAACACCACGCGCTGACACGTCCAAGAAACCATGAAAATATTTTGGTACCTTCCGCCAAGAAACGGCGCTGAAAACGTGCTCGCGTAGTATGGCGAACATGAGCAAAAAAGATACTTACATCAACGACATAGACGGGCGCGATGACGGCACCGAGCCATCCGGGCATGGCAGCGCGGCATCATCGGAACACGACGGCAACGAACCGTCCCAACGTGGCGACGCCGACTCATTGAAGCATGGCAACGCCGAACTGTCCGATCACGACAGCGCAGCCTCGCCGGAGCGCGACAACACCGCTTCGTCAGAGCATGGCGATACCGCCTCGCCGGAACGCGACAACGTCACTTCGCTGAAACACGGCGACACCTTCTCATCGAAACGCGGCAATGCCCCCTCGCCCGAACATGACAACGAGGCAGCAGCGCAGCGCGACGGTGTCGGCGACGTCTCATCGGAACGCGAGAACGCCGCCATCGCCGACAAAGAAGCAGCAAGCCGCTCCAATCACGCAGAAGAGGCACCGCTCGATGAGCGCAGCGCCGCTCACGCAGCGGAGACGGCATCCGACAAGCACCATGCCGCCCACGCAGCAAAGGCAACGCCCATCGAGCACCGCACCTCCCGTGCAGCAGAGACAGCATCCGCATACCTCAAAAAGGCCGGCGATTTCCTCGGCCTACACAAAAAAGCTTCCGCCATCGCTGCAGCCGTTGCGCTGTGCGCCGTAGTGGGCATCGGCGCAGCCGTGGCTTCAAGCAGCCGGCCCGCCCCTAACGGCATCCTCCTAAGCAGCAGCTTTGTGAACTACGCAGCAAACGCCGTTGCGACTACCACGAATACTGCCGCAGAAGAAGCGGCAGCGGGACTCGTCGCTCAACGTCTCACGCCCAACGCGCTCAACAGCGTCGATTCCTTCGCCACCGCTCCTGGCACGTTTTCCCTGATAGAAGGCGAAGATGCCACACCGCTTTCCGAAGAGCAGCAAGAATCCCTTGCAGCAGCCACCCAAAACATCGAAGACGGCGGCTACACCGTTGGCTTCACGCTCATCAATTTGAACACCGGCAAGGGCATCGCTTACAACCTCGACTCGCGCGTTTACGGCGCCAGCTCGTTCAAGGGTCCCTACGCCGCCTTCCTGTGCCAACATCTGGGCGACAACGACGCTTCCTACCCATCCGGCAGTGAAGCGGCAGGCTCCGGCGTTTCGTCGTCCATATATTCCCTGATGCAACCCATGATCCTCTACTCGGACAACAGCGCATTCAGCAGCCTGCGCAACACTTACGACAGCGCAGGATTCGCCGAATGGCTCAATTCGTGCGGCGTGGATTCCGAGATCATGCACGACACGCACTTCCCACGCTACTCCACGCGCGAATCCACCCTGCTATGGCTGCGCACGTACCAGTACCTCAAAACCAATACTCCCACCGCGCAGAACCTTGCATCGCTCTACGAGCAGACGAACGTGTCGTTCATTCGCTCTGGGGTGAGCGGCGATGACAAAGTCGAAGCCGTGCTCAACAAAGCAGGCTGGTGCGCAGGCAGCGAACGTTTCACCGGTCTGTGCGATGCGGGGCTCATCAAGTGCACCGACGGCACCACCTACCTCATGAGCACCATGACCAATTCGCCCGACGGCGGCCTATACACCATCCGTCTGGCGAACCTGGCATCCACTCTCTTTGAGTGCCGCGACGTATTGAAATAGCACCTAGCAAACAGGTGGATGCAAAGCAGGAACTGCAGGGCAAAGGTCGCTAAGCGGTGTAATTTTCCTGCCTCTTCCGCCCGCCGTGGGGCGTAAAAGTTACAATGAACAGTGCTGCGCAAATGCGCGTTGAGTGCATTGGGGCGAAACTACGCCACGCAAGGAATGTCCTTGGCATGTCTGTGCGGCGGGCAACGCAGGAAAATCGCTTTCGCACGATCCCTGCGCAACAGCCTCTCGCCTTTGCACATGCCGACGCTGCTCCCGCAAAGGCAACGTCGCACAAATGCGCATCGATTGCGCTGCGCCTCAAAGGAGGCCTCACACAACCGATACCGCACCAGCGTCGAACAGCACAGTGCCCCCCTAAAGGGAACCGCACTGCCAGCGAATAACAAACCCCGAACGAAAGGATTGCCGTGGTGAAACTTGCTCGCGAACTTAACCGTCATTCCGCTTCGCCAACCCACGAGCAAACGCATCTTGCCGAACATCCAGGACAGCTGGTGTGGATTTTCATGGGCATGTCCGTCGTTGGCCTTATGGGTGAAACGCTACAGCACCTTGTGGCGTTCGGCGAATTGGAAAGCCGTGCCGGCTTCATCTGGGGTCCGTTTTCGCCCATCTACGGGCTGGCGGCAGTTCTGCTAACCATGCTGCTCGAACCCCTGCAGGACAAAGGGGTTCCACTGCTTTTGACGGTAAGCGCCGTCGTGGGCGGCAGCCTTGAGTACTTCGCCAGCTGGGCCATGGAAACATTCTGGGGTGTTGTGGCATGGAGCTATCTGAACATCCCCCTCAATTTTGACGGGCGCACCGACGTTTTCCACTGCCTGATCTGGGGCACCATTGGCGTGCTGTGGGTAAAGGTTGGCCTGCAATTATGCCAACGTATCTTCAACCATGTAAACACTGCCGGCGCCCCGTACCGTGCGGCAACGGCAGCGCTTTCCATCTTCATGGCGCTCGACATTGCCATGACCATCATCGTTTTGCTGCGCGCCGATGCCCGCACCGATGGCATTCCGCCGCAGAATCCCATCGAACAATTCTGCGATACCGCCTATCCCACCGACATGCTGCAGAAGCGCTTCCACAACATGGGCGGCCTCGGCATATAAGCGAAAATATAGGGGCGGATCCCGTTTTCCCAGCTAGTTATAACGAAAAAAGAAGCCTCGCCTGCGACGAAGTGAACTGCACCCCAAAATGCAGAAGACCCCTATAGTTGGACAAACAATGTTCTGCTTTTCCTATAGGGGTCTTCTGCAGAAATGGGAGGCAGTTCAAAACTCGCGGGCGAGACCCTGTTTTTGTGCGCCGTAGCGTAAGTGGGAATCTGATACCCGTCCCTATTTTCCCACCCTAAAACGCTTGGTCCACTATGAAGCGATAGCCAGGGTACGGCACCTTGCCGAAGCGTCCGTGGTAGTCGGAGCCGCCCGTGCAAAACAGGCTGTAACGCGCAGCAAACTCTTCGCACAGCTGCGTATCGCGATAGTCGTGATCGGGATGATACTTCTCGATGCCAACAAGCCCCGCATCAACGAGCGCAGGCAACGCCTCGTAATTGTCGAACTGGCCGGGATGCGCCAAAACTGGCAACCCGCCGTCAGCCGCAATAGCAGCCACGGCATCGCACATGTCAACGTACTCGATATCGCGCTGCGCAATACCGCCGCCCTTGAACAGTGTCTTGTACAGGAATTGATACTCTGCGCTGCTGAAATCGGCATCGGTCAATGCAGCCATCAGATGCTGCTTGTAGAACCCCGTCGACTGTCCAGCCAGCTGCGCCGCATATTCAACGTCCACATCGTAGCCAGCGTCAAGCAGCTGCCGCATCTGCCACGCCGTATTCGCGGTGCGGCGCTCCAAGGTATCCGAGCACAAATCGCACACCGCCGGGGCATCGGCGGGCATGCCCAATCCCACAAGATGCACGCGCCGCTTTGCAGTCGAGTCCCACGCACTGATCTCTACACCGCACACAACCGAGAATCCATGCTCTGCCGCCTGCTGCCGAATAGCATCAAACCCGACAGTGGTGTCGTGGTTCGTTACCGCCAGATGGGTAACCCCCTGCACGCGAGCTTTCCCCATCAGCTCCAAAAACGAATCCGACCCATCAGAAAGCGTTGTATGTGCATGCAGGTCGGCGCGGAATTCCCTACCGGGCTGCACCCCCAGCAAATCCCACAGCGGCTCCTGCCGAAATGCCTGCGCGGTACGCTCTTTGACGCCCTGCCATTCGCTCATTGCACTATCTCCCCCTTTTGCATGTTGAACTCATAGTCACACAGGCCCTCCATGAACTCGAGGTCGTGAAAAATTCCTAACATCGTGGTTCCCTGCGCCTTCAACTGCTCGATCAGCTCACGCACCTTCACCTTCGACGCCGCATCCAATGAAGCAGTAGGCTCGTCAAGCAGCAGCAAACGAGGCTGCTTGATCATGGCGGCAGCAATATTCAAGCGAAGCTTTTCGCCACCAGAAAACGTACGCGGATACAGCAGCCACAGCGATTCATCGATGTCAAAATGGCGTAGCATGCGCTCGGTTTCCCACATTGCCTTTTCCTCCTCATCGGCACCGAAGGTTTCCAGGGCGCTCTTCAATACGATGTCGTAGGCGGTTTGGCGCGGCAGGGCATTCAGAAACTGCGAAACATAGCCCATTTCGTATTTGCGCAGGTAGATCATCTGACGCTCGCTCGCCTGGCACAAATCAAGCGCTCCAAACGATTCCGAGTTGTACCAAATGGCGCCCGACTCCGGCAAATTGGTGCGGTAGATGCAACGCAGGATGGTCGATTTGCCCGATCCGCTGCGCCCCGTAATGCCCACGAATTCGCCCGGCATAAGCGAAAGGCTGATGTGCTGGCACCCCAAGATATGACGCCCCGCGCGATGCATCACGAACGACTTGGAAAGATCGTCGATCTTCAAAAGCTCTTCCATAGCAGCCTCTCCTAGCGATCGTAACCATGAGGCTGATCGGGATAATGCGAACGATATACCGAATTGCCGCCCACGAAAGCGCGCGTGATAACCGGCGTGGTGATACGCGCATCAGGCGTGCATCCAATTTCGCGAACCAACAGAATATCCGCTCGCTTGCCAACTGTAAGCGTGCCGACTTCGGAATAGATGCCCACCGCCTTAGCGGGATTTGCCGTAACCAACGCAAACGCTTCAGAAAGGGACATAGCACATTCACGATGCAAAATGAACACCGCATCAATAAGAGCTGCCGGATAGTAGTCGCTGCACAGCATGGTAATCACGCCCCGCGCTACGCCCTCACGCGCCGAAAGGTTGCCCGAATGGCTATGCCCCATCATCACGTTCGGGGCTCCCGCCAAGGTAAACATACCTCGCTCATGCGCATCGCGCGCTATTTCCATGTCGACGGGAAACTCGGAAATCGACGCGCCCAATGCGCCCATGTAATCGAGCTTCTCCTTCGAATCATCGTCATGAGAAGCAAGCGAAACTCCCTGCTCGTGAGCAAGTTCGGCAAGCTCGCTTAGCTGCTCGGAACCAATCTTGTCGGCCGCCTGCTGCTCCATCACGATAGCAGCGACCTCTTCATCGGAAATACCGTCACGGTACCCTTTGATGGTGTCGCTGAATACCAGCAAATCCCGATACTGACCCTGACCCGGCGTATGATCCATAAACGAGATCAAGTCGACTTTGCCATCCTGCAGGTAGTTGTACACCTCATCCACGCGGTCGACCGAATCAAGCTCTAGGCGCAAATGGAAACGATGGCGAATAAGATGGTCATGCTCTTCGCTTTCGCGCATAGAGAAAATGCTTTCGGCAAGCTTCCTCACATTCTCGAAATTTCGAATGGGCTTGTGGTCGAAAATCTTAGCTCCGTATACCGAAAGAGAGTGATAGATCGTGGTCACACCATGAGATACCAGCTCACGGTCAACCTTATACAGCGAAGTGGGCAGGTCCATAACAACGCTCGGTCGCGGCGATGCCACCGACTCGATGTAATCGGAGTGAACATCGATCATGCCTGGAACCACATAGGCGCCACGCGCATCCACCACAGGGAAACCAGTTTCCCTGTCAACCACCATGCCCGACGTGTTCTCGTCAAGCTGCGCGTCAACCGTGCGAGCATTGGCAAGCGTCGGCGCAATGCGCGCAATGGTTCCGTTTTCAACGACGATGTCGTGGTTGGGCAGAATCGCATCTTCGGTAACCACATTACCTCCGCGAATCACAAGCGAATTTGCTTCCATAAATGCATTTCTCCTTGCATTGGGTTATCAATCTATGCGGCGCTCGTAAAAGCGCCACCGGGCGAAGAGGCCCATTTACAGCAGCGAATACACCAGCTGCTGAGTGTAGGAATGTTGAGGGTCTTCCAAAACCTGATCGGTAAGACCGTGCTCCACAACTTGCCCATTCAGCATCACGAACGTGCGATCGGCTAGCATGCGAATAACTCCCAAATCGTGGCTTACCACCAGCATGCTTACACCGAAATCGCGTTTGATCTGCAGAATCAGATCAAGAACGCTGGCCTGCACGGAAAGATCGAGACCCGTGGTAACTTCATCCAAAAGCAACACGGGCGGGTTGTTCGAAAGCGCCTTGGCAATCTGAACGCGCTGCTGCATGCCGCCGGAAAACGTTGCCGGCGCATCCCCTGCACGCGAAAGGGGGATGTTCACCTTCCCTAAAAGTTCATTGCCGCGAGCACGCATCGACTCCACGCTGCGATTGCCAGCGGCAATCATCTGCTCAGCAATGTTCGAAAGGGAGGAGAAGTTCATGCGCAAGCCCAAATACGGATTCTGGTACACCATGCCCAGCACCGTGTTGCGCACCTTGCGCTTCTGCTGCGAGGAAAGCTCAAGCAAATTCGCCTCGCCGCCATCATAGGCAACAGCACGCACTGTGCCCGCAGTGGCAACCTGGTCGAAGTACAGGCACTGCATAAAAGTGGATTTGCCGCTGCCCGACTCACCCACGATCCCCACAATTTCACCGGGATACAAATCCAGGCTCACATCGCGAACCGCATGCACCGTCTTGCACTTTGGGCATATGTTGCGCTCCAACTCGCCACCGCCCAAGCAATAGTCGCAGCCTTCACCAAAGCGCTTCGACACATGGCGCACCTGCAAAAAGGGCTCTTCATCCATAACGGGCACCTTATTCATTGCGCCCCTCCTCTCGCCTTTGCTGGCAGTACGCCGTGTCGTTGCACTGGTAATATGTTTCGCCCGTTTCCTCGTCCACCAATTCGTCCAGGTACACATCGGTGGCACCGCACAGGCGACAGCTCTCCCCCTCAAAGCTCTCTACCGCAAAGGGGTAATCTTCGAAATCGAGCGGATGAACATGGGTAAAAGGCGGGACGGCATAGATCTTCTTTTCACGACCCGCACCCAAAAGCGTCAGGTTCTGAGCCATGTTAAGCCTCATCGTGTCGAAGCGGGGAATGGGCGAAGGGGCCATCACATAGCGCCCTTCCACCAAACACGGGTGGTCTGCGTTGGTGACGGTATGCCCATAGCGCACGATCTGGTCAAACAGCCCCAGCCACGCCCCGGTGTAGTCTGCCTCGGCATGAAGCACGCGCGTTTTTGCCTCGCTTGGCTCGAAATTTCGCAGGGGCTCGGGCATCGGAACCTGCAGAACAAGTATCTGATCTGCCGAAAGCGGCTGTTCTGGGATGCGATGGCGGGATTGGACAAGGGTTGCATGCTGCGTTTTCTCGGTGACCTCAACATCAGTGGTTTCGACCACGAGCTTCTTTATGTTCACCGCATTCACGCTGTCATCGGCGCCTTGATCGATCACCTTCAGCACGTCGCCCTGACCAATAAGCGCCAACGTTATCTGCAAGCCGCCCGTGCCCCAACCTCGGCCAATAGGCATTTCGCGCGAAGCGAAGGGAATCTGATGGCCCGGAATGGAAACACCCTTGATAATGGCGCGGCGAATCTCGCGCTTCGACGCCTCATCGAAAAAGGCAAAGTTATAGAGCTGGCACATTACTGCCCATCCCCCTTCACGGTTGAGCGCACACTGGAAAGCTTTGATTGGAACGTTACGTAGTGCGGCAACTTCAAATGAGAAACGAAGCCGGTAGCCTCAACGCCGTCCACGTGGTATAAAACGAATTCCTCGTTCTGCGTTGGGTAGCGCTTGTCGCCCTGTTCAAGGCAGAAATCAAGAACGCTCATCGCAATTGCCTTCGTCTCTTGACGCCCCATCACCATGCCGTACCCCACCTTGAAGCCCATCTGCGACTTGCCTTCCCTGGAGCGATCCACCGCAAACACGCTTTCCACTTCCGTCACAGGAATGTTGCCCAGGTAGTAGGCGTCGTCTTCGCTGGCATCATCAGCCAAAGGGTGGTCTACCAGCACTTCAACCGAACCGCAGCGCAATTCTCCCACCGTAGGGTGCGAAGGGCCAAAGCCCCTAATGGCCGCATACCCTAAGGTAGTTACGCCCTGGGTCATGCCGCGGGCCAACGTCTGCAAACGCGCAGACCGTGGCGCAGGAAACACCAGCGGCTCCATGGTCACGTCAACAGGAGCCTCGTTGTTTTCGGCGCATTCATCGATCAAGCCTTCTTCGCGCAGATAGCCCAGCACCTTCGGCTTATGCTTCAGCTTCGCCGCAGCAGCACGATGTTCCTCGCGCTCCTCTTCGCTGAGCGCCGCCCATTCCGCATCCAGCTCATCGTCGTAAGCACGGCGCACCTTCGCCGCATCTTCGTCGGTCTCGTGCTCCAAATCGAAGCGAATCAAGCGGTGGGAATAATCGCGCGTTGCCCCCAGCAGCTGACCTCCAAGAACATCCTTGAAAGCCGCCGAGATACGACGCTCAACCGCCATGTTTTCGCCCTTGATCTCGCGCGAGACATACGGGCGTTCAAGCGTCGAGCGAAACGCGCGCAGCAGAAACACCGCCTCTTCGGGCGAGCCCTGCGCCTGCTTCAATGCCACTGCAGCAAGGCGAGGCGCGTAGAGAGAGGCTTCGCCCATCACCTGTTCCACAAGACCGGGAAACGCATCTTCCACCGCGTCGGCAGAAACGCCATCCGAGCCTTCAACGCGCTCGCGCTCAAGGAGCTTAAGGCTTTCTTCGATGGCAAGGCCGCCGCCACGTACTGCAACGTACCCCATTACGCCACCTCCCCTTTTCTTCCGCCCAAGCAGGTGAACGTATTTTCGATGCGGGTGGTACGAGGAAGCGCCGCCACGTTGCCCTCGCCGTCAACAAGCAAGATCTCGATGCCGCAGGGGTACTCATCGGCCCGCTCCGCGCGAGCATGCGCCCATTCCGCTTGGCTTACATACAGTTCGGCGGTCTTTTCGATGCCAGGCCCCGAAAGCTCAAAGCACGTTAAGTCCTTGGCGGGAGCTGTGGAGATGGAATCGACCAGCAAAACAACCGTGGCGCCCCTTTCCGGTTCCTCAAGCGTGCCCGGCTTTGCCTGGGCAATCGCTTCAGCATGAACCGCGTCGCTTGCCACGGGGGCCAACACGAAATCGGCCCCTTGCGCGTGAGCCTGCTTTGCGTGGGTTTGCACGGTCAGCCAACGAGCAACATCCTGCGATGCGGGCCCAGCCGAGCAAAAGGTCACCGCCTGATCAACAAAAAGGCGCACCGCTGTTTCAAAACAGCCCGGCACTGGCGCAGTCTCGCCGCTTTTCGGAAAAGCATCAACCTGCCCAACGGTGCCAGGGCGAGCAAAGACTTCCAGCACCTGCCGAAACGCGCGCTGGGCCACATGGGTTTCTATATTATTCGCAATCATCCTTAAACTTCCATCGTCGAAAAATCCACCTGGGTACGGAGCAACGCCTCCGCGCGCTTTTGCTCCGCTTCAGCCAAACGCTGCCGCTCTTCCTCGAGCATCTCTTCCCAGGCCAGCAGTAAAATCTCGTTGCCGCCTACGGCATACACCGCATCGACAATCGCCAAATCACGGGCTTTCTTGCGGTCCTCTCCCAGCACCATGCCGTAGCCATGGGCGCCACCGATGCGAACTGCGCACGAGGTCATAAGCGCTTCGCCCAGATAAAACAGGCTGCACTGAGCTCCCTCGCGCACCTTCAGCATCACCAGCTCCTCTGTGGGTTCCCTCACCATCGCAACGGCATAAAGCTGTTCCGCTTCGCACGCCATACGGGAAAGGACCTTGCGACTGCCTTCCACCAAAATGCGTGTACGTTCTTTTCTGTTCATCTTTTCTCCTAGTTCTGCACGATGAGGCGCTTGCGCAATTGAGTCGAAAGAAGCTCCAGCGCAACGGCAACCGCGAAGCAGAAGTACACGATTAGGCCCACTTCATGGATGTCGTAATAGAAGCTGCCCGCCAAAAATAGCTGATAGCCGATGCCACCCGCGCCCGCAACGGCGCCCACGGCAACAACGTTGACGAAGTTGATTTCGAAGCGAATGAATGTCCAGGAAAGAATCTCAGACAGCTTTTCGGGTACAACAGCGGAAAACACCACCTGCCACCATGAAGCGCCCGAGGCGCGCAGGGCTTCCACCACGCCGGGGTCAACCTCTTCGAAACTTTCTGAATAAGCCTTAGTCAGGTACGCAATGCCATGGAACAAGAGGCCCGCCACCGCTGCTTCGGGGCCTAGCCCGATAGCAACCGTGAAGATAAGCACCCATAAGATGGTGGGAACGGCGCGGAACAACGACATAACCGCCTTGATGGCGTTCGAAGCCACGCGGTTCGACAGGTTCATGGCCGCGCAAAGTCCCAAAACGAAAGCGATAACCGCACCCAGCACCGTGGTGAGCGTTGCAAGAGCTAATGAAACGAAGAGGCCGTCCACTAAATCGGGAAGGGTGAAATGCCCGCCGAGTCCTGGCTGCGTAAGCATGGTTGCAGAGTCGCCCAGAGCATTTGACGTTGCCTCCAAAAGAGGTGTGTCGCCGTAATCCATCAGCACGAAGGTCAACACCGTTACCGCTGCCAGTAAGCCCAGCGTTGCCCCAAGCACCGCATTCGACTTGTTCATGCAGCGCGTCTTAATCTTGCCGGTTCGCGAAACGCGCGCTCCGGCGCAAGCCGCGCCTTCACAAGCCTTGCCCTGATGATCTACAGGCTGGTAAGCTGCGCCTTCTTTAGCAAACTGACTCATAGGATGCGCCTCCTTACATAGTTGGAAACGCTTTCGCAGCAGATAACAACCACCACGATCAGCAGAATCACCAAGCCCGCCACGTCATAGCGGAAGCTCTTGTAAAACAGGTTGAACACGAACCCGATGCCCGTACCGGTAAGGATGCCCACCAGAGTGGCGTCACGAATGTTGGTCTCCACCATGTACAGCATCCAGCTCACTACTGAAGTGACCGAAAGGGGAATTACTCCCTGCGCCACAACCTGCAAATAGCTCGCGCCCGTGGCCCGAAGCGCCTCGATGGTACCCGAGCTTATTTCGTCGATGCTTTCCAAAAAGCAACGGGTCAGGTAACCGAAGCTGCCTAGGAACAGCGCCAGAAAGCCGGTGAACTCGCTTTGATGGAACGAGAACAAAAGGATAAAAGCCCAGGCAACAACGGGAATGTTACGGAACAGCGATGCGATACCGCGCGCCAAAACCTGCGCCACGCCGCCGAGTCCCACCGAACGCGACCCAAGCACCGCAACCACATAGGCAAGCAGCGCCGCCGTGGTGCTGGCAGCAATCGAGTCGAGCACCGTGGAAAGAAGCGCAGGCATAATCTGCGGCAATTTTTCAAGTGATGCGGCACTTGGCAAGAAGTTCACCGCCATCCAGGCAAGACCACCAGGGATATCGGCTGCCGCCTCCATAAAGTCGAAATCGACATACGCACCGGAAAGCGCGTTGATGGCAAGAAAGCCCGCCACCAACCCCACAATGCACAGCGTTCGCTTCCGAAAGAACCAACGAGCGGTATAGGCCTCCGCTGCCGCCCTGGTTTCATTGCCGGCGAAAACCGCCGAGCGGCCTTCGTCGGAGGCTGTTGCCTTCGCAAACTTGATGGTCATGCGCCCACCTCAACATGAGGAGCGTCGTCAGTCCGCAACTGCGGCTTGCCAGCATGCGCCCGTGCAACGGGCTTCGCCTCTCCAGCCATCTCGGCATTCGCTCGCGTGACAGCCTTTGCCTCCTCGATCACCGCAGCCACGGCCGCCCGATCGAGCTCGGCGGCATCTACCGCAGCTGCACCTTGCCTTTCTGCGCCGGTTCCTCGCCCCGCCGCGCCCGCGGCCGCCTCGAGTGCTCCGCCAGCACTTCCCGCGCCCGCGCCAGCACTTCTCGCACCCGCGCCAGCCGCTCCGGCGACAGGCATGCAAGCGCCCGCCACTCGTGAGCCTCTCGCATCCGCGCCCCTCGCGCCTGCGTTTTCTTCCTCCACGCCATGCGCACCCTCGTGCACGTACGGCGTGCCGTAAATGTCGGAAATGATTTTCGCATCCAGCTCATCAGGCGTACCATCGAACACCTTGACGCCCTTCTTCAGCGCAACGATGCGGTCGGAATACTCGATGGCGTAGTCAACCTGGTGCAAATTCACCAGGCATGCAACGCCCAACTCATCGGACACCCAACGAAGCATTTCCATCGTCACGCGTGAAGACTTCGGGTCAAGGCTCGCAATAGGCTCGTCGCACAGCATCAAGAGCGGATCCTGCACCAGCGCACGCGCAATGCCCACTCGTTGCTGCTGTCCGCCGGAAAGCTGGTCGGCGCGCTGATAAGCAGATTCAGCAAGGCCCATTTTGTCCAGCAGCTCGAACGCGCTACGCTTGTCTTCTTCACTGTATAAACCGAAGATGCCACGAAAGTCCGACAAGTACCCCAAACGCCCCTGCAAAACGTTTTCGATTGCGGTGGCTCGATGTACCAAGTTGTAGTGCTGAAAAATCATCCCGATATCGCGACGGGCTTCGCGCATCTGACGCTTGTTCATGCAGGTGATCTCGCGCCCGTCAAATTCGATACTTCCCTCCGAAGCATCGATAAGGCGATTGATGCAGCGTAAGAATGTGGATTTGCCTGCTCCCGAAGGCCCGATAACCGTGACGAATTCGCCACGACCAAGGGAAAGCGACACATCGTGTAGCGCTTTCCCCTTGCCGTCGTAGCTTTTCGTCAGGTGCTCAACGGTCAGCAGTTCCTGACGTTGCTCCATGCTTTATGCACCAAGCTCGCGAATTGGGTTGTACCATGCATCATCGCAGGCAACGAAGCAGGTCTTATCGGAGTCCTTGTCAAAGATCGCTTTGGCGTTCTCGTCGTCAGGATCGGCAAAGATTTCCTTATTGGATGCGGTTTCAGCAGAGCAGAATGCCTCGGTGATCTTCTTCTGCTCATCATCGGAAAGCTTATCGGTGTTGTAGCAGAACGGTGCGTTCAGCACAGGAGTGATGCCGATGATGGTGAATTCCTTGCCACGAACCGAGTCAAATGGTGCAACTGCATCATCCTTTACCTTGTATACGGCGCCGGGAGCATTTGCGCTGCCAGATACCAGGTCGAGGTACATGTCTACGTCAACGTCGTCGAATGCAGCAGCATCAGACTGACCAGAAAGCAGGTTTACCGCAGAGCCCTGGTGGGAATCGCCGAACATTACCTTGCTGAAGAACGTGCCGTCCTGCAGAAGGTCGTCGGAAGACTCAACACCGCACTTCTTCATAATGGCACTAGAGGGGACCTTGAAACCCGAAGTGGACGTTGCGGATACGAACGAGAACTTCTTGCCTTTGAGCTTGTCAAGGGAATAGCCGTCGCCGTCCTTGTAGTTAGCGGCCTGGTCGGCAGGGACGCAAATGCGGCTGTAGTAGCAAGCGCCGTCGAGCGCTCCGTTTTCATCGCTGTTGGTGAAAGCGGCCTGCACAGCATCGTTCTTTGAATTTGCCTGGACGTAGCCCTCAGCGCCAAGCAGCGCCATCTGAGCAGAACCGGAAGAAATCGCCTCGATGGCTACGTTGTAATCGGTGGTAGTCATCAGCTCAACGTCGCGGCCGGTTGCTTCCTTGATCACATCGCCGATAGCCTCGCGAGACTGGGTAAGGTCGGCAGACGAATTATCAGGCAGCCAAACCATCGTGATGGGGTCGCTCGACTCCTTTTGATTGCTCTGTGATGAGCACCCCGTAGCGAACAGCAAAGCGCTTGCGGCCATCACCAAAGCCAAAAGCACCATTCCAACGCGCTTTGCGTTCCAAGCTTTTTGTTCCATTCGGTTCTTCCTCTTTCCTCTTCTTCTTTCGAACCAGCCCGTCGCCTATGAGTACGCGTAGACGACGGGCACGGCGCTAGTATTGCGCCATCGAAGAGGAAATCTGGAGCTGAAAATCGAGTTCTCAAACCGTTTTAACGTCAGCGCTGCAAATGAAAAATTCACCTGAACCGTTGTTAATTCAGAAGTTACACCCGAACGCGTTTTTAACGTTTTAGATACCGGGAATATAAGGACAGGTACCAGATTCCACTTATGCCATAACGAACAAAAGCAGGGCCCCACTTGCGAACTACATCGTAAGCGGGGCCCTGCTCGTTGGGCAGGAATCTGGTACCTGTCCTTATATTCCGCCCTACTCGTAGAAGTCGGCGGCATCCTCGAGCAGCTCGATGATGTTGATGCCTTGCGGGCACATATCCTCGCAGGCACCGCATTGAATACAGGCAGAAGCGCGACCGTCGCGGGTTTGCCAGGCGTACTGACTCTTCGCAAATTCGCGATTCTCGGTCATCTTTTCCAAATTCAGCAAACCCAAGGCTTCGGGAATATTCACGCCAACAGAGCAGTCTTTCACGCAATAGCGGCAGTTGGTACAAGGGATCAACCCCACGCTCTTCAGAGCATCAACCGCATCGCCCAGCGCCTTTTCTTCGAAGGCGGATAAGGGTTCGTTCGCCTTCCATTCGCGCACGTTTTCCTGAATCTGCTCCAACGTCGATACGCCCGAGAGCACACTGATAACGTTGGGCAGGTTGTAGCAGAATCGATATGCCCACGAAACCGCGCTCTTGTCGGGGTCGGCCGCTTTCAGCACGCTTGCGCCACGTTCCGGCAAGTCCGCCAAGCGACCACCGCGAGCGGGTTCCATAATCACCACGGGTACACCGTGCTTTTGCGCAACTTCCATGCATTTGCGCGATTCCACTACAGGATCTTCCCAGTCGAGGTAATTCACCTGCAACTGGACAAAATCCATATCGGGATGATCGGCGAGTAACTTGTCCAACGTTTCGGCGTTGTCATGCATCGAGAAGCCCAAGTGCTTGATGACACCTTCGGCTTTCTTCTGCGCGGCCCATTCCCACATTCCGTACTCATCGAATTTCGCCGTGCGCGCACCGCCCATGTTATGCAGCAGGTAGAAATCGGTGTAGTCAGTGCCCAGGCGTTTGAGCGAAGTATCCAAACATGCTTTAGCGTCTTCTGCGGTAGGCTGAGCCCAAGCCAAGCACTTGGTTGCAATGGTGAACGAATCGCGCGGATAGCGCTCCACCAGCGCCTTGCGCATAGCAACTTCTGATTCGCCTTCGTGGTAGACATAGGCAGTATCAAAGTACGTGCCGCCAGCCTCTATGAACGCATCGACCATCTTCTTCAAGTGCTCGATGTCGATGCTCTTCTGATCTTTGGGGTCAGTAAGGGGCAAACGCATGCAGCCAAAACCCAACTTAGGGGTATCCAAAAGATTGCTCATAGGGGGGGCTCCTTGCCTGTTCTTCTGCAAATTCTCTGCGCTCATTGTAGCGGAAAACCAACTTTAGTAACGTGGCGTTACTTATTTTAAGAGAAAGCAATAACACGACACGATACACGAGCAAGCGCCCAAACCCGCGGCACCGCCCGTGTTTCGCAACGCCGCGCTCGGGCCACATCACGACGCCACGCCCAAACAGTTCCCTAGCGCGGCAGTGGGGCAACATCACGATGCCGCACCTGGGCAACACCTTGGCGCGGTACCCGGACAGCACCCAAGCGCCGCGGCCAAGCAATACCCTGGCGCTGCATCGAGTCAACCCTGCCCCGCGCCAGATCCACCCCCGCTCCGCATCGGGCCCACAACGACCCAACGCCGTATCAGGTTCAACCCCCGTTCCGCATCGAGCCCATAACATCCCAGCACTGCCTCGGGGGCCCTCCCAGGAACCCAGAAACAAAAAATCGGTCCGATCGCTGCAACAGGGCAAATCCCGCGAAAATGCGCGGAGCATCATGACCAGCAATCCAAAATCAGAAACAAGAAAGGCGCCCGCCATGCGGACGCCTCAAGAAAAACCAATTCGGCTGAAATCTACGCTTCCTTGGCACCATACTGCTCGTAATAAGCATCGAGTGCAGCCTTCAACGTATCGTCGATCACCACTTCGCCCTGAACTTCGTGGTTGTACAGGAGCTCGGTAACTTCAGCCATGCTTACGATGGAAGCTACAGGGAAGCCATACTTTTCCTGGACTTCCTTCTGCGCAGTCTTCACGCCGCCCTTGCCAACTTCCATACGGTTCAGGGAGACAATCAGACCCTTAACCTCAACATCAGCGGCACCCTTCAGAATGGGGTAGGTTTCATCGATGGACTTGCCCGACGTGGTAACGTCTTCAACCATGATCACGCGGTCGCCGTCATGAAGCTCAGCGCCCAGCAGGTTGCCGGCATCGGCGCCGTGGTCCTTCACTTCCTTGCGGTTGCAGCAGTACTTAACTTCCTTGCCGTAAAGCTCCTCCAAAGCAATGGCGGTAACGACGGCCAGCGGAATGCCCTTGTAGGCAGGGCCGAATACCATATCGAAATCCAGGCCGAAGTTGTCATGAATAGCGCGAGCGTAGTATTCGCCCAGGCGCTTCAACTGACCACCCGTAACGTAGGCGCCGGCATTCATGAAGAAGGGAGATTTGCGCCCGCTCTTAAGCGTGAATTCGCCGAACTTGAGCACATGGCTTTCCACCATGAACTCGATGAATTCTTTCTTATATGCCTCCATGAGCGCACTCCTTCTCTAGTGAAACTACTATTTTCATTCTACAAAAGCCTGGGGCAAAGCCCCTGCGGCTACTCGCGGTAAAAGCCGTTCATCGCCTTGTACACGTCGATCTCCCACTGGCGGCGGTGGCTCTTGGCAACCGTGTCCAGGATCAGGCCCGTCACGAAGGAGAGGGCGCCGCAGCCGGCGAGCGCCAGGCTGCCCAGCATCGTGGGGATGCGGGGCACCAGGCCGGTGGCCGCGTACTCGGCGACGACGGGGATGCCCGCCACCACGGCCAGCACCAGCAGGATCAGGGCCAGCCAGCCGAAGAACGCCAGCGGACGGTAGTCCTTGAACAGGCTCGTGATGGCCTTCAGCACCTTCGCGCCGTCGCCGAAGGTGGACAGCTTCGAGTAGCTGCCCTCGGGGCGGTCGCGGTAGTCGATCGGCACGTCCTCGATGCGCCAGCGCTTGTCCACCGCGTGGATGGAGATCTCCGTCTCGATCTGGAAGCCCTCGGAGAGCACCGGCATGGTCTTCACGAACACGCGGTTGAACGCGCGGTAGCCCGTCATGACGTCGTCGAAGGCGAAGCCGTAGATCTTCTTGATCAGCCAGCGCACCAGGTCGTTGCCGAAGCCGTGGAACGCGCGGTCGTTCTCCTCGCCGTAGGAGCCGTTGGACAGGCGGTCGCCCACCGTCATGTCGGCGCGGTCGGCGCGCAGCGGCTCCAGGAGCGCCGGCGCCGCCTCGGCGGGGTAGGTGTCGTCGCCGTCGACCATCAGGTAGTAGTCGGCGTCGATGTCGCGGAACATGGAGCGGACGACGTTGCCCTTGCCCTGGCGCCCCTCGAACTTCACGATGGCCCCGTGCTCGCGGGCGATGTCGGCCGTGCCGTCCTTGGAGTTGTTGTCGTAAACGTAGATGTCGGCGTCGGGCAGGACGCGCTTGAAGTCGTCCACCACCTTGCCGATGGTCACGGCTTCGTTGTAGCAGGGTATGAGTACTGCGACCTTGTCTGCCATTGGGCTCCCTTTCAAACAAGCAAACAGCAAGCGCAAAAGCGCGAAATGTATCAATTGCCGACTATGCACCTACGGCGCATACCGCCCGATACCCCTCAGAGCAGCAGTCGAAGCGCATAGCCATAAGCCATATTAGTTTACTCGCTTTTTACGTTGAAAGAAACGGCGCACGGAAAATGGGCACAGGTGGGAATCTGGCACCTGCCCCTATTTTCCTGTTCGGCTAGTTATGCGTACGATGATCGCGGTAATTAGCTAAATACGTTGCGAATTCAGCCGAGGTGTCAGAGTTGCCAGAACGCCACATTTTGTGGTCGATGATGGTGCTTTCGCTGCCGTAGTACGCATCGATGTAGGCAATAAGCCCGTCAATCGCTTCAAGCTGCGCTTCGGGATAGGCGCCCTGCCCGCTCACGTGCACTATTTCGATACCGATAGAATACGAATTCATACCGTAATCGGTAATGCTCTTCGAAGGAGCTTTGGTGGTCCCCTTTTTGTCGTCGCGCCCATCTTCCGGCACACCATATTCGCTGTTGTGGCCCGCATCGCCATAGCCAGCATGATGGGCAATGGCATCCATCGGCACACATTGCACGATAGATCCGTCTTTATTCACGATGAACTGCGAGGCCACTTTGTTGCCACTGCTCTCCCATGAATTAACGATAGAAGCCGCGCTGCTATCCACTTCGGTGTCGTGCAGCACGATGTACTTCTGATAGCTGGCCCCTTTTTCGCCGTGGTTGAAGTCGGAACGATAGTCTTCCGTTATATCCAGCTTCGCGCGCAACTCACTTGCCGTCGGCTTAGCTTCCTCCGCAGAAGAAACGCCCGCATCATTCACCTTGAGCTGAGAGTGGTCGGGCTGTTGCTGCGGAGCTGCGCAACCCGCCAACGTGCACGCCAAAGCAGCGGCGGCAAGTATCCCTATCAGTCTCATACGTTTTCCTTTCAACCGAACGGCGTGCCCAGCACAGCGGCGCCAACGTTCTCGCTAGGCACAAATCACAGCGAGCCTGGCCAGCTACCCTTTCGGCAACCATACCAGGCTCGCAACATATCAATGCAAGAAGATGGAGATCAATCCTATTTCCTCAGGTCAACGCCAAGTTCAGCATTCACCAAATCAAATGCCGCGTCGATGGCCTTGTCCATATCGTAGTACTTGTATCCTCCCAAACGACCAGCGAACACCACGTTGCCTTCCTGCTTGGCGAGTTCAACGTACCGCTCATACAGGGCGCTGTTGCGATCGTCGTTCAGAGGATAGTACGGCTCGTCGCCGCGCTCCCAGTTTGCGGGATACTCGCGCGTAATGATGGTGGTTGGCTGAGTGCCGTACTCGAAGTGCTTGTGTTCGATAATGCGCGTGAAGGGCACCTCGCGCTCGGTGTAGTTAACCACCGCGTTGCCCTGCCAATTCTCACATTCAATACGCTCGGACTCGAAGCGCAAAGAACGATACTCCAGCGCGCCAAGCTGATAATCGAAGTAAGCGTCAATGGTGCCGCAGTAAATAACGCGGTCGGCAACACCTTCGTTTTCAGCAACGAACTCACGATACTCGGTATTCAGCAAAATTTCTGTATCGCCAAACATGCGCTCAACCATAGCAGTGTAGCCGCCCATGGGGATGCCCTGCCAACGGTCGTTGAAGTAGTTGTTGTCATAAATGAAGCGAACGGGCAGGCGCTTGATGATGGAAGCGGGCAGCTCGGTGCAGCTCTTGCCCCACTGCTTTTCGGTGTAGCCCTTGATCAGCTTCTCGAATACATCCTTGCCGATAAGCGAAAGCGCCTGTTCCTCGAGATTAGAGGGCTCGCCTTCGCCAATCTGCTCGGCTGCTTCCTGCTTCTGGCGCTCAATGATTTCCTTCGCTTCAGCGGGAGTCTTGATTCCCCACATCTTCGAGAAGGTGTTCATGTTGAACGGCAAGTTGTACAGCTCGTCCTTGTAGCTGGCAACGGGGCAGTTCACATAGTTGTTGAACTCGGCGAACTGATTTACGTAATCCCAAACGGGACGAAGCGACGTATGGAAGATATGGGCACCGTACTTATGCACGTTGATGCCATCGATTTCTTCCGTGTAGATGTTGCCTGCAATGTGATCGCGGCGGTCGATGACCAAGCAGGTCTTGCCGATCTTGGCGGCTTCATGAGCGAAAACGGCGCTCGTGATGCCAGCGCCAACGATAAGGAAATCGTAATGGTTGCGCTGCATGCCATGCCTTTCTTTGTGTAACGTTTCAGCCAGCAAGCTGCCGGCCACTCTAGTATGCTTAGAATGCACCGCACGGGCGCACTGCTTCTTATTTTAGACGATGCTGCTCTACTATCGAAACTCGGACCCAATAAAAAACGCCCACAAGGACGTTAACGAGCTTTGGGGTATGCACCGGTAGAGTCAGCGAGTAAGATTCTGGCGAGTGCGGGGAGATTGAAAAGCCCATAGGGCTGGCCTTTGCGCCGCCCTATGGGCTTTGAAATTTCCCTGTGCCGCCAGAATCCCGCGCAGCATCGTCGCGTCTCAGGAGTATGTTGCGCTGATCGTAGATCAGCGCAACCGACTAATCCTGCTTTACAACAAGAACGTCGCAGCGAAGGTTCCTGATCAGATAAGTGGAAACGCTGCCAACGAATACGTAGGTGATGTTCGAAAGACCGCGCTCACCGCAGATAACCAGCTCGGGCTCGAACGGCTTGATCATCAGGTTATGGATGGTTTCCTGAATGCGACCAACCTTAACGACAACCTCTACGGAAGGGATGTCTGGATCTTCCTCGGCTGACTTCAGCGTATCGCCCAAGGAATCGACCAAACGGTTGCGAACCGTCTCAGCAAGCTCCTTGTAGTCGGTGCCCGTCAAGGAATCGGGAACCGAATCTACTACATGGCCGAACATCAATTCTGCATGGTTGAGCTTCGCAATCTGAATTGCTCGCTCGGCTACTTCCTGCTGAGTGCTGCCGCCATCGAGTGCTGCAAATACGCGCCTGTACTGCTTCATAGCTCTCGCCCCTCTTTCTCCTTCGCCATACGGCAAAGGCCCCAGTATCGAAGCGCCCCTGCGCCTCGCTTATTATCTTTCTTTATTCTAGCAGGATACCCAAGCAAAAACGTCACAATGCTGTAACACGTTCATTCCTTCTTCCCCAAAGAAACCCCAAATGATGAGGGGATTGTGAATGGTTGCCTCTGCGAAAGCCATGCCTGTCACGAAGCTGTTCCGGCACTCCCTCCCGAACCTGCATTGGCCACTCTTGGCTTAACTCCAGCTAAAGCACGGGCGTTCTGCATTGCCTCCAAATATGCTTGAGCATCGCCTGGATCGTCGTCGATAGACTCATCGCCCAAATCAACCTCGCGAGGAACGCGACGATACAGGATGTCGTACATAACCGGCACCACATACAGCGTCATGAACGTGGCGTACAGCAAGCCGCCCACAACCACAACCGCCATGCCACGCTGCATCGACGATCCCACCGCATCGCTGAACACCATCGGCAACATAGCGAAGATGGTGGAAATTGCCGTCATCATGATGGGGCGCATGCGGGTACGTCCCGCAGCCACCAGGGCATCGTGCTTCGACAGGCCACCACGGCGCAGCTGGTTCACATAGTCAACGAACACGATGCCGTTATTCACAACCGTGCCCATAAGCACCGCGAAGCCCAGCAGTGAAAGCATGCTCAGCTGTTCGCTGGCTGCCACCAAACCGAACAAACCGCCGGTAAAGGCAAGGGGGACAGTCAAGATCACGATGAAGGGAGAAAGCAAGCTCTGGAACTGCGCCACCATGACAAGGTAAATCAGCACAAAGCCCAAAATCAGAAGCAGCATCATTTGAGAAAGCATTGTGTTGATGTTTTCCAGTTCGCCACTGGTTTGAATGGTGTAGCCCTCGGGCAGCTGATAATCCTTGAGCTTGGTCTGCAGATCGCGCGCAAGCAAAGCATTGTTGTAACCATCTTCGACATCGGCCGTCACCGTAATAGCACGGGTTGAGTTCACATGAATCATCGTGGGAGAGGCAACTCCCTGCTCAACCTTAGCGAACTCGCGAAGCTTGTGCGTGGTGGTATCGCCCGTCTGCTGATTGGTTATCTCAATCTCGGTATCAAGAAGATTGTCTGCCGTAACAGGGTTTGTCTTATCCACTACAGACACATTCATCTTGCTGCCATCGAGCGTCATGGAAGGCGCATCGGCGCTTTCGGAAAGCTTTTTCGCCAAATCGCTATACAACTGAGCAACCGTATAGCCGTCCTTGGTAAGCTTGTCGCGATCGACAACCAGGTGAAGCTCGGTCGCAGCATCTTCCATGCCGTTTTCGATTTCGGTATAGCCCTCCACCTGGCCAACGATCCCCATCACATCTTCGCTGATACGCACCAGCTCATCCTGATCGGGACCTTGGATCCTCAGCGAAAGCCCACTGCCGGTCATAGAGCTCATCGCCTCGGAAGAAGAAGCATCGGTAATCACTTCGCAGTTCAGGCCAGAAGTACGCTGCTGTAGCTGATCCAAAATCGAAAGCACCTGGCCTTCGGTGGTCACTGAACTGTCGGTCTGTACGTAGAACGTGAACACCTGGTGGAACTTGTCGCTGCTGCTACTGCTGGAAATATCGCTAGCAACCATCGAGGTCGAAGACGTTCCGTCCATAGCGCCAACGAATTTCACTCCGTCGATGCCCATGGCTTCGTCCATAACCTTATCCGCCGTAGCGTACGCCGTCTCCTTGTCGGTATCTTCAGGCATGGTCACTGTCACCGTTGCCGTTTTCGAGGTCATGGTGGGGATCATAGTGATACCCATGTTCACCACACCAATCACTGCAACAACCAAAAGCACTACCGACACCACAAGAGGCAACGCCTTATGACGCAAGAAGAATGCCAGCGAATGAGCATATTTCGTCTGCAGCGTCTCAAACCAGTTGTTGCGGCGAGGAATATAGTTCTTGAACAGGAACGAAGAGGCAGCGGGAACCATGGTCAACGCGATAAGCAGCGACGCAGTAAGCACGTAGGCAATGGTCAGCGCGAAGGGCAGCATCAGCTGGTTCACCATGCCCGTAGTAAACACGATGGGCAAGAATACGCAAATGGTAGTAAGCGTGGAAGCAATTACCGCGCCCGAGATCTGCTTCGCACCCTGGACGGCTGCGCGAGCAGGCGGAATGCCGCGGCTCCGCAGGCGATAGATATTCTCCAGCACAACAATCGAATTATCTACCAGCATGCCAATAGCGATGGAAATACCGCCAAGCGACATAATGTTCAGCGAGATGCCCGAGAAGTACATCACCACCAAGGCGCAGAGCACTGAGAAGGGAATGCTGAAAGCCATTATGAGTGTGGGGCGCCAATCGCGAAGGAAAACGATGAGCACCACCACGGCAAGAAGCGCGCCCAAAAGCAGCGACTGCAAAATAGAGTTGATGTACAGCGCAATGAAAGACCCCTGGTCGCTCACCACGGTTAGATGCAAGCCGGGATTGGCCTGCTCAATTTTGGTAAGCGCTGCTCGGGTATCTGCAGAAACTTCGCTCGTAGAAGCAGTGGAATTCTTGAACACCGAAAGCAATACGCCATCTTTGGCGTTGATACGCATGTACTGATCTCCGACATTGTCAACTTCGGTGATGTCGGCAACATCGGCAAGGCGGATTTCACCCACCCCATCGATGTCGGCGAGCAAAAGCGAACGCAGGTCGGAAATGGAAGAGATGTTGTCGCCCACACGCAACAGCCACTGATCATCCGAGCCGCTATCAAGATAGCCAGCCGGCATCGAAAAATCCTGGGCTTTAATAATGCCTGCTAGCGTTTCCTTGTCCACCAAGGCATTGACATTCGCCTTGGAAAGAGCCTCTTCACGCGAGCTTTCGTACTGAGAACGGGCATCCGTCAGCTGTTGTTTGTTGGAGTCGATGGTCTGTTGGGCGCTGGCAAGCTGAGCGCTGGCGCTGCCGAACTGCGTTGCTGCGGTAATAGAGCCCGATTGCACTTCGGCAAGCTGCTTTTGGTAGGCTTCAAGTTCTCCCGTTACCGTTTGCGCCTTCTGCACAAGCTGCCCAATTTTCGCCTGAACCTGGGGGTTTGCGCCGCTAGGATCGACGGCCTTCAGCGCTCCGATCCCCGCCTGCAGCGAAGTGATCTCGCTGGTTTTCCCGGAAATTGCCAGCGTTAAGCCAGAGCTTGCCTGACCAAGCTGATCGCTTGTTTCCTGCTGCTTCTGCTCGAGCGCTTCTTTCTGGCTGTTTAGCTGGCTCTCCGCTTCAGCCAGCTTCGCCTCGCCTTCATCGATGTTTTTCTTGGCATCGTAAAGCTGGGAATTGACGCTGGCCAGCAGCTTGTTGTTGATGTCTTCAATCTTGCTGTCGGAAAGGCGCACCTCTACCGATTTTTCCGCCGCCCCAACCGTAGAAACGTCGGCAACACCGTTAATGCGCTCCAATTCAGGAACCGCTTTGTCTTTCACCAACGAAGTGGTGTCGAAAATATCATGGTCGTCGTAGGATGCGGCAACATACAAGGTTGCCATCATATCCATGCTGATTTCCATGTAGTTAGGGCTGCCAGCGGTTTCAGGCAGCTGGGAAGAAACCTCGTTTACCGCAGACGAGGCCTTCACCATGGCGGAATCCATATCGCTTCCGTCCTCGAACTCGAGGAATATCATGGAATAGTTATCAGCACTTTGGCTTTGGACGGAGGAAACACCGCTTACTTTCGAAAGCGAGCCTTCCAATACATCGGTAACTTCGGATTCCACCTTTTCAGCGCTAGCGCCAGGGTCGGTGGTGATAACCGCCAGATAGGGCAAATCCATATCGGGCAGCAAGTCGGTCTTCATCTTGGTAAGCGAAACACCACCCAGAATCAGGATGATGATCACCGCAACCGTAACGATATATGGCTTCTTTACGCTAAAGCGGCTAAGCACAGCAACTCCCTTAATAGTGCAGTTGAGGTAGGTTTCGGGCGAGTGCCAAAGAGAGCCTATTGACTCCCGTATGTTTTATTTAGTAAACATTGTGATTTTATGCCGCATCACCACAGATCTCGGCCACGAATCCGCGAAGAAAGCCCCATACACGCCGATTCCACACTATGCAACGAAAAGTCGAACGATCTGCCCTGATTGTTAAAACGGCAAAGTAGGAATATAGGGACAGGTACCGTTTCCCACTTTAGCTTTGAGGCGCCGCCCGCACTAATCGTATGGAGTTGCCGGGCGCCCCCCAGCCCTGCCTAGTGGGAAAACGGCGTCTGCCCCCATACCCCACTAATAAAGCTCCGGCCTGCGATGCTCAAGGACGGGCATGGCTGCGCGAACTCCGTCAATCGCCGAAAGGTCTATGCGGGCAGCAACCAGCTCTTCGCGGACGCTGCCACTGGCCAGCATCACACCATCAGGCCCAAACACGGCACTTTGCCCGATGTAGCCCTTGTCAACGCGACTTAAGCCCGCAACGAAGATCTCGTTCTCAATGGCGCGCGCCGAAAGAAGCGTACGCCATTGCTCCGCCTTCAAGCGGCCATCTACCCAGGCAGCAGGATTGATTAACAGCTGGCACCCATGCGTTGCCGCAAAGCGCGCCACTTCCGGAAAACGCAAATCATAGCAAATCGAAAGACCGATGCGCCCAAAGGGAGTATCAATGGGCTCGAACAACGCAGAGCCCGCCGCCATACGATCGGATTCCTTAGTGAAATCGGTATCGAACAAATGCACTTTGCGGTAAACCCCGTGCTTAGCCCCATCGCTTCCCGTAATAACAGCCGTATTAAAGGGATTCCCCTCATCGTTCCGCTCATTCACGGTGTATACAAGCCAAAGGCCATAGCGCGCCGCAAGCGCATCCATTCCGCAGCAAAACGGCCCATCGATTGGCTCAGCCTCGGAAGCGAACGACCGTTTATCCAGTTCATAGCGGGTCATAAGCGACTCGGGGAACACCAAGATATCCACCCCACGAAGAGAAGCTTCGGAACACCACTGTTCGGCCATTTCCAAAACAGCTTCCGTACCGCCTTCTTCAGGATGGCGGCACTGAGCCAGCCCGAGGACAAAAGTCATAGCAACTCCCTTCACGCGCAATGCGGTCAAACGCAAGCTCAAATACGGGTTTGCTTCATTTTCCCACTAAAAAACGAATGGACCGGGAATAACCCAGTCCATTCGCCTGCTAGCACCTCTGCCTCAAACGGACAGCGTATGCATTAGCTAGTTGCTGCGACGGCGGCGAAGCAGCGCAGCAGCGGCAGCCAAGAGGCCCGCGATACCGCCAATGCCAGCGACAGCGGCAACGTTGGTGGCGTCACCGGTCTGAGGTGCGATGCTCGACTCGTCGGCGTCATCACCAGTTGCGTTGGCATCATCGCCAGCGACATCCTGACCAGCGGCCTCCTCGCCGTTGGCGGCGTCATCCGCAGCAGCCTGGTTCTCGGAGTAGAAGGCGTAGTAGGTTACCACGCCGTCCTGGTCTTCATCCTCAACTGCCTTGCTGAAGTCAACGGGGGTGTACTCCCAGTTGCCCTCATCGTCCTTGAGGGTGGAAGACCAACCCTCGAAGGTCCAACCGTCATAGGTGGGGTCGGCAGGCTTGGCAACAGCCTCGCCCTTCTTGACCTCGGCGGAAGATTCGGTTCCGTTGAAGTTGTCAACAAACTTAACGGTGATCTGCTCGGCCTGAGCATCGGCGTTCTTGGTCCACTGGGCGTAGATGTTCACGTCGGACTGCACGGGCTGGGAGAAGTCCACCTTGTCGGCGGCCTTCTGCTCGTCGGTGAGGTCGGAGAGGTCGGAAACCCAGTACCAGCCGGCGAAGGTATAGCCATCACGGGTGGGAGCCGTGGGCTGGCGCATGACGCCGTCAGAGTCGGCAACGCCCTGCATGGTATCGTTGCCGTCAGCGAACTGGCCACCGTTAGCAGCGTACAGGACATTGATTTCGTCCTGGTTCTTCACCCACTGGGCATACATCGTTACATGAGGCTTGGTAACTGGCTGAGTGAAGTCGACCTTGTTCAGGTCCTTCTGCTCTTCGGTGAGGACGCTCAGGTCGGAAACCCAGTACCAGCCGGCGAAGGTATAGCCATCACGTGTGGGAGTCATGGGCTGGCGCATCATGCCGTCGGAGTCGGTGAGACCCTGCTGAACTTCCTGACCATCAGCGAACTTGCCGCCATTGGCAACATACAGAACGTCGGTCTCGTTCTGTACTTCATCCTTAGTCCACTGAGCGAACATCGTAACGGTCTGACCAGTAACCGCCTGGTCGAAATCGACCTTGTCGGCAGCCTTCTGCTCGTCAGTATAGCCGGAGTAATCCGCATGCCAGTACCAACCAGCAAAGGTGTAGCCATCGCGGGTGGGCGTAGGAGGCTGACGGAGTTTGCCATCAGCGTCGGCAACGCCCTGCATGGTTTCGTTGCCGTCTACGAACTGGCCGCCGTTAGCAGCATATAGAACGTTGATCTGGTTCTGTTCCGTTTTCTGCTCGTCGGCCTTGTAATACACATAAAGCGTGGTGATGCCCTCCAGGGAGGAGGTCATGTTCACTTCTTCTTCGCTGGTTGCCGCACCCGAAACAATCTTTGTGGGGGTATACCCTTCGAAGCTCTTAACGCAATCTGCAACGCTGCTGTCTGCAGTAACGTCAATCGTAGTGGTTACGCTGGAACCATCACGTTCGCCGCCCTGGAAGAAGCTTACAACCTCAACACTCTGAGCCTGAACCTCTGCGTTCTTTTCCCATGCAGCAAACCAGCTGCCTGCCTTGGCGGAAGAAGGATCGAGCTTGTAATACTGCTGATAATTCTCAGGAATGCCATCCATGCCGGACTGAGAGTACCAACCCTTGAAAGTATAGCCCGCACGAGTAGGCGTAGGAGCATTGATGCTTCCGTCCTCGTTCGCCTTGACGGTTACTCCAGTGCTGCCATCGGTGAACTGTCCACCATTTGCCGAAAACGAAAGCTCGGCCTGGGCAGACTGCTCGGAAGTAGCTCCCTCGCTATTCTCATCGGCGTCATCGGCCAATGCTACTGCAGGCACGCTACCAAGAGCAAGCGTCAAGCTCAGGCTTGCCGCAATTGCTTTCTTAGAACGCAAATCCTTCATTTATTCTCCTTTTCGCACTGCATTAGCCCGCGCTCTTACGCGTCAGACTAGTTATCCTTTTTATGCATTCGCTATTTAAAGGCAGTTTGAAAAGGATCCGTTGCGCAACATTAGTTACCGATTTGCTTTGTGCACAACATGCGCAACTGAGAGGTTTACCCGTTAAAACTATTCAGAGATAATGGCATTGACCTCGTATTTCTAAGTTAGAATATGAATTACGTGCAGATAGTAACCGTTTTTATCGTTTTAACTTGCAGCGAAATTGCGCTCCGGACAAGGATATAGATGCACACACCGAGTTCCTATATGTATTCTGATCTCCGCAGCTTTGGCGGCATCACCAATAAAGAAGCTGCAAGCGAGCTCCTTACCGGTCGAACTCTGTGCAGCAACGGTGCGCCCCGTGATCGAATTAATGAAAGAACCTTTTTATCAAGGCAGATCGTCCACGCAACCCCAAGCCAGGTACATCCTGAGTTTTTTGGCGACTTTCATCAAAGCGCCCAAACAATAACAAGCAAAATCGTTTCCAATTTAGCCAAACCCTGTGCGTACCACGAGGTTATAGAGCACTACGGTGGTGTAGCGGCAAAGGAAATGGGGGCTCTTCTCAGGCACTATTCCCTTGATGGAAATCTGTATGCCAACGTTATTCGCAGAATCAACGCATCACCTATGTCGGAAACATCCGATAAGGCCGTGCTTTTGGTGATGATGTTTCTGACTACTGGATGCCTCGCAGATCCCGAAATTGCGGCAAGAACAACGCACAGTTTCATGGAGAAGAAGCTTTCATTCACATTTTCAACGCTTCAGCCAACACTAGCGCAACCAAAGCACACAACCAAATCCGCTGACAGCCCCATAAAACTTGGGCTAATCAGGATCGATAACGAGGTTGCTTGCTCTCCTATATACCCTCTCTCTACCTCCGAGGAAGGAACCACTATCGGGCTCTTGGCAACAGGTAGCAACAGCATCAATGATGTCGATATTGATGTTTCCAGAAAACATCTTCGCATTTTCGAAGACGGAAGCGCCTGGTATGCTCAGGGATTAGGATCGACAAACGGCACTACTCTAATTTCAGGGGTCGATAAATCTATCACTGAGATAGAACCGCAAGGATCTGCTAATAAAAAGTACCCCCCCCCGTCAAAATCAGCCATGGTGACACACTCTGTCTAGGCAAAACAACGAGGTTTCTTGTTCTGAAAATTGCCGATTAATAGTTAACTGGCTACATGGGCCCATTACCTTGTTGCGCAACATTCAAGGCTCATCAGATTGCAGTATTGATCAATCACACTGTATGAAAGAAGGGCAGTTCTGGATTCAGGTGCGCGAGAAACAGGTCGCG
>OLOI01000500.1_pt1 | contig 39302 bp, 26 predicted proteins | sample 1672131 | NCBI WGS metagenome assembly OLOI01 (sample SAMEA3136651, study PRJEB25190) | human gut metagenome
ACCCTCCGTCTGGATTTTCATGCTCTTTTGCGCAATGGTAAGCTCGGTGCCGCCCGTCAAATGACAGCTGAGCTTGGTGTTCATCATATTGGCCGTCATATAGATGACCTCGCTCCCACAATCCCGAAGCCGCGTGAAAATCTGTCTCAGATTTTTTTCATACGCGTCAATCCGCTCTGCGCCGCTCATGCTGTCATCTAAGCCAAAGCATACCACCGTCAGATCCGGCCGATAGGAGATCACATCGCGTTCCAACCTTTCAAGGCCGCCCGTTGCGGAATCTCCGCTGATCCCGGCATTGATGATGGTAATCGGCACATTGGGAAACAACACGCCGCATATCTTTGCAAAATAGTTGTGATAGGCACACGTTTTATCAAAATAGGTTTCTATCTCGCTTTCGTTTTTCTGATAGAGTTCAAAGCACCCCTGCGTTACGCTGTCGCCAAAGAACGCAACGGTCGGGATTTTCTCTCCACGCAGGCACTGCGCCTTTTTTGCCATCCGCTTTATGATTTCCACAAAAATCACTCCTTAACATTGGATTCTGCCAATCACTTTACAAAATATTTTCGGATAAAGTACGACGGCGAGCAGCTCCAGGCATGGCAGCTGCTGTTGAGCAGATCATCCTCATAGTTGCTGGCTGACGGATTCTGCGGATCGTAAAATTCCCAAAAAGTGTCCGCGCCGCGCTCAACCATGCCGCCCCAGTAATCCAGGATATATGCCTTTGCCTCCGCAAGCAGTCCGGCCGCGCATAACGCCTCTACCACGTAATGGTGCGCATAAGGAGAAACCGGTCTTATCTCCGCACCGCAAATTGCCGCCTTCATGACCGCCTGCGCCTCCGTTTGACCGATGACTCCGCCAAGCACCATCCACGCCTGCGTCAAAAGGCTGTACGGACTGCCGGCAAAACGCTGCTCTGCCGGACAATAAAACCGTTTTTTCGCCGCACTTCTGCATTTTTCAAGCTTTTCCCGATATTCTTCCGCGATTTTTTCTTCGCCAAGGGCGGATGCAAGCGCGCAAAACCGATCCAGACAGAATAAAAATACGCCCTGCGCCGCAGCCGGTTGCTTATAGATATCACCGTGATCCAGAAAATAAAATTCTACCTTATCCGGCAAAATGATTCCGTCCGCATCCAGATAGGAATCATGACAGTCAATCTGTGTTTTTGCCACCGGGAACAGTTCCCTTGCCGTTTCGGCATCTCCGGTATGCTCCAGGTATTCCGCCAGTACCGCCGCAAAAAGCAGCGCATAATCCACCAAATGGTAGGGAACATCGTATAACACGGTTTTTTCAAAGATGCAGGGCGGCAAAAAGTCATCTTCTTTCCAAAAATACGCAAACAAGTACAGGCACCGCTTGATCAGATCATCGTTTTTAAACGTATGATAGTCGGTCAGCGCCTGCACGCGAAAATCGCCCAGCCACAATCGGCGGTCGCGCTTGGGGCCGTCCTCATAGACCGCCTGCATACATTCCGCCAGCGTTTTTGCCGCGACGCGGTCAATGGTTTGAAGCTTTTCATTTTCGCACGCAATCGGCAAGAGGCGGCTAACGTCTGCCGAGGTTACGGCATCTGTGGAAAACCCACACAGCTTCACCGTCTTTGCGGTATCCAGCACCGTGATCTTGACATAACGAAAAGCATAGCGCCGCGGCAGCGTATAACGGACGGGATCGTCACACAGGACAATCTCCTCCTGAAGCCAACCGGCGCAAAGCGCCCCGTGATAATCGGAAAATTCACGGCTAAGCTCGTACGGCGTCTCCGCAAACTTTATTTTAAGACGAACCGGCGCGTCCGGATAATATTCGTCCACATCAATTTGAAAAGAGAAAAATCCGACCAGATGCTCTCCGAAATCCAGAACCGTCTCATCTCCGCTTGAAAAGCGCAGACGCGGCGGCGCAGACATGATTTTACAGTTTTGATACGATTTTGCATCGTCTATGCAGCAAACGGTTTCCGCCGGATGCACGGTACGGTGATATATTTGGGGAATTTTTTGACATTTTGATAAAAATTTTTCACAAGGCATGGCGCTTCCTCCGTATCCATTGGTTTTCAATTGACATTATGATACCACAGTGCTATAATGAATACAACCCGAATCTTTCTCCTTGATTACCCCATTATTTTGCGTAAAACGGGCGCTGTAAAGGGCGAAAGATCAAACACGAACACCCGATCAACACAGAAAGGAATTTGCCATGAAACAGGCTGTAAAAGAAAAAGTCATGATCGCCGTTTTATGGGTTTTCGCCTCTCTGTTTCTTGCACTCTGCATCATATGCTTTGTCCGCTTTCGTCCCACCACGGTAAGCTTTATCGATATCGGTCAGGGCGATGCCTGTCTGATCCGTGCCGGGCGCGAGGGTAACGTCTTAATTGACAGCGGCGATGAGGGCAGCGGCACGGTTTTGCGCAACTATTTCCGACTGCAAAACATGAGGGAACTGGACGCCGTGTTTTTATCCCACTTTCATGCAGATCATGTAACCGGCGTCATGGAACTGATGGAGTCCGGCTTTCCGATCAAAAAGATTTATATTGCGGCATATACCGGCACACCGGAACTGGAACCGCTCGTCCTGAATCTGGCAGAGGAGAAGCACATCCCGGTGCAGCGGCTGGCTGCCGGCGAGACAGTCTCGTGCGGCGAGGCACGCTACGAGGTTCTCTCTCCCTCACGGGAGATTGCGGACGATAATCTTAATAATTCTTCCATGATTTTGCGTATGGAGTGTAAAAACACCTCATTTTTGTTCACCGGGGATATTGAGGCTGACGCGTCATTGATTCTGACGGCAGAAAGCGGCGATAAACTTTCATGTGATGTGCTGAAAGTGCCGCACCACGGCGGAAAGTCGGCCGCACGGGAGGAGTTGATCCGCGCCTGCGATGCGGATTTTGCCGTCATCAGCGTTGCCGCCGACAACACCTACCACGAGCCGTCCGATGCCATGCTCTACCTTTTGCAAAAGGAGAACACCGGCATTTTCAGAACCGACCGTGACGGAACGATTGTTATGACGCTGGGAGACAGCGGCATTTTAAATGTACGAACCATGCTTGGGCGAAGGTAGTGATAACCATGACACTGGAAAAACTCAATCAACAGATCAAAACCGGCAATTTTTATCCGCTCTATTTCTTTTACGGCGAGGAACGCTATTTGCTGCGCCATAAGCTGGAGGCAATGAAGAAAAAGCTGATTCCGCCTGCGGTGGAAGATTTTAATTATTTTTGTTTTGACGGAAAAAAGACGGATATTGAGGCCGTGATGGAGGCCGTTGCGCAGTTTCCGCAAATGTCGGAAAAAAAGCTGATCGTCGTCAAAAACAGCGGCTTTTTCAATCAGGCAAACAGCCGTGAATATAAACGGCTTGCCGCAGCCGCAAAAAATCTGCCGTCTTATGTCTGCCTGGTGCTGACCGAAGATCACTGGGACAAAAAGAAAGCCAAAAACATCAAATTCATCGAGGACAGCGGCGGAACCGTGGAATTTTCTTATCTTACGATTCCGAAACTGGAGGCGTGGCTGGAGGATCGCTTTCGCAAAGCAGAAAAGCAGATTGCGCCCAAAGAGCTTTCTTATATCATCACCCAGTGCGGAACCTCCCTTGAAAAGCTGGATCACGAATACGAGAAAATACTCAATTTTTTGGGCATCCGCGACAAGGTGCAGCGCGAGGATATCGACGCGGTGGTCGACAAAACCGTAGAATGCCGCGTCTATGATATGCTGGACAATATGACGGCCGGCCGCGGCACCAAGGCGCAGGAGCAAATGAAGTATTTCAAAGACGCCAAGGAACAACCCACCGTAATTTTAGGGATTATGATGGGTAAACTGTCGGAGCTTTTGCTGTGCAAGCAGCTGCGCGAATGTGGGCTGACGTCCGGCGAAATCGGCGAATACTTTGATTTTCGCCGTCCTATGTTTGCCGTCAACAAAACCGTTGAGGAATCCAAACGCTATCGCGAGGACTATCTGCAGCGCATGATCAAAAAGGGGCTTGGCTATGACGCCGATATTAAAAACGGCCGCATTGACGGCTGGACTGCCGCCGAGTTATACCTCGCAGAGCTTTTAAAGCGCCCGGATTAGATGCAAAAACCACCGGTCAATGACCGGTGGTTTCTTACGGCTTTACCTGATATACGTGCCGGTAAAGCAAATCGCGCATTTCAAAAAATTCTGTCTCCTCTGCCATGCTGCCCGATGTCATGATATAAAGCGGAATCGCCGGGCGTCCCTCGCCCAAAGACGGCTGTATATACGAATACGGATTTAAGAAAAACCCGTTTCGCGTATAAAAGGCAATGCGGCGCTTTGCCATCTCGGTATCGGGCGGTTCTACCTCCAGGCAGACCCGTCTCTTTCCGTGATCGGTCAAATCCTTCAGCATATCCGAGCCGATGCCGCCGCCGCGCAGGGCAGGGTCTACCGCAAAATGCTCTAAATAACGAAATGTCTTAAAATCCCAAACGGCAGCAAACCCGGAAACCATACCGTCCGCGTCCTTGCCCGGCACATAGATTTGATATTTCGGATTGTCTAAAAGCCGTTCCTGTCCTTCGCGGCTGCGCCGCTCCTCTCTCGGGAAGCTATCCGCAAGCAGCGTATAAACCTTATCATAATCCGATCGATTTATCTTTTTAAGCATCGCATCTTCCTCCAACGAAAAAAGACGGCAAAGCCGTCCTTTTTTTGATTGCAGCAAACCGTAAGCCGGGTTCTGTCTTGGATGGTCATCTATCTGGGACGCACGTCACCGCACGCCTCAAGCCGCCGTTTCGGGAGATGCCGGACCGGCTTAGCCTCCCATTCAGGCGTTGCTCCGGGTGGGGTTTACACCGGCGCTATGTCACCATAGCGCCGGGTGAGCGCTTACCTCGCCTTTTCACCCTTACCTGCCGATGGCAGGCGGTTATTTTCTGTTGCACTTTCCTTAGAGTCGCCTCCACAAGCCGTTAGCTTGCACCCTGTCCTATGGAGCCCGGACTTTCCTCACATATCATCGATATGCGCAACCATCTGGTTTCCTGCTTTTCGCTTTTATAAAACCGGTTTGTTCTGCCGATTTTAGAGAACGGTCACCTTAATCACGCCGTCAATTGCTTCCATCTCGGCAAGTACCGCCGCCTCACAGTTGCCGGCAATGTCAATCATGGTATACGCGTTATCACCCTTGCTCTTATTGAGCATGTTTTCAATGTTAACGCCCTTGCTTGCCAGCGCATCGGTAAACTGTTTCAGCATATTCGGGATATTTTTATGCAGCACCGTGATTCTGGTACCCATTGCCTTGCCCATGTCGCAGGCCGGGAAGTTCACGCTGTTTGTGATGTTGCCGTTTTCCAAAAAGTCTTTCAGCTCTTTGGCTGCCATCATGGCACAGTTTTCCTCACTCTCCGGGGTCGATGCACCAAGGTGCGGCATTGCGATTACATTTTCCTGCTTGAGCAGTGCCTCGCTCGCAAAGTCGGTAATATAGCAGGAAAGCTTGCCGCTCGCAAGCGCAGCAATGACATCTTCCTCGTCCACCAGCGTCCCGCGTGAGAAGTTCAGCAGCCGCGCGCCGTTCTTCATGGAAGCAAACGCCTCGGAGTTAAACATGCCCTTGGTTTCCGGGGTTGCCGGAACATGGATGGTGATATAGTCAGCCTTTTCCAGCAGCGTCTGCAGATCGTTGGCCTTATGGGCAAAACGGGTCAGATGCCAAGCCGCGTCAACCGACAGATACGGGTCAAAGCCGATGACGTCCATTCCAAGGTGATGCGCCGCGTTGGCAACGCGGACACCGATTGCACCCAGGCCGACAACGCCCAGCGTTTTTCCTTCAATTTCCGGGCCGACAAAATTGGACTTGCCCTTTTCCACCAGGCCGGAAATCGCATCACCCTCGCCGATCAGCGTCTTGGTCCACTCGATTCCCTGCACAATCTTTCTGGAAGAGAGCAGCAGCGCCGCCAGAACCAGTTCTTTCACCGCATTAGCGTTCGCACCCGGCGTGTTAAATACCACGATGCCCTTTTCGGTACACTTGTCAATCGGAATATTGTTGACGCCGGCACCGGCACGCGCAACCGCACGCAGGCTTTCCGGCAGCTCCATATCATGCATCTTAAAGCTGCGCAGAATCACGCCGTCGGGGTTTGCAATCTCGTCCGCGCAGGAATAATTCTCACCCAGCTGCGCCAAACCCTTTTTGGAAATCTTATTTAACGTTCTGATCTGATACATAATCCAAAATCCCCCTTATTGGTTCTTGGTTTCAAAATCTTTCATGAATGCAACCAATGCCTTAACACCCTCGATCGGCATTGCGTTATAGATGCTGGCGCGCATACCGCCGACCGTTCTGTGTCCTTTCAGGTTGACAAAGCCCTTTGCCTTTGCCTCAGCAATAAAGGCAGCGTTTAATTCATCCGAATCGGTCACAAACGGTACGTTCATCAAAGAGCGATCCTCCGGCACCACGGTACCGCGGAACATCTTTGAGTTATCCAGAAAATCGTACAAAAGCTTTGCCTTTTCGACATTCTTCTCGTGCATCACTTTCACGCCGCCCATGTTTTTGATCCACTCATAAACCAGGCCGCAGATATAAATGCCGTAAGTCGGCGGCGTATTAAACATTGAACCGTTTTTCGCATGCGTTTCATAGTTAAGCATGGTCGGCGTCATGTCCATTGCATCGCCGATCAAATCCTCACGCACGATGACAACGGTAACACCGGCCGGGCCCATATTCTTTTGCGCACCGGCATAAATCAGGCCGAATTTGCTGATATCAACCTCTTCCGACAGGATACAGGAGGACATATCGGTTACCACGGTGGCATCGCCAAAGTCCGGCATGGTGTTATAGTGCGTACCGTAGATGGTGTTATTATAGGTAATATGTACATAGTCTGCACCGGGCGTCAGCATGGAGGCGTCTACCTTGGGCAGGTAGGAAAAAGTCTTATCGGCGCTGGATGCGATGTCATGCGCGTCCAGATAACGGCCGGCTTCCGCAAAGGCCTTTTTTGCCCACTGGCCGGTAATCACATAGTCTGCAATTTTATTTTTGTTTCCCAAATTGAACGGAACCATTGCAAACTGGGTGGAAGCGCCGCCCTGCAAAAACAGAACCTTATAGTTGTCCGGGATATGCATAACCTCCCGGAAGAGCGCCTCTGCGTGGTCGATGATTGCCTGATATTCTTTGGAGCGGTGGCTCATCTCCATTACGGACTGACCGCTGCCGTTACAGTCAAGCATCTCCTTTTGCGCACGCTCTAACACCTCCACCGGAAGCATGGACGGACCGGCAGAAAAATTGTAAACTCTACTCATTAAAATCATTCCTCCTCATGACGCACCGCGGCTTTGCATTTCCCTCCCCATACCTTTAGAAAAAAGCATTCCCTTTTCGGCACGAATCATTCTAATACTATCTCTATAATTATATACTGAATCCATCGAAACGTCAACACATTTTAGAAAATATTTTCAATCCCCTCATCGGTCGGCGCACTATTGACGAACCGTCGGTTTTTGGGTATAATGGTACAAGATTTTACTGCAAAGGGGCTTTAAGGATATGAAGGCGGTCAGACTGTCCGACATCGCAAAAAAAACGGGATACTCGATCAACACCGTATCGCATGCGCTGCTTGATAAGCCGGATATCTCCGAGAAAACAAAAAAATATATTCGGCAAACGGCAGAGGAAATGGGCTATATCGCCAATGCCTCTGCCGGGGCGCTGCGTTCGGGCAAAAGCAAGACGGTCGCCTTGATCGTCGGGGATATTTCCAACCCGCATTTTTCCATCATGCTAAAGGAGATGGAAGGCAGGCTGCGCCGCTACGGCTACAACGCCATTATGCTCAACACCGACGAGGACGAGGCGCTAGAACACGCCGCTATTGTCTCGGCCATCAGCAAAAACGTGGACGGCATCATCCTTTGCCCGGTGCAAAAGACCAGAGATAATGTAGGTTTTATCGCAAAAAATCGCATCCCGTACGTTTTGCTCGGACGGCGGTTTGAGGGAAATCCGTCCAGCTATGTCATCTGCGATGATTTAAACGGCGGCTACGCGGCCGCCGAGCATCTGATCGGCCTGGGACACAAAAATCTGCTTTTTATTAACGCACCGCTTTATATTTCCAGCGCCCGTGACCGGCTGGAAGGGGTAAAACGCGCCATGGCACAGGGCGGACTTCCGCCGGAGGCACTGCATTGCGCCGAGACGGTTCCTGCCCCGGACGAAAAAAAGGTCATGGCATGTTTAAAAAAGCACAAAGACTGTACCGGCATTATTTGCTTTAGCGATATGCTGGCGATGCAGGTCTGCTGCTTTTTGCAAAAACTGGGAAAAAAAGTGCCGGACGATGTTTCCGTCATCGGCTTTGACGATATCGCCTCAAAGTTTTATCTGCCGCTGATGCTGACCTCGGTCACCTCCTCCAAAACCAAAATGTCCATGGAGGCCGTTGACATTTTGATGCACGTCATTCAAAATAAGACGGAAAAAACAACACAGATTGTACTGCCGACCCACGTGGTGCAGCGCGAATCCACAAAGGAACGTTAATGCTATAAAATATCAGCCCTCATCTATTGACAGAGGGCTATTCTTATGTTATATTTACATTAACGATAATGGAGGCGATATTTTATGGATCAAAAACTTTATCAGTTTATAGTGGATAAAAAGCATCACCAATACCGCAGGGAATTTTCAGAATACAACAATCTTGCAGCGCAGTTTCAAAGCGAGGGGCTTTGCCCCAAGGAGCGCATGACGCGGCGTTTTGAACTGCTTACCAAGCTGGAAACCCCGGTTCTTTTGGAGGGCGAAAAAATTTGTTACTTAAGAACGGTGTCAAACATCCCGGACTGCTTTACAGAAAAGGAGTGGGAAACCATCCGCAAAGAACACTATATCCACGAGCTTGGCTACATGTCAAACCTCTCGCCGGATTATGAACGGGTTTTAAAAAGCGGACTCTTAGCCGTGCGCGAATCGGCCGATGCGTACGGAAAACGCATGATTGACGCCATCTTTGACCTTGCCGACCGCTACCGAAATGAGGCGGAAAAGCAGGGAAAGGCGGAGCTTGCGGCGGTCTTAAAAAGGGTACCCCGGCACGGCGCGACCTCGTTTTATGAGGCACTGCAGTTTTTCAGGATTCTGCACTTCTCCCTCTGGCTGGAGGGAAACTATCACAACACCGTCGGCCGCTTTGACCTTTATATGGCACCGTACCTGAAAGCGGATATGGAAAAGGGACTCTATACCGAGGAAAGCGCCCTGGAGCTTTTGGAGGACTTCTTCCTCTCCTTTAACAAGGACAGCGATCTGTACCCCGGCGTGCAGCAGGGCGACAACGGACAAAGCATGGTACTGGGCGGCATTGACGCGGACGGAAACAGCGTATTCGGTCTGCTGTCAGAGCTCTGTTTAAAAGCCAGCAAAAATCTTATGATGATTGACCCCAAAATCAACATTCGCGTCAGCCGCGATACGCCGCAATCGGTGTATGAACTTGGCAGTGAGCTGACCCGTGCCGGACTTGGCTTTCCGCAATATTCAAACGACGATGTCGTGATCGACGGCCTCTGCAAGCTCGGTTATGACCGCGCCGATGCAATCAATTATACCACCGCGGCATGCTGGGAATTTATCATTCCCGGCGTCGGCGGCGATGTGGCAAATATTGCCGCACTCTCCTTTCCAAAGGTCATTGACGTATGCCTGCACCGCGACCTGATGCACTGCGAAAGCTATGAAGCCTGGGTTCGCGCCGTACAGGCGGAAATCCATACCGCCTGTGACAAGATCTGTGCTTCGATCCAAAATCTTTGGTTTGTTCCGTCACCGCTGATGCACTGTCTGATGGACGGCGGCATTTATGACGGCGCAAAATACAATAACTTCGGCATCCATGGAACCGGGATTGCCACGGCGGCGGATTCTATGGCCGCAATCGCAAAATATGTCTATACCGATCAGACGATCACCAAGGACGCCCTGCTTGACGCCGTAGACAGTAATTTTGAAAGCCATGCCGAGCTTTTGCCGATTCTGCGCTATGAGGCGCCGAAGATGGGCAACAATGACGATCTGCCGGATCAGGCGGCCGTGATGCTGCTGGACACGTTTTCCGACGCACTTGCCGGAAAGAAAAACTGCCGGGGCGGCATCTTCCGCGCCGGGACAGGTTCTGCCATGTATTATCTGTGGCACGCGGACGAGATCGGCGCCTCGCCGGACGGCCGCCGCAAAAAAGAGCCGTTCGGCACCAATTTTTCGCCCAGCCTGTTTGCGCATATCCGCGGCCCGCTCTCGGTCATTCAGTCTTTTTGCAAGCCGCATTTTCAAAACGCCATCAACGGCGGACCGCTGACCCTGGAATTTGCCTCCTCCATGTTTGAGGGCGCGGACAGTGTAAAAAAGGTTGCCGCCCTGGTGAAAACCTTTATCGATATGGGCGGACACCAGCTGCAGCTCAACGCGGTGAACACCGACCTGATGAAGGATGCGCAGCTTCATCCGGAGAACCACCGTCAGCTCGTGGTTCGGATATGGGGCTGGAGCGCCTATTTTGTAGAGCTGGACCGCGAGTATCAGGATCACGTGATGCGGCGCCAGCAATACCGTGTTTAGGCGCATGGGAGTATGGCTATGCACGGCACCATATTTGATATCAAGGAATTTTCAATCCATGACGGCCCCGGCGGCAGAGTCACTGTATTTTTAAAGGGTTGTCCGCTGCGCTGCCTTTGGTGTCACAACCCGGAAGGACTGTCAAAGGCGCCGCAGCTGATGATAAAGCAAAATCTTTGTATCCATTGCGGCCGCTGCTGCGTCCCCTGTGTTCACCCGGAATGTGCACGCTTTGACCGCTGCGTCCACGCCTGCCCAAACGGCTGCATCAGCGTATCGGGGCGCGAAATCGAGGATGACGAGCTGGCAGAGATCATTCAGTCCTACGCCCCGGCACTACAATCCATGAACGGCGGCGTGACCTTTTCCGGCGGAGAACCCATGCTGCAGGCAGACTTTGTCTGCGCCGTGGCCGATCGGCTGTCGCTCCATAAGGCAATCCAAACCAGCGGCATGACCGACACGAAAACCTATCAAACGGTGATCGAAAAGATGGACTATGTGATGCAGGATATCAAGCTTGCGGACGATGCGGCACACCGCCGCTATACCGGCGTTTCCAATCAGATGATTTTAAAAAATATCGCTTATCTGAAACAGAGCAAAAAGCCGTTTGTCCTCCGCGTACCGCTGATACCGGGCATCACCGACACGCCCCAAAACCTCCGCGCCATCGCGGACATTGCAGGCGACAGCCCGGTCGAGCTGCTGCGCTATAATCCGCTTGCCGGTGCAAAATACGAAATGCTGGGCATTCCCTACCGCGGTCCTTTGGGCGAAAATGAGCAAAAAGACTTTACAGCGTATTTTTCCAATGCGAAAATGGAATAATGGCGAAATTGGCATAATGCAATCACCCCGTTCATATTGTAAACGGGGTGATTGCATTGTTTTTTGTGGTAAAGCAAAAGAATTTCAGACGTCTTTTTCTTCTGCTGCTGGCGCTTTGCACGCTGCTGCTCTGCGGCATATTGCACGAAAAAGAGGACTTAAGCCAGCCGGCATCTTCCGTCCCGGTCGGGGGCAAAGTGATTACGCTGGACGCCGGTCACGGTGGATTTGACGCCGGTGCAAGCGCAAACGGCGTCACCGAAAAGGACATCAATCTGGACGTCACCCTCCGGCTTCGGGAATACTTAGAGCAGGCCGGCGGCATTGTGTTTTTAACACGCAGCGAGGACGCCTCCACCGCAGAGGCCGACAAATCGGGGGTCGCCGCCAAAAAATCGGATCTGCTTGCACGCAGGGAGCTTGCCAAAAGCAGCAGCTCGGAAATCTTTGTCAGCATCCACATGAACAAATTTACGCAGGAGCAATACAAGGGCGCTCAGGTCTTTTATGCCGCAAAATCAGAGGATAGCAAGCGCCTGGGCGATACGGTTCAGGAATCATTAAAAGAAATTTTGGCGGACGGCAACACCCGCATCGCCAAAGAAATCGACCGCAATGTTTTGATTTTAAAGGATGCCGACATCCCGTCCGTGATTGTGGAATGCGGCTTTCTCTCAAATCCCGAAGAGGCCGCCCTTCTGCAGGAAGATAGCTACCGCCAAAAGCTGGCGTGGGGCATTTATCTCGGCATCGTCCGCTACTTCAATCAATAATTTGATAAAACGCAGCCTTTGGTTTTGCGCCCCAAAATCTTCTGTTTTTATTGAAAAGCCGAAAAAACTGTGCTAAAATAAAAAAAGTCAATTTATCAAACATCGGATAAAATAATCATTTGGGGGATTACATTATGGCTTATTTTCGCAAAATCACCGCACTCTATCTGATCGCAGCCCTGTTGCTGCCGTGCTTTTTCACTGTCCACGCCGAAGAGAGCAAAGACAATATTGAAGGATATTACATTTATGATGTTCGGTCTTATGACCTGCTTGGCGCTGTGATTACCGGCGTCACCGACCGGGACGCTCTGCCTGAGGATATCAGCATTCCGGACACGCTCGGCGGCTATCCGGTCAAAGAAATCGAGGGCAATGCCTTTTTGGATTGTAGCAATATACGCTCGGTTTTTATTCCAAACAGTATCATCTCTATCCACCCAAATGCGTTTTCTTACTGTTATAATCTCACTGCCTTGCATGCAGCCCCTGATAATACACGTTATAGCTCCAAAGACGGTGTATTGTTCAGCAAGGATCAAACCGTTTTAACCCATTATCCGCAAGGAATCCAAAACACCAAATACACCGTTCCGGACGGTGTAACGAAAATCGGCAGTTACGCCTTTTCCAATCAATCCTATCTTACGGAAGTCGATATTCCAAACAGCGTAACCGTCATTGCACCGCACGCCTTTGAAGGAGCCTTCATCCAATCTGTCGCTCTTCCTGACACCCTCATCGAAATCGGCGAAAATGCCTTTGCCGACACCCTCATCCAATCCGTTGCCATTCCTGCCGGAGTAGAAGTAATTGGTTCTTCTGCCTTTTCAGATTGTAAATATCTTACATCGGTCACCATTGCAGACGGCGTAAAGCACATTGGCCCCTATGCTTTCTCCGGTTCTTCTCTTGAAAACCTTTTTATTCCTAAAAGTGTGGTAACGGTCGATGCAACCGTCTTTTCAAACTGCTGGAATCTCACTGCAATTGAGGTTGCGGAAAACAATCCCAACTACCTGTCTAAGGACGGAATCTTATTTAACAAGGCGCAAACCACACTGATAAAATGTCCGCAAAACAACGCTGTCAAAGACTATGGCGTACCGGACGGCGTTACCGAAATCTTGCCTTATGCCTTTTCCGGCTGTGGGAATCTTTCGTCTGTGAAACTTCCGGAAAGCGTCACCACCATCGGCGAGTCCGCCTTTTCAAGCTGCTTTAGTCTCACCGCGCTTGAACTTTCGGAAAGCGTCACCGAGATCGGCAAAAATGCCTTTTCTGACTGCGGCAATCTTTCCTTTCTTCGTTTGCCGGTAAAATTTAAGGACTCTGCAAGCGATCTGGGACTTAGCAACGTAAAGGATGTCAGCTATTTTTGTGTGGTGGATTACATTCTGCAAAATGAAAACGGCGTTTTGTCAAAGTTATCCCGCATCCGCGTTGATTACGGCGATCCGCTGCCTGTTTACAAAGATCTTCCGACTCTTGGCAAGGGATTTCGGTATATCTATTATCAACCGGTCTATACAAGCCTCTCTGACGGCAGTCTTGTGCTAAGGGACAAGCAAAAGCTATCCTCCAATGAGGTTGTCACCGCTGATTGCTCCGTCCTGATCTGTAAGGAAGCCGTCCAATGCACCGTAACCCTGACCGAGGGCGATACCGTGACGGAAAAGAACGTCTGGATCGACTCTGCCATATCGGAGTTTTTTACCGAGGAAAAGGGATACCATTACAGTTACGTTCTAAACGGCATTTCCTGTGACAACACCGCAGTCATCACAGAGGAGAACAACGAACTGGTAATTACCAGAACGCCCGTTCTGCACACCGTCACCTTTGTCGGCGATTATGAGGATACGCAGACGGTTCCCCACAACGGCTATGCGACCGTACCGGATGCCGGAGAAGGTTACGAATATTCCTTCCGCAGAGGATCATTCACCCTTTGGGATCCGAGTATGCCGATCACAGAGGATATTACCGTTCAGGTCACCCGAATCTTAAAAACCTATACCGTTACGTTGGTTGGCGACGTCCGGGACGAACAGCAAATCACCGCCGGAAGATACATCGATCCCCCGACCCAGGAAGGCTATGAATTTTCCTATACCGTCGGCGGACAGGCCTGGGATCCCAATACCCCCATCACCTCCGATTTAACCGTCACGGTAACAAAAAGGTTAAAGACCTACACAGTCACGCTCATTGGTGACTGGACGGGCACAGAAACCGTGGCGCACGGCAGTCAGCTTACCAAGCTGCCGGAGATGGGCGCAACATATATCTACCAATACACCGTCGGCGGTAGGGCCTGGGATCCTGCCTCCCCGATCACCTCTGATCTCACCGTTCGTGTTACCAGGATGATTACCGCGTACACCGTCACCTTTGTCGGCGATTATGAGGGAACGCAGATCATCGCAAAAAATACCGCGATACAAAGTCCGCCAATTGAAACGGGCTATGTTTATCGGTACACCGATGAATCCAATCGGCCATGGAGTCCCGATACTGCGGTCACCCGTGATATCACACTGACCGCCAAAAAATTGAACGATCGGTGCGAGGTTTTGAACCTCTTAGGCTGTGACGGCGTTTCGGTTGATGCCGAAAACCACATCATCACCGCAACCGTTTACCAAAAAAAGCTGCGGATGACTCCTGTCATCTCCGCAGGGGCGTCCTGCATCATGAAATCGGCAAACAACGAAACGGTCTATGACAGCAATGGCGACATCGACGCCGTGCTCACGCTTGACTACGGCGCAAATGAATACACCCTGACCGTAACGGCAGAAAGCGGAAAGATCGCAGCCTATACATTAAAAATCACGCTGAAAAAGGTCAGTGACCTTGGATATATGACCGCATTGACCTATGGCAGAACCATTGGCTTTCAGCCGACCAAAAAAATCAAGGGTTCTCCCACCATCAAAGCAAGATATAGCAAGGACAACAACCGTTGGAGCTATACGGATGCAGAATATAACCCGGATGTCAATATGATTTATGTAAAAAATCTGGAAAGCAGCACCACCTATTATTTTATCATTGAGGCGGATTATGGCTACGAGGCCCCGGTTTGCAACACCAATACGCCGATCATGGTGAAAACCGGATTATCGGACGAATGTCTGATTCTCTGTGCCAACACGCCGCCGAGCACCGATGTCGATCACGAAAACGGAACCGTTTCGGGATTGTGGGTTCAAAACATTTTCAGCACCTGCGATATTGATATTACCGTAAGTGACGGCGCCACCTGGGAGATGTTTTTATCCCCGGATATGGAGACTCCGGCAAAAAGCAAAACCGTTGCCTTAGAAGAAGGGAAAACGACCAACGTCTATATCCGTGTCACCGCAGAAGACCGAATCAGCACAAAAACCTATACTCTTCCGATTTATCGGTGGACAAAATCCGATCAACCGAAAATAAGTATAGAAAACGGCCTGGTTTGCATCACCGCACGGGAAAACAGCGCCATCTATTATACCGTTGACGGCAGCTATCCCACCCCCGGCAGCAAAACCACCCTGCTTTACACCAAGCCATTCTTGTGCGCCGACCGAAAAACCGTAAAGGCAATCGCAAAGGATCGTGACCGAGACGAGGCAAGCGAACCGGTCGGGTTTGAGGTGCGCGGTGCGGCAAAGACGGCCATAACCTCCGCCGTTTTCTCACCGGCAGCCGCAAACCAATACTCCTATGAAGTTTACCTTGAAACACTGGAAGAGACCGGACTGGGCGGCACCCTATACATCGCGGCATACGATGACCGCGGTGTGCTGACGGCAATCAAGACGGCCACTGTCAATAAAAATCAGAAAGGTCATTTAGAAACCGGAACGCTTTTCCCGGCGGCTGCTCCCAAAAATTATGCAGTTTACTTCTGCGATGCCGCACTGAAACCGCTGACCGAAAAGAGGTAGTTGAAACCCGCCGTTTTCTGCCTCTAGACTGCATTATTCCGACTGCATCATGCAGCTAATCAAAAAAGGGCGCTGTCCCGCTTGTGGAATCCACAAGCGAAGACGCGCCCTTTTCGTTCTTATAAAACGGTCAATCTTTCCGATACTTCTTACAGCTCAGCGAAGTACTTAATGGTTCTTACCATCTGGCTGGTGTAGCTGTTCTCGTTGTCATACCAGGAAACAACCTGTACTTCATACAGATCGTCAGCGATCTTCGATACCATGGTCTGGGTTGCATCGAACAGAGAACCGTACTTCATACCGATGACATCGGAAGATACGATCGGATCGGTGTTGTAACCAAAGGATGCGGATGCAGCAGCCTTCATTGCAGCATTGATACCGTCAACGGTAACGTCACTGCCCTTTACAACTGCGGTCAGAATGGTGGTAGAACCGGTCGGAACCGGAACACGCTGTGCAGAACCGATCAGCTTGCCGTTCAGTTCCGGAATAACCAGGCCGATTGCCTTTGCAGCGCCGGTGGAGTTCGGAACGATGTTTGCAGCACCTGCTCTTGCACGGCGAAGGTCACCCTTTCTGTGCGGGCCGTCCAGAATCATCTGGTCGCCGGTGTAAGCGTGGATGGTGGACATAATACCGCTCTGAATCGGTGCGTAATCGTTCAGTGCCTTTGCCATCGGAGCCAGGCAGTTGGTGGTGCAGGATGCAGCGGAAATGATGGTGTCATCCTTGGTTAAGGTATCCTCGTTTACGCTGAATACGATGGTCTTTAAATCGCTGCCTGCCGGTGCGGAGATAACAACCTTCTTTGCGCCTGCATCAATGTGTGCCTGCGATTTTTCCTTCGAGCAATAGAAACCGGTGCACTCCAATACAACGTCAACACCGATCTCGCCCCAGGGAAGCTCTGCTGCGTTTGCTTTTGCGTAGATGGTCAGGGTCTTACCGTCAACGGTAATGGTACCCTTTTCATCGTCAGCCGTTACGGTGTGAAGATTCTCACCGATCTTGCCGCAGTAACCGCCCTGTGCAGTATCATACTTTAATAAATCAGCCAGCATGGAAGGCTTTGTCAGGTCGTTGATTGCAACAACCTCATATCCCTCTGCGCCAAACATCTGACGGAAAGCCAGACGGCCGATACGGCCAAACCCGTTAATTGCTACTTTTACTGCCATAGTAAAGTACCTCCTAAATGTATAATAAAATTATTTTTTTCCAACCACTATTTTAACTCATTTGCAACAAATATACAAGAGTTTTTTTCAAATTTGTTAAAAATTTAACTCTATACCACAACAGGGCGCTATTTTTCCTCTAATTTTTGTAAAAAACTCCGGGTTCTTTCGTTTTTGGGGTGTTCAATGACCTCCTGCGGCGTTCCTTCCTCTGCGACGGTGCCGTCCGCCATAAAAATAATCTTATCGCTGACGTTGCTGGCAAAGTCAATTTCGTGCGTTACGATCACCATGGTGATATGCTCTGCCGCCAGGCGGCGGATCACGCGCAGGATCTCACCGGTCAGTTCCGGGTCAAGCGCCGAGGTCGGCTCGTCAAAAAACAAAATCCGAGGGCGCAGCGCCAAGGCACGCGCAATGGAAACCCGTTGTTTTTGACCGCCCGACAGCTGGCAAGGGTAGCTATGCAGTTTTTCCAAAAGGCCGACACGCTCCAAAAGCTCGCGCGCCTCTTCCTCAATGGACGCATAGATTTCCTTTTTATTCGCTTTAAAGTCCTCCCGTTCCTTGGCCAAAAGCCGCGGCGCAAGCGTAACGTTTTCTAAAACGTCATATTGCGGAAAGAGGTTAAAATCCTGAAAAACCAGGCCAAAGTTCAACTGCTTTTTTCGGATTTCCTTTGCGGAAGAGAGCTTTTCCGCCTCGCCGTCAAAGAGCACCTTGCCGTCAAGCAGCACCCGGCCGCGATCCGCGCGCTCTAAAAAGTTGATGCAGCGCAGCAGAGTCGTTTTGCCGCTGCCGGACGCCCCGATGATCGAGAGCACGTCACCCTCTTCCATCGAGAAGTTGACATCCTTTAACACCTCGGTTTTTCCAAAGCTCTTATAAAGATTCTTGATTTCCAGTATCTTCATGCCAACACCCTTTATTCAAAATAATCCAGTCTTTTTTCTATGTACCGAAACAGTATGGTTAAAAGTCCGCAGAACAGCAGATAGTACGCGCCCGTGTAAAAGAGCGGCCACAAAAGTCCGTCCGACTTGATAAACTTCTGCGCGTTCCAGATAATCTCATAAACCATGATAATCCGCGCCAGCGAGGTATCCTTCACCAGCGTGATAATCTCATTGCTCATCGGCGGCACAATGTGCTTTACGACCTGCAAAAGAACCACGCGGAAGAAGGTCTGCACCCGCGTCATACCAAGCACCTGGCCGGCCTCATACTGACCCTTGGGAATCGCCTCGATGCCGCCGCGGTAAATCTCGGAAAAATAGCAGGCATAGTTGATGACAAAGGCAACAATCACCGCCGCGAACCGATCCGGCACCGTCCAGGAGGCAATCCAGGAAAAGAACGCGCCGGTTCCCTGTCCGGACGCCCAGGCCGCGATCAGACCGGGGCCGTAATAAATCACGATCAACTGGAGCATCAGCGGCGTACCGCGGATAATCCAGATGAAGGTCCTGATCACCCATCGGATCGGCTTGATACGGGTCATCGAGCCAAAGCTGATCACCAGGCCGAGCGGCAATGCCAGGGCAAGCGTCAGAATAAATATTTTAAGGGTCATCAAAAAGCCCTCAAAAAGGCTAAGCGTCACCTGTACAAACATAACAAACTCCATTCCCTGCAATACTCAAGCCTTGAATATTGCGCAAAATATATCAAAGGCGGCGTAAAACCGTTTTTACACCGCCTCTGCCCGAAATAAGAGGATATCCCTCTTATCCCAAAGTCACATTTACTGTGCGTCTGCCAAAGTCAGCTTATAGGTTTGCGCCAGTTTTTCCAGCGTGCCGTCTGTCTTCAGCTCTGCCATAATCTCGTTAACCTTATTGGTGAGATCGGAATCCTTGCGGAAGCCGATTCCGTATTCCTCGCTGGTAAGCTCGGTCACTGTGGTAAGGCCTGCATAGCTGGTACCCTCACCGGTCATTGCGTTTGCCATGGTGTTGTCAATCACGCAAGCGTCTACCGATCCGCTCATCACCTCAAGCAGAGCGTCGCTCTGTGCCGCAACGGCAACATAGCTGCCTTCTAAGCCCTCTTCTGCGATAGCTGCCTCACCGGCGCTGCCTGCCTCAGCCGCAAACTTTAATTCTTTCATCGAAGCGGCGTCCGTGTACTTTCCGGCATTTTCCTTCTTCATTACGACAACCTGCGCATTTTTTACATACGGCTCGGTCACGTTGGTATTCTTCTTTACCTCATCGGTAATGGTCATACCGTTCCAGATACAGTCAATGCTCTTCGACTCCAGTTCCAAAAACTTGTTGTCCCAGTCAATCTCAACAAACTTCGGCGTAACGCCCAGTTTTTCGCATACGGCTTCTGCAAACTCGGTATCAAAGCCAACCAGCTTGCCGCTCTCGTCAGTATAGTTCATCGGCTCGTATACGGTATAGCCGATCACCATCTCGCCCTTATCCTGTACGTAAGCCACGTCGCTTGCCGCATTTGCTTTTTCGGTTTCTTTGGGGACGGTATTGTTGGCCGTTCCGCATCCAAAGAGTGATACGCTGAGCGCAAGCAGGCATACTGCAGTCCATAATTTTTTCATCATCATTCTCTCCTCTGTATATGTATTTTCCGATTTTACCGTCTGCGGCGCAGTATACCGCGCCACAAACGTCCGGCAGACAAGGCAGACACACAAAAACCCATGGTTATCTCCCTCCGCCGAAAAAGGAGTCCGAAGGAGGATCGGAACCTCCTCCGCTCCTTCATTCTTTTCATGCTTTCACTTTTCCTACATCTCGCGCAGATGCCAGATCTCGCGGTTGTAATCCTCGATGGTACGGTCGCTGGAGAAGAATCCGGCATGCGCGGTATTGAAAACCGCACTGCGCATCCACGCATCCTGATCCCTGAATTTATCCATCACCCTCTGGCACGCCTGGAGATAGGAATCAAAATCCGGCAGCAGCAGGTAATTATCGGCAAAACCGCCGTTCATCACCAAGGAATGATAGATGTCATAGAACAGGTTTTCCTGACTGAAGGTGCCGTCAATCAAGGTATCTACCACCCGTTTTATCACCGGGTTGCCGGCATAAATCTCCGGGCTGGGCGAATGACCGTGCGCATAGATCTGCAGCACCTCCTGCGAGGAAAGGCCGAAAATAAAGATGTTATCATCGCCGACCTGCTCCCGAATCTCCACATTGGCACCATCCATTGTTCCAAGGGTCAGCGCACCGTTTAACATCAGCTTCATGTTGCCGGTACCGGACGCCTCCTTGGACGCCGTGGAAATCTGCTCGCTCACGTCTGCGGCGGCCACGATCTTCTCTGCAATCGAGACACTGTAATTTTCAATAAAGACAACCTTTAAAATGTCGTTGACTCTCTCATCCCGGTTAATGACATCGGCCACGCTGTTGATAAACTTAATAATCAGCTTTGCCATATGATAGCCGGGCGCCGCCTTTGCCGCAAAGATATAGGTGGTCGGCAGCAGATCCGCCTCATCCCTGTGGTCGATAATCTGCTGATACCGCCATATAATCTGCAGCACCTTAAGGAGCTGCCGCTTATATTCGTGCAGACGTTTAATCTGCACGTCAAACATCGAAAGCGGATCCACTTCAATTCCGTTATGTTCCTTGATATAGGCCGCAAGCTTCTTTTTATTTTCCAGCTTAATGGCCGCAAACTCCTTGCGGAACGCCGCATCATCCGCAGAGGGAACCAGCTTTTCCATCTGGCGGTAGTCCTTAATCCAGCCGTCGCCGATCGTCCTTGAAATCAGCGCCGCAAGATCGGGGTTTGCCTTATACAGCCACCGGCGGAAGGTCACACCGTTTGTCATGTTTTTAAACTTATACGGATAGATGCTGTAATAATCCTTAAAGGTTTCCTTCTTTAAGATTTCCGTATGCAGCGCCGCAACGCCGTTAACACTGTGACACGCTGTCAGACAAAGGTTTGCCATGCTGACCTGCCCGTTGGTAATCACCGCCATATACTCAATCTTATTCTGATCGCCGGGGAACCGCTCCCACAGGGCGGCACGCTGTCTGCGGTCGATCTCACGGATGATCATGGCAATGCGCGGCAGCAGATGCTCCACCATTTCAAACGGCCATTTTTCCAGTGCCTCACACAAAATGGTGTGGTTGGTGTAAGCAAAGGTTCTGCCGACAATGCTCCACGCATCGTCCCAGCCCATGCCTTCCTCGTCCATCAAAATCCGCATCAGCTCCGGAATGGCAATGGTCGGATGGGTATCGTTGATATGAATCTGGACATATTCCGGAATCGCAGAAAGCGGAAGTCCCTTTTGCTTATGCTTGCTGAGAATCCACTGTATGGTCGCCGAAACAAAGAAATACTGCTGCTTTAAGCGCAAAAGCTTTCCTTCGTAGTGATTATCCTCCGGGTACAGGATTTTGGAAATCACCTCGGCAAGCTCCTTATCCTCGGTTGCCTTGACATAGTCGCCGCGGTTAAATTCGCTCATATCGATCACTTCCGGCGATCTGGCGCGCCACAGTCTTAAGGTGTTGACCGTTTCGCTTTCAAAGCCGGTGATCGGCATATCGTAGGGTTCCGCAATCACGGTATTGTAGCCGGTATGACGGAACTTTAACTGTCCGTCCTCCATATATTCTTCAACATGGCCGTTGAAATGTACCTCTTTGATATCCTCCGGCCGGGCGATATCCCAGATATTGCCGCTCTGCTGCCAGGGATCTGGCATCTCGATCTGATAGCCGTCCACAATCTTCTGACGGAACAGCCCGTATTCATAACGAATGCCGCAGCCAAACGCCGGCAGTTCCAGATTCGTCAAAGAGTCCAGAAAACAAGCCGCAAGTCTGCCAAGGCCGCCGTTTCCGAGGCCGGCGTCGGTCTCATACTCCTCCACCTCGGAGAGGGAAACGCCCATCTCGGCCAAGACCTCACGGTATGCGTCCGTCTCGCGCAGATTCATCAGGTTGTTGCCCATGGCTCTGCCCATCAAAAACTCAAAGGAGAGATAATAAAGCTCCTTTTGTGCCTTTTTTTCGGTCTTTTCTTTATAATTAACCCATTTATCCATGATTTCATCACGGATGGTCATCGAAACCGCGGTATAAATCTCACGCTGGGTGGCCTGATCGATCGTTTTTCCGAAATACCGCTTTACCTTGCCGACAATTTCATCCTTGATGAACTTTTTCTTTGCGTCATATCCGGCAGATTTTTGCTTTCCTTTCAAATAGAATCTCCTCCTAAAAAGACGTCTTTTCCAAATCCTTTAAGATATATGCCCATTTTATCACAAAACAGAACGTTTATCAAACCTCTTTTTGCACAAAAAACAGAATCAAAAGGCGATATCTTCTTATACTATTGACATTCTTTCCACTTCGTCAAAAAACAAACCAATGGATTCTCTTTTTTCCAAACGCAGTTATTATATCATTTTTTTTGCAAAAAAGCAACCGCAAAATTCGACCCGTAAAAAATTGGAATTGATTTGACAAACCCCGCGCAATCACATATAATAAAGCCACATACATAAAGTGAGGTCAAAGCATGAACCGGACTCTGGACAAAAAAGAAATTCTTCGGTATTTGGGATACCGCGGTCAAACCATGGACGCGCACACGAACGCGCTGATCGATGCCTGTATGCAGCAGCTTGAAGAAAGCGCAAAACCGCGCTTTATCTATCGGACATTTACGCTGCTGCAAAACGAAAAGACGCAGACGCTGTCTCTTTTAGAATGCGGACTTACCATTTGCAGCAAAAATCTGTATCAGCATCTTTCGGGGTGTCAGCATTGCGTCATTCTTGCCGCAACACTCGGCATCGAGGCGGACAACCTGATTCGGATTGCCCAAAACGAATCCATGAGCCGCGCGGTAATTTTAGACGCCTGTGCCGCCGACATGATTGAAAAGCTCTGTGATTTTGCCGAGACAGAAATCGCCGAAACGGCAGCGGCAGACGGGCTTTTTCTGCGGCCGCGGTTCAGCCCCGGCTACGGCGACTGTCCGCTCACGCTGCAAAATGACATCGGCAGAATTTTGGACACATCCCGAAAAATCGGTCTGACCGTCACCGACCGCGCGCTGATGCTGCCGCGCAAATCCGTCACCGCCTTTATCGGCCTCGGAAAAGACAAGAAAAAGAAAGCACCGCCATCCTGTGACACATGCAACATGCGCGGCCGCTGTCAATATCAAAGGGAGGGCATAACCTGTGGACATTAGAACATACCTGAAAGATCATTTTCTCATTTTTGACGGTGCAATGGGTACCATGCTGCAAAAGGCAGGCATGCCGGCCGGAGGACTGCCGGAGGTTTATAACATTGAGCACCCCGATGTGGTACAGCGCATCCACAAAAGCTATGCAGACGCCGGTGCGGACGTGATTACGGCCAACACCTTTCAGGCAAACCGCTATAAGCTAAAGGACTGCCCCTACACACCGAGAGAGTTAATTTTGGCCGGCGTTGCCGCCGCAAGAAACAGCGGCGCAAAATACGTCGCTTTAGACATCGGCCCCTTGGGACAGCTGATGCAGCCGATGGGAACGCTCACCTTCGATGAGGCCTACGACGCCTACTTAGAACAGATCCTGGCCGGCAAGGAGGCCGGCGCCGACCTGATTTTACTGGAGACCATGTCGGATTTATCCGAGGTCAAGGCCGGTGTCCTTGCCGCAAAAGAAAACTGCGATCTCCCGATTTTTGTCACCATGACCTATCAGGAGGACGGGCGCACCTTTGTCGGCTGCAATCCGGAAAGCGCGGCGCTGACTCTGTCCGGCCTGGGCGTTGACGCTCTTGGCGTCAACTGCTCCCTAGGCCCCAAAGAGCTGATGCCGGTCATTGAAAAGCTGCTCGCCTACGCAAGCGTTCCGGTCATGGTACAGCCAAACGCCGGTCTGCCGAAAATGAAGGACGGTCAAACCGTCTACGAGATCACCCCGGACGATTACGCCGCATTTATGCAAACGATCGCGCAGCGCGGCGTCCGCATTTTGGGCGGCTGCTGCGGCACCACGCCGGACTTTATCGCCGCCATGAAGGCAAAGCTTTGCGGCCTTTTGCCGCATACCCCAACGCCAAGGCGCATGACTGCCGTCTGCTCCGCCAGCCGTACGGTTGTCCTAAACGGCCGCGCCACCGTCATTGGGGAGCGGATTAACCCCACCGGCAAAAAAACGTTAAAGGAAAAACTGCGTGCCGGCGACTTTGACTATATCATCGGCGAAGCCCTCGCGCAAAGCCGAAACCATGCCGACATCTTAGATATCAACTGCGGTCTGCCGGACATTGACGAGACTGCGTCGCTGTGCCGTGCCGTACGGGAGGTACAGGCCGTTACCGATCTTCCGCTGCAGATCGACAGCTCCGACCCCGCCGCCATTGAGGCCGCCGTGCGTATCTATAACGGAAAGCCGATTATCAACTCGGTAAACGGAAAACAGGAAAGCATGGACGCCATCTTTCCCATTGCCGCCAAATACGGCGCCGCCGTGGTCGCCCTGACGCTGGACGAAAACGGGATTCCGCAAACGGCTGCGGAACGCGTCCGCATCGCGCAGCGGATTGCCGCCGAGGCGGAAAAGTACAATATCCGAAAGGAAGATCTCATCATCGACTGTCTGGTTTTGACGGCGTCTGCCCAGCAGGCGCTGGTGCTGGAGACCATCAAGGCAATTTCTATGGTGACCGCGCTTGGATTTCAAACCGTTTTGGGCGTGAGCAACGTCTCCTTTGGACTGCCGTCCAGGCCGATTTTAAACAGCGTCTTTTTGGCAAGCAGCCTGGGTGCCGGGCTGAGTGCCGCCATTGTCAACCCCATGTCGGAAGAGATTATGCAGGCGATTTACGCCTTTCGCGTGCTGAACAACCAGGACAGGGACGCAAAGCAGTATATCGACCGTTTCGGCAATATTCAAAAAACCGCACCGACCGCACCGCAAAAGACCGGCCAAGGGGAACTGAAGGACTTTATCATGGAGGGTCGGAAAGAAGAAACCCGTCAAAAGACCGCCGCCATGCTTGAAACCACGGACGCGCTGCACATCATTGATACCCAGTTCATCCCGGCGCTTGACGCAGTCGGCGAACGCTACGAAAAGGGCGAACTGTTCCTGCCGCAGCTGATTCAGGCGGCGGAGGCGGTAAAATGCGGCTTTGAAGTGTTAAAGTCCACCATGCCGCAGGGGAGCATGAACAAGGGAACCGTTCTGCTTGCCACCGTGGTCGGCGATATTCACGATATCGGCAAAAACATTGCAAAAATGCTGCTGGAAAATTACGGCTATCGCGTGATCGATCTCGGAAAGGACGTCCCGATCGACACGGTGGTCTCTGCCGCACTCACGCACAAGGTCAGGCTGATCGGTCTGTCCGCCCTGATGACGACCACCGTCACCGGAATGAAGGATACCATCACCGCGCTCAGAAAGGCAGGCTGTACGGCAGAAATCATGGTCGGCGGCGCTGTGCTGAATGAAGAATATGTCAAGTTTGTCGGCGCCGACCACTATGTCAAGGACGCCCGTGCCGATGTCATGATTGCCAACCGCATTTTTGGGAAAGAGGGCTGATTTTGTGAAAACCTTTACCGTAGGAAACAACGACCGCGGACGGCGGCTGGATCAGTATCTGAAACGGCTGATGCCCGCCATCACAAACGGTCAGCTTTATCAATCCCTGCGCAAAAAGCGCGTTAAGATTAACGGAAAGCGCGTCACCGACGGCAGCGTGCGCCTGTGCGAGGGCGACTGCCTGGAGCTTTATTTTAACGATGAATATTTTGAAAAAAAGCCCCTGCCCTTTTGGACAAAAATGACCCCTCAGCTTTCCGTTGTCTATGAGGATGCCCATATTATCATCATGGACAAGCCCTCCGGGCTGCCCTCCCAGAGTGACGGCGAAACGCCGTCGCTGGAATCGCACATGCGCGCGCACTTGTATCAAAGCGGCGCGTACCGCCCGGAAACAGAGACCGCCTTTGTCCCCTCGCTCTGCCATCGCATCGACCGCAATACCGCCGGGCTTGTGATCGGCGCCAAGGACGCGGAGAGTCTGCGGATCATGAACCAAAAAATCCGGGACAGAGAGGTCGAAAAATTTTATCTCTGTCTTACCGAGGGAACGCCGCAGCCACCAAACGGCGAGATCCGCGGCTATCTGTATAAGGACGAAGCCATGCGAAAGATGATTTTTTCAGAGAATCCTGTACCGCACGGCAGCGCATGCCATACGGTCTATCGGGTCTTGCACCCCGGCGCCCGGGCGCTGGTGGAGGCAAAGCTGCTGACCGGCCGCACCCATCAGATTCGTGCCGGCTTTGCACATCTTCATCATCCGCTGCTCGGCGATGTCAAGTATGGCGCCAAAAAGGACGGCAAACGGCAGTTTCAGCATCTTCTTGCTTACCGCCTGGTATTTCGTTTTTCCACCGACAGCGGCTGTCTTTCTTATCTCGATCAAAAAGAATTTGTATCTGACAGGAGCCTATTATGAATACTGTAATCTTTGACATGGACGGCGTATTGGTTGACTCGGAGCCAATCATTCTGCGTGCCGCCGCAAAGGCGCTCGCAATGTGCGGCATTGATGCCGACCGCGTCGATTTCCGCCGGTTTATCGGCACCGGCGAGGAAAATTTTATCACCGCGCCGGGCAAAATTTATCAAAAAACCGATGCGGAAATTCAAATGATGCTAAGCGAAATGTACGCGCTGTATGAACATAATCTGCCGGCGCTCTGCGTTTATCCGCACGCGGCGGAGACGGTTTGCGCGCTGCATGATGCCGGTTTTTGTTTAGGGTTAGTCAGCAGCTCCGGCAAAAATAAGCTGCTTGCCACATTAAAAGCCGCCAAAATTCCATCCTCCTGCTTTTCGGTCATTTTGTCCGGCAGTGATGTGACAAAGCGAAAGCCCGACCCGGAGCCGTACCGCACAGCCGCACACCGTCTTGGCAAGGCGCCCTCCGACTGCCTGGTCATTGAGGACGCGCTGAGCGGCATCGCCGCCGCAAAGGGCGCCGGAATGCACTGCGCCGCCATCCCGAATTCCTTTTCGGAAACCGCCTTGACAGACGCCGGTGCTGACCTTATCATTCATGATTTAAATGAAATATTACCGCTGATGACGGAGGGACGCCTATGACGCTGCAACTGATTTTAGGGCCTGCCCATGCCGGAAAGACCGAATATATCTGCCGCGATATTCAAAACCGCATCGCGGACGGCGCACTCTCCTGGATTCTGGTGCCGGAGCAGTTCTCCCTCTTTACGGAAAAAGAGGTAATCCGCCGCTTTGGCCTCCCTGCGCAAAAGCAGGTAAAGGTCATCAGCTTTGCGCGGCTTTGCAATCTGGTTCTGCACCACACGGGGCCGCTCCGTATGCGCTACATCGACGGCGCCGGAAAACGGATGATTGCCGAACGCACCATGCAGACGCTGGAGGGTGAGCTTACCTTTTTGCGCCGCAATCTGCATCAAAAGGGCTTTGCTGCGACCCTGACCGAAACCTTTTCGGAATGCAAGCGCTACGGCATCAGTCCGCAGGCGCTGCAATTTGCCGCAGCCAACGCTCCTTACCCGGAGCTTTCCGCAAAGCTCTCGGAGCTTGCCATGCTCTACGAAACCTATCATAACCTGATCGAGGCGCACCACGCGGACGCCGAGGACAATCTGACTCTGATCTGCCCCAAGATCAAGGACTGCGACTTTCTCACCGGGAAGCTCTACATTCTGCATTTTCGCTCCTTTACCCCGGTGGAATACCGTGCACTCGGCGCACTGATGCAGCGGCTCTCCGTCTGCGCCGCGTTTGATTACAGCAGGGCATCGCACCTTGCCGCCCTGTTTGCACCGACCAAAAACACCATCGAAACCCTGTGCGAGACTGCGGACGCCTGCGGCGCCGAAACGACCGAGCCGATATTTTTAACGCGGACGGATGCAGAGGATGCGCTTTCGCATCTGCAAACCCAATATTTTGCATACCGCGCCCCGGCATACTCCGCACCGCAAAACGCCGTACATGTCTATGAACTGCAAAACCGCTACCGGGAATCCGAGGCGGCCGCCGACCTGATCCTTCGTCTGTGCCGCACCGAGGGCTACCGTCTCCGGGATTTTTTGATTCTGACCCGAAACATGGAAAGCTATGCAAAAATTCTGCCGGCCATCTTTCAAAGCCGCGGCATGAACCTGTTTTTTGACAGCCGCAGAAGCATTGCGTCTTTTCCGCTGACGCGGCTGATCCTTGCCATAGCTGAAATTCTCGCCTACGGCCCCTCGTTTGAACGGGTTATGACAATCGCAAAGACGGCGCTTTACGACCTTTCCGAGGACGACACCGATCGGTTTGAAAACTATCTCTTAGCCGCCGCCCCCACCCACGCCATGTGGCAGGCGAAAACCTGGGACTATCTGCCAAACGGCAGCGGCTATGACTTAGATACCATAAACCAAACCAAGGATCTGCTGCTCTCCGGCGTGCATGACGTGGGCGAAAAAATCACCGGGACAAAGACGGGCGGCGAAATTGCCGACGCCCTCTATGATTACCTCGAAAAAAGCGGTCTCTTAGATCGGGTACTCTCTATGGCGCAGACCGCCGCTGCGGACACAGATTCGGATTACGCCGAGGAATGCCGGCAGGCGGCAAACGGGATCGGAGCGATTTTATCCCAGATTTCCGCCATTATGAAAGACGTTCCCATGACCTACCGCCGGTTTTATGAGCTGCTGCAGGAAACCTGCACCGGCACCGAAATCGGCATGACGCCGCAAACCATCGACTGCGTTATCTTCAGCCGGATCGACCGCTTTCGCAGCGATAACGCCAAGGTGGTGCTGGTACTGGATACCACCGAGGGCGTTTTTCCAAAGGGCTATAACAGTGAGGGCTTTCTCTCTGACAGTGAGCGGCACGTCTTAAAGCAGCTGGGCATCGTGCTGGCTCCGGGACAGAGCCAAAAACGGCAGGAAGAGCAATTGCTGATCCACGCAGTGTTAAACGCCCCCACGGAGCAGATCTGCTTCTTCCGTCCGATGACAGACACGGACGGCAGCACGCTTTCGCCCTCCGGCATCTTAAAGAGGGTTTATGCCCTGTTTTCGGACTTAACGCCGGTTCGGCCGGATACGGGCGAGGATCCGTTTTTGCAGACCGAGGGCAAAAGCGGCGCGTTTTACCTCCTCTCTGCCGCACTGGCAGAGTGCGGCGGCGATATACAAAAACTCTCCGCCCCGTTTTTATCGCTCTTTCAATGGTTTCAAAAGGACGAGACGTATCGCACCGTGCTGAACCGGCTTTTAACCGCCATGGCCGCACCGCCGCCGACCGCGCTAAGCCCTGCCCTGGTCGGGCAGCTTTACGGCGCGCCGCTGCGGCTGAGCGCCTCACAGCTGGAATCTTATAATTCCTGCGCCTTTGCCTATTTTTTAACCTACGGGCTTTTGCTCAAAGAACGGGAGACGGCGGAGATTGAACCGCGCAGCATGGGCTCGATTCAGCACGCCGCTTTGTATGACTATTTTTCCGACCTGGCAAATCGCAAAATTCCCTTTTCCTCCGTCACCAGGGAGGACTGCGTCCGCGGCATCGGCGCCGCCGTGCAGAAGGAGGCCGAAAAGAACAAGGGCATGATTTTTGAATCCTCGGCCTATTATCAGTATATCATTCTGCGGATGAAAGAGATTGCCGCCTGCACCGCATGGGAAGTGGTTAAATTTTATCAGTCCAGCGACTTTAACCCCTACGGCTTTGAGCTGAAAATCGGAACCGGCGGCGGCATTCCGGCGCTCTCGGTCACGGACGACAAAAACCGTGAAATCGCCAAGATCCGCGGCATCATCGACCGCGCCGACATCGCCGACTGCGGCGGCAAGCAATATGTCAGCATTGTCGATTACAAATCCTCTGCCAAGAATCTGGATGTCACCCTGGCAAGGGACGGCATTGCGATTCAGCCGCTGCTCTACGCCGACGCCCTGTGCCGCCAGCTGGGCAATGCGGAACCGGCGGCCATGTTCTACCTGCATATGAATGATCCCATCATGCCGGAGGATAAAATCAAAAAGGGATTGGATGCCGCCGTGGACGCCGAGATGAAACCGCGCGGCTGGATGGTCGATGACCCGACCGTACAAAATGCATACAGCATCGACGGCAGCGACGCCTTTTTACCCAAGGCAAAAAGCGCCCTCATCGCCAAAGAGGAGATGCGGCGGCGCATCGAGGCCGCCAACGCAACCATAAAAAAATCCGCCATGCAGATCGCGGACGGCCGCATTGAGGCTGCGCCCTACCGCACAGCAGCGCACGACGCCTGTGAGTACTGCGCCTACTTTGGCATTTGCAAGAAAGAATCCTAAAAAACCCGAACCCACTACCGATCCGGTCGGCAGTGGGTTCGTTCTTTTCAGTCAAAAGATGATTCCGTATTTTCGTCGTCGGATGCAATCGGAATCGCAATCCGTGAGACATAGTTTTCCGGCTTAAACTCCCTTGCGGTATACGGGGCAACAATACCGAGCACACGCGGATATCCAATCGGTTTGATGCCAAGCTCCTTAATTTTTTTCCGAAACAGTATCCGTGCCTGCGTCAGAGAATCATAGCTGCCGTAGTACAGACACGAAAAGGCGCGGCAGCTTTCTAAAATCAGCGCATCCTCCGGGGCATCATCGGGTTCAAGCGGAATGCAGCATACAAAGGTCTCTTCTTTTTTACCGAACAAGTCCGTATTTTTGTTGATCGTAAACAGCGGTTCCGATGCGAGCGGTCGCAGCCCCTTTTCGATTACCTCATGATACAGCGCATACATGGCACTATACTTGTCTTTTGCAGCGCTGCCCCGACACTCCCTCGCATAGCAAATATATTTGGGAAGCGCGACCGTTTCAAACGTGAGAGACTGTTTGCGCGCAATTCGAAGACTCATTTCCTCATACATACGTTTTGTTGCATACGTTCGCTGCTCTAAGGTGCGCAGCAGCTTCTTTGATGTGCCGTTGGTATCAAAATATGCGTAAATCTCATCGTAAGAAAGGCCAAGATCAAGCAGATGCCTAATCTGCAAAATGCGTGTCACGTTGTGATTATCAAAGTAGCGGTAACCGCTTTCTTCATCGGTCAAGGCCGGTGTAAGCAGCCCTCTTTTCTCCAGACGGAGCAGGGTCGACCGTGAAACATTACAGCTCTTGGTAACCTGCGAGATCGTAAACAGATTTTTCAAAATAAATTGCCCCTTTCTATTGACTTGTTCACCTATGAACATGCTACAATTATAATGAAAAATACATATAAAGTCAACCATGACGATTTTTTGTAGCAGGGGGTAAAAAAATTATGAAAACAAAACGGATTTGGGCATGGGTTTTATGCATCGTGATGCTGCTGACGCTCGCTCCGGTCACAGGTCTTGCGAGCGGCGCGGACACCGCATGGGCGGCAGAAACCGAGGCCTGGCTCAGTAACACCGACAACAAATTATATGTCGGCGAAATCAGAGTCACCGCAGAAAACGCCGCGGACATCATAGGATCCTACACAGGCACGGGGATCACGGGCACGGCATATTTCCGGGTGGAAAACGGCGTTCCCACACTGTACCTTAGCGGCGTGACGATTGAGACAGGGTTCAAGATTTACCATTATAGTCGGGAGTGGTATAATTTTTATGGCATTTACTATAAACCGGCAAGCGACGATTCGCTGAAGATACACTTTTCCGGAAGAAACATGATTAACGTCTCAAAAGATATTGCGGAAAATAAAACCTTCGGCATCCACGCGGAGTATGATTGCGAAAATCTGGAATTTATCGGAGAGGAGGGCGCCTATCTCGGCATCACCGCCGAACAACAAATCATTGCTGCATCGGGCGGCGCACTCGGCCTGTACGGCGGCGAATATAACCTTTTGTCCGAAAACGGCAGCAATGTCAGCAGTGAGACGCTTTACTGCGTTGGCGACCTTACCATCAAGGACGCTGCGGTTACCGCTGTTGCAAGAGATGACCGCGCAATCTGGATGAACGCTTATCCGTATGAATCAAAGTCTACCCGGATTCAAAACAGTACGGTGCACTTAACCGGCGGCGCTGACTCCGCAGGTCTCCTCTCATGCGGCGACCTCTTGATCGAAAACAGCATTTTAAATACCACGGGCGGCAAAAACGGCATCAGTGCGGACGGAAAGGCCATTACCATATCGGGTGCGGACACTGTGGTTACGGCAGAATCCGTTGGCACAGTTAATGAATTGCGCCACGAGGATTATGCAGCAATGTATACATGCGCTGATCTGATGGAGCGTATACTTCCGGATATCACATTCAATGACGGACTTTCGATTACCACGCCGGCAGGTGGCACGGTTGGCAGGTACGATTTTGATGACCTTACCCCAGGAGGTTATGAATTTAACACAGTGTACGATGCAGACGGGAATTATGCAAGAAAAGTTGTGATCGGATCACCCACCGGACACTGCGTATGCGGCAAAGCCGACTGCGATTTGCACACCGGCGCCATAACGCATGTGACAGAAAACAGCTTAAACCGTGTATCGGGTATTGTAAACGGAGCCACCCTTACAAGCGGCAGCTATTATTTAAGCGACGACCTCACGATGAACGATGATACGACGCTCACCGTTTCCGGTACGATAAATCTTTGCTTAAACGGACACACCCTCAGGGCATATATTGTTCCAAATGAAAATGCGGTCTTGAACATATGCGATTGCGTGGGCGGCGGCAAGATATCATACACGAACAAGGAATTCATAATAGGTTTTGTACACAGCAACGCAGTTGTTAATATGTACGGTGGCACATTAGAGAGTGTAGATGCCAATACGGTAGGAGATATCAAGAATCTCACGGGCGCTGCTTTCAATCTCTACGGAGGCACGATCAGCGGCGGTGTATATCCGGCAATCGGCTCAGAATCGATTACGCTGAATTTGTACAGCGGAAAGGTTACGGCAACGGGAGCCAACGGCATTGTGGCGCAAAACGGCAAGGTTAATTTGTGCGGCAATACCGAGATCAGCGTTCCGTCAGGGTATCACAGCATCAAGGTCTACAAAGAGGGACTTATTGACGCGACCGGCTACACCGGCGGAAATATCAGCATTTTGTGCTCCGGGCTTTCCGATGGGGATATTGTTGTTGAAAATGTGACCGATGCAACAGCAGGCAAGTTTACGCTCTCAAACAGCGACAGCAACCACATACTAAAAAGAGACGGAAACCGTTTAATTTATACCGAGGTATACACGGTTACTTTTGATGCAAACGGCGGCAGCGGAACGATGGCAGATGTCACCGGCATATCGGGCGCATACAGCCTTCCTGAATGCACGTTCACCGCACCGGCAGGCAAGAAGTTTAAGGCATGGAAGGTGAACAACACAGAATATGCTCCCGGCACTTCGATCTATGTTTCATCTGCCACGACGGTTACCGCCGTCTGGGAAAGCATTGTGAAAGAAGATGTCCGCATCGAAGAAAGACCGCAGAGCTTTCCATATGACGGCCTTGCAAAAGGCTTTACAATCCGGGCAAACGTTACGGGCGGTTTTACCGTGACCTATGAGAAAGACGGCAATGCCGTCGCAGCGCCGACCGACGCGGGGAGCTATGATGTCGTCATCCGGAGAGATGCGGACGAAACCTATGCCGCCTATGACAAGACCATAAAGGGCGGACTTATCATTACCCCCATGGACATCACCGGCAAAGCATCGGCCGAAAATTTTGCATCTATGACGTATAACGGCAATGCACAGACGCCGCAGGCAAAGGTTACCGCAAACGGTTTTACCGTAACGGGTTCCTGGAGTGCGGTTACCAACGTTGCAGACACGACCACGTTTACCGCAACCGGCAACTTTACAGGTACGATTGCCGACCAAATCACCGGCATGAAAAAGGCATCGATTACCTTTGCAGCGGTGCCGATTGCAAAACCCGGTCTTATCTATAACGGTTCTGCACAGACACTGCTTGAAACTGCCCCGGCAGCAAACGGCGGCACGATAAAGTACAGCATCGATGACCAGGTAACATGGCAGGAAGAACTCCCGAAAGGCACCAACGCCGGACAATACGTAATTTATTACAAGGCTTTTGGTGATGGGAATTACAATGACTCTGATTTCAATTTATGCAATGTCTCCATCGCAAAGGCAAACATCACGGTTACCGCACCGGCCGCAATAGAAAATCTTGTTTACAGCGGCGCTGCACAAGCGCTTACCACAGGCGGCAGCGCAGACGGCGGAGAGATCCGGTTCAGCAGTACAAAAGACGGTAACTATTCGGAAGACGTAATCGCCGCGACCAACGCCGGCAGTTATGAAGTCTGGTACAAGGTCATCGGCGACAACAACCACAACGATACCGAACCTGCAAAAATCGATGTTTCCATCGCAAAGGCACAGCAGTCTGCGCCGGAGACTCCCGCAGCGGAAAACGAAACCATAAAGGGAAAGGCAGACGGCAAAATCACCGGCGTTGACAACCGCATGGAATATAAAATGGAGGGCGCAAACGAGTATACCGCAATTGACGGAAACGAAATTGCAAACCTTGCAGCCGGCACGTACAAGGTACGCTATCAGGAGACCGACAACTACTTTGCCGGGGACGACAAAACCATTGAAATCGCTGACGGTGCAATGATTACCGTAGCCTTTGAAACGGGCGGCGGTTCTGCCGTTGAAAGCAAGACCTGCGCATACAATCAGACCATCACCGCGCCGGAAACCGAGCCGACCAAAGAGGGATATGCGTTTGCCGGCTGGTTTGCGGACGAGGCACTGACCGCTGCGTGGGATTTTGCGGCCGATACACTGACCGAAAATAAAACGCTCTATGCAAAATGGGTACAGGGTACCGTCTCCAAGGACGAGGGCGCGATTGATGCTGTCACGGCAGACGGCCTGAATGATGTCGCAAAGACAGAAAAGACCGATATCTCGCTCACCGTTCAGGTACAGGAGGCCGCCGAGACCAATGCGGATCAGACCGCCATCAAGGGCATTTCGGATGCACCGAAAAACTTTGGGTTCTATGACATTACCCTCAAAAAGTCCACCGGTGAGGCGATTACCGACGCACAGAGCGCGATCGAAATCAAACTGCCTTTTGACTTTAGTTGGAAAAGAAATATCAAGGTTTATCGCTGCCATGACGGAAACGCGCAGGAGCTTACTCAGCTCACGGAAAGAAACACCGTAAAACCCTTTACGGACGGAACCTGCTTTGTCGATACGGAGAACGGATGCATTTACATCTATTCTTCAAAATTCTCTACCTACTCCGTTGCGTATGATAGATTAAGTGCAAGCTCCGGCAGCGGCAGCGGCGGCCTGACGCGCTTTACCGTTCGGTTTGAAACAAACGGTGCAGCCGCAGTAAAAAGCCAGACGGTTCCGAAAGGCGGCACGGCGACCGCGCCGAGCGCGCCGGTAAAGGACGGCTATCAATTCGGCGGCTGGTACCTTGACGCCAATTTCACAAAGGCCTATGACTTTACTGCAAAGGTCACGGAGAACATCACCCTTTATGCAAAATGGAACGCAGCGGCAGAGGACAAGGAACCCCAGGGCGAGCCGACCGACGCCGAAACGCATGATTGTCCGTCCAAGGAATTTGACGATTTGGACATCAATCTTTGGTATCACCCGGATACAGATTACGTTTTGTCGGGCGGCCTGATGAACGGAACCGCAGAAAAAACCTTTGCACCGGACGAAAATCTGACGCGCGCTATGCTTGTTACCGTTCTTTACCGAAACGAGGGCGAACCGGCAGCAGACAACGGTCATTCCTTTACCGATGTTGAAAAAGGCGCGTATTATGAAAACGCCGTCTCCTGGGCGCAGCAAAACGGCGTTGTAAAGGGAATCTCGGAAACAGAATTTTCACCGGACGCACCGATCACGCGCGAACAGATTGCGGCAATACTGCACCGCTATGCACAGTGGAAGGGAATCGATGTTTCGGTTGGCGAGGACACCAACATCCTGTCTTACCGTGATTTTGACATGATCTCCGAGTATGCCATCGCATCCCTGCAGTGGGCAGCCGGCACGGGATTGTTAAAAGGAAGAACCGAGACAACGCTCAATCCGAGGGATAACGCGACAAGAGCAGAAATCGCGGCCATCCTGCATCGGTTTTTAGAAAACAATCAGTAATGGATAAACCAATCAGAACCCGCCGAAAACGGCGGGTTCCTGAGCATGTCGATAAACCTATTTTCGCGAAAAATTTCATTTTGATTATATCGCCGTCCCCTGCTTAGCCATGCCGTCTCGGCTCTCGCCTCGGTCAGCGATGGACGACTGCCACCGGCAGTCATCGCCCGCGGCGGCGCGGCAATGAAATTTTTCGCCGATTTTACGTCGTTCTCGGCAAGATATTGCGACATTGCCGTACGGGCGCGGCGACGGATTTATGGGCGGAGGGCTATCAATTCAAAGCAATATCTTGCTGAAAACTGGCTTTTTCGACAGTCTGAGAACCCGCCGTTTTCGGCGGGTTCTTCTTTGATTATCAACGATTGCCGCCGCGGTGCGCAAAGAAAGTGGAGAAACGTCAAAAAAATTTTCTCTTGACAACCTACCGCTCGGTAGGTATAATAATGATAACGATCCATGAGATCATCAGGAGGATATCGGAGCGATGGAAAAGAGCAATACAAAACAAGAGATTTTGGAGGCAGCGCTGGATCTTTTTTCGGTACAGGGCTTTAAGGCGACCTCTGTTTCGCAAATCGCAGATGCTGTCGGCATCCGCAAGGCGTCGATGTACAGCCACTTTGAAAGTAAACAGGAAATCCTGGATGCCCTGCTGCAAGAGGTTTCCGTGCAGTATGACAGGCATTCCATCTTTGCACGATCCGATTGGAACGACCCGTCCTTTTTTAAGGATAAACATGCGCTATCCCCCGACGCGGCGCTATCCCTGATTCTGGAGCATATCCGCTATATCCTGCACGATCCAAAGGTCAGCAAATCCCGTAAAATGCTGACGATTGAACAGTTTCAAAATCCGGTTCTAAAGTCATTGCAAACCAAGCACAACTATACCGATGTCATGCGCTACTTTACCGGCATGATAAGCTTTCTCATCGATCAGGGAACATTATCCGGCCGTGACCCTGAGATCATGGCAGCGCAGTTTGCCCTTCCCATCTCCGTCTGGATTAACCTCTGTGACCGCGAGCCGGAGCGCGAGGATGCGGTCATGGAGCTGATCAGGCGGCACGTCCGACAGTTCTTTCAATTATACCGGCCAAAAAGCCGCTAAACTGTGGGAGGATTTTCTATGAATTATATCAGCATCACAAAAGAAAACATTGACAAGGAGCACATCTGCTGCGCCATGTCCGGCAAGCAGAGCCTTAAAAAAAAGGAATGGCTGAAACAACGGTTTGACGAGAGGCTTGTCTTTTATCGGAGCGAGGAGCGCGGCAAGTGCTTTATCGAATACATCCCGGCGGAAAATGCATGGGTGCCGATCGAGGCGGAGGGCTTTCTCTATATCAACTGCCTGTGGATTGCCGGTGCGATGAAAGGACACGGCTACGCCAACGATCTGCTGGCAGAATGCGTCCGGGATGCAAAATCGCAGGGGCGGCGCGGCATTTGCATTACATCTGCCACAGGCCGCAAGCACGAGTTTTTGGCCGATCCGAAGTTTTTGGCTTACAAGGGTTTTGTGACCGCCGATGTCTCCGACTGCGGAATCAGCCTCATGTATCTGCCGCTTGATCCGACCGCTGCGCCGCCGAAATGGAAGGCGTGCGCCAAGCACCCCAAGGTTTCGGAGGACGGCTTCCTCCTCTACTACACCGACCAATGTCCCTTTACCTTTTACTGGGTTCCAAGAGTGCAGGAGGCCGCAAAAGAACACGGTATTTCGCTAAAAGTCATTCCGATTACCTGCAAAGAGGACGCACAGAATGTCCCGGCGCCGGTCACGACCTATGCCCTGTTTCGAGACGGCAAGTTTGTCACACAGGCGATACAGTCTGATAAGAAGTTTCTTGCGCTTGCCAAGACGGTGGAAAAACCGTGATAAACGCAATACCGCGGAAAATCAAAAGACGCAACACGATGACGAAAGGAAGATGAATCCATGGATTCTTTATTCAGAGGATTTTGGCCGTCTGCCGCACCGGCACTCCTTGTACTGGTGATATTTTACGGCATCTACTTTACAAAAAAGCTGGCACAAAAGCGCCGCGGGATTCAAACCCGGCAAATCGGACGCCGAAAAGAACGCGGCGTTCACACGGTTGAGATGCTGATGAGCGTCGCCACGCTGGGCGCTCCCATCGCGCAGCTTCTTTCCATTGGCTTTGGGTGGAGTTATCTTCCAAAAAGCGTGGGATTGATCGGCTTTTGCATCGGAATACTCGGCGACATCATATTTCTGCTTTCCGTCCTGTGCATGAAGGATAGCTGGCGGGCAGGGATTCCCGATCAGGATAAAACCGAGCTGATTACGACCGGCATTTATCAATTCAGCCGCAACCCGGCATTTCTCGGCTTTGATCTCATGTACCTCGGCGTACTGCTGATGTACGGAAATCTGCTGAACCTTGGCTTTTCACTCTTTGCCATCGTTATGCTCCATTTACAGATTTTACAGGAGGAACGGTATCTTGCAAACACCTTTGGCGCGCCCTATCTGGAATACCGCCGCCGCGTATTTCGATACCTCGGCAGAAGATAAACGGCGTTTTATCTTTCGCCCCAAAAACATGATTCCTACTCTGCCATACAAAAAGAAACGCACCGACCCCGGTGCGTTTCGAGCGTGTCGATAAACCTATTTTGCGAAAAATTTCATTTTGATCTAATCGCCGTCCCCTGTTCCGCCATG
>OLOI01000522.1_pt1 | contig 38395 bp, 22 predicted proteins | sample 1672131 | NCBI WGS metagenome assembly OLOI01 (sample SAMEA3136651, study PRJEB25190) | human gut metagenome
AAATTTCATTGCCGCGCCGCCCTGGTAGGCATGGCGGAACAGGGGACGGCGATCAAATCAAAATGAAATTTTTCGCAAAGTAGGTTTATCGACACGCTCAAAGGGCGGCGGCACCGCCCTTTATGGCTGTACTTTGATTTCCCGTCCGCACTTTAGCGATTGCTCGATGGCGCAGCTGACCCTGACCGGCCAGAGCAATTCTGTGCGGCTTTGCGGCGCCGCCGTGCCGGATAACACCTTTATGAAGTATTCCAGCTGCAGCCTTGGCGTCTCAAAAAGCGACATCTCCTGCATGGTTGCCGTACCGTCTTTAAAGTAGGCGCCGATATGCAGTCCGCCGTAGTTTGCGGCAAAATTCATGATAAGCGGAAACGTTTTGTACTTTGCGATCACGGCCGCATTCTCTCCCACACGATGCGCCGTCACCGAACGGATTTCTTCACCAAAGGCGGCATAAGCCGCACACAAAAGATGGTGCGTATAAAAATGAATACCGCCGTACTCCGGCTGATCGTTCAGCGGAAACGACAGATACCCGGCGCTTGGCGCGCCTTTTTTTCGGATTTCCTCCCTCACGGCGGCAACCGCCGGCGAAAACGAAACCGCGCTGCCCGAAACCAGTACCGTATGATTTTTTTCTGCCGCGTCCGCGATTTCCTCCGCCTCCTGCACGCTGCAGCAAAGCGGCTTGTCCACAAAGACCGGGATTCCCTTTTTCAGGCAGGCGAGCGCATACTGCGTATGCGCCCGTCCGTCCCGGTGCATCACCATGACGGCATCGGCGGCGTCCATGACCGCCGCGGCGGACGGTGCGGCGCAAAGTCCGACCGATTTTGCAACCGCCTCCGCCTCTTCGCGTTTTTCTCCATAGACGGCCGTCACCGCGGCACTGTATATCCCCTCGGAAAGATAGGCGCACACCTCGCGGCTGTGGCCGCTCCCGATGCCGCCGTCCGTCCCGATAATGCCGATTTTCCATCTCTTTTTCATCTCTGCTCACTCCCGACCGCAGTAGATTTTGTCAATCAGCCGCATGACCGATCTTCCGTATTCGGCGGTCGGCATCTCAGACGGTTTTCCCTCCGTCAGCTTTTTAAATTCAATCAGCTGCCGATGCATATGCTTTTGATCCTCGCCGTCCAGCAAAACGGTTTCCTTGCCGTCCGGCGTGTAACCGGTCACACGCGTGCCGCTAACGCGCAGCGTCCCCTTTTCAAAGGAATATAAGACGTCATATCCGCTCGGCGTATAGCCGTTAAAACTCACTGCGGCCGAAAACCCGTCCGGGGTGTGAAAGAACAGCTGCGCGTGTCCCTCAACCTCATATCCCGGCGCATTGCCGTAGGCCGCGGACACCGCGGCGTCCGTGATTCCTGCAAGATAGAACATTTTGTCAATGGCGTGGGCGCCGTAGTTCATGATGATACCGCCGCCGGCCCTTTGCCGGTCAAAGAACCATTTCGGCCGGTTTTCCGTAAAATAACGGATGCTGCGTCTCTCGTTCATCATCAAAAGCCGCCCCAGCTTTTTGGAGTCTGCGGTCTGCTTTACCGCTTGGTTTACCAGATAAAACCGCTGAATATGCCCGACAGCCAAAACCTTGCGGTGGCTTTTTGCCGCCGCAATCATTTTGTCGCACTCTGCCGCCGTGTTTGCCATCGGCTTTTCGACCAGTACATGCACTCCGCAGTTTAAAAAATATTCCGCCGCAGGCGCATGCAGAAAGTGCGGCAGGTTTAAAATCACCGCGTCCGGCTCTGCAATGCGGACGATTTTTTCATAATCCGTGCAGTACGGCACCCCGTACTGCACGGCAACCTGCCTTGCCTTCTCCTCATTGATGTCGCAAACCGCGCACAGTGTAAAATCCTCTAAATCGGCAATCGCCGCAAGATGATCCATGCCGATGATTCCTGTTCCTACCACTGCAATCTGCACAATAACTGTCCTCCCTCAGCGCATCTTTTAAGATGCCGGATTAACCGGCACTGCCTCCATGTACGGAACCAGCGTGTCAAATCCGTCAAGCACCATAACCTTGATATAGGTATCTTCCTTTAGGCCGGTATTCTTTAAGGACGCACACACCATGCCCTCGCCGCTCATAGCCGCAGACGTAATATCAACCGAAAGCAGCGCATTGGTGGTCTTATCATACCTTGCGATCGCAACCGCATAGTTCTTGCCTGCGCCGTCCTTTACGAATAATTTGGCATCGACCTGACCGTAATCGCCGTATACGGACGGGGTTACCAGCTTGAGGTTCTCCTCAGTCTTAACGCCCTCTACACCGCTGTAAATCGCGAGATTATCGACCGACATGTTGGAAATCCAGAGCTTTCCGATGCCGCCCGGCGTTCCGTCAAAGGGAAGATCTGTCGCAATCTTTTTGCCGCGGACAGACAGATCAAAGGTGTTATCGATAAAGTTCAGCTCCAGCTTGATCTTATTCCAGATGGTGGTGTCCATGGTTCCGCGTGCAGTGCCGTTCTGATCGGTAATATTACAGGTTTTTCCGTCCTCTGCCATGGTAAAGCCAAGCTTTACATAGTTGCCGTAATCCCCAGTACGCTTGCCGATATCTAAAAATCTTTGCGCGCTGCTTGCAAAGCTGCCTGCGCAGAGCGCGTCATATTCCACCGTTACGATGCCGCTTGCCTCAACGCGGTTTTCCGCGCTGAGCGCGTTGTCCAGTTCCAACGCGCTGGAATTGCCCCAGAAGGAGAGAATTTTTTGTCCGTCTTTTTCCTGTACGTTGCCGTTTAACAAGACATTGCTTGCCGGCGCCTCGCCCTCGGCGTCCTCAAAATATCCGTTTTTCACCGTGACGGTACGGCTGCCGGTGACCTTGCTATCCGCCTGATCGACCGCCGTCACCGTGATGGACGATGCCGAATTTCTGTTTAAATAAAGTCTTCCGTCCTCATCGATGGCAGAATTGGGGTCATCGATGGACCAGTTGACGTTACGGTCTGCCGTATAGGTCACATAGGCCGTGGTATCGTTACCCGGTTTCCATACGGTGCCGCTGCCGCCGATCACAATGTGCTCCGGCTCAAAGCCGCTGTACAGCGCCAGGTTTGAAAACACTGCGGACGTCCAGAATTTTTCAATCGATGATGCAACGCTGAAATTCGGTATGGTAATATCTTTGCCGCGGCTGATCCCGTCAACGTAAAAGTTGTAGGTACCCTTGTCGCAGTCATACTCTATTTTGTAGTGATGCGTTGCACTGTTGACCGTTCCCAGATTAACGGCGTTATCGTCCTTGATGGTATATCCGCCGTTTTCGGCAGTCAGGGAAAACGTCATCCAGTTTCCGTATGTTTTGGTAAACGACACTTGGACAAGATGAGACCATGCTGCGGTAATTGCCGCGTCAAACTCCAAGGTTGCCTTGCCGCCGTCACCAATCTTTTTTATCTGCGTACCGGGCAAACGGTATGCGCCGCCATCCTTGGTGGGCGCTGCCGCAAAATAACCCGGCGTCAGCGTAACGGTTTTCGTTCCTTTGACGCGCGGTTTATCTTTCAGTGCCGCGGTCAGCGTCACACTGGCCGCCGTGACTGCCTCGGTTAAAGTCACCGTACCGTCCGCATCGACCAAAACGGACGGTTCGCTGCTGCTCCAGACCAGTTCGGCAGGTGCTGCCACACCGTCCACCGTGTAGGCGGCGGTATACTGATTCAGCGATGTTGCGCCGGAGCCAGCGCCCGGCACAAGCAAACTGTCCTCACCGGAAATTGCAACCGTCTCCTCCGGCAGAACAACCTTTTCGCCGCTGTAAATCATAATTTCTTTCTGCGAGGATTTCCCGAACCAAATCTTACCGCAGATGTTGCGCATATCGCTGACGTTTAACGTCTGATCTTCGGCATAGGCTTTATCATTGACATAAAGGCTCCATATCGCATGTACCATATCAAAAACAACACGCACGTTCTGCCAGGTTGTATGCGCAAAATCACCCAGCCGTACATTGGTACCGTTTACTGCAATTCCGCCGTCTAAAGGAACAAACTTTAAATAATTTCCCCATGCCTGCGACTGACCGATTTCAACGATACCATCATTGCTGCTGTGGATAGTGGTGGTAAATGCAAAGGTCACAAGGCGGTTTTCCTTATTCGTCACACCGGAGGTCGGCGTAAAATTGTAGTTCCACTGAGTGTTGACATCCCCTTCATAATGTCCGTCCGCAACCGTTACATCATAGGTTGCCGTAATACTGCTGTCCGACTTTGCGGTCGCACGCAGGGTATAGGTCTTGTTTTCAACATTCTTGTTTAAGTACAAGGTACCGTCCGCATCAATATCGATTCCGTCGGTCTCCGACGTCCAGACAAATTCTTCTGCCGCGCCGTCCGTCCGTGCCGCAGTGTAGGTCACTGCCGACGTGGTGGTACTGTCCAGGGGCTTATAGACGGTCTGATCCCCCGTCACGGTAACCCCGGTATCTGCCGACACCAGCATCGGCAGCGCCGTCAGACAAACCGCAAGCACAAGGCATAGCGCCATGATTCGTTTGATTGTTCTCATCTTTGTTTCCTCCTTTTGGGCTTTTCCTATTTATATAAAATTTTATTTTTGACGAAACATCAGACTGTCTAAATACAGTTCCGTACCGACGGTGCTTCTCTCGCCGGGCGCCGCGGACAGAACAATTTTTGTCACCTTGTCATAGCCGAGCGGATCGCCGATCACGGTAAAATCATCGCTGCCGCTCTCCCATTTTAATTGCCGCCAGCCGATCCAGTAATTCCAAAATCCGGCACGGTAGCCGTCTGTCTCGCCCGTCTCCGGGTTATCCGACAGCAGCGTCACGGTAAAATCCAGCTTGGTTGCGTTGGTGGAATAAACCCACATCAAAAACGTACCGTTTTGAAAGTCCTTGTTTTTGATATCAAAGGCGATATCCCGGCTAAGATCCAGACCGCCCCAGCGGAGCGAAAAGTCCCCCTCATGGCGGCGGATGCTGCTGACCGGAACGCCGTATTTTTTTGCACTCATGGGCTGAAAGCTCGTTACTGTGCTTGTTTTGGCCGCCGCCCCGGATGCCGGAAGCAGGCAGAGCGCGGCAAGCAAGCCGCACAGGATACGCCGTCTTTGTCTTTTCATACTCACGCCTCCTTTTTATAGACGATGCTGCGCCGATAGTAGTAGTTATGATGGAAGGTCACCATCGTATCTCCCACGGCAATATCGTCCGCCTTGCCGATTTGAAAGACCTGATCCCTCTCGTCAAAAATCCAGACATCGCCGTTTAAATTCAGCCGCTCCCGGTAGTTTGCATCGTCCGATACCGTAACCACGCTGCCGACCCGGCTCTTTACCGTGCCGACAAACTGACCGTTGGGGTGGTTGCGCTTTGCGTAGGAATCCTTGTAACAGAGCGTCCCGTTTTCGGCGTCATAGACCAGGGCAAGCGCCGTGATTTTGGTCTCGTTTGCATTGGTGACATATTTGATGACATCGCCCACGGCAAGATTTTGCTTTTGCGGATTGACGCTGCTGTCCGCATAGGCAGAATCCACGCCGCCCAGCTGCTGCGCGCCGAATTTTGTCCGATGCATCAGATCGTCCTCCGCCAAAACCAGATCCTTTTGGCTTTGGTTGTATTGCAAAACGCGGAGCGTCATCTGTGAAAGCCCCTCCTCGTCCACCGTCTGCTCGATGCCGCTGACTACGCCGAAGCCGCCGGAGGCAACGTCCGCCGAAATTTCGGTTGTCACGTTGTCCTCTGCCGAGTAATGCACCATAATCTCGGCATAGGCCGTGCCGCCGCCGTAGGAATAAAACTCGACCGACTGATTAAACGGCGTCAGCGTTTGATCTACTTCAAAGCTGCGTCCGTCCTCCATCCGCTCGATCTTTTCCACCGTCATATCCTTATCCTGCATGATAGTGCCCGGCACCGGGACATGATAGATCAGGGCGTCGTCCGAGAAAATCACCCAGTTGTTCATATCCTTTTGATAGGCGTTATACCGCACGCCGAGCGCATGCTCGCCGGAGGATACCTGTTCGGCCTCCGGCCAGTTGAGCAGCAGGTAATCCAGGCGCAAAAGCGGATAGGACGGCTGGTTCACCATTTGCTCCTGCGTGGTAATGGGATAGGGGAGTGTGATCTGCACCAGCTCTCCGCTGCTGTTTTCAAGATAACTGACCAATCTTTTTTCATTTTCCATTCTCGATGCCATTTCACTTGCGCTGAGGCGGCTTTTACCGTCCTTATCCTGCAGCGTCACCTTATCGGAGAGCGGATATTCCACAATCGATCCGCTGCCGGTCAAAACCCTGGCACGCACCTTTCCAAAGCCGCTGGGCTTGGAAAACGCCAGGATATACCCCGTCTTTTGCTGGCTCTCTGCCACCGCGTCCACAATCTCGTTTTCGGCGTTTAAAAGATAACGGTAATATTCGCCGATGCGGAGTTCCTCTTTGGTGACATAGGCGTTTTGCGCAACCGCAAAGCTGCTTTCATCGATGCGGCAGCCGTCCTCATCCATGCCGGACAGAATACCGCTGACGCTCTTTGACGAAACACTGAGCCAGATCCTGCCGCTTTTGGTACGGTAAACCATCAAGACATTGTCCGCCTTTAAATCGTCCTTGGCGATACGGCGGCCGTTTTTAATGATGACCGTGTCGGTATCCGGAGTTAAAAACCGCTCCGTCTCGGTCATGGAGGGTGATTTTTTCAGCACAATGCGCCCGGAAAAACGGTCAAAGCTATCGATCACCGCATTTTGATATTCCTCAATCAAAACCGTGTCAAAGCGCTGATCCTCGTTTCGGTCGATCAGGGTCACCTTGCCGTTCTTCGGCAGCATGACGGATGCATCAATGCCGTCTGTCGCCTCGCCGTTATAGAGGATATCCGCATACAGATCCAGTTTCAGCGCCGTTTCCCCTCGGCCGGAGTGCACATAGTATGCGTTTTGTTCGTAGCTGTAACTGCCGTTTTCCGCATGGAGCGTGATAATATTGTTGTTTTCCCCTCTTACATACAAAAGAACATTCTTTCCGCCGACCTCTTTATAATAGGCGGTCACGTATCTTCCGACCAGGCCGACATAGTCCGGGTTTTCATTCACCAGTTTTTCACCGTTGTCAAGCAGAACCGCGTCCTCTTTTAACACATCCCCCTCGGCCGCCATGGTACTGTCCGCAATGACAACGCCCTCATAGGAATTGATATGGTGATATTCGGTGAGAATGGTTCTGCCCGGCGTGATCTTAAAATGAACATAGTCGCTGCCAAACGCCGCAACGTCCAAAAGATCGGCATGCACCGTTTTTGATAGCAAATGCAGCCATGTGCCGTAGGAGATCGCCGTCTCGGTATCGGTCGGGATTCCGTCCAGGATATCCGCCTCCCGTGCCGCCTTGATATAGCCGCTCGGATAGCCGCCCATTGCCTCGGCCTTTTTCTGATAGCCGATCATGCAGACGGCAAGCTTTACGGCCTGCGCACAGGTAAGCGCCGCGTCCGGCTCAAAGGTTTCCGCGCCCTTTCCGAATACGCCGAGCCGTGCCGCGGTATAAATTGCCGCCGCATGCGGATCGTCTGTCAAAACGTCCCGAAAGTAGCCGTCCGTCTCCTGTGTTGCGGCATCGGCGTGCATGATGCGCACCACCGCCTCCGCGGCATCCGCGCGTGTCACCGTCTCCGTCTCTGCGGTGTCCTCCGCCGGCAGAATATCCAGCGCCGCAAAAAACCGCGCTGCCTCAGCGGCCGCCATGCTTCCGCCTTTGGCCGATACCGGATAACAAACCGTCATCAGCATGAGCATCAGCGCAATTCCAAAACATAATGTCCGTCTCATGCCGCACCTCCTTGTCTTTCGCTCATACGGGCAAGCATTGCTGCCGCCTCTGCTCTCGTTGCCGTCATCCCCGGCCGAAAGCTCTGATCCTCAAAGCCGCCGATCACACCGGCGCCGCTTAAGGCAAGCACCGCCTCTTTGGCATACGGTGCAATTTCACTTTCATCGGTATAGCCGCCTTGGCTCTGCGTCAATTCCATACCGGCATATTTTGCAAAGCGAAGCATCAGCACCGCCGCATCCTCACGCCGGATCGGGGCATCGGGATCAAATTTGCCGTCCGCGCCCTCCGCAAGACCCAGTCTTGCCGCCGCGCCGATATAGGGCGCATACCACTGATCCGCCGGGACATCGGAAAACGGCACGTCGCCGCGCTCTGCGGCAATTTCAAAAATGCCGCACAGCATCTTGATAAACTCCGCACGGGTGACGGCGCGATCCGGATAGAACCGCCCGTCCTCTCCGGCAATGACGCCCCTGTCTGCCATCTTTTCGATATAGGGATAACACCAATCCCGGTATCCCACATCGGCAAACCGCGGTTCCTTGGTTTCCGTCGGTTTTGGGGTCTCGGTCGGCACGATCTCTGCCTTGCCTGCCGAAACGCCGCCTCCGCCAATACCGCTGCCGCCTCCGCCAATACTGCCGCCGCTGCTATTGCCGCTGCCGTCCGTAAGATACAGGGCGTCAATCGCGCCCAGCAGCTGCGCAACCGTCGCATATTCGTGTCCGGCAACCGCCTCGGCGATTTGATTCTTTTGATGCTCTGTCGCGGTTTGATACCGTGTACTGCCGCATACGGCAAGGTATTTTTTGGTATCCTTGGCGTTGGCCGGATAGGCGATGCCCTTTAATATTGCCGCCGTTTTGATATTCTCCAGCGTTTCTGCGATACTCTCACCGTCTGCCGCGGCCGCCGATTGCAGAACCAGATCGGTGCGATACGCGGCATTGGCAAGCGCAATCGGCGCAGGGTCAAGGCCGATGTTAGCGATTGCCGCGCTGAGCGCACGCTGCGCCGCATCATCGGCACGCCGATTTGATTCCAAATAAGACCAAAGCAGAACCGCCGCCGGATAATGCGCCGGATCTCCGCCGCACAGGGCTGCCGCACGTGAAGGATCGGAAAGTGCCGCCGCTTTTTCTTTCAGCGCCGCCATCTCCGCGTACGAAAAGCCGCAGCAGTTACTGAGCGCGGCATAGAACGCATCACTGCTGATGTCGCCGCGCAGCAAGGCGTCCGCACCCAATGCGAAAAACGCCGTGCTCTCTTCCAGACTTGCCCGATACAGGCCATCACCCATCGCAGGCGCTGCAATTCTTGCCATGCCGTCCGCATCGGTTTTTATATCTGCCGTACCGGCCGATGTAAAGCTCTTTGGCCGAAAGTCTGCGGCGTAGGACAACGCCACCGAATACGAAGTGTCCGGCGCGCCGCAGAGCACAAAGCCGTCCGCATCGGCAAAAATGCCGCCGCGGTCGCTCTTTGCCAACACAGTCACCGTTTTGGTGCCGTAAAAGGCGGCGTCCTCCAGCCACCGGGCGTATACGGTAAACTCTCCCGGTACCGCGTCCGGCAGCACACGCAAAATGCCGTCCGTGCTGATGCAGGCGCCCTGTCCTTCAGGGCTGATCTGATAAACCACATCGCGGTTTTCCACCCGGTATTCTGCCATGACCGTCCCGAAAGCGGAGGCCGCAACCTCTTCTCTGCCGTTTACCGTAAAGCGGTCGCGCATGACCCTGATCTGCTTTTTCAGGCGCTCCCCGCCGATAGTGGCAATCAAAAGATAGGTGCCGTCCTCACTCTTTGGCGAAACGGTGACGGTTCCGTACGCGTCCACCGACACGCCGCGGTTTTCGGGATAGAGCGCATAGGACGCGTCCGCAAAGGTTTCGTTCTGATCCACAGCCCGATAGTCTATCCGCTTTTCGCCCTCTCCGGGAAGAATCCGAATCACATCATCACCGGTCAGGTGATATACGGTACTCTGCCGCACCAGCGATACGGTCTTTTGATACAACTTGCCGCCGCAGTCTGCCAAAACGGTATAATCACCCTCGGCCGCTGCGGACGATACGCTAAGCTGACCGTCCGGCGTAATCCAAATCCCCTCGGCCGATTCCATCGAAAATTCCGCCGCCGCAGACGATGCACGGTTTTTGACCGTGTAGACCTCGGTCACCGTTTGCCCGTCCTGCGGAATCGCCAGCACGGATTTTCCGTATACGGAAAGCGCACCGTTTTCGATCCCGTCATAGACTGCTACATTATCCACGGACGAGCGCGAGAACCAGAGCTTTCCGATATTGCGCACTGCCGCCGAATCCGCCAGCGGCAAATCCTCGCCGTGCTTTTCTCCGTCAATATACAGGGTATAGCTTCCTGCGTCAAAGTTCAGTTCGATCTTGATTTTGCACCACTTGCCGGTGGCAATGCTGCCAAGATCGGCATCTAAATTATCCCGGATTTTCAGCGTTCCGCCCTCGTTTGTCAGTCCAAGCTTTAAATAGGTTCCCCAATTCATCGACTGACCCAAATCCAGGATCATGCCGGAGGACGCATCCAGATAAATGTCAAGATCTAACGTAGCAAGCCCGGAATTTCCCTCACGAAACGCCGTTTGCAGCGAATTTGCCACCACCGCTGCCTGGCCGTCCGTTTCCACAAAGCTAAGCGTTCCCAACGAGCGCGGCAGCGTGGGATCGTTAAAATCGTCAAAAAAGCCGTCTCTGACCGTCACCGTATAATTTTGATACACGGCCGGATTGTCCGCTGCCGCAGCGGTCACCGTGATTTGTCCTGCCGCCGCATTTTTGTCTAAGTATAAATTGCCGTTTTTGTCCATTTCGCCTTCGCTGCTGCTCCAGACGATTTCTTTGGGGCAGGGCTTTCCGTTTTCACTGTACGCCGCCGTATAGGTCACGGCAGCCGTTGCTGCGGAATTTGGCTTTAACACGCTGTTTGGTCCCGACACGGTAATGCTCGCCTCGGCCGCCTTGCCCTCCGTCACAGCGCTGCCGCTGAAAAACTGGAGATCGTCAATCTCCTTATCGCGATCCAGCAGCATACGATCCAGACCGTTTACCTTATCGCCCTGAAACGAAAGGCCGCTGCCGACCAATGCGCCATCGATAAACACATCATAAACACGGCGGTCAAGGTCAAAACTGCACGCGATGTCAAACCACGTCCCGATCGGCAGGGCGGTCAGCGTCTGATCTGCACCGTCCTGCACAACCACCAGACTGTAACCGCCGCCGGACGCCTTGATCTTTGCCTCTGCGTAAGAGCCCCAGGACGCCGTGGGTCCGATCGCAAGCACCACGCCGGAAGAGCCAAGGCCGTTGACCTTGCAGCGGTACGCCATCGTATAGGTGCCGCTCAGCGTATCGGCAAGAGAGCCGTCGCTCTTTAAAAAGCGGGAGTTCCAGGCTGAAAGATTCGCCGATTGATTTTCGCCGTCACGCTTGACCGTCACACCGTTTACCCAGTTCTTGGGCGTTTCTCCGACGGCATAGGATTCAAAATCATCATAGTATCCGGGCGCAACCGTCACGCTTTTGCTGACCGAAACGGACGGATCTTTGGCAAGCCTTGCGGTCAGAGTAAAATCCTCGGCCGACTCGGTCAGGGTGACTACGCCGTCCGCGTCAACCAAAACCCGGTCGCTATCCGTCTCATAGATGATGTCCTCGTCCGTACTTTCTCCGTTTTCAAGCATCGCAGTATACTGCACCCGGCTCTTTCTTCCGGCCGACGGCAAAAGCAGCTGCTCTGCCCCCTGCAGCGAAAGCGCGTCCTCCTCTTTTGCAGTCACGCCTGCCGGCAGGTAAAGCGTGGTGATAAGCAGGATCGCCGCGACTGCCGCACTGATTCCACGTCTCATATTATCCCTCCATTACTGATGAAAGCGCACGGCAAAGCTCTTTCCTCTTGCGCCTTTGGTGTTTGCGGTGATGTACGTATAGCCGCCCTCGTTGCGGAGTGAAATTCCGTCCTCCGCCGCTGCCGTCTCCAGTTTCTGCTGCGGAATGCGAACGGTAACATTCTCCAGCTTATGGGTCGGATCGGCCAGCGAAACGGTCTCACCGCTCCCGTCTGTTTTTGTCATGACAATCGCGCTCTGCTGCGCCGTCACATCGCCAAAGCTGCCGCTCTGCCAGAATACCATGCCGCACAGGCCGGTATTTTTTTCCTTGACCGCCTGCAGCGACGCAGTATTTGCAAGCACCTCGACATCCGGGTCTTTGGTATACTGCTTGATGGCCGCCTCATCGCGCTTTGGCAGCAGCACGTAGACATAACCGGCGTTTTCCGGATTCTTTCCGTGTGAGAACCACGCCTCCAGAAAGTCGCCGCGCTTTAGATGAAGCTCTGCGCCGTCCGGGAAGTAATAGCCCCCTAACCCCTCAATCGAAAGATAGTCGGTAGTGAGCGCGGTTTCCTTGGTTTTTGTAATCTCGCTGCCGCCGGCAATCACCTTGCGCGCAGCATCCAGGCGGCGGTTTTCGACCGTGGTCTCCACCTCCGCGTCCATGGTGCTGTGAATACCGGAACCCAGCGCCACGACCTCGTCATCAAACATAAAATATGCCTTGTTTGCGGTAAGATCGTTGCGGTGCAGCGGCTGCGACATCGCAATCGGGTCGGTCAGCTTGCCGCCGCCCTCGGAATGGAAGGATTCCAGCGCCATTGCGCAGACGGCATACTTTCCGTCCAAGGAGACGCCGCCGACAAAGTCCTGACTGCTAAGGTATGCCTCGGTATTGGAAATACTGATGGCCTGGCGCTCTCTCGTATCGACCGTAGTTCCCGGCAGCCGGTATTTGTTGGCATCCGTCCAGTAGCTGTCCTCGTATTGCGACTGATCGTTTTCGTCATAGAAAAGCAGCATGCCGTCGCCCATATACCAGCCGGTCTGGTTGCAGCCGCTGATACTTTCGTAGTTAAAGATTCGAGAGGACGACATCGAAAGCCCGACTGCGTAGCCATCGCGCTGCCATACCGCCTTATCCATGTTGCCGTACACCTTGGCAATGTCATAATGCTCTCTCGGCACCACTGTATCGTCCTGCATCAGCTTTTCCAGATCGCGCAGCTGACTGAGGCGCAGCGCCGTACTGTAATCGGTCACAGTATCGGAAAGCACGGTGTATTTAATGTAGGATTTCATGCGTTTGGCGTTCTCTTCATCGAGAGACGGCAGCATATCCAAAATACAGCCGATCTCGGTCGCGCCGGCGGCATGCTCGCCGCCCGGATAACGTCCTCTGACAATGCTCATCACGCCGCCGTCAAAGGTGAGCGGCTCGTACCCCTGGTAAATCCACTCATGGAACACTGCCGCCTTTGCCGCCGACACCCCGTAGGGGGTTCTGCCCAGGATCGCAATCGCCGGCGAAACTGATTTGAGCATCTCAAGCCCATACGTTCCGTTCATGGCGTGGCGGTCATGGTAAATATAGCTGCCGTCACGGTAAAAGCCCTGCCGTGAATCATAGGAATTGCTCTCGTCTCCGTCGGTAAAATACAGGAGGGATTCAATCGCGTTGCGGCCGTTGGCAAAGCGGAAGGTGTTTTCCGCAAGCACGGCGCTGCCTAAGATCACATAGGCCATGCTGGCCTTATTCGCGTCTGTCTGCGCCGACTGCGGCGTAAAATATTCCACCGGCGCCACATATTTTTTTATCTGCGCATCGCTCAGCGTGTCCTGCAGCATCAAAAGCGTGTTAATCAGCTCGGTCGGCGCGCCGATCTGCCAGTCCCACCAGTTGGTAAGAGTCGTGTCCCGCCAGCCGCGGTTGAGCATCTCGCTTGGGCCGTACATGTTTTGATACATCCACTCTAAGGCAAACAAAATATCCTGCTTGAGCATGGTGTTGTGGTAATATTCGTTGCCCGGCGTTGCATACGCCTCTGCCATAACGCGAATGTTGGAGTAATAATAGGAAAGCGTACTGGAATTGACCGGTTTTCCGTAGCCGCTTGCCGGCGTCCAAAGGCAAACCGTGTCCTCCTCGTTATACATGCTCTGCCAAACACCCTTGGTGTTTTGCGCCAATGCCTTTAGCTTCTTTTTTTCTTCTTCGTTTTCTTGGTTCACCGTCCCGTCACCGATCAGGTATTCCTTCCATTCCTTGCGCAGGGTTTCAAACTGCGCCGCAGTGGACGGCATCAGCGCCGTTGACTTTTGCTTGCTCAGCCGGATATTGTCAAAGTAGACGCAGGTTCCCTCCAGCGGCGTGGAGTTCCACCCAACGCAGGTGAACTGGATTTTTTCTACCTCGGCAATGCTGCCGTAGCGCACCACGTTAAAGCCGGACAAATCGAGGCAAATTTGTTTCCAGCCGACCCAATTGACCTTAAAATCGGTGTAAACATAAACCATGCCGTTGATGCGCTGCTTGCAGTAGACCAAAACGGTCACAACCTCATTGGTTGCCTTTTCGGAGTACATCCAAAAACGCATCTCTTCATAATCGCGCCAATCGGACGGCACGCCGCTAAATTCCACCGTCTTATTGGTGGGGTGATTGTCCCACTTGGCAGAATATTTAGCGCTTTTTACGTACTTTGTGTCCACCGTAATCCCATCGACGGTGCTGAGCGCCTCTTTGTTTCCCATCGAAACAATCACACGCTCTGCGCTCTCATCTGCCTTGTCCGAACCCCCGGCCGCATAAACGACCGAAAAGGTCAGACAAAACGCCAGTAAAAGGCATATCCATCTCTTTCTTTTCATCAGGCTTCCTCTCCATTCTCTCGGCAAATCTCTGCGATACTTCTGCGATACTGGGTGGGCGTGATCCCCTCCCGCTCCTTAAAGCGCATCATAAAGGCTCTTGTCGTACCGTAGCCGACTCTCTGCGCCAGCTCTTCCACCTTGATATTCTCGTCCTGCCGCAGCAGCTCTTTGGCATAGCTGATGCGCAGCTTATGAATCAAATCGACAATCCGAAATCCCTTTTTCTCTTTAAACAGCCGTGACGCATACTGCGCCGACATCGCAAATTCCTCTCCGATGGAATTCACGCACAGATCCGGGTTGGTATAATTTTTTTCAATGTACTGCAGAATCTTCTCGGACAGATCCGTTTGTGCCGCTCCGCTTTGATCCTGCATGACTTCATCTAAAAATCGTTTCAAATATTCCGTCAGCTCCTTGGCATCGGTCGCCATCTTAATTTCATCCGCCCGAAAATCCCGTCCGCTGGCATTTTTGATGATATAGATCAAAATCACCGCAAAGCTGCTGATGTACCAGGTTCCGGCCGGGCGCGACAAGAGGTACTCATTTAAGATTTTATCCAGTTCACGCTGCGCCGCCTCTTTATCGCCGCTGCGAATGGTGTGAATCAGCGCGTTTTCACACGCCTGCGGAATATCCGGGAAACAGTCCTCGGCTTTTTCAATATCATCGTAAAAGACGTCGGAAAGTCCGTAAAACCTGCCAAACTCCAGGCTCTTTACCGCCTGGTGGTAAAGCTGCGGCAGATCGCCGCACCCGGCCGCAATTCCGCTGACGTAAAAGCTGACGCTGATCTCCAGGTTTTTCATTAAGACATCCTTCGTCATTTCAAACAGCGCACCCAGCGTTTCGCGGCAGTTCTGCGGAAGGCCGTCCGCCGCAAAAATGCCGGTCAACCCCTCCGGCATGACCGTCCATTCGGTTTTGGCACTGCCGTTTAAATCGTTCCAGACATTGCGCACCACAAACTGCGTGTCTTTAAAACAGTTTTTATTACGGCTGTCATCGGCAATGACGCCGCAATCCTCAATCTCGGCAAAAAAGACGCAGCCGCTCTGGCTTTTTGATTTGGGCAGTGCCGGGATTTCCTTTTCGGGTCCGAATCCGCGCAAGGCATCGGCCACTGCCGCAAAATGCCGCATCTCGTTATCTAAAATCGCGCGGCGTTCATAGGTTCTGATTTGTTTTTTATAGCTTTGGATATTGGCGTTGATAAAATCAAACTCATTGCGGCCTTTTGCGTTCTCGCCGGCAAAGGGCAGCACGTTCTGCATCAGGTGCCGAATCTGACCGTAGTTCCAGGTCATAAACAAAACCAAAAGCGCCAGCATCACCGTCAGACAGAAAAAGCTGCTGACAATCCCCATCCAAAGCGTCCGCTCCATGGTTTTATTCTGGACGCTGAGCGGACTTAAATAAATGTAGCGATAGCGAAATAACGAGGATTTTTTGGAGATTCCCATCATCTTTACGCCGTCAATGCTAAGCTCCTGCTTATCGGTGCCGGCACCGATAAACGCGCGCACCTTGGCCTGATCCTCGATGGCCGGTCCCCAGCGGTAGATCATTTCGCCGCGCGAATTGACAACCGCAATGATATCGTCACTCTCCGCCATAAAGGTCTCGCGCAGGACGATCTGTTTATCCACCGAGATACAAACCACAAAACTGCCGGTATCGGTATAAAAATTGATGCGCGTCTCGCCGCAGTCGCCATACGGCGCACGGTAGCTTTTGATCTTTTGCATCCATGCGTCATAGCTCTCGCCGAAATCCCGGTGCGAATCAAAAAAGCGCCGGCTTTCCCATACGCCTTCCTTGGTGACAATCAGATCGCTTTGCGGAAAGTAAAGAAAGGTGTCCTTTAAATAAACACCTCCCACCGCCTGCTCCATGGCCGTTGAAAGACGGGCGGCGTCATAGCGCACCGCAGCGCTGAGCGGCTCGTCCGCGATACGGATTGCCAGTTCGTTCTTTGCCAGCTGCTTTGCCGCACGGTCCGCATCTTCTAACATGTTGTCACAATTTTTTTGAATCAGATTTAAAACGTATTGGTTTTTGCTTTCCGTCTCACTGCGCAGCGTGCGCTTGACCCGATTTAAAATATAAAAATTGGTCAGGGCCGGAATCAAAAGCACAACAGAAAAAATCACAACCCAGGTGTAGAGTACTGTCTTTTTTCGCAAAGCACCAAACATGCCCATCCCTCACTTTATTCGTTATCCCTTGACGGCGCCTACCATAACGCCCTTGACAAAATATTTTTGCAAAAACGGATAGACCAGCAGAATCGGAAGGGTCGCCACAATCATGACCGCATACTGCACCGTTTCGGCAACCGCCTCGTTATCACCGCCGGATGCCATCGCGCCGACATTATTCATAATCAAAATCTCACGCAGAACCAGCTGCAGGGGATAGAGATACTTTTTTCTTAAATAAATCATGGCGGTAAACCAGGAGTTCCAGACCTCGACCGAGTAATAGAGCGTAATCACCGCGATGGTCGGGATAATCATCGGCACCAAAATCTCAAACAGGATTCTGACGTGTCCGGCACCGTCAATCTTTGCCGCCTCGGACAGGCCGTCCGGGATCGCCTCAAACGCGTTGCGCGTAATAATCATGTTAAAGGTATTGACCGCAACCGGAAGCACCAGCGCCCAAAGCGTATCGTCTAAATGAAAGGACTTTACATTCAAATAGGTCGGGATCAGGCCGCCGCTGAAAAACATGGTTACAATGACCGCCATACTAAAGATCGGCGCCAGCTTTGCAGTTTTGCAGGACATAAAGTAAGCGCCGATAATCGTCAGCAAAAGACCGATGGCAAGCTTTAGCACCAGCACAATCACCGTGTTTTTAAGGCCGGTTAAAATCATGGAGTTTTGAAAGACGATCTTATAAGAATCCAGGGTAAAACCGATCGGCCGATACAGAATACCCGTATAGCTCATAAAATCGTACGCATTGGAAAACGAGGCAAACAATACATAGATAAACGGGTAGAGGGTAAGCAGCATAATCAAAACCATCAGCATACAGTTAAGTACGTTAAATAAATTTTCGCCAAATGACCGTTTCATGGATTCTCCTCCTTACCACAAGCTGCTCTCGCTGTATTTTCTGCTGAGCGTATTGGCTATAATCAGCAAAATGAAATTGATGACCGAGTTAAACAGGCCGATTGCCGTACTGTAACTCCAGTTCCCCTGCACCAGACCGTCGCGGTACACGTACGTCGAAATGACATCGGCCGTTTCATAGGTAATCGGACTGTACAGCAGAATAATTTTTTCGTAGCCGACGCTGAGCAGCGCGCCGATCCGCAGAATCAGCATAATGACTATGGTTGACATAATGCCGGGCAGCGTAACATGGAGCGTCTGCTTCCATTTGCCGGCGCCGTCGATGGCGGCCGCCTCGTAAAGCTGCGTATCCACGCCGGTCAGCGCCGCCAGATAGATGATGGAATTCCATCCGGTCTCCTGCCAGATATCGCTGATGACATAGATGGGGACAAAATACTTCGGGTGGCTGAGGTACGAGGTGGACTGACCGCCGAAGTGGGTCAGCAATTGGGTAATAATGCCGTTGGCAGACGTAAACTTTTGGATCAGGCCGCAAATAACAATCAAAGAAATAAAGTGCGGCAGATACGCCACCAGCTGAACCGACCGCGAGAACACCTTGCTTCTCAGCTCATTTAAAAGCAGCGCCAGGATAATCGGCATCGGAAACGAAAAAATCAGCGTTGTCACACTGATGGTTAAGGTATTGCGCATCAGACGGAAGAAATAATCATCCTTTAAAAACTGAATAAAATACCGAAATCCCACCCAGTCCGAATCCAAAATTCCCTTTGCGGGCGAAAAATTTTTAAATGCGATAATGACCCCATACATGGGCTTATAATGAAAAAGTATGTAAAAGAGGATGACCGGAAGGGCAATCAGGTATAAGCCCCCGTTCTTTTTAAAATCCGATCCCCATTCTTTCCATACCGACCGTTTTTTCAGCGGCCGCACCGCTGTATAACCTTGCTTTTGCATGTGATGATCTCCGTCCTTTAATCAGTTTCGGTTCACGGGGCAAAAAATACTCCGCACGCCTTTTTCGTCCCGTTTCGGGGCTGTAAAAAACAGGTTTTTACAGCCCCTCACAATTTCTACCTCTTGTTGTACCGGTCTACCGCTGCCTGATAAATTTCGATGGCGCGGTCAATGTTCATGCTCTTGATCTTTTCGACAAACGCCTCATAGTTGCTCATCGGCTCAACGCCCATGATAAACTTGTAAAGACTTTCGCTGGTATAGGTTGTGATCGGGTTCATGATGCTGCTGACCTCGGTGCTCTCGTCCTCCGTCATGCTGATATTGGGGATCGCTCTGTCCTCGGCGCCGCACTCACTCCAGGTTTTGACCGCGTCCTGCTGCTGGGGCAGCGGATAATACTGCTGCAAATACCCCAAATCCTGCACAAACGGGCCGCTGGTGTTTCCTCTTAAATATCTGCCCATCACCTGGCTCATCGAAAGCCCCTCCGGGTTGTTGGTGATGATCTCGGTGTACTTGGGCTTTCCGTCCACCATGGTATAGGACTCGCCCTCCTCGCCGAAGTTCATCAGCATATGACCGGCCTCGGTATAGCCGTAATCCAAAAAGCGCATTGCAAGTTCCACATTCTTACAGTTGGTAGTGATGTAACCGGCACCGGCCTTCGGCACCATGGCGGTCTGAATGCCGAACTTGGAGGTCTCGCCCTTTTGCAGCACCGGGAACTTTGCGGCAACCAGCTCTACATTCGGGTTCTTGCCCTTCATCGCGTTGGTAAACTTGGCAATGGAGGACGCCCACGCCGCATAGGCACAGGTGTTGGAATTGGTCACTCTTGCATCCTCATCGGCAATCTTTGCAATATCCTGATCCAAAAGGCCCTCTTTATACCAGTCCGCAAACAGAGCGAACACATCCTTCATGCCGGCGTCCAAAAATCCGTAGCGCACCTTACCGTTATCATCTAAGTAAAAGTCCATCTTGGTGCCGTACGCGCCGGTAAACATACCGCCGTACTGCTCCCAAAAGCCGATGTCATAGCTGAGCGGTGCGGTTGCGTCGTTTGCCTTATACGCACGCAGCGCCGCCGTCCATTCGTCAATCGTTTCCGGCACTGGCAGCCCGGCCTGATCCAAAATATCCTTTCTTACGATAAAGCCGCAGGTCGAACGCAGCTCTTTCTCGTTTAAGATCATGTTATAGCCGTAGTATTTGCCGTCATCGCTCTTTGACATTTTATCGATGTCCTCACGGCTCTTTAAAAGGCCCCAATAGGTCGGCGAGAATTTTTCAAGGTTATCGGTCAGGTCAATAATTACGCCGTCCTTTGCGTACTTGGTAACACCGCCCGGCTCCTGTGCGATGTTGGCAATCATGATATCGGGAAGATCGCCGGAGGCAATCGTCAGGCTCAGCTGCTCCGTGCTGCCGGCCGTCGGGTGCATAAATTCCACATTGACGCCGGTCTGCTCCATCCACGCCTTGCCGAAGGGCGTTGCCTCCATGCCGGACTGGCCGTTGTCCGAGGCGCCCATATCAATCCAGAGCGATAAGGTGTCCTCACACTGCATCGGATAAATCTTGCCATCCGCCGCATAGGTGATCTCTCCGCTGCCGGCTGCTTTTTCTGTTTTTTTACAGCCGGAAAGTCCGCAGCAGAACACTGCCGCTGTCATGCAAAGTGCCGTCGCCTTCATCCAATTTCTTTTCATATTCATTCTCCTTATCCTAAAATTTTAAATCTCGTTATCATGAGTATAGCACGCCCCATTCTATGCAACAAGTGAAAAAACAGTATCTTGGCTGAAAGAAACGGAGATAAAAACCGCGCCGTTTCTATTCGGAATCTCCCGGCTGCACTGCCTTTGCCGGAATCAGCCTGTCCGCATCCTCCCACACAAAGCCGCGCATCGTCCGTCCGCTCTTTTGGGTATTTTTTATCCGATGCGCATAGGTTTGATTTTCGGCAACCGTCACCGATTCGGTGCGGTACTGTCTTAAAACCCCGTCCGTATCATAAATTGCAATCCCGATCGGGAGCGTTGTCTCCGCTCCGCCTCGGTTGTCATAGGCGATCCAGAATACGCCGTCTGTATTTTCGATAATGCGCAGCCGCACAGATGCCTGCTTTTGCAGTGTGAGATGATGGCTCTTGCCGTCCTGTGCGCCCGTGTCCACCGTGATATAGGTGCTGCCGTTCTCCTCCCACACCTTTGTCCCCGTCTCCGCACGCACCGGGATCAGACCGGTTCTTTGCAGCCGCAGCGTCACGCTTTTGGTCGTATGATCCGGCGCGGCAACCGTGAGATTGCAGACATCCGGCGTCTCTTCTAAAATTACGATACAGGGGTTCTCGGCGAAAACGCCCTCGGCCAAGGCGCCGCCCTTATAAAACACCATGCCGCAGACATTGCTTTCCTCGTTTTTGACTGCCTGTACGGTTTCCTCATTTTTAACGATCCGAATCTTCGGATCCTCGGTATACGCCTGCACTGCGGCGCGATCCCGATTCGGCAGCAGCACATAGGCGCAGCGCGCATTTTGCGGTTTGATACCGTGCTCCTTCCACATTTCCGCATAGGCGCCGCTGCGCCGTACCTGAAGCGTTTCCTCCTGCGGAAAATAATAGCCGTACCGATTGTCAACGCTCACCCAGGAAACGTTGTTTATGGCAGCGGCCGCGCCGGGAAAGATGCTCCGGCCGTTGATATACAGTTTTCCGCCCGTGCCGATTTTTTGATTCTCGATCACGGTCTCAGTCATGCTGTCCTGCGTGGCGGAAATGCCGCTCCCCAGCGCCACCAGTTCATTTTCAAACATAAACCACGACTTTTTCGCCGTTAAATCACTGTCATGCGGCGCAAGACCGTCCGCGCTTTTGTCACTGTGATAGGATTGCAGTTCCATCGCGCAGACGCCGGCCGCACCGTTTGCAGTCGCCGCGCCGCCGACAAAATCCTTGTCGCTTAAATAGGCATTGGCATTCGGAATACTGACAAGCTCCCGCTGTTGTTCGTCCACCGTTGTTCCCGGCCGGCGATAGGGGTTGGCGCTCTTCCAATAATCGGCATCGTACCCCGAAAACCCGTCCTGATAGTAAAGGAGCATGCCATCCCCCATGTACCATCCGTTTTGGTTGCAGCCGCTGATCGATTCGTAATTGTAAATCCGAGACGAGGACATGGCAAGCCCGGCCGAAAACCCATCGCCGTGCCATACCGCCCGATCCATAAAGGGATAAACCGTAACGCCGTGCTGTTTCTGCCATGGCGGCAGGGTTTCATCATCGGCGATTTGAAGCAGTGTATCAACCTGACTGCCGTTTAAGTTTTCGGTCAAAACCGCTTTGTTTTGCATCAGTTCCTTTAAGTACGCCTTGATTTTTGCGGCATCATTTTCCGGCAATGCAGCGGAAAAATCCGCCAGCGCACCGGCAAGCGTCGTCCCCGACTCCCGTTCCATGCCCGGATAACGCCCCCGTACGATGCTCATGATCGCGCCGTCATGGCAAAGCGGCAAAAAAGCGTTTTCAAACCATTCCTTTGCCATCGTAAGCTGCTCACCCAAAAAGCCGCAGCCGCCCCGATCCAGAATCACCGCAAGGGACGCCAGGGATTTGTAATGCTCCAGTCCATAGGTGCCGTTCATGGGGTGCCGTCCGTGAAAGAGATAGCTGCCGTCACTGTAAAACCCCTCCTGCATCCCGGTGCTGTAACGCACATCCCGATCCGTGTAATAAAACAACCGCTGCGCTGCATCGTAGCCGTCTGCAAACCGTACGGAATCCTCCGCCAAAATGGCAGAGGCAAGCACCACATAGGTAATACACGCCTTATTGGAATCATTCATACCGACCTGGGGCACAAAACGGGAAATATCCGCAAGGTATTGCTGCCGCTCCTCCTGCGGCACAAGACCGTCCGTGACGGCCAGGGTATGAACCAGCGCGGTCGGCGCACCGATCATCCAGTCCCACCAGTTATCGGCCGTCACCGCAGTGTACCAGCCCTCCTCTCTCCACTCTGCCTCACCGTACCGATGCGTATGCATCCAGGAAAGTCCGAACCGCAGCCGCTCTCCCAAAGCGGCGTCTTTATAATAGGAAGAGCGCGGTGACGCATAAGCCTGTGCCATGGTATAGAGATTGGTGTAATCGGTCGAAAGCGCGGCGGTACTGTGCGGCACGCTGTTTCCCCAGAGGGAGGGCGCGTCCTCCGATTCTGCCATGCTGCCAAGCAGATCTTTGCAGCGGCGGTCAATGGCCGCGATACGCGCCGTCTCCTCCGGCCGCTGATCCGCCGTGCCGTTTCCGATGAGGTAGGATTTCAGGCTATCCTTCAGCGCTTGAAAATCCGCTTTTGTCTCAGGCATACGGTCATCGGCCGCAATCGGCACAAGATAGATATCGTCGATATACAGCACGGTTTCGGCATTTGGCACACAGTCCCAGCCATAGGCCGAAAAGCCGATCCGATCGATGCCCTTCATGCTGCCAAAGCGCACCGGATTCATATCGGCAAGGTCAATGCTGATTTTCTTCCAGCCCTTAAAGTCTGCCTTAAAGTGACTGTACTGATACCGCCACGGTTTGCTGCCGTTTTGGGTGTTTTCCAGATAGACCGCAATGGATGCGTCCGTCTTTTTTTCGGAATACACCCAAAAATTGATGCTTTGATACTGTATCCAGTTTAAGTTTTCCGAAATCGGAAAGGTCAGCGTCTTTCCATCGGCCCGGTTTTTCGTGTGCTTGTCCCATTTTGCGGTATAAAGCGAGGTCTTGCGCCGCAGGCTGCTGGCCGTAGCCACGCCGTCTTTTTCGATCATGGCTTTATCGTTCATACGCACCACATAGACGGCGTTTTGCGCCGCCGCAGCGTGGCTGAACCGACACGGCGGACAAAGCAGAAAAATGATAAAAATCAGAAAGAGCCATCCTTGTTTTTTCATGATTTCATCCCTTTTTATTTTTGTCTTTTTTTTCATCATAACGCCCGAATCAACTCGGTGCAAGTGAAAAAAACAGGAAAACGTGGAAATTTTATTCTTTTGCCTGCTTTGTACGAAAAAACGCCCGTCCGAATTTCTCGGACGGGCGCTTTGGCACCAATATTTTATAAACTAACGCACCAGTTTGATGGTTACGATTTCAAAATTCTGCACCGGAAGCTGAAGTGTTCTGCCGTCAAATTCCAGCTTTTTCTCGTTTTCTTCCATTAAATTGCAGAGGTATGCCTCCTGAAAGTCAAAGCCAAAGGTCAGGGTCGGACGGGATTTTTGGTTATAACTGTCGTACAGCCGTACAATGATGCTGTCGTCCTCCTCCGCCTTTTTTACGGTCTCCACACAGATGTTTTCGGCATCGCAGGAAACCAGTGAGTAAACCGCCGGCAGACTGCCATTCGATGCCGGAACCGCCATGGCCTCAAGCGGCACATTGAGATAATATCCCTCCTGAATCGTGCCGCCCTGGGTCACGCCGCCGATATGCGGATAAAGCGCATAGGTAAATGTATGCTTGCCCCGGTCGGCATCGGGATTGGGATAGGTCGCCGCCTTGAGCAGCGACAGGCTCAGCACATTCTCTTCGGCACTGTAACCGTATTTGCAGTCATTGAGCAGACTCACACCGTAACCGGTTTCGGACAGATCACCCCATTTATGACCGCATACCTCAAACTTTGCCGCATCCCATGAGGTATTTTGGTGCGTCGGCCGCGCAAGGTGACCGAACTGCACCTCATAGGTTGCCTCGGTGGTGCGGATATCCAGCGGAAACGCCGCCTTTAACAGCACGTGATCCTCCTGCCAATCCACCTCGGTCACAAAATCAATGCGCTTTGAGCCCGGCTTTAACACGATATCCTGCCATATCGTGGACTTTTGGTACTTTCTGACAACGCGGTAGCCGTTTTCGATCGGCGTTACCTCGCTGACATCGTCGCAAAGCCACATCTTTTGTTTATAGTAGTCGGTGATCTCCCAGGCGTCAAAGGTTCTGGGATAATCCTCATAGACCTCCAGCCGGTTTGCCAACGCACCGTCAGCGATGACCTCACGGTCTGCCTCTTTGTCATAAACCGACACGATCTGATAGCTTTTATCAAACAAAACGCGCAGCCGGTCGTTTTCGATACAGTGATCGCCCACTTTGCTTGTCAGCGCGGTCGGTAAATCTGCAATCACCCGGTAGCCGTGCGCCGGAACGTCCTCTGCATGGTACGTCTTTCCGTTTACGCGCACATAGTCCGAACGGGTGTAAGCGGTGGGATTGTATACCAAAATGCCGCCGTCGGTCGCAAGATTTTTTGCGATGGCGCTCAGCTTTTCGTCCACGATGGCACGGCCTTCCTTCAAAATCCGCGCGTATTCGACATCGGTGACATCATAAACCTCCTTGATTGAGGAACCGGGGATAATATCGTGGAACTGATTGAGCAGAATATTCAGCTGATTTTTATGCATGGTCTCGCTGTCATAGGAACCGCCGTTGACGATCATATCGGTAACCGACAGGGTTTCTGCCTCCTGATAGAGCAGCTCGCTCTTGCGGTTATTCCGCTTATTTTTGGCAATCGAGGTATAGGTGCCGCGGTGCATCTCCAAATAAAGCTCTCCGTCCCACTTGGGCGTACGGCGCAGCTCCTTGGTATTGCGGTAAAAGTCTGCCTCGATCTTATCGTAATAGGCGGTTGCTGTTTCCATCTCCAATTTGGGAAGTCCCGGAATCCCGTACTGCATTCTGCGGTAGTTCTCCAGCATCTCAGCGGTAGGTCCGCCGCCGCCGTCGCCGTAGCCGAAGGTCAAAAGGGAGCGATCCGACAGGCTCTTGTCCTTAAAAATCTCCCAGGTTCTCTTCAGCACATAATCCGGCTGCAGCATACCGACATAGCTTTCGATAAACGAGGTGAAGATCTCGGTGCCGTCAAGTCCCTTCCACAAAAAGATATCATGCGGCATGGTATCTGTCTCGTTCCAGGCAATCTTGGAGGTAAAGAACCGGTCAACGCCGCTCTTTTTGAGGATTTGCGGCAGCGCGGCATTATAGCCGAACACGTCCGGCAGCCAGAGCATCCGGCTCTCTACGCCGAATTCCTCTTTCATAAACCGCTTTCCGTAAAGAATCTGGCGCACCAGGCTCTCGCCGCTGGTCAGGTTACAGTCGGCCTCCAGCCACATCGCGCCCTCGACCTCCCAGCGCCCCTCCGTCACGCGCTCCTTGATTTGCCGATACAAATCCGGGTTGGCCTCTTTGACATGCTGATACAGCTGCGGCTGGCTGGACATGAACTTGTATTCCGGGTACTGCCGCATCAGATTCAGCACGGTCGCAAAACTGCGCTCCGCCTTTTCTCTGGTCTGCGCCACCGTCCACAGCCACGCCACATCGATATGGGTATGCCCGATGCAGCTGATGATGCCGTCACTGTGACCGCAAAGCTTTTCATAAAATTCCTCTTTGAGATAAGCGCGCGTCATCTCGATGCTCTCATAAAAGTCCCTGGAATAAAAGTCGCGGAGGTCAAGGCGTAAAAGCGCCTTATCCAGACAATCCCGCATTTTGATATAGTCATAGGACTTTTCATCGATGATACACAGGGTATCATACGGAACTTTAAGATCATAATAGAGCTGACAAACCGCATCGTCCCGCAAAAAGAGGCTTGGGATTACGTCAAAGTTTCCCTCCTGCATCCCGGTATAAAAATAAATATCCATCTCATAGGGGCGGTCAAACTCCAGCAGCAATGCGGTGTGATTGACGTCAAGCGCCTGGATGGCCTTGCCGTCGATATAGACAAGCCCCTGCGGATTGCACGCGTCCCACTGCCCCTCACGGCCGGTTTTCATACCGAAATAAAGCTTTTTATGCGCACTTTTCGGCGTTGCCGGCAGGCTGAAATGCAGCCAGTAATGCGTGTCGGTGCCGCAAAAACGCTGTCCTTTTTCAAATGTTTTCCAATCCGTATTGACCGGCGGCGGTGTGCTGCCCGTCTTGTAGGTATCACAGTACAGATACGTAAAATCCGGCTCGATAAGCGGCGTATCCATCAGTTCTGCCAGTTTTTCGGCCGCGACCCTGATTTTTTCTTTGATAAAATCCATGGTTCTCCTCCTTGTCATGGCGGCAGCAGCGGCTTTGCGGTTTTCCTGTGCCTCGTGCCCTTGCCGCCCCTTTTCTTCGATACATCTATCATAAAACATACGGCGCAAAAAAACTACCGTTGACTTGACATAAATTTTATGGTATTGTGATATTGGTGATCAATGATGGAAGTAAAAATGCTGGACAAAAAATATCATGTGGATGAAAAGACCGGCTTTAAACTGCGGTATGTCAAAAGCACGACCGAATATTTTCGACCGCACTATCATAATTATGTGGAAATTTTCCTTATGCTGCGGGGCAGCTGCCGCCATCGGATCGGCGACGCAATCCACACCCTGCATGAGGGCTATCTATTATTGATTCGTGATTTTGATATTCATGACTATGCCTGTATCGGCGAGGAAGAGTTTCATATGTTAAACCTTGCCATTGAAAAGGAATGCCTTTTGAGCGCCTTTTCGTATTTAGGCGGCGGATTTGACAAAAACGCCCTGCTTGACGCCAAAGAGCCGCCCTGCATCATATTATCCGGGCGCCAAAAGGAAAAGCTTTTTTATGCGCTGATGGAGCTTAGCGGCATTGAGGATGCGGCGGCGGCAAAAACGAAGATGCGCGCCATGCTGGTACATATCCTGACATCTTATTTTCAGGACTACACCGAGGCGCGCAGCGATATTCCGCTCTGGCTGGAAATCACCTATGAAAAAATGCAAAAACCCGAAAATTTTGTCCGCGGCGGCGAACAGATGCTTGCCATCTCCGGCAAAACAAGAGAGCATCTTGCGCGGTCGATGCAAAAGTACTATCACACCACGCCGACAGCCTATTTAAACGAGCTTCGGCTCAACTATGCCGTCAATCTGCTGCAATCGAGCAACCTCAGCGTGACCGATATCTGCTTTGAATGCGGCTTTACCAACCTATCCTGGTTTTATCAGCTGTTTGAACGGGAATTTCACATGCGCCCGGCACAGTTCCGCAAGGCGCGGCACGGCTGACACGTTCGGCGCACGGAAATCGGGCACATGCTTTGCGGTTTTGCCGAATCCGACATGTCCTGTCATAAAGCTTTACGCGCCGGCAGAACCCTCTAAAAACGCAAGGATATCGGCGTACACCCGATCTTTTTCGCGCTCTAACAACAGTTCATGCCGCAGCTTTGGATACAGGCGGAGTGTGACATCACAGTAGCCGCGCTGCTTTAAAAACCGCACCAGGTGTCTTGCCTTCTTTTGGCTCTGCACCACCGGATCCTCGCTCCCTGCCAGAATCAGGATCGGCAGATCCCGATTTTGCATCTGCCACCCTTTTTTGACATAGGCATGCTGCATCAGAGCAAAAAGGTGGTAGTAGCCGTTTACGCTAAAGTGATAGTTGCAGAGCGGATCTTCCAAATATTTAAGCACTTCGTGCGGATCGGAATTGAGCCAGCCGCCCGGCGTGTCATAACCGCGGTTATACATGCCGTTTGACGCACGGTACAAAAACTTGCTGCAATACCTGCCGCCGTGACGGCTGCCAAGGTACTTTGCCAGAGCAGCCGCAAATCCGGCCGCCGCCTTGTAGGTCGGCGGTCCGCACAGGATGACCTTTTGCACCGCGTCGTCATGCTCTTTGAGGTAGCAACGCAAGATGAGCGAACCCATGCTATGTCCGAGAATCCAAACCGGAAGACCGGGAAACCGCCGTTTCGCGTAGCACGTCACCTGATAAAGATCCTCTACGGTGTCCGTCCAATCCTCGGTATAAAAGTAACCGAGATCCTTCGTATCCTTTACGCTGGCGCCGTGACCGCGGTGATCGTGGATCACGCAGGCAAACCCATGACGGTTTAAAAATTCCATAAAAGGAAAGTACCGCTCCTTATGCTCCATCATACCGTGCGAAATCTGTACCACTGCGCGCGGCGTTTCCTCCGGCATCGATACCGCAAGCTGCAGCAGCAAACCGTCGCGTGCCGACTTAAGTTCTGTAAGTTCCATGTTGTTTCATCCTTTCGTCTTCCGTATACCTACTCTACTCCTATTATACCACAAAAAAACGGTTGCGGCACAATTTCTTTCCATAATATTGGTCTAACACTTGAAAAAAAAGAAATCTGTGCTATAATAAGCAGAGAATATGTCAATTTGCGGCGCGCAATGCGCCCTTTTTTATCGTTCAGACGAAGGGAGGATTTTCGATGTCAAAAACAAAGCCGGGTGCCATTCAAGAGGTAGATATGTGCCACGGGCCTCTGACCTTAAAGATTATTGCCTTTACCATACCGCTCATTATCTCCAGAATGCTGCAGCTTTTATTTAATGCTGCCGATGTGATTGTGGTCGGCCGCTTTGCCGGCAGCGAGTCACTCGCCGCCGTCGGATCGACCACTTCGCTCATCAATCTTTTGGTGAATCTGTTTGTCGGGCTATCGGTCGGCGCCAATGTCGTCCAGGCACGCGCCTTTGGTCTGCAGCATCAAAAGGATATCCGCGAGACCCTGCACACCTCCATGCTGATCAGCGTTTTCGGCGGTGTGCTTTTGACGCTGATCGGGATTCCGCTCTCCCGCTATGCCTTAGAATGGATGGGTTCGCCGGAGGATGTCATTGACCTGTCAACGCTGTATCTTCGCATTTACTTTTTGGGGATGCCGGCCATGATGATCTATAACTTCGGCTCTGCCGTGTTAAACGCCGCCGGTGACACCAAACATCCGCTTTATTATCTTATGGCCGCCGGGGTTGTCAACGTCATCTTAAATTTATTTTTTGTGATTGTGTGCGATCTGGGTGTTGCCGGTGTTGCCACCGCGACCGTACTTTCTCAGCTTTTATCGACCTTCCTCGTTCTGCGCTGTCTGATACGCAGTGACGGAAGTATGAAACTGGAGCGAAAGTACCTGAAAATCAGCCGCGATAAGCTGACCCAGATTTTAAAAATCGGGTTGCCGGCCGGCGTACAGGGCATGGTGTTTTCCCTGTCCAACATTGTTTTGCAGTCGGCAATCAATTCCTTCGGTTCCGCCACCATGGCCGGGAATGCTGCCGCGCAGAGCATCGAGGGTTTTATCTATGTGGCGATGTCGTCCTTTCAGCAGGCGGCGCTCACCTTTACCGGCCAGAACGCCGGTGCAAGACAGTGGAAGCGTGTGCGCCACACCTACTTTTTGTGCTCCGTTCTGGTTGCGGTCTGCGGCGCGGCGCTCAGCCTGCTTGCTCTTTTGTTCGGGCGCGAACTGCTGGGGATTTACACGGATAAGCCGGAGGTCATCGTCCAGGGCTTAATCCGTATGCAGTACATCTGTACCACCTATGCGCTTTGCGGTCTTATGGATGTTGCGGTCGGCAGTCTGCGCGGACTCGGACATTCTGCCATTCCGATGGTGGTCTCGCTCTGGGGCGCATGCGGTCTGCGGATTTTGTGGGTTGCCACCGTCTTTCGGGCAGACCACACCTTAAATAACCTCTACATCACCTATCCCATCAGCTGGACCATCACGCTTGCCGCTTTGGTGATCTGCCTTTTGGTTGTGTGGCGGCGGCAGTGCAGAGATTAGCCGAAAAACTTCTTTGCAGCAAAAAGCACCGGACAAAATGCCCGGTGCTTGAGCGTGTCGATAAACCGTATTTTGCGAAAAATTTCATTTTGATTTGATCGCCGTCCCCTGTTCCGCCATTGCCCACCACGGCGGCGCGGCAATGAAATTTTTCGCCGATTTTACGCCGTTTTCGGCAGTCTGTAACATATTTGCATGGCCGGCATTCCGATTACTTCTTTCCGCTCCCATATCTTCCGCTACAGCGTCCGTGATTTTGGGTTTTAGATAAAATGCACAAAGAACACCGCCCCGTATTCCGTTCGGACTGGTGATGTATCTTTGAAATTTGTGTTGCAATTCCCTGCAAAATGCGATATAATGGTGCCATATGGCGTAAAATGCCATATGGCTTTTTTGTAAGTTTTTTTCGGAGTTTCTACGATAATATACCGCATTTTCAGGAGGTGTCCGATCATGATGCGATTACAAAAATATTTGGCAAGCTGCGGTGTTGCCTCCCGGCGCGGCGCAGAGGAGCTGATCCGCCGGGGTCGGGTCACGGTAAACGGTGCGGTTGTTACCGAGATGGGAACCCAGGTGGATGAGGAACACGACTGCGTCACCTTTGACGGCGCCGTGGTAAAGCCCGAAAAAAAGATGGTCTATGTTCTCTTAAACAAACCGGTCGGCTACGTAACCACAGTCTCTGACGATAAAGGCCGAAACACCGTAATGGAACTGGTGCAGGATATTCCCGTTCGGATTTACCCGGTCGGACGGCTGGACTATGACACCGAGGGGCTTTTGCTGATGACCAATGACGGCGATCTGACCTATCGCGTGACCCATCCCAAAAACCAGGTTGAAAAGACCTATATCGCCGAGGTAACCGGCAACATCACCATGAACACCCTGACGCAGCTGCGCAGCGGCGTTTATTTGGACGGCGTAAAGACCAGCCCGGCTAAGGTGGAGGTCATCGGCGCAACGCAGTTTGGCACCAAGCTTGAAATTACCATACATGAAGGGAAAAACCGCCAGGTACGGCGTATGTTTGAGTCGGTCGGCTGCATTGTCAAGCGGCTGCGCCGCACCAAAGAGGCCGGTCTGATTTTAGGCCATGTTCCCCTCGGCCGGTGGCGGCGGCTGACCGAATCCGAGGTCAACATGCTGAAAAAGATCGGCACCGGCAAAAAGACTTCGGCCGCGTATCGCAGCAGCCGAAGCAAAAAATACCCCAAGAAATAGAATAAATTTATATATAAAGGAGGCAACTTCAATGAGTAAGTTGGACGACTTGCAGCAACGGCGCGCTGCCATTGAGCAGGGCGGCGGTGCTGACAAAATCAAAAAGCAGCACAGCAGCGGCAAAAAAACTGCACGCGAACGTCTTACGATGCTCTTCGACGAAGGAAGCTTTGTGGAAATCGATGCCTTTGTAACGCATCGCTGCACAGAGTTTGATATGGCTGACACAAAAGCCCCCGGCGAAGGCGTGGTAACCGGTTACGGTACCGTAGACGGACGGTTGGTTTATGCCTATGCGCAGGATTTTACCGTGATTGGCGGTTCTCTGGGAGAAATGCACGCGGCAAAAATCTGTAAGGTCATGGATATGGCCATGAAGATGGGCGCACCCATTGTCAGCATGAACGATTCGGGCGGCGCACGCATCCAGGAGGGGATTGACGCCCTGGCAGGTTTCGGTGATATCTTCTACCGCAATACCCTGGCATCCGGCGTGATTCCGCAGATCTCCATGATTTTAGGTCCCTGTGCCGGCGGTGCGGTTTATTCCCCGGCCATCTGCGACTTTATCTTTATGGTGGATAAAACCAGCCAGATGTTTATCACCGGTCCTTCGGTCGTAAAGTCCGTCACCGGCGAGGATGTCAGCTTTGAAGAGCTGGGCGGCGCAAAAACGCATGCAACCAAGAGCGGCGTAGCCACCATGGCCTGCCCGGATGAGGAAACCTGTTTTGCCAAGGTCAAAGAGCTTCTTTCCATGCTGCCGGCAAACAATCTGGAAATGGCGCCGCAGTACGAGTGTGAGGACGATTTAAACCGCATTTCGGAGACGCTTTCTACCATCGTACCGGAGGACGGCAATAAGTCCTACGATATCCGTGACATCATCAGCGAAGTGGTGGACGATCGCGCATTTATGGAATTATTCGCGGACTATGCCCAAAACCTGGTAGTCGGCTTTGCCAGAATGAACGGCGCAACTGTCGGCATTCTTGCCAACCAGCCGAAGGTCATGGCAGGATCGCTTGACTGCAATTCCTCAGATAAGGGCGCAAGATTCGTTCGGTTCTGCGACAGTTTCCAGATTCCGATCATCACCTTTACCGATGTACCCGGTTATCTGCCCGGTGTCACACAGGAGCATGACGGCATCATCCGTCACGGTGCAAAGCTGCTTTACGCATTTTCTGAAGCAACGGTTCCGAAAATCAATGTCATTGTCAGAAAGGCATACGGCGGCGCTTACATCGCGATGAACAGCAAGCACCTGGGCGCTGACCTTGTACTGGCTTGGCCGACTGCAGAGATTGCCGTAATGGGTCCTGCCGGCGCAGCCAACATTATCTTCCGTCATGACATTGCCGCAGCAGCTGATCCGATCACTGCACGGCAGGAAAAGATTGACGAATATACCGAAAAGTTTGCAAATCCGTACGTTGCAGCGTCCCGCGGCTATGTGGATGACGTGATTGAGCCGGATTCGACCCGTCCGCGTCTGATCAGCGCACTGGAGATGCTGATGAGCAAGCGCGAGACCCGTCCCGCCAAAAAACACGGAAACATTCCGCTGTAACGCGTTGCGGAAAGGAGAATGCATATGTCATTGCTAGAAGCACTGGGAGAAGGTTTGCAGGTTACCGTCATCGGTCTTTTGATCGTATTTTCCGTTTTGATTATACTGATGATAATTTTGATGCTGATGAAGGTCGTTTTCTATCGGCCGGATGCAGCAAAAAAGCCGCAAGCGCCTGCCGCTGCGCCCGCGCCCGTTCCGGCCGCTAAGACAGAGCCGGATATGAACGAGGACGAACTGATTGCCGTTTTAACCGCGGCAGTTGCGGCCAGCCTGAACACCTCGACCTATCATTTAAATATCAAATCTTACCGCAGGGTCGAAAACAACTCTCCGGCATGGAGCAAAGCCGGTTTAAGAGACGTGATCGACGCCAGATTTTAAGGAGGAATTCCCATGAGAAAATTTATTATCAATGTAAACGGCAATTCTTATGAAGTAGAAGTGGAAGAAGTCGGCGGCGCACCTTCTGCCCCGGTTTCCGCTCCGGCAGCAGCCCCGAAAGCTGCTCCGAAGGCAGCCGCTGCACCGGCACCGGCCGCAGCAGCAGCTCCGCCGGCCGGCGCAACCAACGTGACGGCGCCGATGCCCGGTAACATTGTATCGGTTAAGGTTAAAGTCGGCGACAGCGTAAACGCCGGCGATGTGCTCTGCGTTTTAGAGGCCATGAAGATGGAAAACGAGATTATGGCACCGCAGGCCGGCAAGGTTGTTGCAATCAGCACCTCGGCAGGCAGCGCAGTTGCTACCGGTGACGTTTTGGTATCTCTCGGCTGATTGCGCGATGAGTTCCACTTATAGGAAAGGGTGATATTGTGTTACAGAGTATTCTGGACTTCTTGGGCAGTACAGGTATCGCCGCAATGGTAATCAATGCAAAGACCGCGCTTGCGGCCGGCGCAAACGGCTTTGAAAGTGTGGTTGCCGTCATCGGCACGCCGCTGATGATTACGATTGCCTGCGTTTTGTTATACCTTGCCATCGTCAAGCAGTTTGAACCGCTTCTGCTTTTGCCGATCGCGTTTGGTATGCTGCTGTCCAACCTGCCGATGTTTGCAAATTCCGGCGCCATTATGATGCATCCGGAATTTTTCACAGACGAGGCATACTTAATAAACGGACATCTCGATATGCAGCGCATCTTTGCGGAGGGCGGTCTGCTGGATATGCTGTACCTCGGCGTAAAGCTGGGTATCTATCCGCCGCTGATCTTTCTCGGCATCGGCGTTATGACCGACTTTGGCCCGCTGATTGCAAACCCGAAGAGCATTCTTTTGGGTGCGGCGGCACAGTTTGGCGTGTTCTTTACCTTTTTGGGCGCACTGGTGCTCAGCGCCTGCGTGCCCGGCATTCACTTTGGCGTCAACGAGGCAGCCTCCATTGGTATCATCGGCGGCGCGGACGGTCCGACCGCCATCTATGTTACCAAAACGCTGGCGCCTGCGCTGCTCCCGGCGATTGCCATTGCCGCTTATTCTTACATGGCCTTGATCCCGGTCATTCAGCCGCCGATCATGAAATTACTGACCACCAAAAAAGAGCGGCAGATCGTCATGGAACAGCTCCGCCCGGTCAGCAAGACGGAAAAAATTATTTTCCCGATCGTGGTTACCATCGTTGTAGCCCTGATCGTGCCGGACGCAGTTTCTTTGGTCGGTATGCTGATGCTGGGTAACCTCGCCAAGGAATGCGGCGTGGTCGACCGTCTGACCAAGACCGCACAAAACGGTCTGATGAACACCATCACGATCTTCTTGGGATTAACCGTCGGTGCAACCGCCAAAGCCAGCACCTTCTTAACGGCAGAGACCTTAGGTATTGTCGTTTTGGGTCTGATCGCATTCTGCTTCAGTACGGCCGGCGGACTGCTGCTTGGTAAGCTGATGTGCAAGCTGACCGGCGGCAAGGTAAATCCGCTGATCGGCAGCGCCGGTGTATCCGCCGTGCCGATGGCAGCGAGAGTATCGCAGACCGTAGGTCAAAAAGAGAACCCCTCCAACTTCCTGCTCATGCACGCCATGGGTCCGAATGTTGCAGGCGTTATCGGCAGCGCCGTTGCTGCCGGCGTATTCTTATCCATGTTCTCTTGATAATATCATGCAAAACGCATAAAATTGATTAAAGGAGGTATTTTTTATGGGCAAGGTTGGAATTACCGAAACCATATGCCGTGACGCACACCAGTCACTGATTGCAACCCGTATGACCACCGAGGAAATGCTCCCGGCGCTGCCCCTGATGGACAAGGCCGGCTACCATGCCTTAGAGGTATGGGGCGGTGCAACCTTTGACGCCTGCCTGCGCTTTTTAAACGAGGATCCGTGGGAGAGACTGCGCAAAATCAGAGCCGCAGCCCCCAATTCCAAGCTGCAGATGCTGTTCCGCGGCCAGAACGTGTTGGGTTACCGTCATTATGCCGATGACGTGGTGGAGTATTTTGTACAAAAGTCCATTGCAAACGGCATTGACATTATCCGTATTTTTGACGCATTGAACGATGTCCGCAATCTACAGACCGCTATCAATGCAACCAAAAAGGAGGGCGGCCATGTACAGGCTGCCATCTCCTACACCATCAGCCCGGTTCATAACAACGAATTTTTCGTAAAGCTTGCAAAGCAGTACGCAGACTGCGGTGCAGACTCGATCTGCATTAAGGATATGGCCGGTCTGCTGACGCCGTATAACGCTTATGATCTGGTAAAACAGATCAAAGCCGCCGTGAAGGTTCCGCTGGAGCTGCACACCCACTACACCAGCGGTGTAGCGTCCATGACCTATTTAAAGGCCATTGAAGCCGGCGTTGATATCGTGGACTGTGCGCTTTCTCCGATGGCGCTCGGCACCTCGCAACCGCCGACCGAACCGTTGGTGGCAACCCTTCAGGGTACCGAATATGACACCGGCATGGATCTGGATTTACTCACCCAGATTGCCGATTACTTTAAACCCCTGCGTGAGAAATATCTGGAAAGCGGCCTGATGAGCACCAAGGTTTTGGGTGTTGACATTAACACCTTAAAGTACCAGGTACCGGGCGGCATGCTCTCCAACCTGGTTTCTCAGCTGAAGCAGCAGGGCAAGGAAGACAAGCTGGACGAAGTATTAAAGGAAGTTCCGAGAGTCCGCGAGGATCTCGGTTATCCGCCGCTGGTTACCCCGACCAGCCAGATTGTCGGCACCCAGGCCGTGCTCAACGTCATTATGGGCGAGCGGTATAAGATGGTGTCGAAGGAAACCAAGGGCATCTGCAAGGGTGAATACGGCCAGACGCCTGTTCCCATTAAAGAGGAGTTCCGCAAGAAGATCATCGGGGACGAAAAGGCGATTTCCTGCCGTCCGGCAGATCTCTTAAAGCCGGAGCTTGATAAGCTGAAAAAGGAATGCGCCGAATGGATCGAGCAGCCGGAGGATGTTCTCTCCTATGCGCTGTTTGACCAGGTTGCCGTTAAGTTCTTTGAGCAGCGCCGCGCACAAAAATACAAGGTTGATAAAGACCTCGTAAATATGCAGGATAAAACGCATTACATTTAATGCAGCAAACACCAAGGGCGGAGGTTTTCCTCCGCCCTTTTGCTATGACCGAAACACTAAAAATATGTAGTCAGCTATTTTACGCTGGAGACAGCAGTCCTTTCTTCATTCTGTTAAAAATGTTCTTAAGTCATTGTTGATTTCTTCGCCATCTCGAAGGTCTCGATAGATGTAATCATTCATTTCATAAATAAAATTTCTTCCATACGCGCCTGGAAAGCTATCAAACGATTTTCCATTTCCAACCTGATAGTTTCTCCAACTATCCTGCACCCGATAATTACCGGTATTATGACGATTCACGTTTTTAAATGGATTTTGATACCCCTGTTCGTTTGGTCCTCCGGAATAAACGCCGATTGGCGTGTCACTAGGTAGTCTTTTGACGATATCCAAATAGTCAAGAATTTTTTTATGTTTTTCTGTATTTCTCACCGAATAGTCTTCATCATCCCGGCCTGTAATGGCGCTCATATCAAATTCCATTTCAATTCCCATTTTACACCGTGTAACATCGTTGGAATTTAAACCTAAATTTGAATTCCAGGCATTCCACTCACTAACTTTGTATGCTAGCTTCATAAACTCATTGCGATTCAGTCCCTTTGTATCTTCATAAAAGAATGTTCCGGGCTGAAATATGACGGTATTAAATAATGGACGTCCTAAATAGTCGCATTTTTCTGCAACGTTTTCAACACGGGTAAAAAAACCATCCGCATTTACATCTCCCTGGTTATCGCCACCTCCCAACCGAAAAAAAGGAATCCACAAAAGTTGTCCTCCTTGCTCATTATGAACCCAGCTTGAAACTCCTTGGGCATATTCCTCATCTACCCCATCTTCGCCGTAATACACACCCGCAACCGCTCCCCTATAACTTCCAAGATTTTCAAGTACCTGTTCATAAATTCCCGGATGGCCATCCGGATCATGTACATATTTTCCATTTTTCAAATCCATTTTCAAGCTAACCAGTGTTCTTGGGTAATTCTCTGCGGCGCCAACATAAAATTTTGGCAGTTCTACTTCCAATCCGTAATCGTTAAGACGCTCTGCCGCATTTATAAACTTATGAATGACATCTATCTGCCACGCTGCACTTTCATCCTTGACCTTCCAGTCATCAAAATTGTTCTCAGAATCTCTCATATTCTGCGCATCTCGGTATTGTAGCACAAAGTTTGTCTTTCCACCAGTCTGAATCAGCCAGTTCATAGCATCCATCTCGGTAAAGCTATAATTGTTATAACGATTGGCAAATCCGATAATGTCAGACAGATTTGGGGCATCGTCTTTTATTGGTGGCCGATCCCACGCCCCGTAAATTACCTGATAGGTATTTCGATTTTTTTCTGATCGGTTAATGCCACCAAGTGCATTAATATAGTTCTCCAGCTTAATCGTATCGTACATAAGCTCGTCATAGTCCGGTGCTTTCACAAATCCGTATAAAAAATTGTTATATAACTGTAAGGATTTTTCGGTAAGCAAAGTTGTTCCTTTTTCCTCATTGGCGACTTTAGCCGCTGCAATTGTACCGTATTCTGTCACCCCAAGCCTGCTTGCACAGTAAGCACCGTATACCTTAGACGGATCTCCAAGCTTATGATTGCAGCGCGCGCAACGATTGCCCGTATAAGCAATTTTCTGATTGTCCATATTTTCCCCTACACCTTGAGAATACTCCTGATCCATTCCGTACCATTCATTTCTTTCCATTTTTATTCTTGTATGATATATTTTGTCCTAAATATATCAATACTCTCCTTTC